>ERZ835051.2903-NODE-2903-length-14390-cov-7.500942_pt1 | contig 14390 bp, 10 predicted proteins | sample MGYA00519575_ERZ835051 | MGnify/ENA primary metagenome ERZ835051 (study PRJEB31850, sample SAMEA3708769) | human gut metagenome | biome: human gut; feature: human-associated habitat; material: faeces | place: China | collected 2014 ... | reverse complement strand
AGGTGCCCGCGGGGCGGAGGGGTGGGCGGGAGACACACACTTTACAGGTCTACACCCGGCCACCCCTCACCGCCTGCGGGCGGAGCTCCCCTCAAAGGGGAGCCTTTAAGAAATCTCAATTTCCGCCTTACTGCCCGCCCGCGTTTTGGTCACGTGGATCTGTCTCGTCAGGCGGTCCTGCAGCGCCTCGACGTGGGAGATGACGCCGATGAGCTTATCGCCCCCGGCCAGCCCGGCCAGCGTGTCCACGGCCTTTTCCAGGCTGTCGGAGTCCAGCGAGCCGAAGCCCTCGTCGATGAACAGCGTCTCGATGACGACGCCGCCCGCGTTCTGCTGGATCGTGTCGCTGATGCCCAGTGCCAGGCTCAGCGCGGCCATGAAGCTCTCGCCGCCGGACAGGCTGCCCACGGGGCGGGTCTTGCCGGTGTAGGCGTCGAACACGTCGAGGTCCAGCGCGGTCTTACCGCCGACGGCCTCGCTCTTGCGGCGCAGCAATCGGTACTGGCCGTCGGTCATGCGGGTGAAGCGCAGGTTTGCGGCCTCGACCACGCCGTCAAAATAGAACGCCTGTACGTACTGTTCAAACGGCAGTTTGATTTTTCCGGTCAAATTGCCGTTGATCGTTTTGGACAGATTGTCCCACATGGCACGCTTCTCGCGGGCGGCGGCGCTCTCCCGCATCGTCTTTTGCAGCGCGTCGATGGCGGCGCGGTTCGTGTGCAGACGGTGCACGGCGGCGTCCCGGGCGGCCATGGCGGCAGCGCGGTCCCGGCGCAGGCGGGCCAGCGCGTCCTGCAGCTGGGTCAGTGCGTCGGGGTTGTCGCGCTTGGGCATCGTCTCGCGCATCTGCTGCACGCGGGCGCTGGCGGCAGCGTGCCCGGCCTTGGCGTTCGCGGCGCGGCGGGTGGCCGCAAAGCGCTGCTTTTCCAGGTCTGCCAGCTGGCCGTTCAAAAGGTCGGCCTGCTTGGCCAGGCTGCGGGCGCGGTCCGTCTTTTGCTTCAGCTTCAGGTGGTCGGCCTGCAGGCCGCGCAGACCCTCGGTCAGGCTGGTCTGCTGGGCGGTCAGCGCGATTTTCAGCTCGTCGGGCGTCAGCTCGGCGGCGGGCTTGCCGGTGTAGCGGTCCCCGCGGCGCGCGAAAAATCCATCCGCGTCCCGCTGCAAAGCCGCCCGCAGCTCATGCGCGTGGGCGGCGGCGTCACCGGCGGTGCGGCTGGCCGCGGCAGTGCTGCGGCGCTGGGCCGTCAGCGCCTTCTCCCGCTCCTCCAGCTGCTTTTCGGTGATGTGGTCCTTGGGCAGCGCGGCGATCTTCGGGTGCTTGGTGGAGCCGCAGACCGGGCAGGGCTTGCCCTTTTGCAGGTCCTTGGCCAGCAGGCCCGCGCGGTTGGCGTTTAATTGGCGCTGCATCGTGCTGTATTCTTCCTCGGCGCTGTCCAGTGCAGCCTGTGCGGCCACATACTCTGCCTGACGCGCAGCGGCGTCCTCGTCGGCCTTGTCGGCGTCCGCCAGATTTTGCAAGAGCTGCCTGCAGTCGGCGGAAAGCCCCTCAGCCAGCTCAATGCGGTGGTCGGTCTTGAGCAGGTCGGCCTCGGCCTGGCTCAGCGCGGCGCGGTCCGCCTCGTTTTTGGCAATATTTTCCTTCACATTCGCCGTGCGCTTTTCCAGATCGGTCATAATGAGGTCGGTCTGGTGCTCCACATCGGCGGCGCGCTGCTCCTCGGCCACCAGCCCGGCCAGCTGGCGGCGGCGGGCGGCGCGTTCCTCGGCAATTTTCAGGCCGGCGTCACCGCGGGCGATCTTCTCGTCCAGCTCGTTCATAACGCTGGTCTGTCGTTTTTCGTTGGCGTCGTCGGCCTCCAGCAGCATCCTGCCCAGCTCGGCGGCAGCCCCTGCGGCAAACGGGTCGCGCTCGGCCTGCATTTCGGCCAGGTCGGCGGCGGTCTCCTCGTCGGCGCCGTCACCGATCAGCGTGCCGACGTGCATCAAAAGTACATCGTCCAGACGCTTGCATTCCTCGTCGGCCTTACGGGCGTGCTCGACAGCGGCCTGACCCAGGCGCTGGTGGTCGGCGGTGTCAAAAATGCGGCGCAGGATGGCGGCGCGGTCCGCGGACGGCGCGTTGAGCAGCCGGGTAAAGTCGTTCTGCGCCAGCATCGACACCTGGGCAAACTGTTTGGCGTCGATGCCCAGCAGCTTGACCACGGCGTCGGTCACAGCTGACGCACCGCTGACCGGCTCGTCCGGCTCACGGATCAGCTCGGCCTTGGCGGGCACCTTGACCATGCCGCTGCCGCGCTTGGCGGCGCGCTGCTGGTCGGGCCAGCGGCGCACGGTGTAGCTGCGCCCGCGGTGGGTAAAGGCCAGCTCGACGCTCGTCTCGGCGTCGGGGGCGGCAAAATCACTGCGCAGCATCGTTGTTTTTCGGTTCTCACCGGAGGTCTCGCCGTAGAGCGCAAACGTGATGGCGTCAAACAGGGCGGTCTTGCCCGCGCCGGTGTCGCCGCCGATCAGAAACAGTCCGCTGCCGCCGAACGCCGAGAAGTCCAGCTCGGTGCGGCCCGCGTAGGGGCCGAAGGCGGTCAGGATCAGCTTTTGGGGTTTCATTCGCTTTTTGACGCCTCCTCGCGCAATCTTTTCACAGCCACGGTCTCCTCCACTGTCAGGGGGCGTCCGTTCATCTTGGTGAAAAAGTCCTGGAACAGCTCGACAAAGGGCTTGCCGCGCACGGCCTGGGTCATGTCCAGCGGGTGCGCGACCTCACCTTGGGGCAGGTAGTCGAGCCGCATGGCGTTGGGATAGGCGGCGCGCAGCTGCGCCATGGCGTCGGGCAGCGGCGTCGGGTCGGTCAGGGTCGCCCAGATGTAGTCCTCGGTGTCGGTTGGCCGGGCGGTCAGCCGGGCCAGCGGGCCGGTCAGGTGGCGCATGGCGCGGCGGGGCGTCAGCGGCAGCTGCTCGATTTTCTCCACGCCGCGCTTGCCGACCCGCACGAGGGTGACGGATTTCTGCATCCCGCACTCGTCCAGATGGTAGCAGAGCGGCGCACCCGCGTAGCGCACGGCGTCGATGCCGACGCGCTGGGCGCGGTGGATATGGCCGAGCGCCGCATAGCAGAAGCCCGCAAAACGCGCTGCATCGATGGAATCCACCGTGCCGACAGTCAGGGGCGCGGTCTCGCTGCCGGAGAGCTGCGGCGGGCAGACGCCGGAGACCACCATCTGGTGGGCGACGAGCACCCGGCGCGGGGCAGCGGGCTCGCAGACGGCCAGCGCCGCGCCGACGGCGGAGTCGTAGTCGGTGATGTCGGCGTCGGGCAGGTAGTGGCGCACCGTGGCCGCCCGCACAAAGGGCAGCAGCGTGAACTCGATGGGGCCGTGGCGGTCATTGAGTACGACCTGCTTGGGGCAGCCGGTGAAACGCCCGGCAATGTGTACGTTTTGTTCGGCCAGCAGACTGCTGGCAAAGTCGAGCCGCTCGGCGCTGTCGTGGTTGCCGGAGACGGCCAGCACCGGGATGCGGCGGGCGGCCAGCTGGGTCAGGAACCAGTCCAGCAGCGTGCAGGCCGCGGCGGGCGGCACCGGCGTGTCGTAGATGTCGCCCGCGATGACGACGGCCTCGACGCCGTGTTTTTCACAGAGGGTCAGAATTTGTTCAAGGATGAACCGCTGATCCTCCAGCATATCAAACCCGTTGACCCGTTTGCCCAGGTGCAGGTCTGCAAGGTGCAGAAATTTCATGGTGTATCTCCAGATTTTGCGTTTACCGCCACAGTTTCTCCCAGGTCGTGATGTCCAGCGTGGTGCCGGGCAGGACCTCCACGGGGGCTGTCTCGGCCTTGCGGAAGCGGCACTTTTTGGCAAAGCCCTCGGCCTTCAGGTCGCGTGCCCACACCCGCATATACAGGCGGCTGCGGCCATCGCCCTCGGCCAGCTTCTGCGCATAAGCCACGATGCTGCGGCCAATGCCCTGCCCGCGGGCCTTTTCCTTTAAAAAAAGGCGGCTCAGGCACATGGCGCCCGCGGGGCCGAGGTCGAGCGCGAAATAGCCCACCGGCTCGGTGCCGAGGTAAATTAAGAAGTAGTTGATGACGCCGCTGTGGATCTCGTCGTCGGTCAGGATGTCGCTCTGATACTTATCGGCCAGTGCAGCGGCGACCTTGGGCGTCAGCTTGGTGTAATGCTGGACGAAAATCTCCTGCGCCAGCTCGGAAACCAGCTGGACGTAGCGGGTCTTGGTTACTTGCTTGAAGGTTGGATTCATAGTAACTCCTTTTGTTAAACATATGCTGCCGTAGGGGCGCATTCTATATGCGCCCGTGCAGCTTACGGCAGGTGCCGCGGGCGGATATGGAATCCGCCCCTACATTTATTCAATGGTAACGCTTGCCTTCGCCGGCATGCACGCGGCCCAGTCGCCCTCGTTTTTCAGGGTGCCGAAGCCCTCGCACAGGTGGTCGGGGCAGGGGCTGTCTACAAAGGCGATGCCGCCGTTTTCCACCCGCAGGTGGATCGTGTACAGGCCGGTGTCAATGTCATATTCGGCGTTTTTACGCAGATCAATGCGCTGCTCGACCTGCGGGTCGCCGTAGCGCAGCACCGCCGTGCGGCCCGTGCCGCCGTGGTGGGCGGCCAGCCACAGCACCGCGGCCAGCGCCAGAATTACAGCGATAAACAGCAGATTTTTTCGTTTCTCGGTCATGGCTCTCTGTCAAATTCCAGTTCTTCGGTCAGGCCGTCATACCCGGCCACGGCGGCGGGGTACGCGGTGCGCGCGGCGGCCAGGCCCGGCGCGGGGTCGGTCACGGCGGCGCTGTAGTGGGTCAGCCAGAGGCGGCGCACGTTGGCCGCGGCGGCCAGTGCGCCGGTCTCCCGGCAGGTGGCGTGGCCGTACAGCTCCGCCTTGGGCAGGTCGGCGTCGTCGGCGTAGGTCGCGTCCATGCAGAGCAGATCGGCGTCCCGGGCGGCGGCCTCCAGCGCGGCGCAGGGGCGGGTGTCGGTGGCGTAGACCACCTTCAGCCCGCGGCGCGGCGCACCCAGCACCTGCTCCGGCGTGCAGCCGCCGACGGCCTCGCCCCTTTGCAGCGTTTTCCAGTAGGGCATCGGGATGCCCGCAGCCCGCGCCCTTGCGGGGTCGAACCGCCCGGCGCGGGGCAGCGCAAGCACATAGCCGCAGCAGGGTACGCGGTGGGTCAGCGGGAACGGGGTGATTTTCAGCGTGTCTATGTGGAATGGTTCGTCTGCGACCTGCCAGCGCACCGGGTACGCCTGCGGCCCGGCCAGCGCCGTGACGGCCTGCGCCACAGGCTCGATGCCCTTGGGGCCGTAGATCGTCAGCGGCTCGGTGCGGTTCAGGCTGCCCAAGGTCTGCAAAAGACCGGGCAGGCCCAGAATGTGGTCGCCGTGGTAGTGGGTCAGCAGCACCGCCGAAAGCCGATACGCGCTGACGCCGTACCGCCGCAGGCCGACCTGCGTGCCCTCGCCGCAGTCCAGCAGCACGCTGCGCCCGCCCACCGTGACCGCGGCGGCGGCCAGTGCGCGGTCCGGCAGCGGCTGCGTGCCGCCCGTGCCCAGCAGGGTTACTTTCAGCATGTATGCACCTCTTTTCCAATACTTCCCCATTATCAAGCGTATTATAGCACAAATCGGGCGGGCGGTAAAGGGGCGGTGCGGAAGCCTTCCCCCGAGGGGAAAACCAAAAAAAGTTGAAACACCCCGCCCAATTTTGTCGTATAATCTTTATGAAAGGGGGCGACGCCCATGACAGAGCACGAGTTGGACACCCTGCTGCGGGACTACGGCGGCGCAGTGCGGTCTGTCTGCCGGGCCATTCTGCCCGGCCACCCGCAGGACGCCGAGGAGGCCGAAGCCGACACATTTTACAAGCTCTGGCGCGGGGCATGCCTGCCCGCGGACGAGGCCCACCGGCGGCGGCTGGTGGTGCAGGCGGCGCGGCAGTGCGCCATTGACCGCTACCGTGCGCTGCTGCGCCGGGGCGAGACGCTGCCGCTGGATGACCGCGACGACGCCGAACTGGCCGTTGCGCTGGAAAGCGAGCTGGAAACCCGCGAGCTGATGGCGCAGATCATGGCACTGCCGCCGCCCGACGGGGAGCTTTTTCTGCGCAGGTACGTGTATGGCGAGACCGCGGCCCAGCTGGGCGTACATTTCAACATGCCTGCCGCAACGGTGCGCACCCGGCTGCACCGCGCACGGCTGGCGCTGCAAAAGCTATTGAAGGAGGGCTGACCTATGACCGAACTGGAACGCTGGATGAACGACCACCCGCCGCTGGCAGACGCCCTGACGGCGGAAGAAACCGCAGCACTGCGCCAAAAAGTGCTGGCCCGCCGCCCGAAGCCCCGGGTTTTGCGCGGCTGGCGGCTGGCAGCCGCGGCGGCAGCGCTCTGCTTAGTGGCCGCGGGCGCGGTGGTGCTGGGGCTTTTCCACCCCATGAGCGCCGCCAACGAGACGAACGCACTGGTGCAGAAATACGGCGAGGTGCTGGACGAACCGCTGACCGCCGAAATCAACGGCCACACGGTCAGTGTAAAGGCGCTGCTGCGCGACAAGAACACGCTGCGGGTGCTGTACGATGTTGATCATGCACAAGGGCTTGAGCCGTGGGATTTGGTGTGGAGTACCGCAAACTTCACCTTCATCCCGACCGAGGAAAGCGCCGTTGACAAACGGATGTACACAGTAACAAACTTCGGCACAGGGCTTTGCGGCGGCTATGCCGTCGGCTCGTTTGAAACCCGCAACGCCACAAGCGAGAGCGGCATTCTCTCCTGCTTTGTGGATATTCCACTGCACAGCAATCCCGCCAAGATGCGCACGCTGTGGATTGGCGACCTGAACAACTACGACGCCAAAGCCAGCCTCAAGGTGGAGCTGCCCGACGCCGCCCAGCCTATCACAATAGCGGCAGACACAAGCATTGCAATGAAGGGTGGCCCGTGGTTCCACTACGATTTGACCGACGAGGAGCGCAAGGCGTTCCCGGACGGGACGTTTAACATCACTGCGATACGCATTGAGCCGCTGGCCGTGAGCATTGTGGGTAGTGACTACGAAAGCGAACCCCGGAATTTGAGCCGCTACAATGTGCAAGGCCGCGTGAAGCTCTACCGAGCTGACGGCAGCGAAATCACCTACGGCTGGGACGGGAATTTCTTCCAAGGGCAATACAGTCCGACGGTGCTGCGCGTGGACAGCTACGACATCCTCGACCCGGAGGCCGTGGCATGGGTCGAGATCGACGGGGAGAGGTTTGAGGTGGAATAAGTGGGAAAGGACGGTTACAGAAAACCACCGGGCCGGGCGGCATATATGCCGTCCCTACGAACCGGCGGATGATTTGCGGCATTCAGAGACAAACGCGGAGGGGTCAAGACCCCTCCCTACAGGCCTCCAAAAGCCTTCCCCCTTGGGGGAAGGTGGCCCCGCAGGGCCGGATGAGGGGGAAACTGCCCGGCAGCAGCCGTTTGCTTATAACGTGCGGGCCGGGCGTGCCCGGCCCCTACGAACCGGCGGGGGCAAGCCCCCTCACAGAAACAAAAACCAAAAAAGCACCCGCATGGCGCGAACCATGCGGGTGCTTACTTTTTATGTCAGTATCAGCCGAACATATTGATCAGGATACCAGCGGCAACGGCGGAGCCGATAACACCGGCAACGTTGGGGCCCATGGCGTGCATGAGCAGGTAGTTGCGGGGGTTGTACTCCTGGCCGACCTTCTGGGAAACACGGGCGGCCATGGGAACGGCGGAAACACCGGCGGAGCCGATGAGCGGGTTGATCTTGCCGTGGGTGACAACGCACATGACCTTGCCCAAGATAACACCGCCGGCGGTGCCGACACCGAAGGCGACGATGCCCAGAACGATGATCTCAACGGTCTGGATGTTCAGGAAGGTGGCGGCGTTGGTGGTGCAGCCGACGGAGAAGCCGAGGAAGATCGTGATGATGTTCATCAGCTCATTGCCGGCGGTCTTGGTGATACGCTCAACAACGCCGGACTCCTTCATCAGGTTGCCCATCATCAGGCAGCCGACCAGAATGGCGGCGTCAGGCAGGGTCAGGGCAACGATGATGGTGACGATGATGGGGAACAGGATCTTCTCGGTCTTGGAGACACGGCGGGGGGCCGTCATGACGATCTGACGCTCTTTTTCAGTGGTCAGGGCCTTCATGATGGGCGGCTGGATGACCGGCACCAGCGCCATGTAGCAGTACGCGGCAACCGCGATGGAGCCCAGCAGGTGCGGGGCCAGCTTGGTGGTAACGTAGATGGCGGTGGGGCCGTCCGCGCCGCCGATGATGCCGATAGCGCCGGCCTCCTGGTTCGTAAAGCCCAGGATCTTAGCGCCGACGAAGGTGAAGAAGATGCCCAGCTGTGCGGCAGCGCCCAGCAGCAGGCTGGACGGGCGGGCGATCAGCGGCTCAAAGTCGGTCATCGTGCCGATGCCGAGGAAAATCAGCGGCGGGTAGATGCCCAGCTTAACGCCTAAGTAGATATAGTCGACCATGCCGCCGGACGAGCCGAGCAGCGCCCAGTCGATGTGGTTGGTGGAGTTGATGAAGATGTCCATGTGGAAGATGCCGTCGAGGGGCAGATTGGTCATCAGCATACCGAAGCCGATGGGCAGCAGCAGCAGAGGCTCAAACTGCTTGACGATGGCCAGATACAGCAGCACGCAGGCCACCGCCAGCATGACGGCGTACTTCCAGCCGCCCTCGGTGAAGAAGATCTGTGCCCAGCCGGACTTTGCGAAGATCTCCGCAATATTGGTAAAAATCGCACCCATTTCCGTACCTCCTTACATAAAGGGCGTCGTGTGCTCACGCACACCGGCGTCGCCCCAGGCACCGCGGCGGGAACCGGCGGCAGGCTTGGAAACGCGCTTGATGCCGCGGATGACGGCATTGCCGCCGCACACAGAGGCCACGGCAGCGGAGATCGCGGCGATGATCTCGCCGGGAATGGAGCCGTTGTCAGCCTTGGCCGCAGGGGCGGCGGGCTTGGCGGCAGGGGCAGCCTTGGCCGCAGGGGCCTTCGGCGCGGCAGGCTTGCCGTTCTTCTTATTGTTGATGTTGTCGAAGATCTTGCCTTCCAGCGTGATGATGAGGCACAGGGCCACCAGCATCGCGAAAACCAGTGTGATGCTTGTCAGCACAACGGTACCGTCACTGGCTTCAAGGGCAAGAAGAGCTAGGTTGGGCATGGATGATCCTCCTTTAATTGGTAAACGGCCGGAAAAAGGCTATTTGATGATATTATAGCACAAAGTGATTTTTTTTGGGCATGGATGATCCTCCTTTGAATGGTAGCAGCCCCCGATAAAGGGCTATTTGATGATATTATAGCACAAAGAATTTTTTTTGGGTAGATTTTTTTACAAAAAAATGAATAAATTTAGGGAAATGTACAGATGGTGCATGTAGGGGGGCGGCAGGTTTCGGCAGGGTGAGAGCACCCCGCCCTACGCATGGGTTTGATGTGGGGGTGTAGGGCGGCCAGCCCTCTGGCCGCCGTGGCCGTTTGCGGCGGTGGGAGGGTGCCCGGGAGGGATGAATCCCTCCCCTACGGATTGAATCGTAAAAAGGATATGGCGGTAAGCTGCGGGCCGGGCATGCCCGGCCCCTACAGGATGCACAATTTTCCAGCGGTATTTTCGGCTGGTTGTACAGCATTTTCTACAAATATGAATAAAATATGTCCCCGCCCTCTTGACTAGGCCGCAACTCTGTGATAGCATAAGCGCAATGAAAGAACGGCAAAGGCGCCGGACAGTGTGATTCTGTCCGGCGCCTTTCTGTTTTGCAAAGTAAGAGAGGGGTTCTGTTCTATGTACAATTCCGCAGACGTTACATGGACACTGGTTGGAGCGTTTCTGGTGTTCTTCATGCAAGCGGGCTTTGCCTTGTGCGAGGCTGGCCTGACCCGTGCAAAAAATACCGGCAATATTCTGATGAAGAATATGATGGATTTTTGTATCGGTACGCCGTGCTACTGGCTCGTCGGCTTCGGCATCATGTTTGCCGGTTCCGGTGCGCTCATCGGCGGGTTTGATCCGTTTATCCGCGGCAGCTATGACTTCGGCACGCTGCCGGTCTGGGTCTACGCGGTGTTCCAGACTGTGTTCTGCGCCACTGCCGCGACCATCGTCTCCGGCTCGATGGCCGAGCGCACGAAGTTCAGCGCCTACTGCTGCTACTCCGCCGCCATCAGCCTGATCGTCTACCCCATCTCCGGCCACTGGATCTGGGGCGGCGGCTGGCTGGCACAGCTCGGCTTCCATGATTTTGCCGGCTCCACCGCAGTTCACTTCGTCGGCGGCGTCACGGCCTGCCTGGGCGCCTGGATGCTCGGCCCCCGCATCGGCAAATACAACAAGGCCGGTAAGGCCCGCGCTATCCCCGGCCACAACCTGACCGCGATGGCTCTGGGCGTTTTCATCCTGTGGTTCTGCTGGTTCGGCTTCAACGGCGGCTCCACCGTCAGCATGACCGGCGATGACACGATGGTTTCCGCAGGTCTGATCTGCTTCAACACCAACCTGGCCGCCGCGCTGGCTACCGTTGCGGCGCTGATCGTCTCCTGGGTGCGCTACGGCAAGCCTGATGTCTCCCTGACCTTCAACGGTGCGCTGGCCGGTCTGGTCGCCATCACCGCGGGCTGCGACGTCGTTGACCCGTTCGGCGCGGCCATCATCGGCATTGTCGCCGGTGTGCTCTGCATCTTCTCGGTTGAGTTCTTCGACAACGTTGCCAAGATTGATGACCCCGTCGGCGCTGTCTCGGTGCACTGCATGAACGGTGCGTGGGGCACCATCGCCGTCGGCCTGTTTGCCACCGAGGGCGGCCTGTTCTACGGCGGCGGCTTTGCCAAGCTGGGCATCCAGCTGCTGGGCATTGTCAGCGTGGCGGCCTGGGTGCTGGCCACGATGTTCATCATCTTCACGGTCATCAAAAAGACCATCGGCCTGCGCGTCTCCGAGAAGGAGGAGATCGACGGCCTGGATTACCACGAGCACGGCCTGGCCAGCGCCTATGCAGGCTTCGCCATCAATGATCCGACCTACGCCGAGCTGGACGTGAACGAGAACACCGATCTGGGCGAGGACGACATCACCAAGGCCAGCCCCGAGAAGGTCGCCGCCGCGGTCAAGGTCGTCAAGGACGCCCCGTTGCCCGCCGAGCTGGATTCCGGCATGCACAAGGTTTCCATCATCGTGCAGCTGGCCAAGTTTGAGACCCTGAAGAAGGCGCTGAACGACATTGGCGTTACCGGCATGACGGTGACCCAGGTCATGGGCTGCGGCCTGCAGAAGGGCAGCGGCGAGAAGTACCGCGGCGCCGAGGTTGACGCCACGCTCCTGCCGAAGGTCAAGGTCGAGGTCGTCGTGAGCAAGATACCCGTGGATAAAATCATCGACACGGCCACGAAGGCCCTGTACACCGGCCACATCGGCGACGGCAAGATCTTTGTCTACAATGTGGCAAAGGTCGTAAAGGTCCGCACCGGCGAACAGGATTACGCCGCGCTGCAGGACGTAGAGTAAACATCTCCCTATTATAATAAGGTATAAAGGTCAGTAAGCCAGCCCCTTCCGAAGTGGGATTCGGAAGGGGCTGGCTGTTTTGTGGGTAGGATCGCGGCAGCGGGAGGTGGACGGCGGGGGATGAATTTTCTCTCTGCGGGCGGAACATTGACGGGATTTAACGTGAAGCGGCGGAGGGGTCAACGCTTGGCGGCGCACAACGAGCGCCGCCAGTTTGCTTCGCAAACACGCTCGTGCGGTTGTTTGCCCCGCAGGGGCAAACATTGCTCGCTCCCCAGTTTCGCTGCGCTCAACTGTGGCCCCGCGCTCGCAACCCCGCAACACCCGAATTTAAGGTGGAGGAAGGGGCGGGGGCGTTAAGAACGAAAAGTAATACTGCTTTCGTTTAGCCCCCGCCCCTTCCGACTTCCGCTTTGGGGTTCTTAGGGGCGTGCAGCCCCTAAGGCGCGGGTTCGCTGCGTCGCAACAGCGAGACTTTTCTTTGCTACTTTCTTTTGGTCACAAAAGAAAGTAGGACCTCCCGGGAGACTGCCGTTAATCTTACTGCCGCGCCTGCAAAGCTGCCAGCAGCGGCGGGATGAGCTGCTTCTTGCGGCTGACGACACCGGGCAGTTTGGCTATGTTCCCCTCCGGCTCGACGTGGAACGCATCGCGGATGATCTCCTCGGCGTTGTGGCCGTAGAACATCAGGTCGGTGCTCTGGGTCTTCATGTCGGTGAACATGTAGAAGATCAGCGGCAGACCCTCGCGGCGGCTCGCCTCGGGCAGGAACGGCTGCACAAGCGCCTCGGCGGCGGCGCGGGATTTGTCGGTCATGTAGGTGGACTGACCGACGCCGAACTTGACGTCGCCGCGGCTGAACGCCTTGAAGTCCGAGCTGAACACATCCTCCGCCGTGCGGCCCGTCAGGTCGGCACCTGCCTCAAACATCTGCTCGGCGTAGGACTGGATGTCCTCGCCCGCCAGCGCGGCCAGCGCCTTGGCGGCGGCTTCGTCCTGCGGGGTGGACGTCGGAGAGCGGAACACCAGCGTATCGGACAGAATGGCCGACAGCAGCAGACCCGCGATCTCGCGGCTGGGCGTCAGGCCCTGCTCGCTGTACATCTGGTACAAAATCGTGGCCGTGCAGCCCACCGGGACATTGCGGAAATAGACCGGGCCGGTGGTCTCCAGACTGCCGATGCGGTGATGGTCGATGATCTCCAGAATGTCCGCCTGCTCCAGACCGTCCACGGCCTGGGTGCGCTCATTGTGGTCAACGAGAATGACCTGCTTGCGGTGCAGGTTCAACAGGTTACGGCGGCTGACGACGCCGCAGTACTTGCCGTTCTCATCCAGAATCGGGAAATAGCGGTGACGCACGCTGGCCATAACCTTTTTGGCGTCCTCAATCGGCGTATTTACGCTGAATTTCAGCAATTCCTTCGTGCGCATAAAGTGGCGCACCGGCGCGGCGGTGGAGATGAGCCGCGCGGCGGCGTAGGTATCGTAGGGGGTCGCCAGCACGGCGCAGCCCTTTTCCTGCGCACGTGCCACGATGGTGCGCGGCACCGCGGAGCCGCAGCAGACAATGATGGCCTGTGCGCCGCAGTCGATGGCGCACATCTGGGTCTCGTACCGGTTGGAGACCAGCACAAGGTCGCCGGGCTTGACGAGCTCCTCCATGATTTCCGGGCTGGTGCCGATGCAGATATTGCCGCTGTCAATGTGGGCGTCGGCGCTGCCGACCACCAGCTCAGCCTCCAGCGTTTCCAGCAGGTTCGTGCAGCGGGTGTTGGCCGCGGCCAGCACTGCCGTGTCGAACAGGTCCATGTTCGCGTCGGCAATGTCCTTGATGGTGATAAGCCCCTGCAGCTCGTTGTCGCCGTCCACGATGCAGAGCGTGTCGATCTCGACGTCGCGCATCAGGTTCCAGGCCGCGCGCAGGCTCATCTCGCCGTCGATGCCCGCCTGCTTGCGGATGTCGATGTCCTTGATCTGCGGGCTGACGTCGGTGCAAAGCCGCGGCGGCTCCACGCCGAAGTGCTGCAGAACGAACCGCGTTTCCCGGTTCACATGTCCGGCGCGGCGGGCCTCATACAGACCGGTAAGGCTGCCGCGGTTTTTCAGCCAGGCATACGCCAGTGCGGAGCAGATCGAGTCCGTGTCCGGGTTCTGGTGGCCGATGATGTTGATGTGGCGTACCGTGTTGTTTGCCATAGTGGTTCTCCCTCGTATACTTTGTTTCCCTCATCTTCGCGTCCTTGCCTCCCTCTGGGAGGGAGGTGCCCCGAAGGGGCGGAGGGAGAGAACCTTGCCATTGCCCGAAGCCTTCTCACCTGGCCAGGCTCTCTCCCCCACCCGCTGCGGCGGGAGCCCCCTCCCAGAGGGGGCCAAGGAGAATGTAAAGCCGTATGGTTTAATTAGTGTAAAATATCACTATAATAATCCATATTATAGCACACATTTTTGCGTTTTGCGATTCTTGACAAATACCACATTATAGCGTATTATAAAATAGTATGTGGATATTGGGGCTTTGCCCCTGCAAATATCAGTATATCGGCATTTTCAATTTGAGAGGGAACGTATATGATTCAGGAAAATCTCCGCAACGTCGCGATCATCGCGCACGTTGACCACGGCAAAACCACCCTGGTCGACCAGATGCTGAAGCAGTCCGGTGCTTTCCGTGCCAACCAGCAGGTGGCCGAGCGCGTCATGGACTCCGGCGACATCGAGCGTGAGCGCGGCATCACGATTCTGGCCAAGAACTGCTCCTGCGAGTACAACGGCGTCAAGATCAACATCGTCGACACCCCGGGCCACGCCGACTTCGGCGGCGAGGTCGAGC
>ERZ835051.2890-NODE-2890-length-14434-cov-3.424786_pt1 | contig 14434 bp, 10 predicted proteins | sample MGYA00519575_ERZ835051 | MGnify/ENA primary metagenome ERZ835051 (study PRJEB31850, sample SAMEA3708769) | human gut metagenome | biome: human gut; feature: human-associated habitat; material: faeces | place: China | collected 2014 ... | reverse complement strand
ACTTCCCCCAAGGAGAAAAGAAGACCGGTTCTCAAAAAATATATAAGATTTTAAGTATCAATCCCTGTAAAATGGATATCAAAAAACCACCCGATAAAAAAAGAAATCCCGGGAGAGAGCCAATGCCGATAAATAAGACAGGTCAAGTCTCTGCAACTTCAAAATGGTCTTTTCACTAACGGCACGTTTCGATGTCTTGGCGATCCCGGTATATACCTCATGAAAAGGAAAAGCTTGCTCCACAAGTTGCTCTTGTACAGCTTTATTATAAGCGGCACGCAAGATTCTCATATAAAATGAGCTACTATTCTTACTCACTCTCCTTCCCCATAGCCATTTCTCATATTTGCAAGCCGTATCGGAGTCTAATGCGGTGAGAGGTATATCACAATTCTCTAAAAAAGAGGAGAAGCTGTTCAATGTTCGTAAATAATTACGGGAAGTACTGAATTGACCGCTATCATGAAGGAGTCCAATCTCTTTTCTCAAATAGTCCAACATTCCGGTTTCAGTTTTTGGAGATCGAAATCTCCCGATCACATCGGACAAGGTGTATTCATTCCCTACAGCATCTAATTCCCGAATGATTTTCCGGATCGCAACTAAGTCCGCATTTATTCGTTTCTGATAAGAAAAAATAGTTTTTTCATTGTCAGGCGTAACAACCAACTCTCGTTTCTCCCCATTCCACCAATGAGGAAATATCCGCATATCGGTAGTTATTTGCCTATTCTCCTGTCTGTGACAAAGTTGGTAGCAGACAACACCCGCTTTGCCTCTCACCGTCGATGGACGAAACTTTACTTTTATTGTAGCCATACTTTTTTAAGCCAATTTTACACTAGCCAACCCGAAATGTCAATAGGTAGACAATAATAATTATCATAGAAAATCTATCATAATGTCCTCATTCAGGAGCTATTTAAAACATATGACTCACCCAAAAAGTTGTTTATAGGAGATATCTATCAGATTCTGCTAAAAAGATTGAATTTATGAAAAGAATAGTCTGCAACTAACACTTAATTATTTCGACGATATTCGGTTGGAGTGACCCCATAGCTTTGTTTAAAAGCCGTACTAAAATAACGAGCGCTGGAAAAACCGACACGGTCCGCTACTTCCTGAATACTCATATCCTTATGAGATGAAAGCAACCGAGAAGCCTCGACCATACGAAACCGAATCACATAATCACCAACCGAGACATCCGACAAATGACTGAACTTGCTATAAAGCGTCGTTCTACTCATCGCCATCGCAGAGGCGATAAAAGGCACATTCAAATCCGGATTACTCAAGTTCTCCCGAAGCAACGTATTCAATTTACACATGAATTGTTCGTCCGCATTGCTTGTCGCATCCTCTTTTGGAGAGAATAGACAACCGGACTCACGATAACGCACACGAAGTAGGTCTCGTTGTCTTAATATATTCCGCAGAATCACCAACAAGGAATCTATATCAAACGGCTTCGCCAAATAGATATCCGCCCCTGATTTATACCCCTCTACCGAACTTGCTTGATCCACCCTAGCGGTCAATAGAACCACAGGAATATGGCTAACCGCTACGTCGTTCTTGATTCGGTAACACAGCTCAAAACCATCAGTCCGAGGCATCATGACATCACTGATTACAATATCCGGCTGACATTGACCCAAGATTTCCCAAGCCTCTTCCCCGTCTCCGGCTACAAAAACCTCCTTAAACTCTGCCTGCAAGACACCGAGTAAGTAGTTACGCAGCTCTTCAACCACCAACAATGTATATTTAGCAAGCTCCGTATCTACCTGTACTCCGCACACATCTGTTTCCGGCATGTCAGTGCCCTTCACGCTTAAATCGATAACGCTATCCGGTTCCGCGGCAACAAACGCTTGCGTGAAAGGAAGGTCGAAATAGAAAGTGGCACCTCCATCCTCATTATTGTAAGCACCTATACTTCCGCCATGCAACTCTATAAGTTTCCGGGCATAAGCCAACCCGATCCCACTCCCTTTACGGTCGTGTTCACCTTGGTAAAAACAGGTAAAAAGACGGTTTATATCCACATGTCTCAATCCGATCCCCTGGTCCGCAAGGAAAACCCGCACATTCTTATCCATACGCTCCGTACCAATGACTAATGAGGTATCCGGATCGCTGAATTTCATCGCATTTATCAATAAATTAGATAAAACGACACGGCATTTGGAAGTATCAAAGGGTACTTTCTCTACTGAAGCATCCAACTGGAACCGCACAGAAATCCTACGGGCTTCGAATTCCATGATAAAATCATCCGTTACCGATCGTATCCAATCGTTAAGATCGTAAAAACGAATATCCATAACATCGCCGTTCGTATCAGACTTCTGGGCATCGAGCACCATATCGACGATCTCCCGCATCCGACAAGTTTGCAACAACAAACCATCCAATTGCCGGGATACATCTTTATCCGTCACCTTTCCGGATTTCAGCAAACGTTTGAGCGGAGCATAGATCAAAGTAAGCGGCGTACGTAATTCATGGCTGATGTTCACCATGAAACGGACTTTTTCCTCATAAAACTTTCGTTCATGTTCTTTCATGGCCCAAGCAAGTTTCCTTTCTTTGCGTCGCATGACAGACCAGATCATCCCTCCAATTGCCGCAAACACAATCACCCCCATCGCGATCAGAAACCAAGCGCGTCTCCACAAAGGAGGCTCCACATCTACTGCCAATAATCTCAAAGGAACACTCCAGTCTCCATTCTTCTTGCTATAGGAAACCCATAATTCATAGTTGCCCGGAGAAAGCGCCGGAAATGTAAATGCATGGCTTGAAGTCTCCAACAACTCCTCACGGTCTCCCTTGATGTAAAAACGGAATAATTTCTTCCGCATCAAATCTTTCTCTTTCACGATAACACTTAACCCAAAAGAAACATAATCCCACGGAATGGAAATAGCCTGTTCCCCGGATATACCATCGGGATGAATCGGAGCCCCATCTAAAGCCAAATTAATCATGCTTACAGAAAAATCCTCTTCCTCATGAATGTCATAGCCGGGCCGTATCCTAACCAGCCCTTCCACTCCAGAAATATAAATATTACCGGAAGAAGACTCAAAAGCAGGTTCCGGAAGAAACTCACGTGTAAAGACACCGTCAGATTCCCCAAAAACGATTACACGCTTCTCATCCGGTACATACGCATACAACCCTTCATGAGTACTTATCCAAAGGCGATCAGAACGATCAAACGCAAGAGACGTTACCCCAATAAAACGATCCTGATCAACCGTGTCCAATCTTTCCGAGAGACGGTCATAAACATATAGACCGGAAGATGTCCCCAACCAAAAACGGTTATCTTTATCTTGTTTTACCGCAAGTATCGTACCGATATCCTCATTCCTCACAAATAACGGACGTAGTTGCTTATGCGGGATATCCAACACATACAAAGCTGCGGAAGAACTTATGTAACAAGAATCGCCTTGTATGAAACGGGGTGCAAGCAAACTTTGCGGTAACAGATCTTCCGGTAAAGACTCAAATTGTTGTTTCCGCCGATTATACACAGACAAATGATTATCGGATAAAAGACAGAAACGGTCCTCGTCTAAAGGAAATAAACGAATCGAATTACCTCGTAAGAATAAATCCTTTCGCACATGTCCCCAATTTAACAAAAACTCCCGGCATTCTCCTGTATTTTTATTAAAATGATAAAGCCCTACACCAAACAAAGATAACAACAATTCCGAATCGCTATACGGCATGATAGACACCACCTTCATCCCCGCAGTCTGAGGATATTTCCGGAAAGTCTCTTTTTGCGGATCAAACAAATCAAGACCTCCCCCATCCGTTCCTATCCAGATTTTCCCATCACGATCTTCATACATGGAAGTGACCGACTGAAAACTCAAACCGTAAGAAGCCCCGGGAGGAGCATCCCGATAAGTCGTCATAAAAACAGGTTTGATGCCGATCAATCCTCCCCTGATACTGCCCGCCCAAACATTATCCTCATCATCGATATACAGACAGGCGAAAGAATTTACCGGCAACGAATGGCGATCGCCCGGAAGATGCATAATCGCTCTTACGGTCTTATTTTTGTAATTATATATATTGATACCACCTCCGTCCGTCGCCAGCCAAAGTTCGCCATCTTTCTCGCACATATCTTGCACGATATTATGAGTCAATCTCTCCGGGGTTTCCAAATGCTCCTGCAATCTCCCCTCTCGATCATAACAAAAAACACCTTTATTATAGATAGCCACCCATATTCTCTTGAATGAATCTATATACATGGAGGGGATATTCCCTTTGGGGATAAACGGCACACGTTCCATATCTCCGGTGTCTAGCGAATACCACCAAAGCCCTTTTTCCAGAAAAGACAGTATGACTTTCCTCTCTTTCTCGTCATACAAATAAACATAATTAGGCGAAAATTCAAACGGACTTTCCTTGAACTTACACCGGATCATTTTCTTTTCCGCATAGGAATAACAAAAAACACCTTGCTTCCCTAAAAAATAGATTCCTTCCGGCATGAGGAGGCTACAAGCAGCGACCAAAGGTTGACCGTCTATTTCCTGACGTACAAATTTTCGAGTACCACGATCGAAATATGCCAATCCGCAACAGGTTCCTACCCAAATATTTCCCTCCGCATCTTCCTCCAAAAAAACTATATCATTATAAGGAAGAGAATTCGGATTCTCTCTCTCCTCCTGATAAACGGTTATTTTTTCCCTATCGAAACGATTCAACCCAAACCGGGTACCAATCCACATAACACCTCTTTCATCTACCAGTACACATTTTACGGAAGACTGCGATAATCCGTTTTCCAAAGAAATTTGTTTAAAATAATACTTAGGAGCTGCATAAAGAGACTCCGCTAAACACACAAAAAACAGCAATAGATATAATTGTAAAAACCTCCAAAATACTCGCATAGTTGTATATCACCCATTGTTCGGCAAAAATACTAAATCGTCCGAAATATAAGGCTTGCAGAGTATAAAAAAACGTTTTTTGAATTTTCACGGACGATTTTGGACCCAAGAAAATATCCTTAAAGCATAGATTTGCAGCAAATGAAAAATTAAACAAAAAAGCATATCATTAAAAATTATTCTTATGTTACGTACAACAGGTATATATTTTATTATTTTGGTTATGATACTTGTAAAATGTTTCCTTCCGGACGAAAAACCGGAGATCATTCCTTTCCCCTTGCAAAGTGTATCAGACAAAGGTGATTTCACATTCAACAAGGCAACCCTCATCAGTGTAGAAAATGAAAAACAGGCTATGATCGCTCGGGAGTTGACCGATCTGTTCACGCTTTCCGCCGGATTCACCCCGGAAATAAAAATACAAGACAAACGAGCCAATATCATATTCCGCACAGACAGAGAACTAGCGGCCGAACATTATAAACTGAATATAGCCCCCTCTTGTATTCTAATAAAAGCATCCGGACAAAAAGGTTTCTTTTACGCAACGCAAACCTTACGTTTTCTGCTTCCTCCAGCAATAAACAGCCCAACTCAGGTAGAGATATTCAATGGAACGTACCGGGAATGACCATACTAGATGGCCCCCGATACAGCAATCGGACCGTGGCAATACACACACCTTTCACTCTCATCTCGAAGGATAATCTCAAAGAATTAATCGATCACCTAGCCATGTTAAAAATAAACAGACTTCATTTCACACAAGAAGTTCATGATACGACACCTGAAGGACAGCAAAAAATGAAGGATATGAACCTGTATGCTAAATCCAAGAAGATCACGATCTCAAACGGAACAACACACACCCATGATATCATATCGTATCTCCCGTTCCAAGCAGAGCGACTTATCTGGAAAGCAAATATCTCCGATTGCGATGAGGATAAAAAAGGTTATTCCAATATTTAGCGCCCATCGCAGAAAGAAGCTGGTCTGGTAATTTGTTAGCCCATCGCCTCACGCAAGATATCGATCAAGATAGGCTTCAATCCGCTTACGAAACATTCCACGGCGATCACCATCAGTATCAATCCCATCAAACGCATCATCACGTTATTTCCAGTCTCTCCCAATATACGTACCAGCCGGGTAGAAGCTTGCAAGATCAAGAATGTGATAAAATAGACCAATGCGATTATTCCGATCAACGTACCCTTTAAGGTGAATGTCGAAGCGTCATCCATAAGCATGATTGCGTTGGCGATCGCTCCCGGACCGCACAACATCGGGATTGCCAGAGGAGTAATGGATATATCATCCGCATAGGTTTTCACCTCTTCCTCTTTCAACTTCGCATTGGAGTAGCGTGCTTGAAGCATATCAAACCCGATCTTGAAGATAATAAAGCCGCCAGCTATGCGAAAGCCGTTCGAGGAGATACCAAAGAACTTAAACAGGAACTGACCGGAGAAAGTAAAAACCATCAAGGTGATGAACGACACGATCGTGGCCCTTCGGACAATCGCTTTCCGCTCATGGTCATTCATACCATTGGTCATGGTCAAGAAAACCGGCATCGTACCGAGTGGATTGGTCAACGTAAAAAACGAAGTGAAACATAATAGGGCGAAAGGTAACAAGTCTTCCATATCAATAATTTTTTAATTGGCTAATGTGCCAATATGCCAATTAGTTGAAGAGAGAATGATTGGCACATTGGTACATAACATATTGTCACATTATTTACTCATCCCAGACCAAATAGGCTGAGACCAACCAATGATTCAGCTTATTCCCATCCACTTCTGCCGCTTCCGGAATACTCACCGTCAGCGTATGATGGCCGGGTTGGATATCCTTCAGCTCCACCTCTTCCGGTATCACGTCCGATCCGGGACACCAATTAGAGCGGGAAAGATCCGAAGACGCCAAGGGTTCCTCTACTTCTTTCTCCGAATAACCCTTCTCGGTGATATAGGCAGCCAGACGCTTTCTCAACCAAACCCCGGTAGCCGGATTAAAACGACGGAAAGAAGCGCAGTCCGTACGCCAAGGAACAAAATCCAAGACTGGAACTCCATCAACAGAGACAATATTCTGTTTTTCCACGAACTCATCACCACCGGAATGACCGCCATGTCCCGTAACGATATATTTCAGACGGACATCACGTGCGCCTTGAGGAATATCAAAATCCAATGACACGTCCTTCCGGGCGAATATATCCGGATATTCCTGCCCGATATAATAAACCGTATTCATCAACGGCTCTACATGTTTCTTCGGCAAAGCGTCGCAAGTCAGATCGGACTCGTCCACATCGATCGTCATGCTAGCGACGTATCCTTCCGGTGTCCATGTATCGATAAAGATCCCAACATAAGCGCCACCTTCCAGAAGAGGATACAAATCGGTTATGTCTTGCTCCCAGCTTACGCTATCTTCCCAATGGTCGACATACACAGGTTTACGATGTTTCGTCAAGCTATCCTCGGGACTACTGTAATGCCCTACTCCGAACGGAGTCATGAAACGCATCAATTCCACGGTAGGTTGATAATCCGTCCCGGGGATGATACCGATCATCTTCTCCAGTTTCACGCTATCCACCGCAGGAAACTCCTTCTCGCCTTTAGCGATATTCAACAAATTAATGCCCGAGGCATTTGGCAATACAAAACAAGAGCCGGATTTATCCCAGCGATCTCCATTCGAAGCTACCGTAACCCGGAGTTTGACGGAAACGTTTCGCTTATATTCCGGCAATGTTACCTTCTTCAAGATAATACGGCCATTCACCAAATGATAGATACTGTCCGGTCCCGGAGCGTTAAAAGCGGCGGGATATACATCCGGAGCGAAACGTACGCGGGTATCATTAAATACCTGTACGGAATAATCTCCCATTGACGGTAATTCTTTATGTCCGCAAGAAGCGGTACATAGAAAAACTCCCGTCAAGGAGACAAATAAAACCAATTTTTTAATCATTTTGTCTAGAATTTAGTAAGCTCCTTAATAAGCTGCTTTTGTCCGGCAGTCTTATCGGCGTGCGTACAAGGACCGGTCACACAACCGCCCTCGCAAGCCATCACTTCTATAAACTGCGCGGGAGCCTTTCCGGTTTTAGCATAAGCACGTAATAATGCCACATTTTTCTTTGTCAGGTTGGCTACCTGCACGGCATTTACGTTCTCGTCCTTCAAATAAACCTTAACGGCGTTGATCACACCACCACTTTGGGCGAAGCCATGCGCCTCACGGACAGCGTTAAATAATACAGAGAAAGGCTGGGCCTCCTCGATCTTGATACCCAATCCCTCCAATACGGAACCTACTTCCTCAAACGTAAGTGTAAAATCCACGCACGGATCTAGTTTCACCTCTTTTCGTTTCGCCACGCACGGGCCAACAAACACGATCTTCGCATCCGGATATTTTTCCTTCACGATACGGGCCGTATAATACATCGGAGATCCGGTAGAAGAGATGTATTTCTTTAAATCCGGGATATGTTTCTCGGCCAATTGCACGTAAGACGGACAGCAACTAGTGGTCATGAACGGTTGTCCTTCTTTCAATTTCTCGATCAATTCTTCCGCCTCATGACGGGTGGTTTCCATAGCGCCTTGCGCCACCTCAACCACTTCCTCGAATCCCAAGGACTTGATAGCGCCATACACTTTTTCCTTCGGAGCGCTAAACTGAGCTAAGATAGACGGAGCGACAATCGCTACCATCTGTTCCTTATTCCGCAAGCGTTGCAAGATATCGAATACTTGCGAGATCTCGAAGATAGCACCGAACGGACAAGCATTCACACATTTACCGCAATATATACATTTAGACTCGTCGATATGCTCCACCCCATACTCGTCCTTGCTGATCGCCTTAACCGGACAAACTTCCTCGCAAGGGATCGGGATATAAACGATGGCATGGTACGGACAGCTTTGGTGGCATTTACCACAGCTGATACAAGTTTCATGATCAATCTCGGCCTGACCGTTTTTCTTGAATCGGATAGCGTCCTTCGGGCAGTTCATATAACAACTACGAGCCACGCAACCCCGGCAAAGATTCGTGATCTCATAATTCACGGAGACACAAGAGGAACACGCCTCATCCACTACACACATGATATTTTCCTTCTTATTCTCCGAGCGGAACAAGGCACGCTTCGCATACTCTGAAAGCGGTGTCAACTCATCTTCCTCGTCCTGCATATCAAAACCAAGCAAAGGCAAGGTTTTGTATTTCCAGACGGCACGTTCCTTATGTACACAGCAACGGCCCCTCACTTTCGATTTTCGGGGACTCAACTCGATCGGCAAGCGATCAATTTCTTCTAGAAGACGGTTTTCTTTCCAGAGCTTTACTAACTTCGCCAGCAATCCGTGACGAACAATCATTACGTTGTTGGTAAATGCCATAATGTTATCGTATTTGTGCTTTTAGTATATCGTATATCGCATCACTTCTTTACAAACGCAAAGGTAAATAAAAGTTTCTAAACAGAAAGAAAGCTTTCTTTAAGAATTATCGAAGCACTATGAATATCTCCGCCAAACGGAGGATTTAATTTAGACAAGACAAGTTCCACCTCCGTGATCTGTGGAAATCTCTCTTTCAAAGCCTTCAAGATACGCCCCGCCGCGTGCTCGAGAAGTCTCGAGGGGATAGCCATTTCTGCTTTCACGGTTTCATATACTGTGGCGTAATTGATCGTATTGCTTAAATCGTCGCTCCATACCGCATTCTCCAACGGAGCTGTCAGTATCAAATCTACGATAAAAGTATTCCCAACCCGGGTCTCTTGGGGTGCCACGCCATGATAGGCATAGAATGTCATCCTTCGTAATTCAATCTTTGTTGTCATAATCTTTTAATTTATCTGTAAATGTATAGAAAGTAAACCTTCCTGCAAAAAAATAGTCTTATATTTGTCAACCAAGTAACAACACATTATGATGGGAATAAAACAAAAAGATGAAAATTCCGCAGGCGGATTACACAACGCCTTGGCTGCGGGGACAACGATAAAGGGTAATATTATCACAGAGACAGACTTTCGCTTGGATGGAAAAGTAGAAGGGGACATCAGTTGCAACGGCAAGATCGTTATCGGCCCCAAAGGTAGCGTAACAGGCAATATCGTATCCGAGAATGCTGAGATTCTCGGTGAGGTAGATGGCTCCGTAAAAGTAAGCGCAAAGCTTATTCTAAAATCAACAGCAATTATCAAGGGAGATATATATACCCAATCCCTAGAGATCGAACCAAACGCACGGTTCAACGGAGCCTGCTCGATGTGTTCCGAGAAAAAGAAAGCGGACAAATAGACTGAGGGCCGCACTTTTCGATACGGCCCTTAGTCTTTCTTATTTTCGTCCAGCCTCTTTTATCAACGAGACTATCTTATTATTCAGGTTATCAGCCTGTAAAAGCTGTTCCAACGTAATATGCATCCGGTAGCGCCAATAATGCGTTGAATTCGCAGGAACGTTAATACGCTCGGATTCTATATCCTTCCGCTTGATAGAATCATCCATAGCAAACCAATCCTGCAACGGAATAATCGTCAGCATGGAACGAGTCTTCAAATGATTAGAAATAATCTGGGCAACGATTTCAGCCGTACATTCATCCGGGGCCTCACCGATCCGTTGCAATACATGGTTGTAATAACGCTGTGTCTTCTCCGGATCTTCTTTCCACCAATTACGAAGAGGAGTCATATCATGTGTAGAAGTCGTACAAACGGAATGATAAGGCAAATTAAACATATCGGAAAATTCCCGCTGCGGACTCTTCGGCATACGCTCAATCTCCAAGCTTAGTATTTGCAACTTATTCATAACCTCGGGAACAGAGGCGGGGATCATACCGAGATCCTCTCCACAAACCAACATCTCCGTGGACGCAACCAACGGTGTCAAACGCTTAAACGCTTGCGCCTTCCAAAAATCATTATGGCGATGATAGAAGAAATGCCAGTATAACTGATCGAACGCATAACGGTCGGAACCACTCAATTCCCGATAGATATAGGATTGATTCGCCGAGATCCGGGGATGAAACTTATCGGTCTCTCTTGGGTCACGAAGAAATAATACCTCATTCGCAATCGTAAACAGGCCATTCTTGATCCGTAGGGAAACTGGATCCGCCTTATCCGCAAACAACGCCTCAATCTTCCTTTGCGTATCACAGAACGGTTTTAACACATAATGCCGGGAGGAGGATTGTGCCAAATAAGCACCTATCACCTCTTCTGTATTTTCCTCAAACAATTCCGATAAAAATTGTCGATTGATATGTGGGGTCGTGAAACGAGATTCGTTAAAATTCAATCCATACTGCTCGATCTCTTCTCTCGAGAACGGCAACGCTGGATTGAAATGACCACAAAGCCCTTGCACATATTCACAAGGAACCTCCCATATTCGGAAAAATCCCAAGATGTGATCTATACGGAAACAATCGAAATAATCACTTAACTTAGCGAAGCGTTTTTTCCACCAAGAGAAATTATCTTTCTCCATCGCATCCCAGTTATAAGTCGGGAACAGCCAGTTCTGACCGTTCATGGAAAAGTCATCGGGGGGAGCACCCGCTTGACCATTCATATTAAAATATTTCGGTTCCGTCCAAGCCTCTACACTAGTGCGGCTCACGCCAATGGGTAAATCACCTTTCAATACAACTCCATTCTTACGGGCATAATCCGATACCGACTTGAACTGGTTGTGCAATACATATTGCAAGAAATAAGAGAACGAGATCTCCGGCCATGCGTCACTATCTTCCCGGCATAGGGCGCGAACACGTGTCTTATTGTAAGTAGAATTACCTTGCCATTGAGAGAAATCCGATGTCCCATAACTTTCCCGCAAGAAACAATAAGTAGCGTAAGGCATCAACCATGACTCATTTTGCGCCAAGAACTCTTTAAACTCCGGCGTATCTAATACGGCCTTACCCTCCCCTGCGAAATATTCTTGACAATAACCCAATTTATATTTCAGTACTTCCTCGTAATCAACCGTATCTTTTGCGTTTAATTCTTTTTGCTTCCCTGCATAAAAAGCAGCTCTCTCCGGATCTTTCAAGGTCCCCAAAGCCGATAAATCCACATACATGGGATGAAGGGCATAAATAGAAATAGCGCTATACGGATAGGAATCCACCCAAGTATGGGTCATCGTCGTATCATTCATAGGTAATACTTGAATGATACGTTGGTGCGTCTTTCTAGCCCAATCCACCAACATGTGTAAATCTCCCAAATCACCTACTCCAAAGCTCTTTTCCGAGCGCAAGGAAAAGACGGGGATAACCGAGCCGGCACAACGCCATAACGGTAAGCTATCCCGGAAGTAAAGACCAGATATAACAACGGTCTCACCCTGTTTCTGGGGAACAAGACTTAGAATACGATTCTCATCACTCTCCCAATACAAAGGTTGACGGGAATCATTATCCCAAACCAAAAATTTATATTCTAAAGGATACCGTATCTCCGCAGCGTCTAAATCAATATGCCATTCCGGGAAAGTATCGCAACTCAGCAATAAAGCCTTGTCCGGATGCCAGTTACCTAAGCATTCTTGATTTCCAGTAATGGCTACACACTGATTCTTTTCCACCCGGGGAGCGGATATCTTTATCACCAATTTTCTTCCACTTCTAACGACCCTCTCATGTGTATTGCAGGGATGAGCGAATAAACTTTTGGTGAAAGCCGAAGAATAAAAGGCTAGATTATCCGGACGGATTTGCCAATAATCATAAAGGATGTAAGAATCAGATTGTCCATCCAATACAATCCGGTGATTCTTCTCCCACTCCTCAAAGATCTGCTTATCATTAACACTTAAGAAATATCTATATTCTATATCTTTTATATCGGGTGGAAGATCCAGTTCCAGTTTCCAGTTTCCATCCCCAGAGTAATTCATCTCCTTAGCCAAAGCAGGTTCCCAAGAGCCTAATTCCGGTATGGAGCCCACTACACATAACTTCTGTCCCCAAACGGTATGGAAGTTTATATTAAAAGTGACTTTCATGGTATATAGATTTAGTCAATTATTTAACCGCATTTAGAGGCTCCGCAATTCGTGCAGATCAAACAACCTTCTTGATAAATCAAGGTCTCCAACCCACAGTTCGGACATTTCTGCCCTTTCGCTTCCATGCCGTTCGGTAAATATTTCTTCAAGGCCCGTTCCACGCCATTCTTCCAAGTATTGATAGACTCGCTATTCAACTCCATACCCTGTACCAGTTTTATAACCTGATCGATAGGCATTCCGTAACGGAGCACACCGGAAATCAATTTAGCGTAGTTCCAATATTCCGGATTAAACTTGCCATCCAAGCCTTCGATTGTCATTTTATAACCGCGTTTATTCTTGAACTGGAAGTCGTAATGCTTATTACCATCCTCATCATAGCTCTTGATGATCGTACCTTTAGAAACGTTTTTAGGTAACATGATACCCTCGTCATCATCGGCCAAACCGGTAAAGATCTCATACGGACGGCCATTCAACAAGCCGACGAAAGCGATCCATTTCTCACGGTTATTCTGGAATTTTACCACATCCGCATCCAATTCACGAGGACGGGTAGATACGATAACCGGTGGTTGCATGCAGTTACAATCCTCTTTTTTCTTCTTTTTATCTGTCGCAATCAAGACACCGGAACGAGAACCATCTCGATAAACAGTACATCCTTTACATCCGCATCTCCATGCCTCAACATACAAAGAGTCTACCAACTCCTCACTTACATCGTTCGGCAAATTGATCGTTACGCTGATAGAATGGTCCACCCATTTCTGCACCTGTCCCTGCATACGTACTTTAGCCACCCAATCGATATCATTGGAAGTTGCTTTATAATACGGCGACTGTGCTACCAATTCATCGATTTCTTCGTCGGTATAGCATTTAGTGGTATCATAACCATTCGCTTTCATCCATTCAGCGAACTTGTGATGGAAAACGATAAATTCCTCATAGCTATCCCCTGACTCATCCACAAAATCGATATGTACGTTCTGATCGTTCGGGTTTACCTTTCTTCTCCGTTTGTATACAGGCAGGAACACAGGTTCGATACCGGAAGTCGTCTGAGTCATCAGGCTTGTCGTTCCGGTTGGTGCGATCGTCAGACAAGCAATATTCCGGCGTCCGTACTTCACCATTTCGGCATACATATCGGGATCGGCTTCGCGTAAGCGCTTGATGAAGGGATTATTCTCCTCACGGCGGGTATCGTAAATCTTAAAAGACCCTCTGTCTTTTGCCAGATGTACAGATGCCCGATAAGCTTCGACCGCTAAAGTCTTCTGAATATCCACAGCAAAATCGATCGCTTCTTCACTTCCATAACGCAGACCCAAAGCAGCCAGCATATCTCCTCGCCGTTGTCACCATTAGTTACATCATACAGTGCGTATGAAACTACAA
>ERZ835051.2875-NODE-2875-length-14486-cov-3.477652_pt1 | contig 14486 bp, 7 predicted proteins | sample MGYA00519575_ERZ835051 | MGnify/ENA primary metagenome ERZ835051 (study PRJEB31850, sample SAMEA3708769) | human gut metagenome | biome: human gut; feature: human-associated habitat; material: faeces | place: China | collected 2014 ... | reverse complement strand
TGCTTGGTACTTTTTCACCTTCTTTTTGTGAGGCAAAATGAAGTTGATAGTTGCCGTTAGGTACAGTAGATGGAATTGTGCCGCTGAATGTAATACTATTCCAACCACTTCCTACGTCAATGTTGGAAATTGAAGTGGGTGTTGTAAGAAATGTAATGAATTCATCTCCTTGATATAGAGCTAATCCGATAATCCCACTCATAGGAGTAGAAGTGTTCCATATTTTGGTAAACTTTGCACTGATACTTTCATTTCTTTCATATTGCTTTTTTGTAATATCCATGCTTCCCTCTAATGTAAAGCCACTAATGACTTCTCCTGTTGTCTTCGGTTGTACAAGGAGCATAATATATTGCATATCATTATAGGTGCCACTTCCACTTCCTGTGCCGCCTGATCCTGGATTCAGAGAGCTTAAGGAATAATATCCATTTGCATATCCGCTCCATCCCCAGTTAAAATGATACATGTCATTCTCATCACAACCATCCAATACAAATGCATGACCTCCTGCGGTGCTTTGTCCACTGTATAGAACAGGGCGCCCGGCAATCAATTCTTTTTGAATCATATTTTTCCAGCGTCCTTCAGTATTATAATCACGTCCTTCAAAATATATATTAGGATTATACCCGAAGAATTTCGTCAGGGCATTATATTGTTTGAATATGCCTGCCCCACTACCACCGGCTGCACTTAGGTTGTAATCCATATCCATAGCTACGCCGCAGTGGAGCATCAATTCGGCTACAGCTTTCTTTTGTTCTTCAGTTGCCACATTTGTGTATTGAGGCAGCATCAGATCCCATTTATAGTTGGCCTCTTCAAAGTTTACGGAAAGTGATTTTTTTAAAGTTGCAGTAGTGTAACTGTAACTACCAATTCCCTTTTGAGGATATTCATAATATTTCATAACCATGGCTAATGCCGTAGCAGCACAGCCGGTAACGGTGAGTTCTCCTTTTTCTTCCGGACAATCCAGATTATAAGGATTACCTTGATCCCATTCAATTTTGCCTAAAAGTGGAGCTATTACCGGTGGGACACCCCTTGTCTTCAGATCTTGACTTTCAGACTGGTTCTCGCCAGAAATACTCTTCTGATTTATCTGTTGCATTTCTGTAGCGTAAAACTCCAGCCAATATTTAGCATTAGGAGGTAATTGCTTTATGTCTATACTGCCTCTGTCAGAGTATGCTAAGATTTCACGTGCACAGTCGTTGCCTGAAACGATGATAAATCCATTGTCTTTTTCTATGTTAATGATATAATAAGCTGGATAGATTTCAGGACCACGAGTGATTGTTATCTCACTGTTCATTAGTTGAAGTTGGGGTGCATCGTCAGATTTTATTAGACCATGAGAGGCTACGAAAGCTTGCGCGATTTCTAATGCTTGCTTCGGCGTACGCGGTGTGGCATAAAGCCAGCAAGAGTACAAAAGCATAATGATGAGTGAGAGTTTTGTTTTCATAAAATGAGGTTTTAATAAGATTATATGAGCAAGAAAGGCTATCCCATAAAAGATGAATGGAATAGCCTTTTTCTATTATGTACCTTTTAATTAACGTACCATTTTGCAATCATAGTATTGGAACCAGACATATTTAGAGTAATTACCTGCATCATCCATTATGGCACCTGCAACTCCACTGTCGAAAGTGATGGTTTCAAAGTCATCACTCCACATTCCAGAAACGTTAGCCCAGCTAAGTCCTGCTGAACTCAATGAAGCGAAGCGCACACTTGCTGTGAAACCTAATCCGAAGTCCATATTGTCAGCGATAGTTTCATTACATATAATTTGCAGACCATTTGAAGAATATGACATCCTCCATGTAACATAATCTTTTCCATTAAATTTCGTACAATTATATCCATCTCCCTTTTCGTTCATCTCTACTACTACAGGGAATGAAGCGGCTACTCCTTTACTATCCACGGCTTGGAAAGTCCAGTCTCCGATCAACTTATCGTACGGGTCGACTACTTCCTGAATGTTTACCTTGCAGGCACCTGTTCCGATAGTAGCTCCTTGAGCGTTTGCTATTTCTAATGTAAATGAACGGTCAAAGTTATCTTCTTTAGTCGAAACATTTAGGTAGATTTCAGCATTTACTGTTTCCACATCTGCTGGTACTCTTATTTTTTCAGAAGTAAGAAGAACGGTCTTATCATTTTCCACAGAAATGCCACTGGCATTTTTAACTGTTACAGTCACTTCTATAAGTCCACTATGCTCTCCTGTTACTGTAATAGGAACTTGAATACTGCTGACATTCTCTTTCACATCTATTTCACTTTGAGAGAATCCCACAGTAGCATTGCCCGAATTCATATTTTCGTCATCATCGCTACAAGCCGCAAATGTTAGTGGCAAGAGCATCATTGCTAATAATTTAATATATTTCATAAATACCTTTCTTTAATGATTAATAACCTGGATTCTGCTGCCCAGCTAATTGTGGATTCGTTTCCATTTCTGCTGATGGGATAGGCCATACTAAACGGTAGTCTCCTGCCGGATATGAAAGATTTCTTCCATTAGGAACGATAATGTTATTGATAGCTGGATTTTCCGGGTGATCAGGATTACGTTGGAAGCCAATGCCCCAACGGCGTAAATCGCTCATACGGAAACCTTCTCCGATCAACTCCTTCAAACGCTCGTTGCGTATTTCTTGAATCAATGCCTGACCACTATAATTAATCTCTTCATAGCCAGTAATACGCTTACTGCGTAATTCATTGAGATATTTATTAGCCAATGTCGGGTTAGTAGTAGCAGCAGCTTCTGCAGCAATCAAGTAAATTTCTCCCATACGGAATACCTTAGGCATATTTATATAATTGGGAGTCGCAGAAGTTTTTAAACTTTCATTACCCGGAAATTTTTTGAATACATAAGCTTGCACATTGTTACCATCTACTGCCAACTTCCATACAGTAAAGAAAGCATCGAAACGAACATCACCTTCATCTTCATACATACTTAGCATATCGAAAGTAGGAATGTAATCAGCTCCATCCAGTTTAGTACTTAAATAAGCACCACCGGTAGAAGAACCTAATTCTGTAGTACTCATGAATGGGCGGAAGATAGCTTCAGTACCTTCATCTTTTGTCCACATAGCTTCATAAGCTTTAATTTCTGCCAATTTATAGATCTGAGATTTGATGATTTTTTCAGCTTTTGACAGCGCTGTTGTATTGTCACCTTTCAACAAAGCAATACGTGCTTGCAGTGCCAATACTGCATAAGAAGAAAAGTAAGCAGCATTTGGAGCTATAAATTCATTGTCGGTTTTCTCGTACTCAAGTAATGCGTTATAGGCATCGGTTAAGTCGTCATTAATTAATTTATATGTTTCATCTTGAGTGCTACGTCCCGGGTATTTACTGCTATCGCCGGTTGGATTATAAACCGTCACCAAAGGCAAACCTTTACCTATTGTTTGTGCAATACTTGCTGAGTAAGTTTCGCAATAATGATCAATCAACCAGTAATAGCAATAAGCTCTTACAAATTTAGCTTCACCATCATAACGAGTCAATTCTGTACGTTCTTCTGCAGTATATTCATTATTTGCCAGCATCTCATCCATCTTATTAATGATAAAGTTAGCTGAGTTGATAATTGAATATAAATTTCCCCATATAGTGGCGATATCTCTTGTTGCCGAGTTTATATTTCCGTTAGAGAACTCACCGATACGGTTTCCGTTATTACTAACTCCATGGAACATATCCATCTGGATTTCCGGATAGTTAACATATCCGCCGGTGGTGAGACTTCTCATACTTGAGTAGAGGCCGTTGCGGAAACGGCGACAGTCATTCAGATTCTGGATGGCAGTATCATTATCAAGGCTTCCATAAGGTTTCTTGTCCATATCGCAGGAAGTCACCAATGCGCCCACCATTAATAGTGCTAAAAATATTTTTTTCATAATCATCTTTTTCTTAATTAAAATGTTAATTCAACACCAAATACGAATTGTCTTGTATTAGGATATCCGAACTTAATCAAGTTGATATCAGGTTCAGGGTCATAACCGGTGAAGTTAGTAAGTGTCCATAAGTTACGGCCTGTGAAGAAGATGTTGAAGCGTTCGATTACACCGCTGTGTTTCAATATAGACTTCGGCAGTTCATACTGAACGGTTACATTCTTTAAACGAAGGAACGAAGCGTTCTCTACCAGGTGATCATCCATCTGAATAGCTTCTGTTGATGCCGGAATATCTGTAATTTGTCCTGGCTTGGTCCAGATATTCAACATGTTGGTAGATTGGTTTATAGAAAGTCCCTGTGCTGCGTTTTCAATGAAGAATCTATCGTTACTAATCAGGTACTTTTTGCCGGCCCAAGTAAAGTCAGCACTGACAGAAATTCCTTTCCAGCTAAATTCTGTTCCAAAACCTCCATTCAACGGAGCATATCTGTCTTTGCCAATTAGAACCGCATCTCTTTCCTTATTATATACTTTGGTCAAATTGCCGTCTTTATCATACCATATTTGTTTACCATCACGTGGGTCAACACCAGCTCTGCGCACAAAGTATAATTCACCAACTGAATGACCTACTTTGTATTGCAAACCATAGTCGGGTAAACTATATTCATCACGTCCGTTGAATAACTCGGTGATTTCATTCTTATTATAGTTGAAGTTAGCTCTGAATCCCCAGTAGAAATTACTATTCTGAATGATATCTACTTTGAAATCCAAATCAACTCCTTTATTAACCATAGCACCAATATTTCCGGCACCAGAGCTAAAACCAGTAGTATAAGAATAAGGTATATCCATTAATAAGTCAGTTGTCTTTTTACGATAGAAATCTACATTAGCAGTTAAGCGATCGAATATGCGGAAAGACAAACCAGCATTGACACCTGCAACTTTTTCCCAAGTAAGGTCTGTGTTACTAGCTTGCGAGATTCCCAAACTACCTTCACTGTTGTAAGGACTACCGGAGCCAATTAAACCATAGTAAGCATAATCACTAATACCGGAGTTACCAGTAGTACCATAACTAACCTTCACTGAAAGTTCATTCAGCCAATCTATGTTGTCCATGAAACTTTCTTTCTTCATATCCCACATAGCACCAACTGACCAGAAATTAGCCCAACGACCATCTTTAGGGAACTTAGAACTTCCGTCACGACGGAATGTCAGATCCAGATAATATTTGGAAGCGTAATTATAGCTGCCAGTAAAGAACATAGAATTGAATACAGTTTCTACTTGTGTATGTGTCAAGTCATCTTTAGGTGAAACAGGAGTCGGAGCTTGCGTTAATTTCATCTGACGGGCATCTGTATGGCCTTCAGTAAATACTCCAAAACTTCTGGATTTAGCGATGATAGATTCCTGTCCGGCCAGAACGCTTACATTGTGGTCGTCGATATTGAATTTATATTCAGCCGTATTCGTATATGTAAATGCATAATATCTGCTAAAGCTTTCCTGGCGGTAACCGTCTCGTGCGGGAACGCTAGTTCCCATTGGTGTTTTGAAAGCTTCATAAGGAAGTCCGATGTTTGATAGAGTCATATCATATGCATCGATAGATTGCTGCGCTCTTACTGTTAATCCTTTAATCGGAGTAAGTTCCTGATAAAGATTGATGTTGGCAGTGACAATTCTTCTTTGTACATCACGGTTGTCATTAACAAAATTAGGCGTAGTCAATCCACTATAAAGAAGATGGGTAGCTCTATCTCCCCACTGGATGTTGCCGTTATCGTCGAATGTATAAAAACGAGGTGAATCATAAGGCAATGCAAATCTGGCAAAAACAGATGGACTACTTGAATAAATACTTGAAGATTCTGTTTCATTATTCGTTTCATACTGGCTGTAGCCCAAATTCGATTGTAGACCTACTTTTAACCATTCTTTTACACGTGTATCAAAGTTAAAACGCAGTGCTTCGCGACGAAGGCCCGACTGTGCAATGATACCCTCTTGCTCATGATGATTCAAAGATAAATAGTAAGACATGTTAGAACCGCCACCATTGATAGCTGCATCTAATGTATAAGTTGGTGCATGGCTATCAAATACTTCATCACGCCAGTTAGTATCTATACCATATTTTTCTACTCTATCTTTAATGGTTTGTGGAACGGGACTACCTACTAATTCTCGGAATTGGATGTACTGAGAAGAGTTCATCATCTCAACGTTGTCCTGAACCATACTTGAAAAACCATATTGAGCACGTAAAGTAACATTGGCCTTTTGATCAAACTTACCCTTTTTACTGGTAATTACAATAACGCCATTTGCTGCACGTGAACCGTAAATAGCTGTTGAAGAAGCATCTTTCAATACTGTGATGTTCTCTATATCACCAGGATTCAATGAATTGAAAACAGATGATGAAATCGGAGCACCGTCCAAAATGAATAGCGGAGTATTACCTGCATTAATGGAGTTTACACCACGTAAACGGATTGTAGCAGATTTAGATGGGTCACCCGAACTGGACAATACTGAAAGACCGGAAACCTGACCAGCTAAGGCATCGGTAAAGTTGACTGTGGGATTCTTCTCCAATTTCTTTCCACCAACCGAAGCAACAGATCCTACCACAGAACCTAGTTTCTTACCAGTTCCATATCCTACAATAACAACCTCGTCAAGTAATTCTGTATCAGGCTTCAATGTGATCTTTACATGAGAAGCAATTGCCACTTCCTGTGGTTGCATTCCAATGTACGAAATCTGCAAAGTCTTCGCAGAACTTGGTACGTTCGGTAAAGTAAAATCACCATCTACACCGGTAATAGTACCAATTTGAGTACCTTTTACCAATACAGAGGCTCCAATAACTGGCTGCCCATCTTCTTCAGAAATCACAACACCTGTGATGGTCTGAGTTTGGGCAGTTACTAGGCCTATTCCAACAAAAAGACAGGCCAATAACAGCATTAATTTTCTTTTCATAAATTCTCTCTTAAAGTTTAACTTTACATTAATTGTTTCTTTACTCTAACAAAATGCAAATATATTAATAAAACTGAAACGAACAATTATTTTGTTGAAAAAACCTTGTAAATCTATCAATTTGTTAACTGAATGCTTATTTTTATGCTTAACAGCAGCTTTTTTGCACTAAAAAAACCTAAATGACTATTTAAATGCTATCACTATGAAGCCCCTTCTTGACTGCTATTCCTTAATACGCTCCTTCTCTTTTAAACAAAAAGTGTTAATAATGCATGTTGGAGGAATAAAATTGAAAGCCATTTTACGTAGATTTACCTTTTTTATAAAGGAAATACAAAACAAAAAACACTTTGTAAAGCGTACTTTTACAGATATTAAGTCTTCTTCAACTCTCATAGTGCACAGAATATCGTCTTATTTGTTCATAGTATTAATCAAAAAAACAAGAGATGAGTAAAATTATTTACAATTTGGTGTACAACAGAAAAAAATGCCTCAACAAAAAAGGGATGGCATTAGTTCAAGTAGAAGCTTATTTGGACAGAAAGAAAAAGTACTTCTCTACAAAAGTTTATTTAAAGCCTGAACAATGGGATACCAAAAAGCTTGTCGTTAAAAACCACCCTAATGCGGATGCTTTAAATCGATTGATATATGAGTATATGTCAAAGATAGAAAAAAAAGAATTGGAGTTATGGCAACAAGGACGACGTATTTCTTTGGAATTATTGAAAGATGTATTAGGTACAAGCGAGAACAAAACTTCTTTTATCCCCTTTTTTAGGCAAGAAGTTACAAATTCCGCATTGAAAGAAAGTACTAAAAGAAATCATCTCTCAACTCTTACATTATTGCAAGAATTTAAAAAAGATGTATCATTCTCTGATTTAACATTTGAGTTTATATCATCGTTCGAATATTTTTTGCAGTCTAAAGGATATCACACCAATACGATCGCTAAGCATATGAAGCATCTAAAACGCCATATCAATGTTGCTATTAATAAAGATTATATGGAGATACAAAAATATGCTTTCCGGAAATATAAAATTAAAACCATAGAGAATAAACATACACATTTAGCTCCAGAAGAGTTGGAAAAGCTAGAGAGGCTGAATTTAATTGGGAGATACACTAAGTATCAGAAAACTTTAGATGCGTTTTTGTTTTGTTGTTATGCCGGAATGAGATATTCCGACTTTATCAGCCTAACACCTGATAATATCGTAGAAATACACAAAGAAACTTGGCTAATTTATAAATCTGTCAAAACTAATACGGAAGTCAGACTACCATTATATCTTCTTTTTGAAAAGAAAGGTCTTGTCATTTTGGAAAAATATCAAGACAATATTCAAGACTTCTTCCATCTTAGAGATAATTCAAATGTAAACAAAGACTTGATTATTTTAGCTCGCTTAGCGGGATTGTCAAAAAAAATATCTTTCCATACAGCACGTCATACTAATGCAACTTTACTAATATATAATGGGGTTAATATAACAACTGTACAAAAATTATTAGGACATAAAAGCGTGAAAACCACACAAGTATATACTAATGTTATGGATATGACAATCGTTCACGACCTAGAAAAGAACCACTCACTTATACCTTGGAAGAAAAAGGTGTAGCCCTATCCTCCAAAGGGTGTAGCCTTGGCACTGAAAAGGTGTAGCCCTAACCGCATAAAGGCTACACCCTTTTTGATGTATATAAATTTGAATGATAAAATGATGTAGTTCTAAGACATTAGCGCCTTAAAAGCTTCATTTTTGGTGAATAAATGGTATAACATTGAATGATATATGTTTTTTCTTTCGCTTAAGAATCTGTACCATCAAATCTAAGCGTTTTCTATGTCAAGCTGATAATTCGTCTATATAAACTGTTGGATACAGTATAAATCACATTCAGACTCCCACACAAAAGTATTTGGTATTGAAAAAATCACTGGATGAATGTTGTAATTGCCATAATATAGTAGCAAACGGGTAAGTTTATCTTGTTTTTACACCATCTTCAGTATATTGTAAGCCACATTTCATAATAACGATTTTTTCCTCCACTCCAAATATAGCACTGATTATAAGTCATATATATATTTATTAGTTCCGCGAAAACTTTGGTGATTTCTTACATTGGTATGCAGACGCAAGAGGTGGCAATTAAACCAAGCGTAAAGATTATATTGAAATCTGATACAGAAGTACTTGATGAGGTACTAGTTACAGCTTATGGTACTGCAAAACGTTCGTCTTTTACTGGATCAGCCAGTGTTGTTTCTTCGGAAAAGTTAGAAAAAGTACAGACTTCAGACCCGACAAGTGCTTTAAACGGGCGAGTAGCCGGTGTACAATTTAATGCAGCCTCTGGGCAACCAGGCGGAAGCACTTCTAACAAAGACGGGCAAGCCAAAATTCGTATCCGTGGTATCAGTTCCATCAATGCTGCAAATGATCCGCTGATTATCCTCGATGGTGTACCATACGATGGCGATCTGAACAACCTTAATAATCAAGATATCGAGTCTATGACCGTATTGAAAGATGCCGCTTCCAATGCTTTGTATGGTGCACGTGGCGCTAATGGTGTTATTATGATTACCACTAAAAAAGGGAATAGTGGGCAAGCAACAGTCACTTTGGATGCTAAATGGGGATCCAATTCACGAGCTAGCCGCAATTATGACATGATTAGCAATCCGGGACAATATTATGAAATGTATTATGGAGCATTGAATAATTATTTCTTAGGAAGAGGATTGAGCACCAATGATGCTTATCAACAAACTATGGCTCATATGACTGCATACGATGATTATGGTTTGGGATACAATGTGTACAGCCTGCCTAATGGTGAATACTTAATTGGAGAAAACGGAAAACTAAATCCCAATGCAACTTTGGGTAACTTAATAAACGTAGATGGACAACAATTCTTGGTAAGACCAGACAAATGGATTGATGAAGCTTACCGCAATAGCCTCCGGCAAGAATACAATGTGAGTATTACAGCCGGTAACGATAAGTCATCTTTTTATGCTTCTGTTAACTATTTGAATAATGAAGGTATTACTGCCAACTCGGACTATGAACGTTTAACAGGTCGATTAAGGGCTGATTATCAAGTAAAAGAGTGGTTGAAAGTTGGCGCTAATATGGCCTATACTCACTATGAAGCTAATTCGTTGAATGAAGACGGAAGCAGTGGCTCATCAGGCAACGTATTTGCTATTGCTACACAGATCGCGCCAATCTATCCATTATTTTTACGTGACGGCAGCGGTAATATCATGCAAGACTCAAACGGTTTCATTTGGTATGACTTTGGTCAAGGTGAAAATGCAGGATTGGGGCGTCCCATTTATTTCGGTTCAAATGCCATTGCTGAGTCCCGCCTTAATACTAACAATGGCGAAGGTAACTCCATGAATGCATCTGGGTTCTTTGAGGTACGTTTCTTGAAAGATTTTAAGTTCACTTCTACCAATAGTGTATATGTGGATGAAACTCGTACTACACAGGTGACCAACCCATATTATGGACAATATGCTAGTTCAAACGGTATCCTATACAAATACCACACGCGCGATCTCTCTTATAATTTCCAACAATTACTGACTTGGAAAAAGGACTTTGGACTCCACAATGTGGATATCATGTTAGGTCATGAATCGTATCGTCAAAAATATTACTATATATTGGCCAACAAGTCGAACATGTTTGACCCAACCAATCATGAATTGGCGGGTGCCATTACCAATGGTAACTCAGATTCATATACAACGGACTATAATACGGAAGGTTACTTTGGCCGCATTCAATACGACTACGCTGAAAAATACTTCGTTTCCGGTTCCTACCGCCGCGACGCTTCTTCCCGCTTTCATCCGGACAATCGTTGGGGTAACTTCTGGTCGGCCAGTGCAGCTTGGAACATTACACATGAAGATTGGTTTGATATCGAATGGGTTAATATGTTAAAGTTTAAAGTATCATATGGTTCACAAGGTAACGATAATATTGGAAACTATCGTTATGTAAATACATACAATATTGTAAACTCCTCTGGTAATCCGGCTGCTGTTCCCTATACTTTAGGGAATAAGGATATCACTTGGGAAACTAGTGCCAACTTTAACATGGGTATAGATTTCGAGTTCTTCAAACAACGTTTAACTGGTACCATCGAATTCTTTAACCGTAAAACTACGGATATGCTTTTCTCATTCCCTTTGCCTCCTTCTTACGGTTATACCTCCTATTATGCTAATGTAGGCGATATGCGTAACTTGGGATTGGAAGTGGAATTAAAAGGCACATTAATTAAGACTAACGATTTCCAATGGGATTTGGGACTAAACATGACCCACTACAAAAATAAAGTCACTTATCTACCCGAAGAGCGCAAGACGATGGAAGTAGATGGTGTAAAAGGTTACAGCAGCGGTAATAAATATTATGGAGAAGGGGTATCACTCTATACTTTCTATTTAAACAAATATGCAGGCGTAAATGAAGACGGTGAATCATTGTTCTACAAAAACATAAAAGATGAAAACGGTAAAGTGATTGGGAGGGAAACCGTGACTAATCCTTCACAGGCCGACTACTATTTGTGTGGGACTTCACTGCCGGATGTATATGGAGGTTTTAATACGGCATTCAACTATAAAGGTTTTGACGTTTCTATTGATTTTGCTTATCAAATTGGCGGACAAGTATATGATAGCGACTATGCTAGTATGATGTCTTCACCAACAGCACAAAGTAGAGGGAAAGCCTTCCATAAAGACTTGCTTAATTCCTGGACAACAGGTAATACTGCAAGCAACATTCCCCGCTTCCAATATGGTGACGAATACACAGCTTCCTCTTCTGACCGCTTTTTGACTAGCGCCTCTTATTTAAGCTTGCAAAACATTAATGCCGGTTATACTTTACCCACACGTATCTGCCGAACCTTTGGAGTAGAAAAACTTCGCGTATATATGGCAGCCGATAATGTATATCTGTGGTCAAAGCGTAAGGGCATGGATCCGAGACAAAGTATTAGCGGTACCACCACAACCTCTTTCTATGCGCCTGTACGCACCATCTCTGGTGGTATTACATTAACTTTCTAATAATTATAAATTAATTGAATATGAAAAATATATCTAAAATACTATTAAGCGTCTGCTGCTCTGCCTCTCTCATGTTGAGTAGTTGTATTGATGAAACAATGCCTACCAATGTCGCTACTACTGACCAATTGGGAGCTTCAGATAAGGCGACAGAAGCGCTGTTATGGGCCATGCCAGCATTTGCCAATAAAGTTGAAAATGTAGCAGGAAATGATTGGGAATGGGGATACGGCTCGTTGATTCACATTCGTGACGTAATGACCGGTGATCTTGCCATACAAGCTAGTGCTTATCAGATTTGGTACCAATTTTGGTTTACCAATACCGGTATAGGTCCTAACACGGCTGCCAGTCAATTTATCTGGAACTATTATTGGCAGTTTGTGCAGACTGCTAATAATATGATTAGTGCCGTCAACACTGACAATGCAACCGACACTCAATTGGGATACCTAGGAGTAGGCCATGCTTTTCGTGCTATGTTGTATCTAGATATGGCACAATCTTATGAGTTTTTGGAGAACGACAAGATTTCTCCCATAAATAGGGATGGAAATAACGTTTTACATCTTACTGTCCCTATTGTAACAGAAACAACTACGGAAGAAGAAGCACGTAATAACCCTCGTGTTACACGGGAAGAGATGGCTGTGTTCATCCTAAATGACCTAAACAAGGCTGAGGAATATATCCCCAACTTAACCTCTATGATTAAAACGCTTCCTCACTTAGATGCCGTATATGGCCTAAAAGCACGCTATTATATGTGGCTAGGAGAATATACCAATGCAAAAGACTATGCACGTAAAGCTATTAATACAAGTAAAACATCTCCAATGACAGAGGAACAATGGTTGAGTACCACAAGTGGCTTTAATGACATCTCCTGTTGGATGTGGGGTTCGCAAATGCAGTCCGAAGATGAGGCTGTACAGACAGGTATCTTAAATTGGGCTTCTTTTATGTCACCGGAGGCTTTGTATGGATATGCTTGGGCCAACGGAGGCGGTATTATGAGTAAGATTGACGCTAAGCTATACGCTAGAATCAAGGATACAGATTTTCGTAAAAAAGCGTGGAAGGCGCCTGCTGGTAGCGCGTTGGAAGGGCAGACCCCTTATATTGACCCGTCTATAGACGACTATTTACCTGCATATACAGGTGTTAAGTTCCGTCCGGGTAATGGTAACATGAATGATTACACCGTAGGTTCAGCATCAGCTTATCCATTCATGCGTGTAGAAGAAATGTATCTAATAGAGGCAGAAGCTGCTGCTCATCTTAATGCAGGCGAAGGTAAATCTCTATTAGAGTCGTTCATGATAACTTACCGTGACCCTTCTTATGTATGTAATAACCCGGATATTATTGACGAGATACTTCTGCAGAAACGTATTGAGTTGTGGGGTGAAGGTACTACTTTTTATGACATCAAGCGCTTAAATCTGTCCGTTACACGTGGATACTCTGGGACGAATTGGAGTGATGCTGCACGTCTTAATACAAACGGCAGACCTGCATGGATGAACTTCTGTATTGTTCAAACAGAAGAAAATAACAATGAGGCTCTAAGGGGATATGATAATCCCGATCCAAGTGGATGTTATGATACATGGTTAGGAGAATAATAAACTGACATTACTAAGAGGCCGATGTTTCAAAAATGTATTTGAAACATCGGCCTCTTGTTTTATTTATCTTTTCTGCATACCTATAATAACCAGTATTAAGCAAATGAACATAATTTGCATTTTATTTGGTGTAAAGTAAATTTCTGTTTTGCTCTTAAATGTTAAAAAACAAATAAATTTTCTCAGTCAAATTTCAAAGAATTGGTAATATACAGAATACTCGCCCAATTCATTGCTCACAAAGTCCTTTTCTAATAATCTCTTTATGGTATCCTGTACATAATTTGCCATCACTTTATAAGTCCTCAGAAATTTGAAAACCGCTATTTTTCTTGACTTTCCTTCTTTATAGACAATCATCAATGCTTTCCTTTTGTTTCGGTGGAAGTTGAAATAAGAGAGAAGGATAGATGAAATTTAACTGTGCCAGAATATTGGCAATGACCGTTTCCCCTTTGGCTATTGTATAAATTTCACTAGGCAAAATCATTGCATAAAGTGTATTGGAAACAAACTGGATATATCAAGTAACCCCTTCAAAATGACTATATATGGGATGAATAGTTTCTTGTTCAATTCGTTTTTTTGTTTTTCTAAAAATGCTTCTGAAGAAAGTCTGTATATACCGATTCGTCAATAAGCAAGAGATTCATGATGGCTATATTTTAATAGTGATACGAATATTATTTTACATAAAATATGGATTGTCATTACCAAACAAAAAATGCAAGTAAATATTTTAGTAAAAGTAGAATGTTTTTCT
>ERZ835051.2853-NODE-2853-length-14567-cov-3.933021_pt1 | contig 14567 bp, 11 predicted proteins | sample MGYA00519575_ERZ835051 | MGnify/ENA primary metagenome ERZ835051 (study PRJEB31850, sample SAMEA3708769) | human gut metagenome | biome: human gut; feature: human-associated habitat; material: faeces | place: China | collected 2014 ... | reverse complement strand
AGAAGGTTATGGACTCTAAATATATAGAACAACTCTTGGAGCGCTACTGGCAGTGTGAAACTTCCCTGGAGGAAGAAGATCAGCTACGTGCTTTCTTTAATGGAAATTGTGTTCCCGGACACTTGCTGCGTTACAAGGAATTGTTTGTATATCAGCAACTCCAGCAAGAAGAGTGCTTGGGCGAAGATTTCGATGCACGGGTACTTGCCGAGATTGAAGTTCCGGTTGTCAAGGCGAGACGTCTGACATTGACTGCACGCTTCCTGCCGTTGTTCAAAGCCGCCGCGGTAGTGGCAGTGGTTCTTTCACTGGGGAACGTGATGCAACATTCGTTTTTCTCGGATGTGAAGGAGGTAGCCGCAGCCGACACTATCGGTAAACAGATTTCCGCACCGTCGGTAGCCCTTTCGGGGGATGCAAGCGTGGCACACGAGAAGCAGATCATAGACAGTCTGCGACGTGTGGATAAGGAGCAGGAAATCAAGGAATAGACATTTTCATTTGCTTTTTAAATAACATTTTCATTTGCTTTAAACATAATATAGTTAGTGTGCTTTATTAAAACAACTTGAGGCTGTGAAGTTTCAATTCTCTCAAAATCTTATAAAAACTAACTAAAATAAATGGGACGCCGCGTGATGCAGCGTCCCTTTTATATTTTTATCTACTGGCTATCCGGATAACACATAAGGCTTCCTCACGGAAGCCTTATGCCTTTTGTTAAAATAATCTTTTAGAGAGAATCTTGTTTAGGTCTATATCGATTGATTTCCGGATTTATTATACCATCCGGTTAGAGTTTATACAGTCCTTTCTTGGGAATGTCCAATTGCGGCTCGCCTTTATAACCTACACTGCCGCTGCCACTGGTACGGACTTTTAAGAACTTTGTGGCAAAGCACTTGATGTCACCCGAACCGGCAATGAAGGTATTGACTTTCTGGGCTTCCAGTCCTTCTGCAAATAAATCTCCCGAACCGGAAATGGAATAAGACGCATCTTGTGCGGTACCGCTCAGCACGATTGTTCCGGAACCTGCGATGCTGGCTTCTACATCCGTGGCCGTGATGTTCTTGATATGTATGTCGCCCGAACCTGCAACAGATGTTTTCAGGCTGTTGCACGTGATGGCTTGTGCGTTGATATCTCCCGAACCCGCGATGGAAACCTTCATGTGGCTGCAACTGATATCCTGCCCTTTGATGTCTCCCGAGCCCGCAACGCTGATTGAAAGGTCGTTTTCGGTTTTCAGTCCGTTGGCAAAGATGAAATCTCCGGAGCCCGCTAATGAAACGCCGCTTAAATCGGGAGAAGTGACACGCACTTCAAGTTTGTCGTAAGATACTTTTGTATTCTTTTTGAATCCGATGTGCAGCGTGCTGCCCTTCACTTGGATGTCAAGCAAGTCGATGATATTGTCAGAAGTATAGATTTCCAGGTCCGGTGAACCCGCTTTTTGCTTGTAGCTCACATCCATACTGCCGGCCACGGAGATTTTTTCGAACTTATCTATTTTCATCTTTTTGGTTACATAATTCTTGCTGGCCTTGATGGTTTTTCCAAAGATGCTGCCTGTACTGACCGTACGTTGCTGTGAACAAGCGGTCGTGCAGAATGCCAGACTGATGATGGCGAGGAATGTAGTTAAACTTTTCATATTCGTTTGTTATTTTAGATTTTGTATTTACTCATTAGACGTGAACCGTTCTCCAAAAGTTGCACATTGAAGTGTTTTTTTTTGAAGAACCTGTATTGCTGCATTATATCCAATTTCTGTGCCATAAATGTAACCTGTTGATACAGTGCGTGTAGATAAAGTGTCTGGGTGTTCGTTATCGGACACCTTGTTCGCTTTTGATAAACAATTACTTGTTTTTTCAGCCAATTCTTCGTTCTTTTGTTCCTTCATAAAGAATTTGATGGAACCAGAACGCATATTGGAAGATGAAGAACTGGGGCGTTTGTTTGTCCGGGTAAACGTCCGGGCAAAACGCTTGACTTTCCGCACGAAGGAGGAGGGGGTATATGTGACTATACCTCCCGGTACCACATTGACAGAGCTGAAGAAGGCTATAGAGCAGCTGCGCCCGCGTTTGAAGGTTGCCAAAGAAAGGCACTCCCGTCCGTTGATCGACTTGAATTACCGGATTGACACGGAGTACTTCAAACTGACGCTGGTCGGCGGGCAGAGAGAACGTTTCCTGTCGCGTTCCGAACTTGGAGAGATGCAGATTATCTGTCCTCCGGGTGCCGACTTTTCGGATAAGTCCCTGCAAACCTGGCTTCGCAAAGTCATTGAGGAGGCTTTGCGCCGGAATGCCAAGATCATTTTACCTCCCCGTTTGTACATGCTCTCCATGCAGCACAACCTTCCTTATAAGCGTGTGAAGATAAATTCCAGCAGCGGGCGCTGGGGGAGTTGTTCTGCCCGGGGCGACATTAACCTGTCCTATTATCTGGTATTGCTTCCCGGGCATCTGATAGACTATGTGCTGTTGCACGAATTGGCTCATACCCGTGAGATGAACCACGGAGAACGCTTCTGGGCCTTGCTGGACCGGCTGACCGGAGGCCGGGCGCAAGCTTTGCGGGAAGAACTGAAGCAATGCCGCACAGGTATCTGAGCCGGACTATTGCTCTTGTGACAGTTGCTTTACTTCTTCCCCTTCTTTTTCGAAGCGGTATTTTCCGCCCTTCTCGCTCAATTCGAATAATGAGAGTTTTTCCGTTGCGTTATTGACAATCATCAGTGCGCTTTGTTCGGCAAAGCGTTTTACCTCGATGGTGAAAGGCTCTTCGGTGATGTTCCGGTTGACCAACAGGCTGTCATTGATAAAAATGGAGGTGGAGTCGCCGGCAAACCCGCCGGTGAGGGTGATGGTATATACTTCATTGAAAACCCTGTCTTCCGCTTTTCGCTGTTGCAGCCTCATGCTCATGTAAACGAAGATTACGACTACGAAGATGACGGCAAAGGCAAGAATACCGTTGCCTACCATAAACTGTTTGTTGGTGTTAAGACGATGTGCCATATACGGGATAGTTTTAAGAACATTGCAAATGTAGTGATTAAAATTGAGCCGGCAGACTTTTCTCTCTCTTAAAGCCGTGTATTTGTGGCAGGAATGAATATTTTTCCGTAATTTTGTCATTGACAATTAAATGTAATGCTATGAAATCTTTTGCATCAATGACTTTCAGTCTCGCTGTAGCTTTGGCTGTAGCCTCTTGTTCCTCGCCGGACGTCAAGGCGCCGGAACCAGTTTTGCCTATTCCCGAACAGAAACAGGTGGAGTGGCAAAAAATGGAAACATACGCTTTTATCCATTTCGGCCTGAATACGTTCAATGACCGTGAATGGGGATATGGTGATTCCGATCCCGCTACCTTCAACCCTGCCCGGCTGGACTGCGAACAGTGGGCGAAGACCTTGGTGAACTCCGGCATGAAAGGAGTGATCCTCACCGCCAAGCATCATGACGGTTTTTGCCTTTGGCCCTTCAAGGGTACAGACTACAGCATAGCCAATTCTCCTTATAAGGGAGGGAAGGGCGATATCGTACGCGAACTTTCGGACGCCTGCCGGAAATACGGGCTGAAGTTCGCCGTCTATCTTTCTCCGTGGGACCGGCATCAGGCCAATTACGGCACGCCGGAATATCTGGATTATTTCTATGCGCAGCTGCGTGACCTGCTGACCAATTACGGTGAAGTGTTCGAAGTCTGGTTTGACGGCGCCAATGGCGGTGACGGCTGGTATGGAGGCGCCAAGGAAGCACGTACCATAGACCGCAGGAACTATTATAATTACCCGCGTATTTATGAGATGCTGGACAGTATCCAGCCGCAGGCGGTGGTTTTCTCCGACGGAGGTCCCGGATGCCGTTGGGTGGGCAACGAAAGGGGCTTTGCCGGTGCTACCAACTGGTCGCTTCTGCGCAAGGGAGAGGTCTATCCCGGCTATAACAAGCACCTGGAGTTGCAATACGGGCATGCGGACGGCAATCAATGGGTTCCGGCGGAGTGTGATGTATCCATCCGTCCGGGCTGGTTCTACCATCCCGAAGAGGACGGGCGCGTCAAGACTCCCGAACAACTGGTTGACCTGTATTACCGCAGTGTGGGGCATAACGGCACGCTTCTGCTGAACTTCCCCGTTGACCGTAACGGACTGATTCATCCGGTGGACTCGGCCAATGCCGTCAAGTTTCATCAGCTTGTGCAGGAAGAATTGAAGACCAACCTGGTGGCAGGCGTGGTTCCGGAGGTTTCCAACGAACGGGGCGGCAAGTTCACGGCATCTGCCATGACGGATACCGGCTATGATACGTATTGGGCTACGGAAGACGGGGTACATGCCGCTGATGTGGAATTTTCGTTCCGCCGGCCTCAGCGCATGAACCGTATGCTGCTGCAGGAATATATCCCGCTTGGGCAGCGGGTGAAATCTTTTGTGGTGGAATATAAGGATAAGGGCGGCGAATGGCTTCCTGTACGTCTGAATGAAGAAACGACCACGGTAGGCTATAAGCGTTTGCTGCGTTTCGAGACGGTTGTATCCGATGGCATCCGCATTCGTTTTACAGATTCCCGCGGTCCTTTGTGCATCAATAATATAGGCGTCTATGATGCGGGCGAAGGAGCCGACGTAGTTTATGCAGTGCCGGCAGAACAGATACAAAGCATGTCTTTCAGCCTGCCGGGCAAGTCGGAGGAAGCAATGGCGGCTGCTTCCGACCGCAACGGGCAGACTACTCTCTTCATAGACGGTGACAGCCTGGTCATCGACTTGGGCAAGGAACGTACCGTTTCTTCTTTCCACTTCCTGCCCGACCAGGGAGAACCGAATAAAGGACTTATCGCCAATTATGAACTGTCGGTGGGCACGGATGCCGGTCGCATCAATCGGGTGGTGAAAGCCGGTGAGTTTTCCAACATCAAGAACAATCCGGTCATGCAATCGGTGTATTTCACTCCGGTCACGGCCCGTTACATCCTCTTGAAGGCCACCCGGATGATTGTCCCCGGCGAGGCCATGGGATTTGCCGAGATAGCCGTTCAGTGATATTCTCTCTACAGGGAGTTTTTTCATATTTTGCCGTCACTCCGTCACTGCTGCCCTGAAACTCCCTCTCCATCGGCATTTGCGTAGTGACGGCAAGCGTGACGGCAACGTGACGGCAACTGCTTGCCGTCACTTTTTTTTTCTTTAATATCAACAATTTTCTTCTGTAACTTCCTGTTTCATAGGCCTTACGTAAACTTTGTGAGACCCTCTTCCCATTGCTTCCAAATAACCTTTGTTAACAAGCAAATTGAGGTCATTCAGCGCTTTGTTCTTCAAAAGTCCTGTAATTCCGCTATATTCCTTGCGTGTAATGAAGGGATGAGTGTCGAGATACGCCGTCAGCCGGCGGTAACGTTCGCCTCCGCTCACTTCCTGGCTTTGCCGGAAACCATATCCGGGGCGGACGCGCTCCAGAAATCCGCCGCACTGCTTGCGGAAGGCGGGCGACACGCGGAAATTTACTTTCCCGAAACTGATACTCTGTGCGTGAATCTCACCCTTGTCTTCTACGGGGCGGGCGGTGAGTCCGGCGGAAAAGAATCCCATATTTCCCATCTGCACGTGGTGCCCCTCGGAAAGATAATAGGAAATGCGGTCCTCGAATGCCGCGAGCAGTCCTTTGATGTCGCCGGGCGTGAAACTGGACATGTGGCTGATGTCGCTCACCAGCCGTTCGGTGTCGATGGTCCCTTTGTTTACGATGCGTGGATACATGAGTTGTGGTTTGTCGTCGCCTTTAGCGTGCGGCATGGGTTTGAAATCGTACTTTGCTGCCATAAAGCTTGTTGTTTTAAAGGTTGAATCTATAGATTGGAGTTTCGGGACATTGGTGTATTTTCTCCTTTCCATAGGTATATGATGCCGGAAAGAGTAGTGCAGAATGCCTTGAAGCCTTATGCAAAACTTCGTCCCACGACCCCGGGCTGTCCGGCACAGGCACGTGAACCGTCGGGCACACGTACCTGCCCCGTCGGGCACACGCCCGTGGGACGAGGCTTTGCATAAGGCAAAGATACAAAATGTATAAGGCAAATGCAAGTTTATGATTAATCTTTTCTTAATCTTTTGTCTATCTTTCAGACGTTGGGAAACGTTGTTCTTGATGCGCGCAAATGCCTTTGTTTATTTGGATATATGGACTTTTTCCCGTACCTTGCGGAAGCTAAGGGAATAGTCCTTTTAGTGTTTGATATTTTCAAAAACAGATAGAAAGTGAAGATCACATTGATAAGAACCGGTGCGGACACCGGAAGAGAGAGTCTCGTCACCTGCGAGGCGGGTGCCTTTATGGAACGGATAAAGACGGAGACCCAAGGGAAGTATGTCAGCGGTTTGCGCACCATGCTGGCCTATGGCTTCGGCACGGATCATGGAAGCTACACGCATATAGACCGCCTGCCCCGTGTCTGTCCCGGTGTGGAGTGGGGGCGTACCAGGGAGGGGGAACGGAAGTTGAAGCACTACAACGGCCTCGTGATGCTGGAGGTGCAGCGGCTTTCCGGATTTTCGGAGGTGGAGTTGGTGAAAAGACAGGCTGCGCTTCTGCCCCAGACCTGTGCCGCCTTTGCCGGAAGCAGCGGGCGGAGTGTGAAGATATGGGTGAATTTTGCCCTGCCGGACGGTAGCCTGCCGCAGGGGCCGGAGGAAGTCAGTCTGTTTCATGCACATGCCTACCGCATGGCGGTGCAGTGTTACCAGCCCATACTTCCTTTTCCCATTCTGCTGAAAGAGCCCTTGCCTGCGGACAGTTTCCGCATGACGCAGGACAGCGCGCCCTACTATAATCCTTCCTCTGTACCTTTTTGCCTGGAGCAACCCCTTTCCATGCCTGCCGAGCAGACCTTCGGGGAGCATAAGCTGGCGGAACGGAATCCCTTGCTGCGCCTTCAGCCGGGATATGAATCGTCGCAGACCTTCACGTTATTGTTTGAAACGGCGTTGGGCAGGGCGTTGGACGAATTGGAGAACTGGCGCCGAGGTGACGAGCTGTACCCTTTGCTGGTGCACCTGGGCGAGCCGTGTTTCCGGGCGGGCATCCCCGAAGAGGAGGCGGTGCGGCAAGTGCTGGTGCATTTTTACAGGCAGGCGGACGAGCAGACGGTGCGTGCCACCTTGCATAACATTTACCGTGAATGTAAGGGTTTCGGAAAGAAAAGCATACTCACTCCGGAACAATCCACTTGCCTGAAACTGGAAGAATTCATGGAGCGCCGTTACGAAATTCGTTACAACGAGCTGATGGGCGACCTGGAATATCGCCAACGCGACTCCATCCACTTTTATTTCCGGCCGATGGACCAGCGTGCCCGCAGCAGTGTGGCGTTGGATGCGTTGCAAGAGGGCATCCGCGTGTGGGACAGGGACGTTGCCCGTTACCTCACCTCCAACCGTATCCCCCTCTACAACCCCGTGGAAGAATATCTTTGCGATACAGGCCGTTGGGACGGCAAAGACCGCATCCGTGCCTTGGCCGACCTCGTCCCGTGCGACAATCCGCATTGGAGGGAGTTCTTTTATCGCTGGTTTCTCAATATGGTGGCGCATTGGCGCGGGTCGGACAAGCTTCACGCCAACAGTACCTCGCCCTTGCTGATAGGTGCGCAGGGGTACCGCAAGAGTACTTTCTGCAGGATATTGTTGCCGCCGGAACTCCGTTTCGGCTATACGGACAGCCTGGACTTCAATAGCAAGCGCGATGCGGAGATGTATCTGGGGCGCTTCCTGTTGGTGAATATAGACGAATTCGATCAAATCAGCGTCAATCAGCAGGGGTTTTTGAAGCATCTGTTGCAGAAGCCGGTGGCGAACTTGCGCAAGCCCTACGGCAGCAGCATTCGGGAGGTACGTCGTTATGCTTCGTTCATCGGCACAAGCAACCATAAAGATTTGCTTACAGATACTAGCGGCAGCCGTCGTTTTGTTTGTGTGGAGGTAACGGCGCCCATCCGTACGGATGTAACGATAAATTATAGGCAGCTGTATGCGCAGGCCATGCATGACATCGTGAAGGGGGAACGTTACTGGTTCAACGACGAGGATGAGGCGATTCTGAAAGAGACCAACCGTGAATTTGAACAACTCAGTCCGTTGGAGCAGCAGTTTCATTGCTGCTTCCGCCTGCCCGGGGAGGGTGAAGAGGGCGAGTATCTCTCGCCGATGCAGATATTGGAGGTGCTGCATGCACGGAACCGGGAGATAAAGTTGAGCGGCAGCCATGTGAGCACTTTCGGCAGGATACTGAAAAAGAATGGAGCACAGTCGAAACGGACGAACAAAGGGGTGGTTTATCGAGTGGTGAGGGTGTGACTTTTTCATTGCTTCAGCTTCAAAGTAAGTTGAAAGTTTGGCATTTTTCCGTTACATTTGCAGAAACACTTTGTAACCGGAAATCATCATCTGTAATGGTGTTTTCCTAATATATAGCAATCTGAGAAAATGAAAAATACACTATTGATAGGATTTTTACTAGCTTGCGGATTATGGAGTTCCTGCACCGAGAAAGCGGTGTTTGATGTTCTGGATAAGGCCGAGAGCTCTATGGAAACGCATCCCGACAGTGCGTTGTTTCTGTTGCATCATATATCTCATCCCGGGAAACTCCGTGGGAAGCAGCGGGCGGATTATGCGTTGCTGCTGACACAGGCCCGTGACAAGAACTATCTGGACAGTTTACAGTCCGATTCGTTGATAGGGATTGCGGTGGATTATTATAAGGACAGGGATGATGACGTAAAAGCAGGGAAATCTCTTTTTTATTATGGCAAGGTGGCGGCTTTGCAGGATAAGGACACGTTGGCTATGCAAGCCTATCTGGATGCCTTGGCCAGGCTGGAGAAAACGGGAGAGTATAAGTTGCGGGGATTGGTGTATGAATATATAGGCCGGATAAACGATGCCCGGAAGATGCATGACATGGCACTTGAAAATTATCGGAAATCAATATCCTGTTACCAAAGGGCGCACGATACATTAGGCATTGCGTATATATATCGTAATATAGCTTGGATTTATGAGGGCAGACACGAACAGGATAGTGTGAGACTGTATGTGGATCTTGGAATTTCTGCCTTAAATGGTGACAGCCTTTCTCCTGCTTTTCCTTCATTAATGCATCTTAAAGGGGTGATGGAAAGTAATTCGGGAAATTATTCTGAGGCAATGGAATGCTTTCGGACTGCTATCAGACATGAAAGAGGGGAGACTCCCGTGATTTATTATTGCACTTCGCCGGAAGGGGACAGTTATGCTCAACAAGGGCGTATAGATGAGGCTGAAAAATGCTTTCAAAATATATTGTCGTGGAATAAGGGAAATATGCGGTTTGGGGGATATCATTATCTTTATTTATTGGAAAAGCGAAGAGGAAAATATAAGAGAGCCCTTTCTTTCAAAGAAAAATCCGATTCATTGTTACAGGTGGTGCAGGACGAGAGGCTGCGGAGTGGTATCCGAAAGTTACAACAGGAATATGAGGTGGAAAAGTTGCGGTTAGAGGCAGAAGTACTTCGTAAGAGTCAGCAAATGCAACTTTTGGGTGGAATGGTTTTGTTGGTTTTCTTGATAAGTGCCGGTGCGTTTACCGTATATAAAATATTGGCTCGCCGTAAGTATCTTTATGAGAAGCGTTTGTATGAAGCGATGAGGCTGCATAAAGAAGTCATCAGTGTTAACGAGAAGACGATAGAAGAATATCAGTCCCGGATAGAAAATCTGAAACGGGCAGGAACATTGGCAGAGGATACTTTTAGAGAACAGATTGGAAAGTTGGAGCGGGAAATACAGGTTTTAGTCAATAAAAACCAAGAAGCCAGAGAGAATTCTTATGCGGGTGGAAGAACCATCTTGCTGCAGCTGAGGGGGCATCTCTTGGTTGTGGAGAATATGACTTTGGAGGAAAAACGGCAGCTTTTTGCTTATATGGATTTGTTGTTTGACAATTTTGCTACCCACTTGCGTAATGAATATAAGTTGAAAGACGGGTACTTGCTCTTGGCGACTTTCATGAAGCTGGGCTTTTCTTTTGAAGAATTGATGGCTGTCTTTGATTGCGGGCCGGAGGCTATTAGGAAACGAAAGCAACGTTTAAAAGAAAAATTGGAGTTGGATAGTACAATAAATTTATATGTTTTTTTGACATTCTATCCTCGGAAAATGTCCTGCTAAATCTTTGATGTTGTTTTCAAAATGTTGATTTACAGCGGTAAATAGCTATGAAAATATGTCCTGCTTCATTTTTGACGATAACATAAATATGCCTTACTTTTGCGACAAATGAAAACCGGTATGGCGGTTATAAAGAATTGTGAAAGAAAGTAAGCTTATATCTGTTGTTGTGCCTTTATATAATAGTTGTAATACTATTGAAAGGACGATAAAATCCGTTCTGGCTCAGTCCTATCAGAATCTGGAGGTGATGGTTGTGGATGATGGTTCAGAGGACAACAGCAGGGCGCTTATTGAAAAGATGGCGGATAGTAGGATTCATTACTATTGCCTTCCCCATCAAAATGCCAATGTAGCACGTAATTATGGTATAAATCACAGTCGTGGCGAGTATATTGCTATGCTTGATGCCGATGATGAATGGTTGGCGAATCATTTGGAAACTTCTTTGACGGTTTTGCAGGAAAGAAAGGTAGACTGCATTTATGGTAGTTTGATATTACGTAGCAAGTCTGATAGAGTAGTCTTTACCCGTGCGTTGGAGGCGGGAGAATCCATTATTGATTTTTTACTGACCACAGGATACGGTGCTCAGACCTCTACCTTGGTGATGACAGCATCAAGCGCCAAGGATGTATTGTGGAATGAAAGTTTAAGGCGGCATCAGGATTATGATTTTGTTGTGCGTTATGGAAGGAAATACAGACTGTATCCGAAGTTAGAGCCTACTGTGGTTTATTATCTGTCCGATACCCCGAAAGTGATAGACTTTGGTTCGTGCATCCGTTTTATTCATACGGTAGAAGGAGAAATCACTGACGATGTCTATATGAATTATCATAGACGCATGTTAGGTCTGGCTATGGCAAAAGGAGCAAGGGAGGAGGTGATATGGCATTATCGGAAGGCTGCCACATATTATAAATATCTTTTGTCTTTTCATGACTATCTTTTATTGCTTCAGCCTCAAAGTAAGTTGAAAGTCTGGCATTTGATGATAAAATATTTTTGGGGGCTATTTAGGAGTGTATAGATATCTAGGGTAGTGAACGTTGAGATATATAGTAGAACTGACTAATCTTTAAAAGATAATATTTATGAAAACATTTGTAACCTTTTTCTTTCTTATGCTGATGGCAATGGCAGGAAATGCGCAAAAAACAAAATTTAAGATAGATGAGAATAATAAGGAACTGCAATTGTTGCGTGAACAGGCTAAAAAAAGGACGGAAAGACAAAAGGAACAGTTGTCACCTTATAGTATAAAGAGTAAAGGTAAAGTCTTAAATCCAATGCTGCCTGCTTGTAGGAATGTCTCTAAGTATAAAACTATAGATCATGGTACTGTTCGTATATTGTATGCTTTTAATGCGGAGGATATCGCTGACCCGCAAACGTATGATGACTTACAACGGTTGGAAATTGGTAAAAACTATGTGAAATATTATGGTTATAATGTTTTTCAAGCAGATTCTATTGCGACTGTTGAATTTATGATAAGCAGTAAAATTTATGGTGTGAGTTTTCCAATGGAGGGTGGTAATATTTTTATTAGTATGCAAATTGATGGGAAACATCAAGGATGGTCGCGAAATTTATTTTCTGAGTTTTTTAAAGACTTGTCTAAAAATGAAATGACAGAATATTGCCGTATGCCTAGTGGACGTATGTTGAGGAAATATAATAGCTATTATACAGAACCTGTACCTGTGCAGGATTGGCAAATAGAAGAAGAAACCCAGGAAATAGCCGGTTATTTGTGTCAAAAGGCAGTGTGCGATTTTAGGGGGCGTAGTTATACGGCATGGTTTACCGTAGATATTCCTATCAGTCAGGGTCCCTGGAAGTTCAGTGGATTGCCGGGGTTAATATTAAAGGTATATGATGATAGGCAGGAATATGTGTTTGAATGCGTAGGCATAGAACAACATTCACAGGAATATCCTATTATTCTATTGGATAACTATAAAGATTATCAGAAGACTACCCGATTGAAACTTGATAAGTTGTTGAAGAGTGTCTGTGAAAACTATTATCAGTTAACAGGCATGACAGATGCTGTATCCACGTTACTGTATCCATATAATCCGATAGAACTAAAATAACTGACATAAATGTATAATTCTCAAAGAGTCTCGCAAGCTTATTGAGAAGTCTTGTTAGGATGGACTAAAAATAAATAAAAGCGAAAAAGAATGATAATAGAAGTGATTTTTGTTACTTGAAAATTTGGAATGCAATTGTTAATTTTAAATGTATTATTCATGAAAAAATTTAATAAAATATCTTTGTCTGAGTTGAACCATCTTGAACTTAAAAAGAAGCAACAACAATTGATTTTTGGTGGTAATGCCTGTAAATGTGGCTCTTGTGGAGAATGGGCAAGCACTGAGGCTAATATGAATGCTAATTTTGATGGCAATATAACCGGAACAGGAACCAATGATCCGATTTGTAGGTGCACTGGCGGATTGGAAGATGCAATTGTGCCTGCTATAGCATAGTGTGAAAAACAAGGGGGATTTTTCTATAAAAAGGGAGAACCTCCCCTTGTATTAGGTATTTACATAAAATAGAGACAATGGATATTTACAAAGAAAATGGTTATCAATTCAACTTGTCAGCATCAGTGCCTGTTTTTAAATTGGTCAATTTGAGGCAATTAGTTTTTGAGGTTACAACTTATTGTAATTTGAATTGCACTTATTGCGGTTATGGCTCTCTTTATAATATGCGTACACATAAAGAACGGACTCAAATGCCGTTTTCTATGGCTAAAATAATGATTGATTATCTGTTTGACCTTTGGGTTACGCATGATAATGACTATGATATAAGAGAGACTTTTATTGGTTTTTATGGTGGAGAACCCCTTTTGAATTTTAAATTTATAGAATCTGTTGTTTCTTATATTGAGGAACATCCCGTGAAAAAACGGAGATTTGGATACACTATGACTACTAATGCTATGCTACTTGATAAATATATGGATTTTTTGGTCGAAAAAAAATTTAATCTTGTTATTAGTTTGGATGGCAATAAAATGGCACATAGTTATCGTGTAGATTGGAATGGTCAAAATTCTTTTGATAGGGTGATTGGGAATATTAAAGAATTACAATCGAAGTATCCTGCATATTTTGACAAGTATGTAGCATTTAATTCTGTGTTGACAAATCGGGGGGATTTATTAGGTATAAAAAAGTTTGTTTTGAAAGAATTTGGTAAAAATCCGATGGTGGCAGAAGTTAATGATTTTGGTATTCAAGAGGCTCAAAGGGATAAATTTAATAAAATTTACAAATCAGTAAGAAGAGAATTATCCCAAAAAACAAGTAAGGAACTTTTTGACAAAATAGATTTTGCTAAAAATCCGACAAACAGAGTTGCTTTTCTTATTTTAAAAAGTTTAAGTGGTAATAGTTTTTCTTCATATAATTCACTCCTCCCTCAAAAGGAAGGGCGTGTTTTTCCAACTGGGACATGCTTTCCGTTCGATAAGAAATTATTTGTTACAGTAAAAGGTGAGTTGCTTCCTTGTGAGCGTATTAATCAGAGATTTAGTTTAGGACATATAGCTGAAGATAGAGTACATATCGATTTTGAGTATATCGCTAAAAAATATTCAGATTATTATAAACGGATTTATAACCATTGTAAAGAATGTTATGCTAAACCAATATGTGAGCAATGTATGTTTTATGTCAGTGGTATAGATGATAATCCTTCTTGTCCGAACTTCCTTAATAAGCAACAATATGAAGAATTAATAGCTTCACATTTAAATTATTTGGCAGAGAATCCGCATATATATCAACGGATGATGGAAGAAATGTTTTGAAGTTAAGGACTCTATTTGTATAATCTATAAAAATATTGTTTATGTATAAATCTATAGTTTTATATCCTGATACTTTTCTTTGGTTTACGGAAACACTGGGAGTGTTTTATAATTGTGAGAATACTTCATTTGTACAATTTGAAATAACTCCTTTATTGTTGAAATATTGTTTTCGTATAAATGATTTTAATAATATGTACACGATTGCTATAGATCCAGAAGACGAAAACGATACAGTCTTTTGCAAATGGCTTAATCGTATCGTAAACAATCATATTGGGAAAATAGTCTCTTTGGCCTTTATAGATAAGAAACCTTTCAGCCTTCCTCCAATATTGAATCTACGGCATGAATTAGAAGAGCGACGCATGGACGATTTTTACTACCGTCCGATAAATATAGCCAATAATTTTCATGAAGTGACTTTCCTGTTGGGGGGAGAAAGAATGTCAGAAGAGGAAACCGGATATTATAAGCAAACGCACTACCCTATAA
>ERZ835051.2851-NODE-2851-length-14573-cov-4.496900_pt1 | contig 14573 bp, 10 predicted proteins | sample MGYA00519575_ERZ835051 | MGnify/ENA primary metagenome ERZ835051 (study PRJEB31850, sample SAMEA3708769) | human gut metagenome | biome: human gut; feature: human-associated habitat; material: faeces | place: China | collected 2014 ... | reverse complement strand
ACATGTTCCTGCTTGTGCCGTCGATATTGTTCTTTTTTATATATCGCGCGCTTATGCGCCGGTCGGACAAGCTGACGGCAGGCAGCCGCAGCGCGCAGGGAGGGCTTTCGCTTCCGCTCACCCGCTGCGGTTCGGTCGGTTGGCTGGCGCTTATAGGCAGCGGACTGTTCTTCGTGCTTACGCTGCTGCAATATGGCTGCGTTTTGCTTTCCGGCTTCCTAAAAAGCAAGAAGGGCGTATATTCATTCACGCTTGACCATTGGAACGAGCTTTGGAGCATTGGCGCGTCGCCTATTGTGCGCAGCGTGGCATATGCGCTGATAGTCGCCGTGGTCGGCACGCTGTTCGCGGCATTGTTTGCATATTATATGGACCGTCGCCGCGTTCCAGGCCGCGCGTTTTTCGATTGCATAGCCACTATGCCGTATATGCTGCCCGGCACATGCTTCGGCATAGGATATATACTCGCATTCAACCATGCGCCGCTCAAGCTTACCGGCACGGCAATAATAGTTCTTGCCAACATGCTGTTTAAGCAGTTGCCTACATCGGCAAAGATATGCTCCGCTACGCTTGCGCAGCTTCAGCCGGCACAGGAACGCTCCGCACAGGATCTTGGCGCGGGCAGATTGGCTGTTATACGCGATGTTGTGCTGCCTAATATGCGACCCGCGCTTTTAAGCTGCTTTGTATATAACTTCACCAGCAGCATGACCACCGCTGGCGCAATAATATTCTTGATTGATCCCAGCCGCCAGCTTGCGGTGTTCCGACTGTTCGATGCCGTATACCGCGGGGATTACGCTCTGGCGTCTGTGCTTGCAAGCGTTATAACGGCAATAGTGCTAGCCGTAGAAGGGCTTGTGTGGCTGCTGAGCCGAAAGGAGGGCAAACGCCGTGTATCTTGAACTTGAGAAACTGAACAAAAGCTTTGACGGCAAAAGCGCCGTGTGCGATCTTTCACTCGGCGTGGAGAGGGGAGAACTGCTGTGCATTCTCGGCTCCTCCGGCTGCGGCAAGACCACCACGCTCAATATGATAGGCGGCTTCCTTGCGCCGGACAGCGGCACCATATTGCTTGATGGGCAGGTCGTTACGAATATGCCGCCCGAACGCCGCCCCGTCTCGACCGTGTTCCAGTCATATGGACTTTTTCCACACATGACCGTGCTTGAAAACGTTACTTACGGGCTGAAATTCCGCCGCTATAACCGCGCGCAGGCAAGGGAGAAGGGCATGAAATATCTTGAACTTGTCGGCATTGCAGACCGCGCGAATGCACATATACACGAAATAAGCGGCGGTCAGCAGCAGCGCGTTGCGCTTGCGCGTTCGCTTATAGTTGAGCCCAAGCTTTGCCTGCTGGATGAACCGTTGAGCAACCTTGATGCGGCGCTGCGTGCGCGTATGCGCGGCGAACTGAAGCGGCTTCAGCGCGAGCTTGATATCACAATGGTGTTCGTGACACACGATCAAGAAGAAGCGCTTATACTTGCCGACAGAATAGCCGTTATGGAGCACGGGCATCTGCTTCAGCTTGGTACACCTGAAGAGGTGTATCGCGAACCAACCAATGATACCATCGCATCGTTCCTTGGCCTGAAGGACATTGTTTGGGGCGAAGACGGTTCCGTTATGAAAATAATAAGGAGGTAAACGTTATGCTTGTTGATATGCATTTGCACGAAAAAACATTCTCTACCGACAGCTTTCTTTCCCTTGATGAGATAGTATCCATAGCCAAAGCCAAGGGGCTTGACGCCGTGTGCATCACCGATCATGACAGCATGGGCCTTCGCGAAACGGCGGAGGAGTACACCCGCCGCACAGGTTTCCCGATATTTACCGGCATAGAGTTCTTCTCACTTCAGGGCGACATCACCGCATGGGGACTCGAAAGCTATCCTGACCACCGCATTCCCGCGCAGGATTTCATAGACCTTGTCAACGCCGCCAACGGCTTCTGCGTATCCTGCCATCCTTTCCGCAACAATAATCGCGGCTTGGAGGAGAAACTGCGCGATGTTCACGATCTGAACGGAGTAGAGGTGCTCAATGGCAGCACGGATGTGGAAGCCAACCGCAAAGCGCTGCGCTTCTGCCGCGAACTCGGGTTGCAGGCCATAGGCGCAAGCGATGCGCATACCACGCAGCAGGTCGGCAAATACGTCACCTATCTGCCCGAAATGGTGACCGCCCTGCCCGATTTCATTGCCGAGCTTCGCACGCTGCCCACCCGTCCCGCAATATGGAACGGCTCCGGCTACGATGTAGTGGATGAGTTCTGATAAAACTTAGGTTCAAAAAGATAGCCTCTGATGGCAGAAAGTTGATTGCCGTTGGGGGCTGTTTTATTTGCTGCCGTCGCAGTATTATAAAAAGCATACATTGTTCTTTGCGGATGGTTTATGCTATACTATCCCCGAAGGGTAAGGTGATATTTTGCTCAAGCTTAACGCATGGATAAAGCGTTTTTCAATACCGCTTCTGTGGGGCGCGGGAATACTCATTGCTTTGGCGATAGCGTTTTCGCATGTATTTGGCATCAAAATCGTTGCGGATGTGTGCTTCGTGGCGGCGTTCGTGCTGTCCGGCGTGCCTATATTGCTTCGGGCTATTCAGGCGCTGCGATTCAAAACGGTCAGCATAGAGTTGCTTGTCTCCATTGCGGCAATAGGTGCATGCGTGATTGACGAATTCAACGAATCCGCAATAGTCACGTTTTTGTTCCAGTTCGGCTCGTTCTTGGAACAGAAAACCATGAAAAAGACGCGTTCTGCCATCAGGGCGCTGACTGAAATGGCTCCGACTACGGCATGGCGTATTATTGAAAACGGCGCGGAAGATGTATTCGAAACGGAAGAGATAGATGCGGACGAGGTTGAGATTGGGGACATCCTGCTGGTTAAGGCCGGCGGCAAGATAGCGTCCGACGGCGTTGTGGTAAAGGGCGATGGCTATGCAGCGGAAGCCAGCATTACGGGCGAACCTATGGCCAAGCATAAAACCGTTGGCGACACAGTCTATGCAGGAACCATTCTGGACAGCGGCACAATACAAATGCGCGCAACAAAGGTAGGGGAGGATACTACATTCGCCAAAATAATCGCCCTTGTTGAAGAAGCGCAGGACGCCAAATCCCCTGTTGAGCGGTTCATAGATAAATTTGCCAAGTATTATACTCCGGCTGTTATTGCAATAGCTGCGGCGGTATTCATATTTACCCGAAACGTTGATACAGCAATTACGGTGCTGGTGCTTGCGTGCCCGGGCGCTCTTGTGATAGGCGCGCCAATCGCAAACGTGGCCGGAATAGGCCGCGGCGCGCAGGAAGGCATACTGCTGAAGGGTGGAGACAGTATCCATACATTTTCAAAGACCAATACTGTTGTTTTTGACAAGACAGGCACGCTCACCGAAGGCGTTCCCGAAGTATGCGTTCAGAAGGATTACTCTAACGAAGCCACTCAAGCTTTGGCTTTGGCGGCAAGCGTTGAAAAGGCGTCAGACCATCCGCTTGCAAATGCCGTGATTAGGTATGCCGCAGATTTGCCTTCTTATGAAGCCGAATCCGTGCAAACCATTAAGGGCTGCGGTATGGATGCAAGCGTCTGCGGCCACAGAGTGCTGATAGGCAACCGAAAACTTATGGAGCAAAACGGCATAGAGCTGACTGAGCAAGTGCTTAATGATTTGAGCGAAGTGCAAAATAGCGGCGCATCTATCGCCCTGATAGCAGTAGACGGCAAAGCAGAAATGCTTCTCGGAATATCGGATAAATTGAAAGCAGATGCAAAAGACAGCATAAGCCGCCTGAAGAATATGGGCATTGCCGATATAATAATGCTTACCGGAGACAATGCCTGCACGGCCTCTGCAATAGCGGCTCAGCTTGGCATTACGGACTATCGCGCGGAGCTCTTGCCTGAAGATAAGCTTACGGTGATACGCGAACTGCAAAGCAAAGGCAGAACCGTTACGTTCGTAGGCGACGGCATTAACGACAGCCCTGCGCTTGCGGCGGCTGATACGGGCATAGCCATGGGCTCGGGAACCGATGTGGCAATAGACAATTCGGACGTGGTGCTGATAAAGTCCGACTTGAAGAGTTTGGTTCGCTCGCTCAAGTTGTCTAAAAAGACAGTGCGCACGCTGTATGAAAACATAGCCATTGCGGTCGGAACAGTTGTGCTGCTGCTCATTGGCTTATTCGCGGGCTATATACACATGTCGATAGGCATGCTTATACACGAAGCCAGCATATTGGTAGTAATACTGAACGCAATGTGTCTTTTGATTCATAATAAAAAGGAGAATTGACTATGAAGAAAACTATTCAGATGGAAGAACTCGTTTGTCCCATGTGCGCACAGAAAATCGAAACCGCCCTGCAAAAGGCTCCCGGCGTGGTAAGCGCATCCGTGCTGTACAATGCCAGCAAGGCCAAGGTTGAATTTGACGAGACTAAAACCAACGTAGACGAGTTAGTCAAGGTTATAACCGGACTGGGCTATGTAGTAATAGGTTAAAAGAATAGGGGACATCATGAACGAAGAGATAATAAAGAACCTGAATAAGATATTGCCCGTTGTTGAACGAGTACATAGCGATCATCACCCAGAACTGCATCAGGTGGCGGCACTTTATGCCGAGCTGAAGCAGAATCCAAGCCGTGAAGTATTCGATAAGCTTAGGGACGTTACCAATAACTACGCGCTCCCTGAAGATGCCTGCCAGGCATATACCAAGGTATACAACATGCTTGAAGAACTGGATAAGGCTTTCGTGTGAGGCGCCGATAAACTTCACAACAGAATATGAAACAACTTAAGCCCCTGCCGCATTTAACATACTTTGTATGCAAAAAGTTTGGCGGGGGCTAATTTTTACAAAGGCTATTGTGATTGTGTATGCACTATGTTAAAATACTTGGTGTATACACCAAAGCCATGAAAGGAAGTGATCGTCATAGCAATTACAAGCGCAAGCTTGCCCGCAAAGAAACGCATTTTAGCAGTGTGCGTGCGGCTGTTTCTCGAAAAGGGCTACAAAAAAACCACTTTGGCCGAGATAATCGATAAGGCCAACGTTTCATACAGCTCCTTTCAGAATATATTCCGCGCAAAAGACGGCGTGCTGACGGAATTGGTTGAGTTTATGTTCAGCACTCAGTTCGGCATGGCAAGGCAGCTTGCCGGGGCAGACCTGCCGCCGGTTTATGTTTATGCCGTTGAAACGGCTATTCAAATGACTCTGACAGAGCTTAACGAAAACCTGCGGGAAATCTACATTGAAGCCTACACTCAAAAAGAAGCATCCGAATATATATTCAGGGAAACAACAAAGGAGCTGCACCAAATCTTCGGCCCATATCTGCCGGGGCTTACTTTGCGCGACTTTTATGAGATGGAGATAGGTTCAGCGAGCATAATGCGCGGCTATATGGCGCACCCGTGCGACGATGAGCTGACGCTCGAGAAAAAGCTGCGGCTGTTTCTTACCATGAGCCTCAGGGTATACAATGTCCCTAATGAGGAGATAGACAAGGCTATTCGTTTTGTTGAGGGACTGGATATCAGAACGATTTCAGAACAGGTAATGCAGCAATTATTCAATGTGCTGGCAATGCACTTTGAGTTTTCGCTGCAGGGAATAGAAAAGGCAAATATAACAAAAACGGAGGGAATTAAATGAAGAAAAGACTGATCAGTATTCTACTGGCACTCTGTATGGTGCTTACGCTCCTGCCGGCAACGGTATTATCGGCCGTAGAGGGCACATCCAAAGCCGGCGATGCTACGTTCACGCTCAGTGCGTTAAGCGCCTCCTGCGCAGACGGACACACCGGCGAACTTGGAAGCATACAAGTAACCGATGTTGACATTTCCCGGTGGGAGTCAGACAAAAAAATCACGATACAGTATGATGTGCAGTATCGCTGCACCGATTCTTCGTGCGAGTTATACGACAGCGACGATTCGTTCTTTTCCTACAGCGGAGAACATACCTTCACGGATACAAATGGAGAGTTCTGTCACAAGAAAATCAGCGAGTCCTTTGCGGCGACGATTCCGGCAGCCCTTCCGTCCGGCGCCACCAAGAATTTCTCTATTTCCTTTGCGCTGACGTCGGATAAGGGAATTTATGAGGCGGTGCATCATGAACAAAATGTCAATCTCTGTACCGAAAACTATTATAGTGTGCGCTGCTGGGAATGCACCGGCTGCGAGTATTTCTTCCTGAATGCGGATATGTCCGGCGATAAACTTACAAAGGACAATGTGTATTTCCCTCCGGTCGGGCACAAGCTGAATAACATCCCCGCAAAAGGCCCTACCTGTGTTGCAAAAGGCACCGTGGAATACTGGCACTGCGAACGCTGCGGCCTGAATTTCAGCGATGAGGAAGGCAAATACGAGCTTACCAATATCGAAACTGACGCTCCGCTGCTTCCGCATAGCTATGACGACAACGGAATTTGCAGCATATGCAGCTTCAAGGCCGCAGCAAAGGTGCTGTCCAAGGATGGTAATAAATGGTACGATAACATTGCCGATGCCCTTACCGCGCTCGATGCCGAAGATGCTTACAGAATCGAAATAGGCAAAGACTGCGATGAGACCATCACCATAAGCAATGCCCGCGAAGTGTACATCAATAAAGGTGTAACCGTTGCAAAGCTTGAAGCAACCGATGCCGAAGGCTGCGTTGTTACGGTTATAAACGACGGTACAATCAAAGAACTAAATGGCTATACCGGCAAAGTTGTACTGATGAGCGCCGAAGGTACATACGGCAAGGTAATCAACCAAACCAGCGGCGGAAATGTCGGCAGTTTCCTTTACAGTGATCCGGAAGATGCTAACAAGTTCTGCTATTATAAGAATCTTTCCAATGGCAAATGGATTCTCCCGGCCGAGGCTACGGCAAACACGCTAAGCAACGTGAAGGTCAGCTATGCGCCTATGGCTTATATTGAAATCGCAGGCGACGGCGTTACCGGAAGCGAAGGCAGCTATGCTTTCACTACCTATTCCGGCAATACCGTAGCATTTACTGTGACAGCAAAAACCGCGGATGGTGAGGACAGCGCCAACGTTGCCTATAAATGGTACTATGACGGTCAGGATGGAACTATTCTTTCTGAAAAAGCAGAATTGACCATTGAGAATATCAAGGTCGGAAAGCGCACCGTAGTCTGTATGGCGACTGCCGATGATTACAGCATATCCGCCAAGATTGTGCTTACGGTAGCGGGGGAGAAGGAGTCTCAGAGCTTCACGCTTAGCGTATCCAAGACCACCGTCGGCATACGCGAAAAGATACTTCCGCTGCTTTCCGTTGAAGGCATAAAGGAAGATGCTGCCATAACGTATTACCTAATGAACGGGGATTCACCCGCTCCCGAAAGCGATACCGTTATAGACGAGAACTTTGCTTTCGCTCAGACAGGAACCGGTTCCATATATGCCTATACCGCGGAAACCGACAACTATGCGGCAACGGCCTCTGCGCCGGTTTCCATCACCGTCACGCCGCACGCTAACCACTGCATCTGCGGCGGTATGTTCAATCATACCCACGAAAACGTGGAATGGCAGGCGTGGGACGGCAAGAGCGAGATTAAATATGAACAGAAATGGGTTCAGGTCAGCGAATACACTAAACAGGGCCGTTATGTTGCTTATGTCTATCTGACCGGCAATGTGTCAGCCAATCTGACAGTTGCGCCGAAGCACATCCTGTATCTGTGCCTGAACAGCTACAGTTTCACCTGCGCCGATCCATCTCAGCCGGCCATCACTCTGACGGGCGAGGATGGCAAGCCTGTGGAGCTGGATCTGTGCGACTGCGTTGGCACAGGTACGCTTGGCGGCTCCAATGCCAGCGGCGGCAGTATCCGTATCGGCGCATATGCAAACGCCACGCTCTACAGCGGCACGCTGACCGGCAACAACGTATCCGGAGACGGCGGCGCTGTGTCAGTCACGGGAGGCAATTGCAGCTTTACGATGTATGGCGGTGCGATTACCGGCAACACGGCCACCGGCAACGGCGGCGGTATTTCTTCTTACGACTCTTGGAATGCCGGCACGGTCAATATCAACGGCGGTGTCATTTCCAATAACCGCGCTACCAACGGCGGCGGTATCTATGCCGCAAGCAGAACACATTTTCATCTCAACGGCGGCGAGATTATCAACAACACCGCCACAGGGGATGGCGGCGGAGTTTACTGCAGCGGCCTTTATAGCAACGCAGACGGACGCTGCGAGTTTAACGGCAGCACCATATCCGGTAACACGGCCCAACGGGGCGGCGGCGCGTATGTCCGCGTCTGCTTCATCGGTTACCGGAACTGCCGCATCACCGGCAACACCGCCACCGAAGCGGGCGGCGGCCTCTATCTGGAACCGTTTGCGTCTGCAAAGATAATATACATGGGCAACGTATATGGAGGCGGCGGCACGATTGCTCCGTATATCTATGACAACACGGTCAATTCTGCCCAGAACAACCTCTATCTCAGCGATCCGGACACGCAGATTGTATTTACTGCCCGCATAAACACGGGCGGAAACGCAAAGATTGGCGTCTACTTCACCGGCATCACCCAAAACGGCGCGTCTGTTCTTTTGAATTCTCTGCAAGTTAATACGGAGTCTTCGGCAAAGCTATACCATGATCGTATCTTCTGCGACAACCCGGACTTCGGTAGGCTTGAGATCAGAAAAGATGAGAATTATTATAATCTCTATCTTATCAATACCAGTGATGAAGTCACGATTACGTTTGATCCCAACGGCGGTACACTAAATGCTGGCGACGAGACAAAGGCCGTACAGCATAATGGTACCTACGGCGAAATGCCCACGCCAATTCGTTCCGGCTATCATTTTGACGGTTGGTATACCGAAAAGGACGGCGGCACTAAGGTGGACGCAAACACCTCCGTTGCGACAAAAGAAGCGCATACGCTCTACGCCCGCTGGTCGGAGGCCAAGTTCAATATAACCCTTGACCCAAACGGCGGCACTCTTGCGAATACCACCTATGAAGTGACTTATAACAGTCCTTACGGCGAATTGCCCACGCCCAATCGTGCGGGGTATGATTTTGACGGCTGGTTCACCGAAAAGGACGGCGGCACTAAGGTTGAAGCGAGCACCGTTGTAACTGCCGCTGAACCGCATACGCTTTACGCGCATTGGACGGCGCACGAGCATTGCATCTGCGGCGGCAGCATAAGCGCAGGCGACCATACAGGACACACGCCTGTAAGCTACCAAAGCTGGAACGGCAAAGATGCCATTTCGTACACCAATAAGACTGCCTATGTGTATCTGTCGCAGAATGTCACCTTCAACAGCAATCTGGTGGTGGATGGCACAACGCTCTACCTCTGCCTGAACGGAAAAACCTTCGCCAGCAACGGCACGAATAAGATCACGGTCAACAACGGCGGACGGCTCGTCCTCTGCGACTGCGCCGGAGGCGGAACGATCAGGGGCGCAACCAAAAGCTGGGGCGGCAGCTGCGTGTATCTCTACCAGAGCACGCTGGACATTTTCGGCGGCAAGATCACCGGCGGTAAGGTTTCCGGCAACGGCGGCGGCGCGATCGCGCTGGATGACAGCAAGTGTGTGCTGAACATCTACGGCGGCGAGATCTCCGACAACAACGGCAAAAATTCCGGCGGCGCGATTTTCCTGAACAATAAGGACAAAAAGGGCGGCACCGTGAATATTTACGGTGGCCTTATCGCCAACAATAAAGCTCAAAACGGCGGCGTTATCTATTCGTCATGCGGCGGTACGGTCAATTTGGTTGGCGGCACTATCACAGGAAATAATGCCACTAATGGTGACGGCGGCGTCATCAATATGGCAGGCGGTACGGTCACCATCTCCGGCGCAAAGCTCACCGGCAATACGTCCAGCCGATACGGCGGCGCGGTCTACCTCTACAATGGCGTGACGGCAACTATGACCGGCGGCGAGATCAGCGGCAATCAGGCTGCCAGCGAGGGCGGCGCGGTGCATGTGTACGGCACATCCACGTTTAACCTCTCCGGCGGCAAAATCACCGGGAACTCGTCTGTGGATGGCGGTGCAATCTACCTTAACCGCGAACCGTCCGTACTGAATATGTCCGGCGGCGTCATCAGCGGAAATACCGCAACGGGCAACGGCGGCGGCGTCTATATTTTCCGCACCGGCTCGGTCTGCAATCTCTCCGGCGGTACGATCGAAAAGAATACCGCAAATGTCGGCGGCGGAATATACGTCAACCCCGGCAACAACGGGCAGCTTAAAATAAGCGGCAATCCCGTTGTAAAGGGCAACACCGCTTCCGGCGATGCAAACAACGTGTATCTGCCTTCCGGAAAAAAGCTGAGCATAAGCGCTGCCATGAGCAGCGGCGCATCCATCGGCATTACTACCGAAAGCAAGAACTATCCCGTGGTTTTCTCCGGCAAGTACGGTCAGGACTATTCGAATTATTTCTTCGCCGATGCCGCCGACGCCCATGTGAATTATAATGCAAACACGGAACTTGAACTTGCGGCGGGAGCAAAGAAGTACAATGTGTATATCATTACGGATGACAACGGCACCGCAACAGTAAGCGCTTCTTCGGCAACGGCAGGCACGACGATACAGCTTACCGCAACGCCCAATAACGGCTATCACTTCAAGGAGTGGCAGATTGTAAGCGGCAATGCCGAAGTATCCAACGATACGTTTATCATGCCGGCCGGTAATGTGACCGTGAAACCCGTATTTGAGGCGCACAGCTTTACGGAAGAGCATGTAGAGGAGCAGTATAAGAAATCCTCCGCGGACTGCACACACAACGATGTTTACTATAAGACCTGCTCCTGCGGCGCGGTAAGCGCAACCGAAACATTTGAATTGCCGGGCACAGCGCTTAACCATGATTGGGCGGAAGCGACTTGCACCGAACCCAAGACTTGCCGGCGTAAAGGCTGCGGCGCGACCGACGGTAATCCTCTGGGCCACGACTTGCCTAACGATTGGAGCAGGGACGAAAACAAGCATTGGCATGAATGCAAACGCTGCCACGCCGAGGAGGACTCGGGGGAGCATGAATACGGCGACGATAACATATGCGATATCTGCGGATACGACAAGACCGTACCGCATACGCATAGCCTGACGCTTGTTTCTGCCAACAATGCGACCTGCACCAAGGACGGCAATAAGGCCTACTACACCTGCGATGGCTGCGATATGTGGTTCGAGGATGCTAATGGCAGCATAGAGATAGCCGACAAAACAGCGGTCATCATCCCGGCTACCGGCCATGCGCCTTCAGAAAGCTGGAAGTTCGATAAGGCAGACCATTGGAAGGACTGCACAAACACAGGCTGCGGCACGATTATAGAAGGCAGCAAGGCGGCGCATACTGAAAGCGGCTGGATAATAGATACCGCGCCCACTTACTTTAATAGCGGAACGCAGCACAAGGAATGCACGGTTTGCCATTATGTTACGGCGGTTGGCTTCATACCGGCAAAGGGCGGCGATATAGAACCGAGCGATCCGTCCGGCTGGACACCTAACCCCAACCTGCCCGCTACCGGCGACGACAATACCTCATTCATTTGGATAGCGCTGCTGATCATATGCGCATCCACAGCCGCCGGAACCGTTATTTACGGCAGAAGGAAAAAGCAAAGATAATCCTTTGAATCAATCTAACATCTAACGCAAACATCCGCTCTGATGGATACATTGGGGCGGATGATTTTTTCCTTGACACTCAAGCCCCCAGTAACTATAATCACAAACAGAGAAGCTGCCGTATGGCGGCTTTTCAAAGGTCATTTGGTTAGAGCACATTAACTATGGCTGTTTGATTAATTTTAAGGAGTAACTGGTGTGGACGAGAAGGTAACCATTTCCGGTGTGCCGGAAACAATGCTGCAAACCATATACGCCCGCGCAAAGGAAAGCAAAGGCCGCGGCGCGATTCACGATAAAAAGGCAGAGGAGATAATCAGCAAGCTTAACTATGATTTCTCCCTTGCTGATAAAGACGCGCCCATGCACAGCGGCGTTATAGCAAGGACTATAGTGCTGGATAAACTCGTAAGTGAATATCTTGCCAATAATCCGGGAGCAATAGTGGTGAACATCGCCTGCGGGCTTGATACACGCTGCTACCGCATGACCGGCTTTAAGCATTGGTATAACCTCGATCTGCCGGAAACAATCGCCGTGCGCGAAAAGCTCCTACCGGAAAGCGGCAATATCACCCAGATCGCCATGTCCGCAATGGATGACTGGGGCAAAATGGTCGAGGAGAGTCGAACTCCTGCCATTATAATCATAGAAGGACTGACCATGTATCTTTCCGAAGCAGACGTACAGCAGATATTTGCCGTTATAGCCAACCGATTCGATGATGCCACGGTATTGGTTGAAATAATGAACCCCATGATAGTGAAGCGCTTTAAGGGAAAGTCCATAGAAGGCAGCAACGCTAAGTTCACATGGGGCATAAAGGGCGGCAAAGCATTGGCGGCGTTGCTGCCGAACTTCCGCTTTGTTGAAGAGCGTGGCCTGATGGAAGACATGACCCAGTTCATGCCGATTTATAAGGTGCTTGATAAGGTTCCCGCCATCAGGAACATATCTAACAAGATCATTACACTAAAAAGGTTGTAAGGAGGTAAAGCTATGGCATTCTTTGATAATACACGCAAGCCCACCGGGCTTGGTGGAAGAATAATGGTCTCCATGATGAACATTGGCCACCGCTCTTTGGCGGACTGGGGGCTTAAATACCTGAAACTGAATAACGATGCCAATGTGCTGGACTGTGGCTGCGGCGGAGGGGCGAACATCAAGAGACTTCTGAAAAAATGCCCGGAGGGTATTGTCAAGGGCATTGACTATTCCCCCGTCAGTGTGGAGAAATCCAAAAAGGTCAACGAGGCCGCCATAGCGGAGGGCCGCTGCGCTGTTCTGCAAGGCAGCGTGGCGAATATGATCTTTGCAGGCGACTGGTTCGATGCGGTCACGGCCTTTGAGACCGTCTATTTCTGGCCCGATCTGCCCAGATGCTTCCGGGAGGTTTACCGGGTGCTGAAGCCCGGCGGGACATTTCTCATCTGCAACGAGAGCAACGGTGACACGGACAAGGATGAAAAGTGGACGAAGATCATCGGCGGCATGACCCCTCCCATCGGTGCTTTCGTTGCCTCCCTTATCGCTCGCGATAAGTTCACCCAGACCGAGCGCGACACCGCTATCACCGCGTTCCCGATGGGCCTGTGCTTCATCACCGAAGGCGTTCTGCCCTTCGCAGCTGGCGACCCCGTTCGCTTCATTCCCGCTTCCATGCTCGGCTCCGCCGTCGCCGGCGCCATCGCAGTCGGCATGGGCGTCGAGTCCATGGCTGGCCACGGCGGCATCTTCGTCTTCCCGGCTATGGTCAATCCCATGTGGGCGGTTGTTGCCCTCGTCGCTGGCTCCCTGGTGACCGGTGTTATCTACGCCGTCATCAAGAAGAAGCCCGAAGAGGCCGAAGAGGTCGAAGAGGAGATCGTCGAGCTCGACATCGACCTCTAAGCAAGATTCCCTCAGGAGCCGGCGACCGACATCGTCGGCTCCGTTACTGAACATCAAGAAATCGAGGTAGAAACAATGCTCGTTTCCATGAAGGCCATCCTCGATGACGCTAATGAGAATTACTACGGCGTCATGGCGATGAACTCGATCAACATCGAGATGGTTCGCGCCGGTATCGAGGCGGCAACCGAAGAGTGCTCTCCCATCATCATCCAGATGGGCCCCGGTCAGATCGCGAAGCACGCGCATCTGGACGAGATGCTCCCCGTCGTCAAGGAGCTCGCCGAGAAAGCTCCCGTGCCCGTCGCCCTCAACCTCGACCACGGATCGAAGCTTGAGGACGAGGTCCGCGCCATTCAGGCCGGCTTCACCAACGTCATGATCGACGCCTCCGCCCTTCCCTATGAGGAGAACATCCAGAAGACCAAGACCATCGTCTCGCTGGCTCATCCCATGGGCGTTTCCGTCGAGGCCGAGCTCGGCCACGTTGGCCAGGCAGCCGACGGCGACGGTCGCACGGACGACATGTACACCAACGTCGAGCAGGCCAAGGACTTTGTCGAGCGCACCGGCTGCGATGCGCTGGCGGTCGCTATCGGCACCGCTCACGGCAAGTATCCCGAGGGTTATGTTCCGCAGCTCGACTTCGATCGCCTGAAGGAGCTCAAGGACGCTCTTAAGATGCCCCTGGTCCTGCATGGCGGTTCCGGCTCCGGCGAGGAGAACCTCAAGAAGGCCGTTGCCGGCGGTATCAACAAGATCAACGTCTGCACCGACGCGTTCCAGGCAGGCAAGGAGGGCATGCTCGCCCTTTTGGAGGAGAATCCCAAGGCCGATTTCCTCGCCCTGCAGATGGCAGCCGAGGCTTCCATCAAGAAGTTCGTTAAGGATTACATGCACATCATCGGCTCGAACGGTCGCTATACCTACGCCGAGTACGAGTCCGGTTCCAAGGAGTAGAGAATAATGAAG
>ERZ835051.2850-NODE-2850-length-14578-cov-2.624113_pt1 | contig 14578 bp, 16 predicted proteins | sample MGYA00519575_ERZ835051 | MGnify/ENA primary metagenome ERZ835051 (study PRJEB31850, sample SAMEA3708769) | human gut metagenome | biome: human gut; feature: human-associated habitat; material: faeces | place: China | collected 2014 ... | reverse complement strand
TGCTGTGCGGATAGGGAAAAACAGGAGGCATATCTGGCGGCAGGCTGTCAAATCCTACAGGTGAACGAAAAAAACGGGCATGTTGATTTACGGGAATTGATGCAAAAATTAGGTGAGCGGGAAATTGACAGCATTCTGATAGAGGGCGGCGGTACACTCCATTGGACAGCATTGGAGGAAGGCATTGTGCAAAAGGTACAGGCATATATCGCACCGAAATTATTCGGCGGACGGACGGCAAAAACCCCTATCGAGGGGCAGGGCGTTGCAACGCCGGCAGAGGCATTTTATTTAAAGAACAGCAAAATCATTCCTCTGGGAGAGGATTTTCTGATAGAGAGCGAGGTGAGCAGAGATGTTCACGGGAATTGTTGAGGAAATCGGAAGGGTTGAGAGAATCAAGCACGGACAGCATTCTGCGGTCTTGACCATTCATGCGGATACGGTTTTGGAGGGAACCAAAATCGGTGACAGCATTGCGGTCAACGGCATTTGCCTGACAGTAACGGAGCTGTTTTCGCATGGCTTTTCCGCAGATGTGATGCACGAAACGCTGAACCGTTCCTCTCTGGCAGGGCTGACAATGGGAACGCCTGTGAATCTGGAAAGAGCCATGGCGGCAGACGGACGCTTTGGCGGGCATATCGTTGCAGGCCATGTAGACGGTGTGGGAAAGGTGATCCGCGTGCGTCGGGATGATACAGCCATTTGGTATACCATACAGGCGAAGGCGGAGCTGATGCGATATATCGTTGAAAAGGGCTCCATAACCATTGACGGCATTAGCCTGACAGTGGCGGAGGTCGGAGAAAGCGAGTTTTCCATTTCTGCCATTCCGCATACGGTCAGCCAAACCATTTTGAAGAACCGCAGAGAAGGCGATTTGGTAAATCTGGAAACGGATATCATTGGAAAATATGTAGAAAAGCTGGTTTGCCCGAAAGCAGAGCAGCAGCCGAAAAATACAATTACAATGGATTTTTTATCGAAATACGGATTTTAAGGAGGAGAATACATCATGCAGTTTAACACAGTAGAGGAAGCGTTGGAGGAATTGCGCAACGGCAAAATCATTTTGGTAACAGATGATCCCGATAGAGAAAACGAAGGGGATTTCATCTGCGCGGCAGAATTTGCAACCACAGAAAACATCAACTTCATGGCATGCTATGGCAAGGGCTTGATTTGTATGCCTATGTCTGAGGAATATGTGCGGAAATTGCGGATTCCGCAGATGGTACAGCAGAATACGGATAATCACGAAACCGCATTTACGGTTTCCATCGACCATGTGGCAACCACAACAGGCATTTCTGCGGCAGAACGCTCTATCACAGCGCTTGCATGCGTTTCGGATGATGCAAAGCCTGAGGATTTCCGCAGACCGGGTCACATGTTCCCTCTCCTGGCAAAGAAAAACGGCGTTCTGGAACGGGAAGGGCACACCGAAGCAACCGTTGATTTATGCAGACTGGCAGGCTTGAAGGAATGTGGGCTGTGCTGCGAAATCATGCGTGAGGATGGTACCATGATGCGTACGCCTGAGCTGATGAAGCTGGCAAAGCAATGGGATATCAAATTTATTACCATTCGGGATTTGCAGAATTACCGCAAATGCCATGAAAAGCTGGTGGAACAGAAGGCAGCTGTTAAAATGCCCACGAAATACGGTGATTTTATGGCGTATGGCTTCGTCAATCTGCTGAATGGCGAGCATCATGTAGCACTGGTAAAGGGCGATATCGGTGATGGCAAGGATGTGCTTTGCAGAGTTCATTCCGAGTGCCTGACAGGGGATACCTTCGGCTCCCTGCGGTGCGACTGCGGACAGCAGTTTGCCGCTGCTATGACGCAGATTGAAAAGGAAGGACGCGGTATCCTGCTTTATATGCGGCAGGAGGGGCGTGGTATCGGCTTAATCAATAAGCTGCGCGCCTATGAATTGCAGGAGCAGGGAATGGATACCTTGGAAGCGAATCTTTCCCTTGGCTTCAAGGGCGACCAGAGAGAATACTATATCGGCGCACAGATTCTGCGCGAATTGGGCGTAAAAAGCATGCGCCTTTTGACCAACAATCCCGATAAGGTATATCAGCTGGAGGAATTTGGGATTGAAATTACAGAGCGCGTGCCGATCCAGATGGATGCAACAACACATGATTTATTCTATCTGAAAACAAAACAGGAACGCATGGGGCATTATCTGAAATATTAAAGAATCTGAAATATTAAGGAAAAAATGAAAGAAAAGAGGGAATAAAAATGAAAACATTTGAAGGTAAACTGGTATCGAAGCAGATTAAAATCGGTATTGTAGCGGCAAGATTCAACGAATTTATCACAGCAAAGCTGTTGAGCGGCGCGATGGACGGTCTGGTGCGGCATGATGTGGCGGAAGAGGATGTCAACGTGGCATGGGTGCCCGGTGCATTTGAAATTCCTCTGATTGCATCCAAAATGGCGAAAAGCGGCAAATATGATGCTGTGATTTGCTTAGGCGCAGTCATCCGTGGTTCGACAAGCCATTATGATTTTGTCTGCAACGAGGTTTCCAAGGGGATTGCGGCAGTTTCTCTGGAAACAGGCATTCCTGTGATGTTTGGTGTGCTGACAACGGAAAACATCGAACAGGCGATTGAACGTGCCGGCACAAAAGCAGGCAACAAGGGCTACGATTGTGCGGTCAGCGCGATTGAAATGGTAAACCTGATTCGGGAATTGGAGAAATAAAAGGGCTCTTCGGATATAGATTCGGCAAATAGGCTGCTTCTGCTATTAAATAGGTAGAAACAGCCTATTTTATTGCAGAAAAAGCAGAAAAAGACAAATGTCCACTGGACAGAATGCACAAAAACGTGTAGACTATATTGTAAAATTTGAGGGATATGCTTTAGTGTTCTACTTGACTAAAGCGTTAAAATGCGATACACTATTTTCAGAACAGAAAGGGTGTGGAATTTGAATGAAACCGGAAGAAATGCTTTTGAAAAAAGAGGAGCGAGTCAGCTTCAGCCTGCGTGCCTTATTTGAACAATATGGCTATCGGAAATTTAAGATGAGCAAATTTGAGGAATACGATTTTTATGCGGAGAACAGAAGCTTTCTGCACAGCGAAGCCATCCTAACCTTTACGGGACTGGACGGCAAGCTTTTGGCGCTCAAGCCGGATGTGACCCTTTCTATCGTGAAGAATACGAAGGGAAGCCGAGATACGGCAGAACGCGTGTATTATAACGAAAATGTATATCGTGCCAGAAAGGGCGCAGGTGAATACAAGGAAATCATGCAGGTTGGCTTGGAATATATCGGCGAGGTGGATGCATACGCCACGCTTGAGGTGCTTTTACTGGCGCAGAAAAGCCTGAAAGTCATCAGCGACGCTTATATACTGGATGTTTCTCACATGGGCTTTGTGGCAGGGCTGATGGAGGAGGTTGCTTTGCCTTATGCACAGCAGGATAGAATCCTCGATTGCATCAGCGAGAAGAATATCCATGGGATTCGCGCAGTTTGTAAGGAAAACGGCGTTGCGGCGGATTTGACTGAGAGATTGGAGGGACTGGCGAGTCTGTATGGCAGTCTGGAGGAAACCCTGCCGCAGGCGAAGGCACTTTGCTGTAATGAAAAAATGGAGCAGGCGGTGCAGGAGCTGGAAAATATCCTGCGGTGTCTGAAAATCGGCGGCAATGAGGAAAAGGTGAATCTCGATTTTTCTATCGTGAACGATATGGATTACTATACGGGCATCATTTTTCAGGGCTTTATCAACGGTGTGCCCAGCAGCATTCTCAGCGGCGGCAGATATGACAACCTGCTGCGGAAATTGGGTAAGGATGCGGATGCCATCGGCTTTGCGGTTTATCTGGATTTGTTGGAACGCTTTGATTCCAAGGAAAAGGAATACGATGTGGATACACTCCTGCTTTATGAGGAGGGCGCGGATGTGGCGGCTCTGGCGCAGGCGGCGCAGATGCTGACCGATAACGGGCAGAGTGTTCTGGTGCAGAGAAAAAATACGGGAAACGTGAAATATAAGCAGCTGCTTTGTATGAAGGATAGGGGGCTTGAAATCGTTGCGGAACTGGATTAACATCGCACTGCCGAAGGGCAGATTAGGCGAAAAGGCGTATGATATTTTTGAGGCAATCGGCTATGGCTGTCCTTCCATTCATGAGGGCGGCAGAAAGCTGATTTTTGAAAACGAGGAAAACGGCGTGCGGTATTTCTGGGTAAAGCCCTCGGATGTGGCGGTTTATGTGGAACGCGGCGCGGCGGATATCGGTGTAGTCGGGAAGGATATTCTTCTGGAGCAGTCCTCGGATGTGTATGAGCTCTTGGATTTAGGCATGGGCAAATGCCGCATGGCAGTGGCAGGCGTGAAGGGAGAACGTCCCGATGGGGGACATACCCTGCGCGTGGCAACAAAATTCCCCAATATCGCAAGAGAATTTTACAGAAAGCAGAGCAGAGAAATTGATATTATCGAATTACATGGCTCGATTGAAATTGCCCCGATTCTGAAAATGAGTGATGTCATTGTAGATATCGTGGAAACGGGAACAACCCTCCGAGAAAATAATCTTGAGGTGATTGAAACGGTTGTGCCAATCAGCGCAAGGCTGATTGCGAATAAGGTCAGCTATAAGTTCAATAATGCAAGGATTCGCGAGCTGTGCGACAGGATTGCGGAGAATCTGGAAAAAAAGGACTAATAAGAAGAAATGAGGTGAAGGCATGATTCGAACCTATGCTTACAAAGACATTAAAATAGAAGAAATTTTTGCAAGAGAGGAAGAAAAAACGAATGTGGCGGACGTGGTTGCGCAGATTATCGCAGAGGTACGCAAAGGCGGCGATGCAGCACTGAAACGCTATGTGGAGCAATTCGATGGCGCGGCACCTGCGGTGTTTGAGGTTTCCGAGGCGGAACGGGCGGCGGCGTATGCACAGGCGGACGCGGCGTTTCTGGAGATTTTAAAAGAAGCGGCGGCGCATATTCGTGCCTTCCATGAAAAGCAGAAACGGACGGATTTTGTGCTGACGGAGCGCGAGGGTGTTGTGCTTGGACAGAAAATTATTCCTCTGGACAGAGTGGGGCTCTATGTCCCCGGAGGGACGGCAAGCTATCCCTCTACGGTGCTGATGGATTGTATTCCTGCAAAGATAGCAGGGGTCAAGGAGGTTTGCATGGTAACGCCGGCGAAGGATGGGAAATTAAACCCCGATATCATTGCGGCGGCGGAAATCGCAGGGGTTGACCGTATTTTCAGAATCGGCGGCGCACAGGCGGTTGCGGCGCTTGCGTATGGCACGGAAAGCATCCCTCGTGTGGATAAAATCGTAGGCCCCGGCAATGCCTTTGTTGCAGAAGCGAAAAAGCAGGTGTTCGGGCAGGTTTCGATTGATATGATTGCAGGGCCGAGCGAAATTCTTGTCATTGCGGATGGCAATTCCGATGCGGAAATCATTGCGGCGGATTTGCTTTCGCAGGCGGAGCATGACAAAATGGCTTCGGCGGTTCTGGTGACGGAAAGCGAAGCCTTGGCACAGGCGGTAACGGCAGAGCTGGAACGGCAGATTGCACTGCTCCCCAGAGCGGAAATCGCAAGAGCATCCATTGACAATAACGGAAAGATTATTCTGGTAAAGGATATCGCGGAAGCCATCGTGGTTTCCAATGAAATTGCACCGGAGCATCTGGAGGTTTCGGTGGATGAGCCGTTTCGTTATTTGGCGGATATCCGTCATGCCGGCTCGATTTTCCTTGGAAGAAACGCACCAGAAGCCTTGGGGGATTATTTCGCAGGGCCGAACCATACCCTGCCGACAAGCGGTACGGCGCGGTTTTCCTCTCCCTTGGGCGTGGATGATTTTGTGAAGCGTTCTTCCTTTACTTACTATACAAAAGAGGCACTGACGGCGGAGGCGGAGAAAATCGGTTTCTTTGCCAGAAGAGAGGGCTTGGAGGCACATGCCCGTTCCGCTCTGGTGCGAAAAGATAAGGGGGTTATCCAATGAGCAGATTTATGAGTCCTCGTTTTGCGGGCTTGGAGGCATATACACCCGGCGAACAGCCACAGGATCAGCAGTATGTAAAGCTGAATACGAATGAATCGCCCTATCCGCCCTCGCCTGCGGTGGTGGCGGCGATTTCTGCCGAGGAGGTCAGCAGGCTGAACCTTTACCCCGACCCGACAGGCAGGGGGCTGAAGGAAAAGCTGGCGGCGCTTTATGGCGTGAAAGCAGAAAATATCTTCCTTTCCAACGGCTCGGATGATATTCTGAATTTCGCCTTTATGGCGTTTTGCGACAGCGAAAGAGGGGCGGCATTCCCCGAAATCAGCTATGGGTTTTATCCTGTTTATGCCGACCTTTATCATGTGGACTGCGTGAAAATTCCTCTGAAAGAGGATTTTGGCGTGGATTATCGGGATTACTGCAATATCGACAGAATGGTTGTGATTGCGAACCCCAATGCGCCCACAGGGATGGAAATTTCCCTTGCGGAGATTGAGGAAATTCTGAAAACGAACCCGAACCGAATTGTGCTGATTGATGAGGCGTATATTGATTTCGGCGGCACTAGCTGTGTGGATTTGATTCGGAAATACGATAACCTGCTTGTGGTACAGACCTATAGTAAATCGCGCTCCATGGCAGGGGCAAGATTGGGCTTTGCCATTGCAGATGCAGGCATCATTGCGGATCTGGAAAAAATCAAGTATTCCACGAATCCCTATAATATCAACCGTTTGACACTGCTTGCAGGCGAAGCGGCGGTGGAAAGCAATGCTTATTATGTGGAAAATGCGAAGAAAATTGCGGCAACCAGAGACATGACGACTCAAAAACTCCGCGAGATGGGCTTTACCGTTCTGGATTCCAAGGCGAATTTTATTTTTGCAAAAAGCAACGCCGTCAGCGGCAGGGTGCTTTATGAGGAATTGAAGAAAAAAGGTGTTCTGGTGCGCTTCTGGGGCAAGGAAAAAATTGAGGACTTCCTGCGCATTACCATCGGCACGCCCGAACAGATGGAGGTTTTATTTGCGAAAGCAGCGGAGATTTTGCAGGAGCAGAAAGGGGATTGACATGAGACAAAGCGAGATTATCAGAAAAACCGCGGAAACGGATATTTGCCTTTCCCTTTTGCTGGATGGGTCGGGAAGGAGCAGTGTGAACACAGGCGTTGGCTTTCTTGACCACATGCTGACGCTTTTCGCAAAGCATGGCAGATTTGATTTGGATGTGGTCTGCAAGGGCGATATTGAGGTGGATGATCATCATTCTGTAGAGGATATCGGGATTTGTCTGGGACAGGCGTTTGCCGATGCGCTGGGCGAGGGCAGAGGAATTGCCCGTTACGGGGACATCACTCTGCCGATGGATGAAGCGCTGCTTCTGGCGGCGGTTGACCTTGGCGGCAGAAGTCATCTGGAATACGGCTTGGAAATTCCGACGGAAAAGGTTGGCACGTTTGATACGGAATTGGTGGAGGAATTTTTCATTGCCTTTGTGCGAAATGCAAAGCTGAATCTGCATCTCTTACAATTCAGAGGGAAAAATTCCCATCATATTATAGAAGGAGCCTTCAAGGCAACGGCGCGCGCCTTAGCGAAGGCAGTCGCGGTGCAGAAGGATTATGCGGATGAAATTCCATCCACAAAGGGGGTGCTTTGATGATTGCGATTATTGATTACGGCGTGGGGAATCTGTTTTCCCTGCAAAGCTCTCTGAAATTCATCGGGGCAGATGCGGAGGTCACAAATGATATTGCCAAAATCAAGGCGGCGGATAGAATCATCCTGCCCGGCGTGGGTGCGTTTGCGGATGCGATTCGGAAGCTGCGTGAAAGCGGCATGGAGCAGGTTGTTCTGGAGGAAGCGGCAAACGGCAAACCCTTGCTTGGCATTTGCTTAGGGATGCAGATGCTTCTGGAAAAAAGCTACGAATATGGCGAGCATGCAGGCTTAGGCTTGATTGGCGGCAGTGTAAAGCCCATTGCGCCCATGATTGGGGAAGGGCTGAAGGTGCCGCATATTGGGTGGAATCGGCTGATTTTCCCGAAGGACAGAGAAAAATCTAAGCTGTTCCAATACATCAATGAGGGCGACTGTGTCTATTTTGTTCATTCCTACGCGGGCGCGGATTGTGATGCCTTTGTTTCTGCGAGAACGGAATACGGCGCAGAGCTGACAGCGGCGGTGGAGCGCGGCAATGTATACGGCACGCAGTTTCATCCCGAAAAAAGCGGCGAGGTCGGCTTGCAGATTCTAAAGGCATTTTGCGAATTGTAAGAAAGGGGGAAAGATTCTATGGAATTATTTCCTGCGATTGATTTGATTGACGGCTGTGCGGTGCGCCTGGTGAAGGGCGATTATGCACAGAAAACGATATACAGCGAGAATCCTGCGGCAGTGGCGCGCTCCTTTGCGGCGGCAGGGGCGAAATATCTCCATGTGGTTGATTTGGAGGGCGCGAAGGACGGCGGTACGCCTAATCTGGAAACCATCCGCACGATTGTGAGGGAAAGCGGACTTCTGGTTGAGGTGGGCGGCGGCATCCGTTCCGAGGAAGTCATCAAGACCTATCTGGATGCAGGCGTATTCCGTGTGATTCTGGGGACAGCGGCGGTGCAAAACCCTGCCTTTCTGGAGGAAATGGTGCGGAAATACGGTGAAAAAATCGCGGTCGGCGTAGATATCAAGGATGGAAGGGTTGCCATCAAGGGATGGACAGAGGTTTCCGAGGAAAGCTGCTTTGCCTTCTGCGAAAAGCTGCAGAAAATCGGCGTAAAAACGATTATCTGCACGGATATTTCCAAGGATGGTCTGCTTTCCGGCACGAATCTGGAATTATATCGACAGCTTTCCGAAAAATGCAAGGTGGATATCGTTGCAAGCGGCGGCGTAACTACGCTGGATGATGTGAAAAAACTTGCGGAGATGAAGCTTTATGGCGCGATTCTCGGCAAGGCACTTTATACGGGCAATATTGACCTCGCGGCTGCCGTGACACTCACAAAGGAGGGAAACGAATGATTACAAAAAGAATCATCCCCTGTCTGGATGTCAAGGATGGCAGAGTGGTCAAGGGGGTCAAGTTTGAAGGGCTTTCGGATGTTTCCTCTCCTGTGGAGCTAGGGAAATACTACAGTGACTGCGGTGCGGATGAATTGGTTTTTTATGACATTACGGCATCGGCGGAGGGCAGAGCGCTGTTCACCGATATCCTGACAAAGGTGGCACAGAATATCTTCATTCCGCTGACGGTTGGCGGCGGCATCAATACCCTTGCGGATTTTGACCGCGTGCTGAAATGCGGCGCGGATAAGGTGAGCGTGAACAGCGGCGCAATCAGAAACCCTGAGCTGATTCGCGAGGCGGCGCAGAAATACGGCAATCAGTGTGTGGTGCTTTCTGTGGATGTGAAGCGCGTGGATGGGAAATTCATGGTATTTGCCAAGGGCGGCAGAGAAAACACCGGCATGGAGGCATTGCCTTGGATTGCGCGCTGCGTCGAAATGGGCGCAGGCGAGGTGGTTGTCAACAGCATTGATACGGACGGCGTGAAGCAGGGGTTTGATTTAGAGCTGCTGAAGGAGGTCTGCGCTTTGGTGAATGTGCCCGTGATTGCATCGGGCGGCGCAGGCTGTATCGAGGATTTTGTGACGCTGTTCCGGGAAATTCCCGATATTGATGCAGGGCTTGCGGCATCCATCTTCCATTTCGGTGAGGTGGAAATTTCCGCATTGAAGGAACGGCTTGCGGCGGAGGGCATTATCGTCCGCAGATAAGAGAAGGAAGGGAGAGAAAACCGTGGTAAACATAGATGAATTGCGTTTTGATGAAAAAGGGTTGATTCCTGCGGTTGTAGTGGATACCTACAGCAAAAAGGTTTTGACCGTGGCATATATGAACAAGGAAAGCCTTGCCATCAGCATGAAGGAGGGCAGAACCTGCTTTTGGTCGCGCTCTCGTCAGGAGCTTTGGCGCAAGGGCGAAACGAGCGGCAATGTGCAGCATATAGTCTCCATTACGGCGGACTGCGACAGGGACGCGCTGACGGTTGAGGTTGTGAAGGAAGGCCCTGCCTGCCATCTGGGGACAGAATCCTGCTTTTCGGATTTCGTGTATCTGAATCCTGCGTATCAGTCCTTCTCTGTGGATGGCTTGATGGAAATGCTGGAAGGCAGAAAAAAGGAAAAGCCCGAAGGCTCTTATACGACCTACCTTTTTGAAAAGGGCTTGGATAAGATTCTGAAAAAGGTCGGCGAGGAATGTACCGAGGTTATCATTGCGGCAAAGGCGGAGGACAGAGCCGAAACGATTTATGAAATTGCGGATTTGACGTACCATGTGATGGTGCTGATGACAGAGCAGGGGATTTCTCTTGAGGATATCCGCAAGGAGCTGGCAAAGAGACACATCATTGACCATAAGGTAAAGCAGGAGAAGATGACAAAATGAGATTTCCGAACATGAATTTTCATACCCACACCACCTATTGCGACGGGAAGGAAACGGCGGAGCAAATGGTGCAGGCGGCGATTGCGAAGGGCTTTACGCGCCTTGGCTTTTCGGGGCATGGGTTCAATGATTTCCGCCCGGAGGATCAGGAGGTCTGGTGCATGCGTCCGGAGGATGTGCCGAAATATCAGACGGAGGTGCGCGCCCTTGCGGAAAAGTATCAGGATAAGATTGAAATTCTCTGCGGCGTGGAGCAGGATGCCTGTTCGACTGCGCCGACAGAGGGCTTTGATTATGTGATTGGCTCTGTGCATTATGTGGAAAAGAACGGGATGTATTACTGCGTGGACGAAAGCCCTGAGGTGCTGGAGCAGGGCATCCGCGAGGGCTTCGGCGGTGATGTATATGCGCTGACGAAGCGGTTCTTTGAGATAGAGGCGGAGGTAGTCTCCCGAACAAATGCGACCTTTATCGGACATTTTGACCTTGTGACGAAATTCAATGAGGGCAACCGTTACTTTGACCCCATGGATAAACGCTACAGAATGGCGGCGCTTTCCGCAATGGATGCCCTTCTGGAAACGGGAAGACCGTTTGAAATCAATACCGGCGGTATGTATCGCGGTCTGCGGACGGAGCCGTATCCCTCCTTGCAGCTTCTGCGTGATTTGAAGGAGCGAAGGGGGAAAATACTGCTTTCCAGTGACAGCCATAACGGGGCTTCTCTTGGCTTCCGTTTTGCCGAGGTGGCGCAGGCGGCGAAGGAGATAGGCTTTGGCTCTGTTCTGGTGCTGAAAAAGGACGGCTGGGAGGAGTTTAAATTATTATAGGAGCTTAAATTATTATAAAAGAGGAATTAAAAAATGCTGTCTGCAAAGGAAAATCTGCAAACAGCATTTTATTTTTGATGAAGCTTTGATGTTTTCAGCCGTTACAGCGGAACTTTGCTGCCACATCGGGATTTTTTTCGGCATATTCTGCCGCCATATCTGCCAGAGTGATGTTATCTACAACCTCATCCAGAGCCACCTTCATTTTCTTCCAGATAGAAAGGGAAACGCAGTGGTCGGAATTGGCGCAGTTGGGATGGTCAACACAGTCCACAGGGGACAGAGAGCCTTCCAGCACACGCAGTATCTCGCCGACGGTGGTTGCTTCGGGGGGATTGGTCAGCATATAGCCGCCCTGTGCGCCGCGCACGCTGGAAACAAGGCCGGATTTTGCCAGTGGGGTGACGATCTGCTCCAGATATTTTTCGGAAATACCCTGATCCTTGGCGATTGTCTTTAAGGGAATCGTGCCATTGTTGTAATTCAAAGCCAGTGCAAGCATCAGACGGATGCCGTAACGGCCTCTTGTTGAAATCTTCATAAGGTCACCTCGCTCGTCTTTCGTATGATTTCGGTGGGTATGATGTTACGCTTCTTCCTGCCAGCCCTTGCAGATATCGACCCATTCTACGCAGTTGCCGTAATGATAAAGCTCATCGCAGGTCAGCTCGATTGCGGAATTGCTGCTGCCTGCCGCAGGGAATACGGTATCAAAGCGCTTCATAGAGATATCGGCATAAGCCTTTGTGCCTTCGGGCAATGCGAAGGGACAGACACCGCCGACAGCATGACCGGTTGCTTCTAGGGTTTCTTCAGGAGAGAGCATTTTTGCCTTTAGACCAAAGGTATCCTTGAATTTGCGGTTATCAATCTTGGTATCGCCTGCAACACAGATAACGATGGGGCCCTCCTTGCTCATCAGACAAAGCGTTTTTGTGATGCGTGCAGGGATAACGCCTGCTGCCTGTGCCGCCAGCTCAACGGTTGCGCTGGATTGCTCAAATTCAATAACCTCCTTGGGGCAGTTCATATTTTTCAGATATGCTCTTACTTTTTCGATAGACATGGTACCTCTCCTTTTGTTTCCATTTGTTTCCTTTTGCTATTTTATCGGGGAAATTTCTCCGAATGGTTTCTGTTTATACTCAGCATAGCAGAAAAGCAGCCTTTAGCAAAATACTAGGAAAACAAGGAAAAGAAAAAGTGGTTGTTTTTTTAAGAAACCTATGGTAAAATATTTTCAAACTTTGCTTATGGCGTGAATGCAAAGCAAAGCGATTGCATCGGTATTGTTATGCAAAGTCTTTAAGAATTCCTAACCATGCGAAAGACGAAGCAATGATGATACAAGGAAAGGCCCTTTTATATCCCCGTATAAGAGGGCTTTTTATTTTTGGGAGGGCTTTTTATTTTTGGGAGGGCTTTTTATTGCGAGAAAAGGCATAATTTTCTTTCGGGGAAACAGAAGACGGATTTTGTGTTCTCATTCTTGACGAAGGAATTTTCAGATGCTATACTCAAACTTGATTTAATATGGAAGAAGAATCGAGGAATGAATATGATTCGAAATATACTGGAATATCTGGAGAAGACGGCGAAACGCCTGCCTGATAAAATCGCTTTTTCCGGTGCGGAGGGGACGATTACCTTTGCAGAGCTGGAGGAGACGGCAAAGCGCATCGGCACATACCTGACACGCTTCGGCGGCAGAAGCTGCCCAATCGCGGTGATGATGCAGAAAACGCCCGTTTCTGTGGCGGCGTTTCTGGGTGCGGTCTACAGCGGCAATTTCTATACGCCCATTGATGTGACCATGCCGAAGGAGCGCGTGCTTTCTATTCTGCATACTTTACAGCCGCAGGTGCTTCTGATTGATGAAAAAAGCCGAAAGGCGGCAAATCATCTGGGCTACGAGGGGGAAATCATCGTTCTGGAGGAGCTTCTGGAAACGGAAATTGATGATGCACTTTTGCGGAAAATCCGCCGCTCTGTGATTGATACAGACCCTCTGTATGCGCTTTTTACCAGCGGCTCAACAGGGGTACCCAAGGGCGTTGTCATCAGCCACCAAGCTGTTGTGAATCTGACGGAATGGTACACAGAAGCGTTTTCCATTTCCGATGCGGAAATCATCGGCAATCAGGCACCGTTTTATTTTGATTCCTCTGTAAAGGATTTGTATGCGGTGCTGAAAACGGGCGCACAAATGGAAATTATCCCGAAGATGCTTTTTTCCTTCCCGAAAAAGCTTCTGGAATATCTGGAGGAAAAGCAGATTAACTATATCGACTGGGTGCCTTCTGCACTGTGTATTGTGGTGAATACAGGGGCGCTGGAGAATTTCCAACCCTCCTATCTGAAGAAGATTATGTTCTGCGGCGAGGCAATGCCGACCAAGCAGTTCAATCAGTGGAGAGAAAAATATCCCGATGCCATGTTTGCGAATATCTATGGTCCGACGGAAACAACGGTGGACTGTACCTACTATATTGTAGACAGGGAATTTGCGGATGATGAGCCTCTGCCAATCGGCTATGGCTGCCGCAATACGGATGTATTCATTTTGAATGGGGACAGGCTTGTGGCAGAGGGGGAAAGCGGTGAGCTTTGCGTGCGTGGCAGATGCCTTGCGCTTGGCTATTATAATAACCCCGAAAAAACGGCAGAAGCCTTTATCCAGAACCCTTTGAATCCGTATTATCCCGAAAAAATTTATAAAACGGGAGATATTGCGAAATATAATGAACGGGGCGAAATCGTCTTTCTGGCAAGAAAGGATCATCAGATTAAGCACATGGGACACCGTATTGAGCTGGGCGAGATTGAAACGGCTGTCAATTCCATTGAGGGGATTGAAACGGGCGTTTGCCTTTATGACGAAGGAACACAGCGGATTCTGCTGTTCTACTGCGGCACGGAGGAAACGACACAGGCATCTGAAATGCCTGCGCGATAAGGTGCCAAAATATATGTTCCCGAATCTGATGTTAAAATTGGAAAAAATTCCCCAGACTTTGAATGGAAAGATAGACAGATTGGCTTTAAAGGAGTATTATGATAACGATAAGCAAAATACCTGATGGAAAAATCTGGGCAGATGCAATCGCTCAGTATCGTTCCAAAGGAATGCGGACAAATTTTTACGCTGCGGCGGAGGAATTCCTTCCGCAGTTGCAGTGGCTTTCCGAACTGAAATTTGACGGCGGCTGTTATCTGTTCCATGAAAAGGAAAAACAGATTGACCTGTATTTCTTTCTGGAGCAGGGGAGAAAGGCGGAGCAA
>ERZ835051.2848-NODE-2848-length-14583-cov-3.099807_pt1 | contig 14583 bp, 6 predicted proteins | sample MGYA00519575_ERZ835051 | MGnify/ENA primary metagenome ERZ835051 (study PRJEB31850, sample SAMEA3708769) | human gut metagenome | biome: human gut; feature: human-associated habitat; material: faeces | place: China | collected 2014 ... | reverse complement strand
TCCGGTAATGAAGGCTGCCCGTGACGGGGCAGACTTCGCATTACATGTATAAGCATTTTCAAAAAGCACTCCCTCACGAGCCACCCGGTCAAAAGCCGGAGTATTTACCCACGAAGTGCCATAAGCCCCCATATGCCCTGCATCATCTGCTATACAAAACAGGATGTTGACAGGTTTGTGCTGTTCTTTTTCTGCAGGTGCAGCCTGCGCCACCGCTCCACTCCATAAAGAGCAAGAAAGAAAAGATAAAAGGTTTACATTCATATTACTCATTATTTGGTTCTTTATTCCTGGACACAAAACTACGAAGGAATAAAAAACCGAGCTGTGTTATCAGTTCACAATGGTTTGCTATCCGTTCCGGCAAATGTTTCTTCCGTACATTTAACATTTGCCGGGCAACACACTCAAGCATACAGGGGCATCGGACGCAAGGGAGTCTATTTTCCCGGGAAGCCTTTCGCTTTTTCCTGCTCCAACAGTTCCCTCATCGCTTCCACGATTTCGGGATGCTCCGCCGCCAGATTTCTTTTTTCGCCGATGTCTTCACGCAGGTTATACAGCTGCTCCTCTTCCGAGCATCCTGTTTCCGTGCGGGTAAGTGCACTATAGGACGCACGGTTGCTAGGAGAAATATATTTCCATTCACCATCCGATACAGATAATGTCTGTGCCACTTCCACGACATAATCCCTTCCTTCTTTATCTTCTCCCAGCAATGCCGGCAATTGGTTGCGGCTATCCACAGCCGCAGTATCCACCGCCTGCCCCCCGGCCAGTTCTGCCATGGAAGCGAACAGGTCAATATGCGAAACCAAAGCGTCCGAAACTCCCGGAATGACTTTTGCCGGCCAACTAACAATGAAAGGTACGCGTGTTCCGGCCTCGAAAATGCTGTATTTGCCGCCACGCAACTCCCCCCAAGGCCGATGGTCACCCAACAGTTCTATCGCCTGGTCTTGATAACCGTCATTCACCACCGGCCCGTTATCACTGGTCAGCACAATCATCGTATTCTCTACAATTCCTTGCTTCTTCAAAGCCTTCATGATTTCCCCCACAGTCCAGTCGAACTGCAAGATCGCGTCCCCACGATATCCCATGCCACTTTTCCCTGCAAAACGAGCGTGCGGGTAACGAGGTACATGAATATCATTCGTGCCTACATAAAGAAAGAAAGTGGTATCTTTATGGTTTTCTATAAACCGTACGGCTTTGGCGGCAATAGTATCGGCAATATTTTCATCCTGCCACAATGCCTTGCCTCCTCCTTTCATATAGCCGATGCGGGATATCCCATTCACAATGGCCTGATTATGCCCGTGATTGGGATACGGTTTCAGTTTGGTGAGCAGTTCCGGATGATCTTTTCCGAGAGGCTCGCCGGCGAAAGGCTCCTTATAGCTGACATAAATAGGAGCGTCCGCATCATAATTGGCTACCCGCTGATTCTCAATCCACACACAAGGAACACGATCACCGGTAGCAGCCATCAGGTAAGAATAATCGAATCCAAGATCCCGGGGGCCAGGAGTGACGACCCCATTCCAGTCCTGCGTACCGGCTTTGTCACCCATTCCGAGATGCCACTTTCCAATGGCTCCGGTGGTATATCCCGCCGACTTAAACACATCGGCAACAGTCTGCTGCTCGGGGCGAATGACCATACCGGCATCTCCCGTAGCAATCCCCGTATCACTGCGCCGCCAACTATACTGTCCCGTAAAAAGAGAATAGCGCGACGGAGTGCTGGTAGCAGCCACCGAGTGGGCATCCGTAAAACGCAAGCCACTTGCCGCCAGACTATCCACATGTGGGGTAGCTATTGATTTCGCACCATAGCAACTCATGTCACCATACCCCAAATCGTCGGCCACAATAAAAATAACATTCGGTTGCCGCGGCTTTACCGCATCTGCAGCCTTGCCCGCACCGGTACATCCCGCCATCAGCAATGAACCTCCCAGGCCATAGCCCAATAAAAATTTCGTTCTCATCATTTTTCTATATTCTGTTGTTTACCAATTAAAATACTCGCTCGGTGTATGCGCCCTATCCATCAACTCCCTGAGTTCATCCGCTTTCGCCCGGTTGCTGTCTATCCGATTATGCTCCTCGCCGATGTCCCGTGGCAAATAATACAATTCCTCCACCAGCTTCTCCGGGTCGGAGACATTCAGGCGTACCAATTTCCAGCCATCTTTCAGAATAGACTGCTTGCCGCCCATCTCATAAAATTCATAATAAATATATTCGTGCCGTGCCTGTTCCCCCTCCCTATCCGACAAAACGGGCAAATAGGAAATGCCGTTCACACCTTCAGGAACTTCCACATCTATCACATCACATATTGTAGGCAAAAAATCCCAAAAAGCCGAAATGTGCGAAGTTTTACGATGAGCCTTTATCCGGTCAGGCCATGAAACGATGAACGGCGTGCGTACGCCTCCTTCATATAAATCACGTTTATATCCGCGGAACGGCCCGTTGCTGTCAAAGAACTCAGGATCGTGCCCTCCTACAGCGTGTACGCCATTGTCCGAGGAAAAGACAAAGATAGTGTTTTTCCATTCCCCCCGTTCCTTCAGCAATGAAATAATTTCTCCCACACTCCGGTCTATCTCGGTCACCATCGAAGCATAAGCCGCCTTGGGAGCCATCTGTGTTTTGAAGCCGCCTTTCCCGTTTCTATTTATATAAGGTGTTTCCGGAAACTTACCCTGATATCCGCTTAGATCCGGATAATCCAAATCGGCATGAGGAGGCGTTATGGCAAAATACGCAAAGTAAGGTTGCCCCTTCTTTTGCATACGGATAAAGTCCAACCCTTTTTCCAGAATCATCCAATGGCTATATACCCGTCCCCCCAATTGGATCCGGGTTTCATTCTCGTACAAATACTGAGGGTAATAACGGTGAGCCTCGCCTTGTGAAAGATAGCCGAAGAAGTAATCAAACCCTTTTTTTACAGGACTCCCTGTCGTCTGAGGGCCTCCCAGCCCCCATTTTCCGACACACATGGTAGCATAACCTTTCTGCTTCAGCAATTCTGCTACGGTCACTTCGTCCGCCGGCAAATGCAGGTCAAAAACACCTTCTTCATTTCTCACAGCCTTATTGCCGCGCACATAGCCACAACCGGTGTGCTTTCCCGTCAACAAAGAGCAACGCGACGGGGCACTTACGGTAGAGCCACTGTAATGCTGCATAAATTGCAGGCTTTCAGATGCCAGTTCATCCAGATGCGGTGTTTTGATTTTCGGCTGACTGTAATAACAACCAACATCTCCGATGCCCATGTCATCCACCAGCACAAAGACAATGTTCGGAAGTTCTTTTTTTACAGCCGCCACGTTTCCAAACTGTGACAACAGCCCTACGCCCAATAAATAAGATGCCTTCATAATATCTTGATTTCTTAGTTTACAGTATGCGCAAATCTATGCCATTCTCCCCTATCCCGCTTTGTTATCCATACGCAATCTTTTGTTTTCCGTCCCAAATACTATTCCACGCGTACATTTAACATTTCCAACCCTAAAAAAGCGCTAAAACTAGCAACCGGGCACGGATAAATAAGTATCTTTACCACAAGAAAGTTATCAGCCGCCTATAAACGGCTGATATGCCGTCTATATACAGCCAATCAGCTGCTTGCAGGCAGCTGATTAGCCGTTTGCAAGCGGCTAACCCAATCATAGCATAAATAACTATTATTCCAACGATATCTAATACTTAATATCTACATCATGGCTTATTATGATCTTAAAAAGAAACCGGCACTTACCACCAAAGAGGGAGAAAAAGAAGTGCTTTACCCGCAAATCATCACTGCAGGCACTATCGACGCAAAAGAATTACTGGATTTGACAGCTAAATTTTCCGGATTCCGCAAGGGAGACATAGAAGGAGTGCTAATCAGTCTGTTTGACACCGTGACACACTTGATAAACCGAGGATTCAGGGTAGAATTGGGTGAATTCGGTTATTTCACAGGGAAAGTGACAAGTTCCCGCCTGGTTGAAAAAAATACAGACATACACGCCCAGTCCGTCAAATTCAACAATGTAAACTTCCGTCCTTCGGCCACCTTCAAAAAAGCTTTGGATGGCAAGCTCTCACGCAGCCCAACGATAGGCTTCAGGCAATCCAGCAATCTAAGTATGGAAGAACTGGAAAAAAGACTGATAGCCTATCTTGATGAAAACGGCTTTATCAACATTGTAAAATATACGGCTCTGACAGGAAGGCTGAAATGGAAAGCGGCGCAGGACTTGAAATATTTCGTGGAAAAAGGAGTGATCGAAAGCCGTGGCAAGGGCAACCAGAAACACTACATAAAAACCAAGCAATCTTAAAAAACAAATACAGCATGAAAATCCGCATATCCCTCCTGCTATGCCTGGCGCTTTTCCCGTTACGGCTTATGTCCACCAATGAGAAATTCAAACAGCTGACCATCGGCGACGGACTGGCCCACACCGATGCCAACTGCATTGCACAAGACAGTACAGGCCTCATCTGGATAGGTACTTATGCCGGACTGCAAAGTTTTGACGGCTATGGACTGCAAACCTTCGACTTCTACCCCGCCGGACACAAAATCTACCAGTCACACAACCGCATCGAATCCATGGCATGTACCAGTAACAAGCTATGGATAGGAACCGAGAGCGGATTGACTTGCTTTGACCTCAGTACCCACCGCTATATACCTTACTACATAAAAGAAGAAACTTACAACAAGATGTCCTTCGACACTTCCATCACAAAAGTATTTGCCGACCCATCTGAAAGATATTTATGGATCCAGTCAAACCAAGGACTGGCTGCCTTGAAAATCAATGACGACAGCCTGCAAATACTACGTTGGGAGAGCGAGGCAGAACGCATCTTCTGCAAAGGCGTCAACAATCTGCTATTTCAAGGTGAAACCATCTGGGGGTCAAATAACAAACACATTATACAGCTATGCATTCAAAACGATAAAATCAACATGCAGAGCACCTATCTTGCCAGCGAACTGCTACAGACGGACGAAGCCATACAAAACATCTATTTTACCAACAACTGCCTGTATGTGCGTACAGCCGAGGGATGTTACAGGATTTCCGCCACCGGCAACAAACTGAACCCTGCAATAACGGCCCATATAAACTTTCATCGGGCTAACGCCAAGATACCTTCGTTCACCAAAGGAGAATTTATCGTCACCGGCGAAGAAACGCTCTGGTGCGCATATTCCGAAGGAGTTTTTGAAGTACAACAGCCATTTTCAGCATCCCCTGCCATTTATGACTATCTAAAAAACAGCAGAAACAGCAGCCTCTCAACCATAAAAATCAAAGACATGCTGATAGACAAATATGAAAACTTATGGGTGACAACCAACAGCTGGGGAGTTTTCTACCGGAACTTGTCAAAATCCTTCTTTAAGAATTTCTCAAAGCAGGACTTTCTGGAAATGGGATTCTTTCAAAATGAAATAGTATCCGTTACCGGGCAGAAGGACGGCACCCTATGGATGATTGTGGGATACGCAAGCTTACTGAGTTATGACCCCAAAACGGAACAATTTTCACTGATTCCCCTGCCTAAAAGCAGCAACCGTCCCGTTTACTACCAAACCGTACAAATGAGCCGGGACCAGAAGCACTTGTATATAGGTACCAGCCAGAGTGTCTTGATTTATAATACACAGACACAAAAAATATCGCAACTGACCCCGGAAAACAGCCGGGAAGCACAAAAAATAAATACAAGCATATCCGACCTGGAAGAAGACGAATCGGGACGTTTATGGATTTGTACATGGGGCAACGGATTGTTCTGCGTCAAAGACCCGCTGGATGCTCCATTTGTAGAAATGGAACTGGGCACCCAAACAGACCCTGCCCTCCTTTCCAGAAAAATCGCACAACTGCTTATAAAAGGGAAATATATTTTTTTATGTACCACCAATGGACTAAACCGTATAGAATTAACCCATGACGGAAAAGTCAAGACGGTGTCTTCCTACCGGACTGATGAAACCTTGCCGGCCTCCATGTCTTCCGACTATCTGGCAAGCATCGATTGCCTGAACGACTCTGTATGCTGGGTAGGAACCATCGGAGGAGGCTTAAACAAAATCGTGCTGCATTCCGCAAGTGCAAATGACTATACCGCCACTTGCTACACTACAGCCAATGGCCTTCCAAGCAATGACTGTGAAATCGTCCTGATGGATGATTCCGGAAATGTTTGGATAGGAGGCAATGGGATAGTGAAGCTTGATACAGAAAAGAACAAAATCAACACATACGGATTCGCCAACGGCCTTCAGAACAATGCTTTCAAAATCAATGTTTCCTATAAAGGCAATGACGGCATGCTCTATATGGGAGGATTATACGGATTAAGTTATTTCAACCCGAAAGAATTGACGCCCGACGCAAAATACAACGGACTGATATTTACAGACCTATCAGTCAACAATCAATCTATTGTACCTCAAAATGCCTACAACGGAACTGTCGTTCTGAAGCAGGTTCTCAACAACACCTCCAAACTGACATTAAACCACCTGCAGAACAATTTCTCCATTTCTTTTGCAGCCTTAGGCTATGATTTATCCGGTCAGATCATGTACCGCTACCGTCTGAAAGGGTTCCAGAAAGATTGGCAGACCTTACACTATACCAATAATGAAATCTATTTCTCAAATCTTCCTTATCGCTCGTACCAATTGGAAGTGCAGCTATCTACAAATAAAGGATATACCTGGCACGAACCCGGCCGAAGACTGGATATCGACATTTTACCGCCCTGGTGGCTGTCCGGATGGGCAAAAATCCTCTATATTATCGTAATAATCGGAGGAGCCGCATCTATTTTCAAACAGTATGCCAAAGAACAGAACCTAAAGAAAGAAAATGAGATACAGAAAATACTAATCGCACAAGATGAGGAGAAATATCAAGCCAAAATGCAGTTTTTCATGAATGCCTCACATGAATTAAAGACTCCTCTGACCTTGATATTGCTCGCAGCAGAAAAACTGGCCGACAAGACGCAACCCGAAAAAGAGCACAACACGATTCTGTACAATGCCGGAAAGATGCTGGCACTCATCACGGAATTAGTGGATATCCGGAAACAGGACTTGGGCATCTCCTCCTTGAACCTTGAACATCTTGACTTTTCGCAAATAGCCCGGCAAGTATTCAATGAAACAAGCCTGTGGGCAGAAAACAAGCACATCAGCATTTCCTATTCCGCAACCGACAGCAATATAAAAATGGATGCGGACAAAAGCAAAATCGGGAAAATGATTGTAAACCTCTTCACCAACGCCATCAAATATACAGACGAAGGAGGAAAAATTGACATTTCCCTGAGGAGAGGGACCTTGAATGATATCAAACCCTGTTATGACACCATTCATGTGGAAGGAAAAGTTTCATCAGAAGCCCCTCTTTGCATTCTGACGGTAAAAGATACCGGAATTGGCATTTCTTCTGAATCTATCCGCTTGATTTATGAACGCTTCTTCCAGGTAAAGGGAAAAACACAGGAACATCTGGGTTCAGGCATAGGGCTTGCCATCGTAAAAAGTACCGTACTACAACATCAGGGAATGATCATTGTCAGCAGTGAACGCATGGCAGGCAGTGAATTTATAGTAGCATTGCCTATCTATGACAATTTGCCGGAACCATCTTCCGACAATAGCCATGATTTTGATATGGAAAGTTTTATCAAAACACAATACATTGAATTCCAACCGGATACATCCGCAGAAAAAACGGAGGAAAGTCTTTCCCCGAATCCCGGGCTTCCCACCCTGCTGATAGTGGAAGACAACAAAGAACTGCAGGCAGCACTGAAAGAACATTTGTCTGCCTCCTACAATATACATATAGCCGACAACGGACGTACAGGATTGGAACTGTGCATGTCCGTCTTTCCGGACATCATCATCAGCGATGTCATGATGCCTGAAATGGACGGGATAGAAATGTGCAAACGCATCAAAAACAATCTTTCTGTCGCCTATATTCCTTTAGTCATGCTGACAGCCAAGGGGAATGTGGAAAATCAAATAGAAGGCTATGAGTCCGGTGCGGACTTGTATATTCCCAAACCATTCTCCATGAAACTGTTGGAGGTCAATCTTCATAGATTACTTACGCAAAGAGAAAAATGGTTTAAAAACAGTATCCCTCCAGCAGTTAGAGGAGACGAAGAAAAAACAGAGGAAAGTGAAACCAAAGAAGAATACCCGAATCAAGACAAAGCGCTCCAAAAATCAATGCTGAACCTTGAAGAACAAAAAGAAATGACCGAAAAACTAAAAAGAGTAATAGCCGAAAATATCCACGATTCTAATCTTTCTCCTGATATGTTAGCTAGTGCATTAGGAATGAGCCGTACTAAGCTCTACAGGGATATAAAAGGAATTGACGGACAAAGCCTCTCCGATTATGTCCGTAACATCCGCTTGGAAAAAGCCGCGCACCTACTTGTTAATTCCAATATGAACATACAAGAGATAATGAATGAAGTAGGTTTTGTCAACAGTTCTCACTTCACAAAAATCTTCAAACTAAAATTTGATATGACACCGACAGAATACAAAAAAAAGCATTGACACTGTATTTTTACTTTTTTTGTTCTTTTCGTCCTCACGACACGGAAAAAACACAATTAGAAACGCAAAACAAAGAAGGCTATTAATCTTTAACTGATATTTGCAAACGAAGAATAATCAGATAGCATGCTGTATCATAGATTCTTTCCTTATTGTTAATTGCAAATCTAATTAAAGCTAAAGAGTATGAAATTAAATCTAGCACTATCAAAAAGTAGAGATCAGTTGCCTAAAACATTGCTACTATGCGGTTTGTTGACGTATGGGACTACAATGTACGGAAGCGAAGCTAAAGTTGCCAACGAAAGGAAACACATTGCGCCCGTTGAGAATGCTGTTCCCAATCCCCAACAAAATAAAATAACCGGCCAAGTATTGGACAATGCAGGGGAACCTATCATTGGTGCCAATATCATTGTAAAAGGAAAAACGACCGGCACAATCACAGATATTGACGGAAAATTCAGCATTGACGCAAAAGACGGGGATGTTCTGTTAATTACTTATATTGGCTATATGCCCAAAGAAATAACCGTAAAGGGAAATGCGCTCCTGAATATCAAGATGAGTGAAGACTCCCAGATGCTGAATGAAGTAGTGGTGGTAGGTTACGGTACACAGAAAAAGGCTAATCTTACCGGATCTGTTGCATCGGTAAAGATGGATGACGCCTTAGGGGATCGCCCCATTGCAAGTACGGCTCAGGCTTTGCAAGGCACAGCTCCCGGATTACAGATTATTACTAATACAGGACGCCCCGGACAAAGCTCCGATTTGAACATTCGCGGCTATACGTCAATCAATGGCGGTGGACCATTGGTACTTGTAGATAATGCAGAAGTAGAATCCATTGATGATATCAATCCTAAAGACATTGAAAGTGTTTCCGTATTAAAAGACGCTTCAGCATCTGCTATTTATGGTGCAAGGGGAGCTTTCGGAGTTATTCTTATCACCACCAAACAAGGGAAAAGGAATGACAAAGTAAAGGTATCATACAATGCAAATTTTGCTTTCACCCAAGCCACAGACCTACCCCAAAAACTGAATACATACGAAACTGCCAAAACTTTCCAGAAATGGGAAGTGCCAAGCAACGGGGTCATAATTGATATAGACAAATGGGTAAGTTTATTGGAAGAATATCAACAAAATCCAAGCCACTTTCCTGAAAATGGAATTTATATAGACGAGAACGGGAACAAATATCCGCTAAAGGACAGCTATGATTACTGGGATATGGCGTTTCAAAACGGTTTTGAACAAATTCACAATGTCTCTGTCTCCGGTGGTACTGAAAAGGCTGCCTACCGTGTATCATTAGGTTATACCAACCAGGACGGCATTCTCATTACAGATAAAGATTCATACAAAAGATACAATCTGAATACCAATCTGAATATGAATATAACCTCTAATCTCACTGCCAGTATAAACTTATTTTATAAAAATGACAGCCGAAAAAGCCCTGGAGGAATGTGGAAAGTATTTTCAAACGGAGTATTATATCCACCTTATGCACAAGATGGTTACGACAAAGACCCCAGTACAGGAGATTTGATTCCCTATTGGACTCCGGAACACATTCTTAAAGCCGAAGAACCCAACAGGAATAACGGAGATGATTTACGTATCTTTGGAAGACTGGAATGGAAGCCAATCAAAGGATTAGCAATCAACGCAGAGTATACCTTCAATAAGTCCAACAAATATACCAATAACACTGCCATCATAAATCGTTACATGGATGGAAGTAATGGACAAATTGAAGAATTCAATACGGTATCCAGCTACAGCAGAGCAAATACAAACAGAATGTATCAGTCTTTCAGTGCCACGGCCAGATATGATTACAGCATAAAAGGACACAATTTAAGTGCCTTGGCAGGCGTTAACTATGAAGATGCCGACTATACATACTTCATGGGAAAAAGACAGGATTTGATAAGCGGGGAGACTCCTTCTTTTGGCACGGCAACTGGCGACATGACTGTGGATGATAATTATTATGAATGGGCGGTTGCAGGCATGTTCGGTCGTTTGAACTATAATTTCCAGGAAAAATATTTATTAGAATTTTCGGCTCGTTATGACGGTTCTTCCCGCTTCGCCCCCGGAGATCGCTTTATTTTTGTACCTTCCGGTTCTGTAGGCTGGCATGTAAGTAGGGAAAAATTCATGGAAAGCCTGGCACCTACACTCAACAGTTTAAAACTATTTGCATCGTACGGAGAGATCGGCAACCAAAATACCGGCTCTGATTATTATCCTTACCTATCTGTAATGAATACCTATAATGCAGAATGGATTAATCCTGAAACCAACCTTCCCTACCTGACTATAGGTACCCCAAACATTATCAGCAGTGGTTTTACATGGGAAAAAGTGAGAACTCTCAATTTAGGTATAGACTTTGGATTGTTTAACAACCGACTGACCGGTACATTCGAATGGTATAGAAGACAGACATTAGGAATGCTGGATGCAGCCCTTGAGTTACCGACTGTACTGGGTACCAAAGCACCCAAGCAAAACGTTACAGATTTGGAAACCAAAGGTTGGGAAATCAATTTGAATTGGAAAGATCAAATAGGTAAAGTGAAATACTCCATTGGAGGTAACTTATTTGACAGCCGTGCCCATATCACGGATGTCAAAATAGAATCCGGAAATATCGGCAGCCTCTACAAAGGAAAAGAATTGGGTGAAATCTGGGGTTACAAAGTCATAGGATTCTATGATATAGACGACTTTGAAGAGGGAGTAGCCGGCAATTATAACGATACCTTTACTTTAAAAGAGGGGATAGCTCCTTACAAAAATAAAAGTCATATACCCGGTGACATCCGCTTTGCGGACTTAGACAACAGTGGTGAAGTAAACTGGGGCAACAATACACTTGACGACCACGGTGACAAGGTACGTATTGGCAACAGCCGCGCCCGCTTCCAATATGGTGTCAACGGTTCGGTAGCCTATGAGGGATTTGACCTTTCTTTCTTCTTGCAAGGAGTAGGTAAAAAAGACCGGATAATCAACAGTTATCTAAGCCGTCCCTATTATTCTTCATTCACATACGGCATTTTCGAAGACCAGACCGATGTGTGGGCTGAAAACAACCCCAATGCCTATTACCCCCGTGTAATGAGCCGTAACTACGGTCTGTTCAGTGAAAACAATACACGTAACATGTATAATGGCGCCTACCTCAATATCAAAAATATCACGTTAGGATACAACCTGCCATCTTCAATCATCAAGAAATGGGGAATCTCTAAAATGAGATTTTATGTATCAGGCGAGAATTTATATATATTTGACCATTTGCCAAAGGGCATCCAATCCGACTTACACGATGAGAGTTCCGGTGCCGGTTATCCTGCTTTGAGAAAATTCAGCTTTGGACTTGATGTAACTTTTTAACGTAAAAACAGAAGACATGAAATCAAAATATTTAAATCTATGTATTGGAGCAGCCGCTTTGCTGTCTCTGCAAGGATGCGATGATCTACTGGATCGCAATCCTAAAGACAAGTTGACAGAAAACGTAGTATATAACAGTTACGAAAGTTTAAAAACTTATGCTTGGCAATTGTATGATGCATTTCCGGCCTATGACCAAATAAATTCAGGAAGCGGAAACAGCAATCATGACAAATTGGACGCAACCAGAACCACCGTACAACTCAGGAGAGGAATGCGAGATATGATTATGTGGGCTGACTTTGAAAGTGACTTGATGGACCAAGGGAGCGAAAATGGAGAATCCAACTGGATATGGCAACGCTATGATATACCAACCAGTTCATACGACTACAGTGCTCCTTATAAGAATATACGTTCCATTAACTCCATGTTGGCCGGAATTGATGCCTCATCAATCAGTGAACAGGAAAAAAAGCATTGGAAAAGTGTAGGATATTTTTTCAGAGCCTATAATCATGCTTCTCTACTGAATCGGTATGGTGATATCATTTACGTAAATACACTACTTACCGACAATAGTCCCGAACTATATAACGAACGTATGCCCAGAGATCAAGTTGCCAAAAACATATTGGAAGAGCTTTTGTATGCGCGCGACAATATCGGCAACTACAACGACGGCGAATGCACTCTTACCAAGGATGCTGTCAATGCTTTCATATCCCGTTTCGGATTAATGGAGGGTACTTGGCGCAAATATCATGGTCTAAGTGACGCCGAAAAATATTTGGAGGTCTCCGTTACAGCTTCGGAAGAACTATTGCCCAAATATAAGTTACACCCCAACTACGATGAAGTTTTCAACAGCGAGTCTTTAAGCGGTATCGACGGGATTATTCTTTATAAAAAATATGTAGAGGACATCTTTATGCACCGAATGACACAAGAGACCCGTAATGACAATGCGGGTGAAGACTTGACCAAAAAAGCCGTGGATATGTATCTGATGACTGACGGGAAAACCCGGTGGACCAGTCCTTTGTTTGAAGGTGACCATAATATCTATACAGAATTCAGAAACCGGGACAAACGATTCTATTACACAGTTACCCCTCCTTATCAGGTTAAAAAAGACCCCAATAATCCCAATGGATATCTACCGACAGGAAACCCTGCTGATGAAGAGTACATCACATTGATGCAAACGTTATCTGATGATACTCACAAGACACTTCCATCCGACCAATGGACAGGAACTAAAACCATCAAACAACCCAACCTATTCCTAAACAAGACACAAAACTGGAATCATAGCGGAACCGGTTATCGTTGCTGGAAATTCTATAACCGTCTCGTTGTAGGCAAAAATAACCGTGACATCAGCGATGCTCCCATCTTCCGTATCGGAGAAATCATGTTAAATTATGCGGAAGCGACGTACGAACTAGGTCGATTCAATCAGACCGTCTGTGACAATACAATCAATAAGTTACGTGAACGTGGCGGCATCCCCGCCCTCATAATCGGCAACGAGCCCGAAGATCCGACCCGTGATCCAGAAATTCCCGCAACTCTTTGGGAAATCCGCCGCGAGAGAGCTATTGAACTGATGGCCGAAGGCTTCCGGTTTGATGACTTGAGGCGTTGGAAAAAATGTGGTGACTATTTAAAAGAACAAAAATTAGGAATGTGGATCAAGAAATCCGATTATCCTAAAATGCCAATACAAAACGGAGCAAGTGAAGGTTACATTGCTTTAGACGGTACACCTCCGGGGTTTCCTGACTATTATTATCTGCAACCGCTTCCGACCAATGAATTGATATTGAATGAGAATCTGGTACAAAATCCAGGATGGGAAGAAGAACCATAAGAAGATATGCATTACGTACCCCCTATTTCATGGAACGGGTAGGAAAATCCATGTCTGAAGCCGGAAAGCTGCCGGCACTCTCAAAAGGTTAGATAAAAATTTGAAAACATCTCAAAATGAAGTAATCCTGAAAGTTTGTCGTTTAACTTTCAGGATTACTTCAACATTCAAAGATTGGATCGCCCTATTTAAAAATAAAAGCCAAATCCCACTTTCAGCCCGAATTCGGAGCGGTCCTTATTAATATTCCAATAAGCAGCCGGTTCAATCGTTACCGTACGTGACAAGAAAAAAGCATAACCGGCCTCTAATCCAAAACCGAAACGAGTTTTGTCACCGCCGTCCCAATCTTCACGTTGCAAATTGAAATCCGCTCCTAAATAAACACCTACTTTATTGATATAGTAACGTCCGCCCACACCAAGCATATAAGTATCCGTACCTCCACCTTTCCATTGGGCTCCGGCACTGACCAACAGGGCGACATTATCCACCAGAAAGGCACCTCCCTTGGCTTGCAAACCGAAACTGGCTTTCTCAGACTCGGTATTGTATGAAAGATTAAGCCCTGTAACAGATGGGTTTATAATCCATTTCCCTTTTTCAAACTGTGCCTGAGCTGCCACTGTGACAACAAGCAAGCAAACGAATA
>ERZ835051.2847-NODE-2847-length-14590-cov-5.911730_pt1 | contig 14590 bp, 8 predicted proteins | sample MGYA00519575_ERZ835051 | MGnify/ENA primary metagenome ERZ835051 (study PRJEB31850, sample SAMEA3708769) | human gut metagenome | biome: human gut; feature: human-associated habitat; material: faeces | place: China | collected 2014 ... | reverse complement strand
GGCCAGCGGCATTCAAAGTACTCCGCAATGCGGGCCTTCCACTCTTCGTCGTAGGAACGCTCATTGAGCAGAAGCGTCGCCTCCAGATACCTCACGAGGGAAACGAACGTCGGATCAGGAGTACGCGTTTCGTCCCCGCAGCGAATCTTCGCAAGGAGGAGCTCGGGAAACTTGAACCAGAGCCCCATGTTGTCAGTGTGAAGGATGTGCAGGAAGGCCGCGAACTGTGCACGACGAAACGCCTCACGCTCCTCGAGGAAGTCGAGTTCGCCCGGCGCAGGCACTGTCGGCCTGATCTCGTACGGATTCGGATTCCATTGCTCGTTTGTCAGAGCCGCCTTCAACTCAATCAGACAGTTGCGGTACATGTCCGCGCGCTTGTCTGTCGGCGCGAGCAGCGTATCCTTCGCCGCCTGCTTGTCTTCTTCAAATGCCATGGAATCAAGCACGGGACCTAGACAAGTCACAGGATTACCCAACCGACAAGTCGGTGTTTGCCTTCCCAAGTGTGATGCGACGGTTTTACCATGATTTCACCCCATCTGCTGCGGACGGTCACTCAGCAACGTACTTCAGGGCGGCTTGTACCGCTTTAAGGTGACGTCCTCACCGCGAATGAAGGCGACACTGCCAAGAGGCCTAAAGCTTACAGACCGAGGTCACTGAGACCAATTCATGGGTTCTGATTTCACTGAAAGCGCACATTCCCTTCCTTCCGGCCCTCCCAAATTCACCTCCTTCCTGTGCTCGCCTTCTTGACAAAGTATCGCCTGTCACCTTTTCGTCAAAAACAGTGTGGTAAAAACGCATCATTCATAACCCGCCCTTTTCTAGGGTGATTACTTAGGTAGAAATCCTGCCTTTAACGTTTTTTCAGGGCCTCAACCTATTTTCCTAGTAACTTCCGGGCAAATAGTGTATTCGTTGTCAACGCCTGAGCCAGTGTCGAAGTTAAGCGATCGCTAACCAGCGACCAACTCATGAAACACTCTGTTAATCACCACCTCATAACTGTCTAAAAGGAAGTTACCGCTGCCCAGTGGATTTGATCTTTGTTTCACGTTGTAGTAGAGTGCAATCACTGACCGGATGACATCGACTCATTCGCACTGAGACGGATTTTTATTCGCGTTTTTCATATATACAAAACCACCCTTGCATCGACTATCATCATGAACAGTTTTTGCCCTCTCCCGATACAACAACTAGCACCTCCCCGTCCTTCGCAAATCTCTCCCGACAGGACGCGTCTCCGCAGGCAGCACCTGCGCACAACGCCCGGCGCACAGCCCGGCATTCATCCGACGGATACACAGTCGTTTTGAGCCCACAATGCCCAAATTGCTCCCGGTGCCTCCCGTCATTGCGACATCGCTTCTCCTTCCATCAACCTAATCCTCAGTAGCTCCATGTTTGAACTGCCTACTCTGAATTCTCTCGACGCCATCGACCGTCAACAGGTTCATTACGCTACCATCCAGTTGAACGGTCCCAAGTTCCCGATTGATACCGCCGACTACTTCAACCTGGTCATTCATCGTGCCCTGCATGAGGCCGGCCTCACCGTTGAGATGCTCTGTCAGGAGCTTCGCCTCGACATGTCCGCGGTCGAGGACATGCTCCAGAGCAAGGTCTTTTCGGGTATTACTCTTTTGAGGTTGGATTTGAAATGTCAAGTCCAACCTCGATTTTTTTGCCCCCCCTGAAAATCGTGCTGTCGATTCGAGTCCGAAAAGTCAATTTGGGTTGGAAGTGGCCAAGAAGTCAGGTCGTCATGCCTCAGTAATCACGCTGATCGATCCTACGGACTTCCAGCTGTGCGCGATAACCGTCAAAACTCATGTTGGGTTGGATTCTCGTTCTGGAGCCAGTGCTTCAAGCCCGTATTTCGCGTAATGGTCTGCTTTCCCCGAACCGCCATTGCCAACGCCTTCTTCTGACCGACGAGGATCACCAGCTTCTTCCCGCGCGTCACGCCCGTATAAATGAGGTTGCGCTTGAGCATCACATAGTGTTGCATTGTGATTGGCAATATCACGATCGGATATTCGCTCCCCTGGGACTTGTGAATGGTCGTGGCATAGCAGAGCACAAGCTCGTCCAGCTCTCCGTAGGGGTAAACAACTTCATGCCCGTCGAAGTCAACTGTTAGCTCTTCTTCCTCAGCGTCAAGCCGCGTCACAAAGCCGATGTCGCCGTTGAACACGTCGCGGTCGTAGTTGTTCTCGATCTGCATGACCTTGTCGCCAACAGAGAATTTCGTGCCGAATTTGAGAACGGACGCTTCTGTGGGAGGGTTGAGCGCAAGCTGGAGAACTTCGTTGAGCGTGCGGGCACCGGCACTTCCACGATTCATCGGGCAAAGGATTTGGATGTCCTTGATGGGATTCACGCCGTATGCCTTCGGCAGGCGTGTCCTCACCAGGCCGGTGAGGATTTCAGGCATCTGCTCGTTGTCTTCAACCGAGAGGAAGTAGCAATCGCCTTTCTCTTCCTTGCTCGGGAAGACCGGCATTCTGCCAGCGTTGATTTGATGCGCGGCCTTGATAATCCAAGAGGTCGCAGCCTGTCGGAAGACTTCTGTAAGCCGAATGACCGGGACGGCGTTCGACTCGATCAAGTCGGAAAGAAATGCACCGGGCCCGACAGACGGCAACTGATCGACGTCGCCAACGAAAATGACCGCCGTCCTCGATGAGATTGCCTTGATGAGGTTGTTCGCCAGTGGAATGTCAACCATTGAGCACTCGTCCGCTACGAGCAGATCGCAGTCCAACGGGTTATCCTCGTTGCGCTTGAACTCCATCGTGGCAGGATCAATCTCAAGGAGCCGGTGAATCGTCTTGGCTTCCATGCCGGACGACTCGGAAAGGCGCTTCGCCGCACGTCCGGTGGGCGCACAAAGCATCATATTGACGCCCTTGGCACGAAGAATAGTGAGGATGGCCCTCACGATCGTCGTCTTGCCTACGCCTGGTCCGCCGGTGATGACCATCACCTTGGACTTTAGAGCCGCTGCTACGGCTTCCCGCTGGCTTGCGGCAAGGGTGAGGTTGAGCTTCTTCTCCACCCATGGAATTGCCTTCTCCGGGTCGATGTTCGGCCACGGCGGTGTACCTTTGACCAACTCCCTCAAGTTGCGTCCGACAGACTTTTCCGAGAGATAGAGCGAAGCCAAATAGATGCACCCTTGCACTGGGAAATCGGCCTCGATCAGTTCGCCTTCGTCAATCTCATGGTCGATAGCGTTAGAGATAACGCTTTCGGGGATGTTCAGAAGCTCTGACGCCTGACTTATGAGCAAGGGTCGTGGCAGGCAGCAGTGGCCTTGATTGCCTGAGGCTTCCGACAAGGCAAAGGCTACGCCCGCTTGAGCGCGAATAGGAGAGGTAGGTTCAATGCCGATGTTCTGCGCAATGGTGTCGGCAGACTTGAAGCCGATGCCTCTGATGTCCTTGGCCAAGCGATACGGATTTTCCTTGACGGTCTTGACAGCATCCTTCCCGTACTTCTTGTAGATGCGAACAGACTTCGACGTGCTCACACCATGGCTGTGCAGAAATACCATGATTTCCCGAATGACCTTCTGGTCTGCCCATCCGGATGTGATCTTCTGAATGCGCTTTGGTCCAATGCCTCGCAATCCCTTCAGGCGTTCAGGCTGTTCTTCAATGACGGTGAAGACATCGGTCCCGAAGGCCGAGACCAGCGTCTTAGCGCAGAAGGGACCGATGCCTTTCACCATGCCAGAGCCGAGGTACTTTTCGATTCCGTGAAGCGTCGTAGGCGCATGGATGCGTAGGAACTGAGCGCGGAATTGTCGTCCGTACTCTTTGTCCATCACCCAGATGCCCGACGCAGATGCGTACTCTCCTGGCGTTACGGAGGGTGTATGGCCAAGCACCGTGATAAGGTCGCGTTCGCCTTTTACCTTCAGACGAAGGACGCAGTAGCCGTTCGTCTCGTTGTGAAAAGTGACGCGCTCTACGAGGCCGCTGAGTTTGTCCAGAGGCTGCTTGTCTGTGCGAGAGTCTGTGGCGATCATGTACGTGAAGCCTTCGATAACATGTAACGTGTTATTCGTTATTTATGAGCAGACTGCCGTGCATCAAGTTCGCGTTTCAACTTCTCAACCCGTGCGGCCATGACCTGGAGACACGCCTCCATTTGCTGAGCTCTAGAAAATTCTAGATGAGCATATGCAGCGAGCAGACGCCAACCAGGATGCATAACCAGCTCATGACGAATCAAAAGTTCAGCATGCTTTCCCAACACCAGAAGCTCTTCGTCGGAAAGTTCTTCGAGAGCTTTTTCGGATTGAAGAGAGGCGTCTCCGCTTTCGCCGCCGCCAGAGTCTGCACAGGCCAGCATGCACTCCGTATTGGCCCGAGCATTGTCGTCGATCAGTTTTATGACTGCTTCGAGGCTACCCCCGGTTTCGAGCAGATCCGTCGCGTGGTATTCGTCAGTTCTCATCCTGATCTCCTTCCATCAGCGCTCCGGAAGCGACGACGTGCTCCTTGAGCGCATTGTTTGTGATGGAGGTTTGGCTGTCGTCTTGATCGGGCTTGTAATCCAACTTTGCCCCGTACTCGCGCTTTCCGATAGTACCGTCAGCAAGCGCTTTCGGATTGTAGAGAAGCATGCCTCGAAGCATGTTGAAACGCATGCCTCTGGCACGGCGATCAACCGCGCGCGCAAGCGCATTAGCACATTCGGTGTATCCGTTGGTCAGACCGTTCGAATCCCAATACCGGAAAATAGGTTCATAAAAATTATGAACCATGTTGGCTACGTTCCGAAACGGGTCGTAAACCGATTCTGTGGGAAGGTTGCTCTCCCAATTGGCAAATGCTGCTTCCGCATCCTGACGATTGCCCTGATCGTAAATTTCGAAGAAATCTTCTTTGATGCCGTAGGCAATCTTCAGCTCTGGGACGAATACGCTAATCGCATCTATTTTTTGACGTTCATCTTCCGTAAGGTCTTTCTGTCTTTTCAGAAGGGTGTAGCGGAGTCTTTTTTTAATCCCCTTAGCCAGCTTACGTTCCGGAATCTGACTTTGAAGAGAGCGGCGGATTTCTTCAATGCATTCGTTTCCATACCGGACAACGTGGAAATGATCAATAACCCATTCGGCATTCGGGAACAATGCTCTAAGCGGCTTTTCAAAAGGACGGTACATATCCGTGCACACCCAGCGAACCTTCGCGCGCTCTGCTTCTGAGTAACGCTTCTCAAACGCATCCTTTAAGAAATCCCCCTGCCGTCGTTCAAGGAAGTCTACCAACGTACGCTTTTGCAGGTTTGTCACAGTTGTTCGAAACGTCTTGCCAATTTTGACTTCATCCAGACCCAAAGAGTACGGCAATTCAAACTTATGTTTTTTATCCATTTCGCCAAAATAGTCAGCGACTACTCGTTGAGCCGTACTGTCTGAAATCCCGAAATGTTCCTGGGCATGAAGAAAAGTTGTTCTCATGCCAAATTCTATGAGGTTACGAACGAGCGCCTTCGTAATGTTTCTCTTATTCGCCATAAAAGGCAGAGCCCCACAGTTGAAGACCTTCCCGCATTTAGGACATCGCTTCCGATGTTTGATCAACTCGATCTGGCTGGGATACCCGCTCATCGGCGCATGGCTTATGCAAACCTTTTTGCTTGAATGTGAATGCAAATTCACATGGCAATCCGGACATGTATTCGGAATCTCAAAGTTGGTCGTGGCGTAAAGAACGGTTCGTTTCGCAATATGATCGGTAACAATATTTGTAACGACAATGCCGTCAAGATCCAAAACCCGACCAGGCATGTCAAGGCTATTCGCTTCTTCTGACATAGCTTCATGCTCCACGCAACTGAGTTTCGGTCGTCTTGGTCTTCAACAAAGAAAGCACTATGTCTACCAATTCGTCCTTCTTATGGTTGTCAAGCATGACAGCCTGCGTGAGTTTCTTGTATTGATCAAAAAGATCAATGACTGCACCATGCACAGCAGGCTCCAGAAGTCCCTTACGGGCACTTTCAGAGTCATTGTTCAGCACTTGAACCATTACCTGATCGTTTTCCTGCATTTTTTTCGTGATGCTGCAACAATAGCGGACAGCGTCCTCACTGCCTATGATGTCGCCTGCGAAGTTACTGATCTTTTCCAGGATCGTCTTCAGATGTTCGGGCATTTCCGGATGTGGATCATGGGGCGTATCGCGAATGGGCTTTAGCGGTGTCGCGTCCTTTTCTGCCTCTTCCGGCGTGTCCTTAGGAAGCTGACGAATCGTGTAATTCGTTAAGAGCACACCAGACAAGTCGATCTCTTCCTTGGGAGCATGCTTGAGATACTTCGACAAGAGGCTGCAGAAAGCGACAAAGACTTCTAGGTCGGGATTGTTGTAATCCACCATTTGAGCCAAGTAGTTATAGGTACTAACCGTCTTGTTGAGCGTCTTGCGGAAGTTTTCCAAAAGATTGAGATCCGTCGTTTGCTCTTCCAAGGCCTCTCTCGTAGCGGCAATACGAGCTTCATTGCCGCTTTCCTCATCCTTTTCCAGCTGTGCAGTCAGCAGGCTGCATCCTTCATAGCATTCACGCAACTGCAGATTGAAGTTCGTCGCCAAGGGTTCGAAAATGCGATTCAACACCGCATGGTCATCCTTGCTCTTCTTGTTTTCAACCAATGTGCGCAACTTGCTGAAATAGTACGAAGCCTTGAAATCGGTAACGTCGGCTTCAGTGAAGACACTAGCAGCAAGGACGGACTCCCTCAAAGAGAAGATCACATCGCTATTTTGGATTTCATTGACGGTCGCACCCGCATCGTACTTCTTGAATGCTTTCTGTACATCCTTCGGTTGATTCACGAAGTCAACGATAAAAACCGCGTCCTTGGCGGGATAGATGCGATTGAGGCGACTGTAAGTCTGGACGATTTCAATCTCCGAACCGAGAGCTTTGTCGATGTACATGGCACAAAGTTTCGGCTGGTCGAACCCAGTCTGGAACTTATTGGCCACAATCATCAGGCGATATTCCTCCTTATCGAACGCTTCTTCCAAAGCCCCTCGAATTTCAGGATTGAGATTTTCCTCATTGAACACCGCTTCCGGGTCGATCAGCGTAAAGCCTTGTTCTCGATCTGCTTCATGAATGACATCCGTTCCCTGAACATCCCCAGAGAACGCGGCGATGGGCACACCAAGACGCAATGCCGGCACCTTGTTCAGATCGGGATGAGTTTCAAAGTATTTATCGAAAGCCATCTTGTAGCGCACGACCGCAGCACGTGAGCTGGTCACAATCATGGCTTTCGCCTGACCATTCAGAAGCCCAGCGACATTACGAACAAAATGGTTGATGATGAAATCGGTTTTCTGACTGACATTCGTGGGATGAAGGTTCTTCCATTTTGCAATGGATCTCTTGGCATCCCTTTCGTTCACTAATGGATTTTTGGGATTTGAATGTTCCAGCTTCCAGGCCTCTTCATAGGGTGTGTACCCCTTGAGGACATCAATGATGAAACCTTCTTCAATAGCCTGTCGCATGGAATACAGGTCGAAGCTCACAACCTTTTCTTCACCCGGACATGTCAGATTGACAGGAGAACCGTCCTCAGTACGACCGAACAACATCATCGTTTGATGTCGCGGCGTAGCCGTAAACCCTAGGAAGGATACGTTGGCGGGACGTTTGTGCGACTTCTGAATGGTCTCGATGAAGTCATCAAGGGACTGGTTTGTTGTCTGCTTGCCTGCAAGCCCTAGAGCAGCATTGAGCTTCGAAGAGCTGGTGCTGCTCTGAGAGTTGTGAGCCTCGTCAATAATGACGGCGAACGAACGATCGCGAAGCTTTTCATTGAGAATGATCTGCTCCATCGCGAACGGGAAGGTCTGGATGGTCACGACAACGATGCGCACGCCCTTTTCAAGCGCTTTCTGAAGGGATGCGGTCTTGGACGTACCTGCCTTGCGGTCTATGCCTTGAACAAGCCCAGGCGTGCGATTAAAGCCGTTTACGGCGGCCAAGAGTTGGTCGTTGAGGTTGGTGCGATCCGTGATGATCAGAATCGTGTCGAATACGGCTTTACCATTCGGCTCACGAATTTCTGTCAAGCGGAATGCCGTCCAGGTGATTGTCTTGGTCTTGCCAGAACCGGGCGAGTGTTCGATCAGATAGTTCCTGCCAACTCCATACTCAATCGCATCATCCACAATTTTGGTGACGGCACGAAGCTGGTGGTAGCGAGGAAAAATCAGCCTATTATCGGTTTTCCAATTGCCAAATTGCGTCTGGACCCGATGTGCTTCAGTGAACACAAACGAATGGAAAAGGCGTAACCAGGTCTTTGGACGCCCGACGACTTCCCAGAAGTAAGACACCGGATAAGGATTGTCCACGGTAGCGGAAGGGTTGCCGGCATGGCCATCGTTGCCCATGTTGAAGGGAAGGAAGCGGGTGGTTTCCCCTTCCAGCTTCGTCGTCATCTGAATATCCGTTTCGCTGATTGCGAAATGCACAATTGCGCCGCGCCCCGGTTTCAGCAGAGCGCTGTAAGAACCCGTTTTGTGAAGTTTCGGATGACGATTCCTGCGATATTCCTCCACGGCGTCATTGATGTCCTGCGTGAAGTTCGTCTTGACTTCAGCTGTCGCAACAGGAATACCATTGATGAAGAACACCAAATCTATCGATTCAGTCGTTTCGACGCGGAAATGAACCTGTTGCATCACACGAAGGATATTGTGGCCATAGCGCTCAACCACCGCGTGATTTTCAAGGTTTTCCGGTTCCTTCTCGCTGAGTTTGAAGAATGGCATCCCTGTAATGCCGACGGCATCCTGAAGCGTACGAAGCGTTCCCTTCTGGATAAGACACTGCTCAATTCGACTCAGAAACGTTTCCTGCCACTTGGCATTTGTCTGTTTGAATTGTTCGAATTCATCTCGATATGTAGCGTCCATCCACGCGAACAAGTCTGGCGCGTACAACCCTGTCTTGGGATCAAACCCAGAGTCGTTGGAAGAATGCTGCCATCCCTGGCGCACAAACCCCTGCACAATTGCATTCTCGAACGCTTTTTCTTTATGGTCGGCATTGCTGATCATCTTTTTAACCCTGTCTCTTTCAAACTCTGTCGTGGTCCTGCTTTATGGCTTGGCCAGCTTTTCGATTTCGTTCAACGATTGTTCGACCACAAATAGATCGAAGTCGGATTGATAGCTTTCCAGAAGCCCTTTCCGATAAAGTTGATATTCCTTAATGGCAAAGGCATCTGCCACAGCCTTGGAAACTTTCCCTTGAGGGTCCTGAAGCAACTCTTCTTCGTTGAACTGCAGGAAGGCGTCAAGGCGCTTCACCCAGTCGGCCATGGTCATCGGAATGCCCTTCTTGGCTTGGTTTTCTGCATAATCCAGGTACATCGACACCAACCGGTTGAGCTTTTCCATCTCTTCGCTGCCGAGGTAATTCTTGGCAATCGTGACATCTGCCTGATAAATCCGGCCTTCCGGCGCATGCTTCCATGTTGTCAGTCCCATGTTCGGCTTTGTATGGTCGGCACGCGAGTAGATGATTTCCGCCGCTGTCTGACGAGATGTCGCCCAATGCATCTTGTTCTGTACCGTTGCAAAGAAGCGGCGAGTAATCTCAGCATTTTGGTTGTAGTCGACAGAACATTGAGCGTAGATATCGGTGATCTTCTGATAGAACCGGCGTTCGCTGGAGCGAATGTCGCGGATGCGTTCAAGCATCTCGTCGAAGTAATCCTTACCAAGGAAATACTCCGGATTCTTCATACGTTCGTCATCCATTGCAAACCCCTTGACGATGTACTCGCGAAGGATCTGCGTTGCCCAGATGCGGAAGGAGGTCGCACGCTTCGAATTAACGCGGTAGCCGACTGCGATGACAGCATCCAGATTGTAGAGTTTCGTCCGGTAACTCTTGCCATCCGAGGCAGTTGTCAACAAATCGTTGACAACTGAATTTTCGATAAGTTCTCCGTCTTCAAAAATGCGCCTCAGATGCTTAGAGATGTTCTGCTTGCTGGTGTCGAAAAGCTCGGCCAACAACTTTTGCGTCAACCACAGCGTTTCGTCATACAGAAGAGCCTGGACACGGATTTTCTCCGCATCATCTTGATAGATAACAACGGTTCCACTTGCTCCTTCGTGAATTACGGGTTTATTCGCCATGTGTGACCTCTTCTATGTTCAGTTTCCCGGTGACTGCGGCGTTGATTAAGCTAGACCGATATTCTGTTAACTTATCTGTAATATTTTCCAGTTTTTTTGATACTGCATCAATTGCTTCGGCCCGCTTGTCAAGATAATCAACGATTTCTTCTTGTTCATTCAGCGGAGGAATAAGTATCGGAGTTGCAGAAACCTTTTCCTTTGTGTAATGAGAAAAAGTAGCTTTATTGCATACAGTATCCAAATACGAATCATAAGTTATATGTAGCCAATATTTTGCAAATCTCGACAATACCTTACCATGCTCTCTCAAACGAATAATAGAATTTTGAAAATAGCACGGGTAATTTTCACCTTTATATAAAGCGACTGTACCAAACCCCGCTCCCCCCTCGACAATCAAGCAGTCATCAGGTTTAAGCAGTAGAGCATTTTTTTCTGCAGGAGAAAACCACATGTGTTTGAAGTAATCTTGCTTCACTCCACCCCAATCAATACTGCCTGCACATAAATATCTTTCTAAAGTGTAGGAATCATTGGCCTTCTTATTTTCTAACATTTTTCCTAGCGTGACATCCATCACTTTTCCAATTGTTGATATCCGCCAATCTTTAGGAATGCTGCCAAGCCAGTTAAGACCGCTATCTTTCATCTCAGTATTCGGATCAAGGCCTTTGGTCACGACTTGGGCGATCAGAGATTGGCGATAGGAGGAAAGCAGAGCAAGCTCTTTATTGGTTTGTAAAATTATTGCTTCGATTTTGGGTAGAAGAGCATTTAAATGTGAAAAGATTTTTTGTTGGTATTCTTTTGGCGGAATGGCAAGTGGGAGATCTGACTGGATCCCTTCGCTGATAGACGGAACTGTTGCAGGACACATATATGCGCCGAAATCTAAACAACGAAGCCACAAAAATGCCCAATTATCCTGAACTGCATCAGGAATATAAGCAGTCATATTATTATCAATACAACAAATTCGGGTCGTTACTCGTCTACGATTTAGTAGCGAAGCTGCCCCAATTTTTGCATAAACAATCGCTCCAGCAGGCACTAGCCTTGCCTTCAAAATTTGTCTGGTATTTTCCGAAATAGTATGTTGCGGTTCAGGCAGATGAATACCATCAGTGCTTCTAGAGAGGTCGGAGACCTTGTAAAAAGGAATTTCTTCATCAGTCTTTCCTTGATATTGATCAGGGAATGCTGAGCCAGATATAAATCTTCCGAAAAGTCCAAGGCGAGAGATCGTCCAATCATTGGGAAGAGTGAATTTCAAAGAGCTTCTAGATTGAACGATCATTCAAACAACTCCTTCATCAGCTTAGTCGTTTCAATTTCTAGAATTTTGATATCTGCAGCAATATCTTCAGGATTCCGAAGCGTGGTGTGCTTGTAAAAATATTTGTTGAAATTCACTTCATATCCAACAATTCCACTCACGTTATCCTGAGGATCTGCGACAGTTGGATCGACGAATGCATCTGGCATAAACGGAAGCACTTCACGTGTAACATAGGCGTCAATATCCTCACCAAGAGGGATGTTTTCCACTTGCTTTGCTGAGGCGTTAGAGATAACGCTTCCCTTCGCATCCTTGGCTACTTCTCCTTCAGGATCTTCGATAGTGAAGGTTTCCATGAATGCTTTTCGTACAGGTGCGCCGAGCTTCACCCCCTGTTTTTTCAGAGCAGAAAAGGTAGAGTCAATCCAAGAGAACGGTTTTTCATCGCCCAAAGACGTTTCAAGTTCACTACGAATCTGGGCTCGATCTGCATCTGACACTTTGCTCAAAGCCTTATGAGCAAGTAGGATCGCAATATTTCCGTCAGAGATGACGCACTTCACGCGTAACGGACGTTGAATCGTGACAGCACGATAGCCAAAGTCTCGATAATCACAGACCTTGCTGATTTCAGAGTCCTTGTAATTGGCAACTTCGCGGGCGATGGCTTCAATGTCTTTATCGGAAATGACGTAACGCTTGCTACCAATATTACGAATAAGGGTCTTGAAATCCGAAGCATTGATGAGTTGAACTTTGTTCTTCTTGTGTGCGGGCTTTGCCTTGTTCAACAACCACAGATATGTCTGAATGCTAGTGTTGTAGAACAAACTCCCAGGAAGCTGAACAATTGCTTCAACAATATCCGACTCAAACAGCCAACGACGAATGTTCGAGCTGCCAGATCCTGCTCCGCCAGTGAAGAGCGGGGATCCAGACAAGACAATCGCACCTTTGCCATCCTCAGCAAGTTTCTTGGCTACATGCGTTAGGAAGAGCATCGACCCATCAGACTTCGGGGGCAAACCAACAGCGGAAAAACGCAGATCTTTGGATACGACAGGATATTCTTTGGCCCAATCCATCCCGAAGGGCGGATTTGAAAAGACATAATGGAATGTCTCACCCTGATGCTTGTCGTCAATTAGTGTGTTGCCCAAGCTAATTCCAGTTGATTTATCGACTGGAATTACATTCGAATTGCTTGAATTATCGACCATGGATTGAAGCAACATCATGGCCTTGCCAATCGCCCAGGAAACTGGCGCGATTTCCTGACCATAAGGGAGCAGCATCGGGGGATACTTGGCACCACTTCGGTCTGCGTACTCTTGGATCAGTTCGATGGCATCGCTGATGAATCCGCAGCTACCGCAAGTAGGGTCATAAACGGTTCGAATTTGTCCATTGTCAGAAGTCAGAAGCCCATCATCGGCTTCAAGCACCAGCGTCGTAGCTAGACGCACAATGTCTCTAGGCGTCAAGAACTCCTTGCTCTGCTTGTGTTTAGTTGCAGCAAAGCGCCAGATCAACTCTTCGTAAATGTTGCTCATGACGCGCGTTGGAACCGTTGCCGGGCTCAAATCAAGATTCTTGAAGTGTTGAATCGTGGCGTAAAGGTGATCGGTGGCCTGCAACTGGTCGCAGATATTCCTGAAGTTCATCTTGTCGAAAATCTCACGGATATTGCAAGAGAAGCCATCAAGATACGCATCCATATCGGATCTGGTATTGGTTGCGCCGATTATGTCCAGAGTCATGTTGGTCGTATTGAAGAACGGAGCTCCCGTTACCTTCTTCAATGCATCGGAATAATGCGATTCCAAGAGCATGCCGGCACTGCGCAGGAACTCGTACTGTGCAACCGTGGCTTGTCTGGTAGGCGCTAGTGCGCATTCGATTCGACGCAGAAGAGCGAACGGAAGAATGATCGCCCCGTAGTCATCTTCTTGGAACGATCCCCGGAGCATATCGGCAACGCTCCAAATCAGGTCCGAAAAGTTTTGGAGATGCAGGTCATTTTGAGCCATGGTGTGACATATCCCTGAATTTGGTTAAGTGCACCCATTCTAGCAAACCCAACCCTAAAAGAGTATCTAATTTTATTTCCTGCATAGGGTCGGCTGGCGCGGCGAGGCAACGACTGCGGAGATCAATGGAGCATAGCGTGCGCCTGACTCCAACCCTTGGTGAGGATTTGATTTTTTTTGTGCACTCCAAACTGCCGCTTTGATGGTCATATGACCACTAAAAAAGGGCTGGATCTTCTCAAGGATCCAACCCTAAAAGAGCAATACCCTACTTTGCGTCAAAATCCTGTTCCCGATGCGGATTCGTTTTACACAGAATGAGAGAGTCGAACTAAGAAAACGCTATCGTCGCCGCAAGACGCACGGAACCTTGCGCAAACCGCAATTGGCTAATCTCCCCAGTCGCAGAGGCCTTTACACGGATCTATGGGGTAATTCGGAAGCAAACGGTTACAAACTTTGGATGTGTGTGGACGGAAATTGACGGGTGATCCGGTCGGGAATAGGGGAAGTCGGGAATGACTGCGGTCCGGGCGGGGCGGGGGAAGGGAGTACGTCGTCTGCGGGGAGGGCCGGAGGTGGTCTCCGGGGGGCTGATCCTGAAGGTATCAGCGGGAGTGTATTCGCTGTGAACGCCAGTGGGACTAGGTCCTTGAGTGGATTTTGTCCCACCGGAAGTTCGATTCGGGCTCGGCTGGCGAGCTCAGCGACCGGCCTTGGGGCAGCTCGAGCGAAGGCCGCTCGAGCAGGCAATGTTGTGGTAGAACCTGGCGCGGACATCGTCCTTGTCGACGCCCTCGCCCGAGAGGTAGAGGTCGCCGAGGATGGCGCAGGCGCGGGTCTGGCGCATCTGGCAGGCCTTGTCGTACCAGACGGCGGCGGCCTTCGGATCGGCCTTGACGCCGTCGCCAGAGCGCAGGATCTTGGCGGCGCGGAAGCACGACGGGGCGTTGCTCAGGCGGCAGGCGGCCTGGTAGTTCTGAAGGGCAAGCTTCATGTCGACGGGCACGCCGTTGCCGTTCTGGCGGCGCTCGGCCGCGTCGAGGCAGGCGTCCATGCGGCCGAGCCTGCAGGCCTCCTCAACCCAG
>ERZ835051.2841-NODE-2841-length-14606-cov-3.764484_pt1 | contig 14606 bp, 6 predicted proteins | sample MGYA00519575_ERZ835051 | MGnify/ENA primary metagenome ERZ835051 (study PRJEB31850, sample SAMEA3708769) | human gut metagenome | biome: human gut; feature: human-associated habitat; material: faeces | place: China | collected 2014 ... | reverse complement strand
ACCGGGGACACAAGGATTTTCAGTCCTTTGCTCTACCAACTGAGCTATGGCACCGTTGTTTTGTTTAACGGGTGCAAAGATATGAATCTTTTTTGAGTCTTGCAATAGGCAGAGCTACTTTTTACTGATTTTTATTCTTCCAAAGAATTCCAGCCTTGTGCTTTTAGTTCGACTTCGCCTCCATCACGACCTACCAAGTAGTTACCGAGATCGGGTTTTGTAATATGACCGATTACTTTAACACCTTTCATTTCAGATACTTTATCATGATCAGTGAGAGGAACAGTGAAAAGTAATTCATAGTCTTCACCACCATTTAAAGCTGCAGTTACCAAATTCATATTAAATTGTTCAGCCATTGCAGCCGTTTGATAATCGATAGGAATTCTATCTTCATATACGCGACATCCGACATTACTTTCTTTTGAAATATGCAAAAGTTCGGAAGACAGACCGTCTGATATGTCCATCATTGCTGTAGGGATAATCCCCGCATGACGAAGCATCTCTATAATATCTTTACGAGCTTCCGGCTTCAATTGACGTTCCAACAGATATTCTTTGCCTGTAAAATCCGGTGTGAAATCTTTTTCACCTTTAAATATCCTTTTTTCGCGTTCTAATAATTGCAATCCCATATAAGCAGCTCCTAAATCCCCGGAAACACATATCAAATCCGTTTCTTGGGCTCCACTGCGAAGAACAATTTTGTCTCTTTCTCCTTCCCCAATACAAGTGATACTGATGCAAAGCCCTGTTAAAGAAGCAGAAGTGTCTCCTCCGACAATATCGACTCCATATACATCACAGGCCAACTTTAGCCCAGCATAAAAATCTTCTACATCCTCAACAGAAAAACGTTTGGAAATACCAAGTGATACAGTGATCTGCTTAGGCTGGCCGTTCATGGCATAAATATCGGAGAAATTTACAACAGCCGATTTATATCCGAGATGTTTTAAAGGTACATAAGTCAAGTCGAAATGAATACCTTCCAATAATAGATCGGTGGTGACAAGCACTTGTCTATCCTCATAGGAGAGGATTGCCGCATCATCGCCTACGCCCTTTATCGTACTATTATTCTTTATTTCAATCCTGTCAGTTAGGTGGCGAATCAAACCGAATTCGCCTAATGTTGATATTTCTGTCCTGTTACTCATATTTGTTTTGTAATATATTATTTTTGGGAAATGTGATAATATGTTTTTTTATTGTCTCATTAAAACTCTGCTCATTGTAAAACCTGATTACAATCGGTAGATAATATAAATATTTCTTCCAACTTTCCGGAACAAGAGGACTGTTTTTTAAACGTGCTGCATCTTTTTCTGTTACTAAGATCAATTTTCCCGGTGAAGTCATCTTTTCGAATATCACATCCAATTTCTTGAAATCTGACTTGCTAAACGTATGATGATCAGGAAAAACGACCGGCAACACTTTATTTGAATACTTTTCTGCCTCACGAATAAATGGAGTGGGAACTGCAATACCTGATATCAACAATATATCATCTTCTTTTCCAATATTTTTATGGTTTAAGAAACGAGCTTCCGAGGGGAATACAGGTTTGACTTCTCCATAAACGATGCTGGTAAAAAAAAGTAACTGGTGAGCCCGCAACTTCATATTTTCTTCAATAATACGAAAATCGATCGGCTTCATATCTTCGTCGCATTTAGTAACAACCACGATATCTGTTCGGTTTATATTACTTATCGGTTCTCTCAGGTGTCCGGTAGGCATTAGTTTATCATTATAAAATAAACGATGGTAGTCACTCAACACGATCGAAAGGGAAGGGTGCACATATCTATGTTGATATGCATCATCTAACAGAATTACTTCAGGTCTGTCTTTTTCAGGGAGGGATAAAAGATTTTGAATCCCCCGGCGGCGATTAGCGTCGACAGCGACAAGTATATCCGGAAATTTATTTTTCATTTGAAAAGGTTCATCTCCGATCTCCAAACTGGAACTTTCAGAATCAGCAAGAATAAACCCCGATGTTTTTCTTTTGTACCCTCGGCTTAATACTGCAATGCGATATTTATCTTTCAGTAAACGTATGATATATTCTGTATGGGGAGTTTTACCCGTTCCTCCTACAGATAAGTTTCCTATGCAGATCACAGGAATAGAATATTGTTCGGAATGTAAAATACCCCAATCAAAAAGTCGATTTCGCAACCATATCCCAATTCCATATAAAAAGGAAAGGGGAGCCAGGTAGGAATTAAGTTTTATTTTGTCATTTTTTTGCATGTAACTTCTTATCTGCTGACAAATATAGTTAACTTATCGGTGGCTGTCAGTTTTTTATTTGTTTATTTCAAAAAGAAGATACAATTTGAATCTCTTTGAAAGATAAGTTTGTGTTTATTCTGAAATATTTTCAGGGAGTTTGTGACTATACACACTTATTGTAGAATTAAGTCAATATCCGGATAAGATATCCGTCGTATCTTTGTTGTCTTCTTGATAATCTCTTGTAAATTATATACTTTTGCATTGTCCCAATTAACATGCTATGCCATGAATGTCAAAATAGAAGAAAGCTGGCGAAAACGCCTTCAGGAAGAATTTGATAAGCCATACTTTGAGCAGTTGGTCACATTTGTCAAGAACGAATACAGAAGCGCACATGTGCTTCCTCCCGGACACCAGATCTTCCATATTTTTAATGCCTGTCCATTCGAGAAAGTGAAGGTTGTTATACTTGGACAAGACCCTTATCCCAATCCGGGGCAATATTACGGAGTCTGCTTCTCCGTCCCGCAAGGAGTTCCCATTCCTGGATCACTGGCCAACATATTCAAAGAAATACACCAAGACTTAGGCAAACCGATCCCCACATCCGGCAATCTGGACCGTTGGGTAGAGCAAGGCGTGTTTCCTATGAACTCGGTCCTGACTGTACGGGCTCACGAAACCGGCTCACATCGGAATATGGGATGGGAAACTTTTACAGATGCAGTGATAAAGAAATTGAGCGATGGACGTGAGAATCTGGTATTCATGCTGTGGGGAAGTTATGCAAAAGAGAAGATCGCCCTTATCGACACCCATAAACACTTGGTGCTGACAACCGTGCATCCGTCTCCACGCTCTGCTGACCATGGTTTCTTCGGCTGTAAACACTTCAGCAAGGCGAATACTTTCCTCCAAAGCAAAGGTATTCAAAAGATTGACTGGTAAGAAGTACGAGTTCCGGACATCCGGGTGTAGCCATTCCGGACATCCGGGTGTAGCCATTCCGGACATCCGGGTGTGGAGAGCGGTAACATCCGGGTGTAGAAAGGCGGAAGATGGGCATGTTACCAAACTTTTCTGCTTGCTTTTCGTTCTTTTCCTACTTGTTTTAGTAAAAAAGGACCTTTATGTTGAGGGAACTATCTCCACACAGATGTATATCGGCACGGTTCCCTGCGTTTTTGTAAACAATACCGGCTACCCGTTTCAACGGCAGGTAGTGATACAAGTGTAATACAGGAATCCGGTATGTATCACTCCTTGCACACCATGTTTGTCAATGCTTGCAAAACAAAGTGTGATAGAGTGATAGAGAAACTGGATTATTGTGCAAGAGAGAACCGCAAACTGATACCGTAGTTTGAGTTTGAAGTCGGATAGGATGCACTCGATATCAACGGTTCATTGATCTGAATATCATAGAATGCACGGACCGTCAACGCACGGCTCAAACCGTAATCAGCCGAGAAGGAGATTGTCTTTGCGATGTTACCGCTAGTAGCCTGCGTCAGTTGAGTGTCGATTTTACGAATCAACGACTGCATCTTGTTGAACGAGAAATCGAGGCGAACGGTGAGGTCATTGCTGAAATCACGCGTTTTCTTCATCTTCAAAACCTTGTTGAACTCGGCATATTTGTAACCCAAACCGATCGTCACTTTCTTGGAAAGTGCTTCGACCAATTGGTAGGATGTCGTGTTCAGGCTTAAATTGCGGGTAGTCGAATAGTCCGCCCGAACCGTCACGTTATTCAACAGCGTCGCATCTGCACCCAACAAAGGACTAAACGCTTCGGTAAGGCTGACAGACGAAATCGAATAAGGAGACGATGGTGTCGGGTTATCGTTCAGAATCGACTGGATATATCCCAGTCCGTCCTGCCCGGCATCCACCCAATTCAAGAAGGATGTGAAAGCACCTACCGAATAAGAACAACGGTACTGGTGACTCAACGTCAAGCTCTTGAAATATTTCTTGACAGCCGGAATCTTGATCAAGCCGTCGTAAGTAACGCGCCAATTAGGCAACATGCTCTTCAACGAAGGGAAAGCCGTCAAGCCTACCTTCTTCGGGTCCTTACCGGTATAAGCGGCCAGAAATGCAGGAATCAGGACATCCGCCGAATTCCGGTTGACGCCGTTCACATTATCTGTTCCCGGATTATAAGGCATTCCTCCCAAGCCTTTATCATGGATAAAGCCCACATCCGGATATTTCAAGCCGGAATACTTGCTTTCGATACGTTGGGCAATGATCTCGCGGTTTGCCAACAACTTGTCAAAAGCTTTCGAAGAATAGTTATTCATAGCATTGCCACTGCCTCCGAATGCGCTTCCCAACGCGATTGTCGTCATGGTAAAGTTTCCCCCCATAATCTCCGGCATACCTTCATACATAAATTGTATTTCCGTATTACGCGTATCGTTGCGAAGAGCCGTCAAGTCGATCTTCAATCCAGTGATCGGTTCGAGGTTCGCCCGTATATTCAGATTTTTCGTACTGGTCATGACTGCGGCATTCACGTCTCTCTCGGTATCCGTAATCAACCAGCCTTTTTCATATGCCTCGTCTATATAGCTACGACGCACGTCACCGAACGCAAAACCGATCCCCGGGGAAAGTCCGAATGAAGACCGTCCCTGGCCAAAAATATCACCGATCTCCGGACGGAAACCGGGCAGCATCATACCGGCAGAGTTCGTAAACTGAATATTGAAACGGCGCACCATCATCAAAAAGCGGGCACTGTGTTCAACCGCCTTGTAAAGAAAATCCTCAGTAGGGGCCGGTCCCGGTATGATCGTCAACTTCAAGCGCACCGTGTCTTGGTTCAAAATCTTAACTTGTGCGAAGTTGATCGGCTTGAACTTTACTTTGTAGACACGCCCGTCCGTTCTTCTGGCCGTGATTTGCACCTTTTTCGTAAACATTCCATGCTCGACAACCGTAGCGCTGTCCGGACTCAAGACAATTTCTTTTTCCAATTTCGGCTTTTTCTTCTTCTCCGTTTTTTTAGCCGTAGTCCGGGTATTGTTAAACTTCTGGTTGATCTTCTTCAAATATTTGTTTTTGTTGTAGAGAGATAACAGGTTCAAGTTCGCCTGCAAATCGAACTGACGCTGGTTCTTGATCGTATTACCCATCTCGATATCTTCGCTTACCGTCGCTCCACGATCCCAGTTGTAAGTAGCATTGTAGCTCAAAGAAGCATTGGTCCAATCCAGGACCGGGATCAGCTGCAACGGCAACTGCCAGGTCGCCATAAACTGTTGGTCATACTTCATCGGGGTTCCCAGGTCAGCGATGCTCTTCTTCACGGAATCTTTCCATAACTGGTAACCGTCCGGGTTCAGTTCCTTATTCACCTGCACATACGGTTCTTCGATACGGGCATTCGTACCGGAACTGAACGTTATGTTCAGGTTATTCGTAAAAGCCCAGTTCAAACTGAAAGCACGGTCCCAATAGAAGTTCTGGCTGAATGTCACCGGAATATCGTTAGTGACACCTGTTGCTGCTCCTGTCAGGTCGCGTAATTTTATTTCGTAATAATTCCGCATCATGGCCGTCTGGAAGTTGATAGACGGGGCCACATTAAACGCCAGTTGTTTGGCATAGCGCGTATAGCCGTTGTTTTTCTTCAATAACTTATCGAATGGCTTGATCGGCTTGACATAAGGCACATAGCTATAGGCAAAATTAGCACGGTAATCCTTTGTCGTTTCATATTCAGTCTCCGGGTTTTTCTTATCATTAATGCTGTACGAATACCCGAGCGTGAAGTTTGCCGGATCGTAAGGCATCGGGTTCTTACTCTTGATATTCACACGCACGTTATTAAACGAAACACTCTTGATAACCGTCCTATCTTGAGAATAATCACGGATCGAATCCTTCTCGGCTTTCGTTTCCGCCTTATCGATAGCATCCTTCAGTTTGACATCCTGATCCAGCGGATTGTATTTCGGATCATATGTTTCTTTCGAATAGGCATAATAGAACGGGATGCTGACTTGCGCCTTTTCCGGAAACAGTTTACCCAATTCGATAGAGGTCGCCACGTTATACTGTTTGAAGTCCTCCATCCGGCGTTCATTCAAAGACTGGTCAAGAGCACCAAAGCCGGCCGTTTCGATACGTCCACCCACATTCACCGTTCCCAAGTCGGAAAGCGCAACATTCAAATTCGCATTAGCAGCCCACCCACCTTCTTCATTGAAGTCGGTCAGGCGCAATTCGTTCACCCAAACTTCCCCGCTCTTCAACTTATTACGCACATTACGCACACCGATCATGACTGTCTTCACTTCGGAAAGACTCGGATTACCTTTGACACGGATCGTATTACCATCGTTGTCCGGATCCCTACCAGAATAGACAGTCTGGAAAGACACTCCATTCGTACCGGACCGTTTTTCCCGGTTACGATCCAGTTTCAGGTCCGTCAGAATCTCCAAACGGAAATTCAACATGTTTTCTGCCGGCCAAACGATTTTCTGGTGTTCCGAATTGTTATAGTTATACTCCCCGTGCGGAGTCAATTTCAACGGTACTTCATATTCGTAATAGTTATTCTTATAGTCCGATCCCAGGCGGATAAAAACAGCGAAATCGCCATCTGCAAGATCGTTTACATCCAATTTCGGAGCCTCGGCATGGGTAAACAGTTGCAAGCGCTTATACTGCCGCAAATCATAATTCGTATTCTTATACACGGCACGTGCATCTTGAGCGGCAAGGTCCGTTATCTTTAAAGAAAGCGCCTGTTCGTTCTCCTGACGGATCTGAGGCTGGCTTGGATCCAGTACACGGCTGACGCCCGGGGGCAATGTATAGCTGACCGGATCCCTGTCACTGTTTTCCTCGATATTGACAGTCGAGACTTCCAATTTACCCTTCACTGCGGGCGGCATCTTCGGATCGGACAAATCCTGCTCGTAGGATCGCCATTCTCCGCGTACCAATTGCAGAGTACCGAAGCGCAACACGACCGATTCCTTAAATCCTGTCATATACATACGCATGAAACGAATCGTCTTGAAATCATTGATTGCCCCCACACGACGCTGGTATTGTTTTACCGGAATCTTAAATTGATACCAGGTAACGGATTCTGTCGTACCATCCGCCAATCTTACTGATGAAGTACGTTTATCCGCAATGAAGTTTTCACCGACAACCGTATCCTGCGGAGTTATCCTGACTTTGTATTCGAAATATTTTTCATTTTTATTCAGAGTATTGTCCTGATTGATGTCTTCTACATCAGGCACGGTCTTGGAAGAAGTGCTGTAGCGCTCGCCCGAATCGTTGATATCTTTCGAGTTTCCTTCCGTTCCATTATAGCGTTTGTAACGTGTTAAGATATCCACCTCCTGAGAATCATAGTCCGAACCACGAAAATAGTGGAACTTGTCACCGGCCGGATCAAAGAAAGGGGACAGCTGTAACGGATCGTTCTCCATCTCGGTTAGGGTTACCGCATTCAATTTCTGGCGTAATTTATTCAGATAATCCTGGTAAGCCGGATATTCCTTTTCTTCATCCGAGGATAAACCGTTCAGGCCGACATCCTGCAACAGACGTGCACCTGCCGTATTGTCGAAGGCATAAACTGTACTCTGCTGTTTTGGAACCTTACCCCAAACAGTATAATCGACCTTAGACGTATCGCCATCGATTGGCAATCCGTTTTCGAAGAACTTCTTTTCATCCTTCAATATGTCTTCCGATATCTCACCCAAATTAAAATACAGATCCCCCCCTGTTGTCTGACGATCATAAATGAACGGATCAAGCATCCAAAATTCGATATATTCGACATTCGCCGTCTCAAAGTCACTCTGGTCTATCTTTCGCATCATTCCACCGAAACGCTTTTCCGGGTTTTGCAATGTTCCGTCAGGATTAATATTATCGGCATCCAAGTTATACGGTCCGCGTTCCTGCGGATAGTAAGCCATGTTCAGAACTGTCAACGTATTACTTTCACTCATGCTTTGCTGCCGTTGCGGGAACAACTCTCTCGTCTCGATAGCACGGACATAATGGTTGGACAAATCTTTTGTCGTAATATATTTCGGACGCAAAGAAGAATTTTTACGCGTGAACAATCCGTCGATCGTGTACCAAGCAAGCAAAGCACGACTTTTCCCGTAATCGATATTATTGGTCAGTCCAGCTTCCGGGAACAATTGGGGCGTACCATCGTCATAAGGCACACTGGACAACTGCCAGGGATAAGGGTCGGAGAGGTCGAAATTGCTCTGTGTCGACTCGAAGTCATCCAGATACGAATATCCACCCGTGTTCTTGTTTTCGTAATGCCCGGCAATCAAATGAGCGAACTCCGCATTGAAAGATATCTGACTGGGTTTGCTTAGGTTCAGCAACGGCAGCTTGTCGAACATATTGGTAAGCCACTGACTCTCGCCCTTATAAGCCATATTGACACCCCAGAGCGTATTCTTTATCGCTTCGTCGCCCATCGTCGTCTTGGTGGTCAACGGCATTTCGGACATGTGCATGATGGTAGCGCCTACCATCAGATTCGGGTTGAACTGATAGTTCAAGTCCAATCCCATCATGGTCTTACGCTGCATGTTATAGGCTGTCTGGTTTTCCAGCGAGACGCTGACCGGCGTACCTGCGGAAATAATACTTTCGTTCAGGATCGTTACCACGCCGGAAGTATAGTCGACGGTATAATCCACATTCTCGGTTAATATCGCCCCACCAGCCGTTACTTTCACTGAACCTCGCGCTACGTTGGAAGCCCCCAACTGTATCTCGGCACCCGAAGAGGCTTTGTATTCCCCTTCCAGTTTGAACTTGTTCTTTTCAGCAATCTGCCGGGCGACGGTCAATGTCGAGTCGTAGAGTTCCTGGAACACATATTTGTCAGCAATCGCATCATTGTTAATCTTTTTACGCAGATAGGAACCGAATGGTTCCACACTTGGAAAAATAATTTTCCCATTATCGGCAAGGACGGTCACACCTTCAATAAAGTCGTATATACCATCCGGATGCGGCTGATTGTTGGAATCATAGCTATCCAGGTTCAGCACTCGTAACAAGATTTGGTTGGCAATCGCCCCTTCCGGCAAATAGTTGACATACGTACCGGTTGTATCGCTTTGATACATGATATTCAACTTGAACTTCTCTTTTTGGACAGAGTAAGCTCCTAATGAATAGATATTTTTCATCATCAGGTCCCAAAAAGGCATATCAGGCGACATGGTAATTCCTTTCAACAACTTCACATACAGGCAAGAGGCGGCCGATGAAGGATTGTCAGTCGAGAACTCACCAACCTGATAAGTCTTTCCATCCGAATAAGTATAATTGTAAGCGACAGCCAATACCTCATCTGCCTGCAACTGTGTTTTCAGCGAGATATACCCCAACTTCGTATTGACCGTATATTCGGACGCATCCAGCAAACGAGCGCTTTCCACTTCTTCATACTCCGTACCGTTAACAAAAGTTCCTCCCAACGCCTGATTTACCGTGCTGATATCACGAGCACCGGTAAATTGCTGGTTAAGGGTATTATATAATGTATTCGTATTATTATAGGGGATAGACAGCGCCCCCGAAGGAGAAACGACCGTCGTATTCGAAATATTATCATGCTCGGCCAGATCAGCAAAAGCGACCACGTTACGCGCCTGGTCATAAGTAGCCCGTTTGTTTGTCACCCAAACTTCCACCTTGCTGATCGTGACGGGAGAGGAAATCGTATTCAGGTTCTTCACCGCCTCATCATAGCGGTCGCGAAAATAGTGTGACAGGAAAAAGTGACGATTCTCGTCATACTGGTCAATCGTCAATTCGAAAGGTTTTGTCTGCACGCCCCCTTTAGAACTGACCGTTTTCGATTCCGACTCCTGCTGTGCAAACAACGCATTGACTCGCAGCTTCCCGAACTGGAGATCCGCTTTCATACCGAACAGGGCTGCTCCTCCGTTGATTAGGGAGTTACTGGTTGTCATACTTACATTTCCGGCTTCCAGCGACTTGATAATTTCATCTTCCTCCCCGGTATAAGCTAATTTCAGTTTTTTGGAGTCGAAATCAAAAGAGGTTTCGGTATTATAGTTCATATCGAAATTCACTTTGCTACCAACCGATGCCTGTACATTCAATTGAACATTCTCATCGAAATTAAAGAAGGTACGGTTACGAGCACGTTCCGGCAAAGAGGGATTTTTGGTTTTATTCTGCTTCAAGCCTAACTCCACTTCGGCCGAACCTTGCGTTTTCACCCGGACACCGCCCGGCCCAAAGATACGTTCCGCCGCACCGATATTGAACTGCATATCAGCTAAGTTGAACTGCTTATTAGCCGCCTTTTGAAATTCTTCCTCGTTTTTCTGGCGATAGTAGGATTGAACGGATTTTTGGAAACTATAATCCTGGTATTCCTCAGGGGTCAACGAAATAGGAGTAGTCAGATCGGCATCACCTAACTTGGTACGGACTACATATGTCCCGGTTCTGATATCATATTCGACCACTGATTTCACGTTATCCGGCGTCTTCAAGTCAGCAGGTGACTGCTTGGTAAGATCCTGATATTCTTCAGGGACCGTCTTAGCTACCGGAAAGCGAGTGCGCACCTTCGGCACCGTATCATCCGGAACGACCGGCTGTTCAGTATCCGGCAACGACATCTCATAGGCCAGAAAATCCGTATTCATAGAATACAGACCTGCACCAAACAGTAGAATTGTTATCCAGAGTATAAATTTCAGTGTCCTTCTCATGTTAATTGACAATTGACAACAGACAATGACAACCGACAATTCCAAATTCTCCTAAATTGCCAATTATCCATTGCTTAAAGCATTCTTAGGGCTGTTTTAATGACCTGCTCGACAGCCAGTGCAGGCGAACCTTTCAATATCGAGTTAACCGCCTTTTGCGAAGCGGCCTTCTGGAATCCAAGCATAACCAATGCCGCCACAGCTTCTTCTGTGACAGCACCACTGGCTGCGACAGAAGAGGAGCCACCTGTCACTGTCATTCCCTCTATCGGCTTTACCTTGTTTTTGAGATCAACTAGAATACGTTGAGCTGTTTTCAATCCGATTCCTTTGACTGACGTCAGAGCTGTTTCGTTCTTATCTGCAATCACCCGGATCAATTCGGATGGTGACAGGGAAGAAAGGATCATCCGGGCAGTATTGGGACCGACTCCCGACACGGAAGTCAACATCAGAAACAGTTCGCGCTCATCTTTTCCTGCAAAGCCAAAAAGCAAATGGGCATCTTCACGTATTACTTCGTACACGTAAATCTTCCCGGTCGGTTTCCCATTATAAAAAGTATATGTATTCAAGGAGATATTCAGTTCATAACCGATTCCGGCACATTCCAAGATCATCCTGGCCGGTGTCAGTTCTACTATCTCTCCCTTGATATATTCTATCATGTATCTTACGTCTTTATGATTCGCACCTATTATAACGCAAAATTAGACAAAAGCGTATATCCGAACTATCTTTTTTGGTATTATTGTTTCCAAAACCCCGGCAACAAGATTGTCAACACCGTAAAGATCTCCAAACGTCCGACCATCATCAGAAAAGACAAGAACCATTTCGATACCACCGGAACATCAGCATAGTTGCCAACCGGTCCCAGACTACCAAGTCCCGGTCCAACGTTACTGATCGAAGAGATAGTAGCCCCGATCGTCTCCTCAAATCCTACCCCATCGATCATCAGCACCATACAGCTGACAAATATTAAAGCAATATAGGCAAAAGCGAACGCCAATACCCGGTGGACGATATCACCAGAAACAGCATGCCCGTTCATTCGTACCGGAATAATGGCATGTGGATGCGTCTGCTTCTTAAACTCATTAAAGAGGTTCTTGGTCAAAATCACAAAACGGCCCATTTTCAAACCTCCACAAGTAGAGCCAGCACAACCACATACCACCATCAGAACTAGCGCTAACAGCCAGAAAAACGGTCCCCACGGAATATAATCGACCGTTGCAAACCCACATGTAGACACCAATGTCACGACCTGGAATACCGTTTGCCTAAAAGCTGTACCAAAATCGTCCACAATTCCTTTATACATGATCCAGACTGTCGATATTGCCGTAATAATCAGTACGAACCAGAAAAACCAGCGTGTTTCTTCATCCGCAAATAACTTCTTGGGCCTACCGTTAAAAAAGAAATATATCAAAGTAATATTGGTCGCACCGATAAACATAAAAATCGTAATTATATATTCGATATAGGCAGAGTCCCAGTAAGCGATACTGGCATTTTTCGTGGAATAGCCACCTGTAGAAATACAAGTGAGCGCATGATTGACAGCGTCATACAAGTCCATTGGACCCGCCCATAAAAGACCAATAAGGATAATGGTCAGGAACAAATAAACTCCCCACAGGCGCTTGGCCACCTGGGTAACACGCGGACGGAAACGTTCGTGCGTGATACCCGGAGTCTCGGCATTGAACATCTGGGTAGCCCCACCTCCGATAATAGGCATCAGCGCTACGGTAAACACGATCATTCCAATACCGCCCTGCCATTGCGTAAGGCTCCGCCAAAACAATATCCCGTGCGGAAGAGCTTCGATATCGGTCAATATGGTAGAGCCTGTCGTCGTAAAACCAGACATCGTTTCGAAATAAGCATCCGTCACATTATCTATATAGCCACCTAAATAGAATGGTAACATCCCCAAAAGGGAGAAAAGAGCCCAAGTTAATGTAACAGTCAGCATCCCTTCCCTGCGCCCGGCCGTATGTTCATTGGCTCGTAGTCCGATCAGCATAAAAAGGACTCCCGTTCCGAACATGATACCACTCGACTGAAGAAGCGGATAGAAGTCATTTCCTTCATATAAGAAAGCGACTGCCGTTGCAGCCAGCATAAACAACGTCTCAAGGATGAACATCATCCCTAACATCTTAATTATAAAACGAATGTTCAGCATAATATGCTATTAACAATTGACACATTGAACAGAGAAAAGAGACAACCCAGAGTTGTCCATTGACAATTAATTAAAGTAGTCCTCCAATTTACGCATAGCCGTATCCAAACAGAACACCACAACGTGGTCATAAGCTTGGATATGTGTATCACCCTTGATCATCATAGGCTCACCGTCACGAATCAATCCGCCCAACGTCAAATCTTTCGGAAGATTCAGATCTTTTACCTGCTTACGGGTAATTTTCGAATCGGGACGGGCAACAAGTTCCGCCACATCTGCATTGGCAAAAGTTAAACACTTCACGTTCGACACGTCTGCATCCAACAGGAATTGGTAGATATGGCTGGCAGCAATCAGTTTCTTATTGATAACCGAGCCGATATCCATGCTCTCCGCTAAAGGTATGTAGTCGATATTTTCGATCTTAGCGATAGTCTTGAATACTCCGGCGCGTTTAGCAGCCAGACAAGCCAAGATGTTCGTACTCGAATTATCCGTCAGTGCGATAAATGCCTGTGCATCTTTGATCCCTTCCTGCATCAACAGATCGGTATCGCGTCCGTCTCCATTGATGATCAAGACATTTCCAGGGACAACCTCAGCTATACGGTGACTCTTTTCTTTGTTAGTCTCGATTACTTTTACACGAATATTGTTCGGAAGGTACTGGCAGGTACGGATCGCAATACGGCTTCCACCCATAATAATGACTTTCTTTACTTCGGGGTCTCGCTTGCCCGCATGCAACCGGACGTCTTCGATATGGCTTTTAGTCGTTGTAAAAAAAACGATATCTCCCGATTCTATACGATCCGTACCACGGGGAATAATGGTCTCGTTCTGCCGTTTGATGGCAACGATATGATAGAGTTTCTGTTCGTTCAGTAATTCGGACAGATGTTTGTTCACAAGTCGGGAATTATCGCGCACCTTTACACCGATCAGAATCAGAGCGCCTCCGAACAACTCCCAGTATTGCCGAGTCCACGGGCGTCTGACAGCCGTAACAATTTCTTTGGCTGCCAGCATTTCCGGGTAAATCATGGAATCGATCCCCATTTTTTCAAACAGTTCCTTGTTTTTAGGGAGCAAATATTCGTAATTGTTGATACGCGCCAACGTCTTATGTGCTCCTAATTTAGAAGCCAGAATGCTGGCTGCCACATTGGTCGTTTCTTCCGGCGTGACACTGACAAACAGGTCGGCCTTTCTGATACCGGCTTCTTCCAGGTCCCGAATGGATGTCGGATTACCCACCATAGGAAGGATCTCCATGCTTGAATTCGTGAAATTCAAACGTTCCTCATTCGGATCCATCAGGATAATATCCTGCTTCTCCTGTGATAACATTTTTGCCAGGTGGGTTCCTA
>ERZ835051.2839-NODE-2839-length-14626-cov-2.911262_pt1 | contig 14626 bp, 14 predicted proteins | sample MGYA00519575_ERZ835051 | MGnify/ENA primary metagenome ERZ835051 (study PRJEB31850, sample SAMEA3708769) | human gut metagenome | biome: human gut; feature: human-associated habitat; material: faeces | place: China | collected 2014 ... | reverse complement strand
CTGCTATCATAATTGTCCGGCCACCTTTGAAATTTCTCAGTGTGTTTGCTGCAACGGCGTTCCGATTGGTGTTTTGCTCTTTGTTTCTTTTTCCAAGAGCAGGCGCGCAAACACCCCGAAAAATATACAGGAAACGATTACCTTAATTGAGGACTGTGCTGCCTCCATCGGTACTATTGCCGCAGGGAAAAATTCTTTGGAATATCCCGATGCTGCACAAGAAATCATGAAAACCACATTGGAAATTGCTCCCTATCCCCTCTTGGCTGTGAATTCTAATGGGAGTGTTTTGGCAGAAAATACCGCCTTCGGCTTTTTCCGTGATTCCCATATTTTTCAGGAGCAGGCCTTTTTAGAGACCTTGCCAAAGGATTCTCTCTATCATTTATTATCCGGAAAAAAGCTGAATAACTATATTGTCTCTTTACAGGAGGATACACAAATTCAAATTGAAACCTTTCCCATTTTTAATGCAGGTGGACAACTGATTGCCACCATTATTAAACCGGAATATACCAAACAAACCAAATCGACTTTTTCCGAAGAAACAAGCACCCTCAATCAGGATATCGGCTTTTCCATTGACGATATCATCGGAACCAGTCCGGAAATCAAGCAGCTTAAAAAGCAGGTAGTTCGGATTGCAAACAGCCCTTCCACTGTATTTATCCATGGGGAAACCGGTACCGGTAAAGGTCTGATTGCAAAAGCACTGCATTATGAAAGCAACCGAAAGGAAATGCCCTTTATTTCTGTCAACTGCTCCAGTATTCCCGAATCCCTGTTTGAATCCGAGCTGTTCGGCTATGAAGAAGGTGCCTTCACCGGGGCAAGAAAGCAGGGAAAGCCCGGTAAGTTTGAATTGGCAGACGGCGGCACCATTTTTCTGGATGAGGTAAGCGAAATCCCTCTGAATATTCAGGCAAAACTGCTCACCGTAATTCAAGACCGGGTGGTAGAGCGCATTGGCGGCGTAACACCCCGTTCCATTGATATTCGTATCATCGCTGCCTCCAATAAGGACTTACTGCAAATGATACAAGAGAAAACCTTTCGAGAGGATCTCTACTACAGACTGAATGTTCTTCCTGTCTATCTGCCTGCATTGCGTGAAAGAAAACAGGATATCGAACTGCTGAGTGAATACTTCTTAGCGCGCTATAACAAAATTCTGAATAAAAACGTATTACGAATTGATAATGAAATTATGAAGCTCTTCCAATCTTATGATTGGCCCGGCAATATCCGCCAGCTGCAAAATATCATCGAATATTGCGTAAATGTAACAAATCGCAGTATTCTCACTTCTGAGGACTTGCCGATAGATTTCGTTGAGAACAAAAGGGAGCCTATTCCGGAAGCCCTGCTGCATTTGAATGGGCATGCAGAGCAAAAAATTATTCTGGAAATGCTGAATCACTATGGTTGGGGTGTCGAACAGAAAAAAATTATTGCCAAAAAGCTGAATATGAGCCTTCGCACGCTCTATCGTAAGATACAAAAATATCAAATAGAGCCGACCTTTAAAGAAAACAATTCCTCGGAGCAATAAAAAAGAATAAAAAAATAATATCTAAGCTACGCAAAAAAGGGAGTATCCCAAGGCTTTTGCAAACCTCCAAGCTGAGTAATTCTATCTTTCATCAGTTTGAAGACTGCACAAGCTTCGGGATACTCCCCTTTTGCATTTTCAAAAAAGCTTTTTCATTTTTGGCTTAATTACAATACAAATCCGCCACCGGCAACAAATTCCCCATCATACAGCACAAGTGACTGCCCGGGCGTGATCGCTCTTTGCGGTTCATCAAAGACAACCTCTAATTTATCCTCCCCGACCATCCGCACAGTACACCATGCAGGCTTATGCGCATAGCGGATTTTCGCCAGAAAACGCTGTCCGTCCTCAAATTTATCATACGCCATGTATGCCAGATTGTCGGCACAAAGCGTTGTCCGGAATAATGCCGCATTATCGGAAAGAACAACCTCGTTTTTTTCCGTATCCAAACGATACACAAAGGCAGGCTTGCCAAGCGCAATGCCAAGCCCCTTTCTCTGCCCGATGGTATAATGAATCAAGCCCTTGTGCTTACCTAAAATAGTCCCGTCCATATCCACAAAATTACCGGGCATTCCCGTCAGCTTGCCCTCTCTTTCAATGAAAGCGGCATAATCCCCATCGGGAATAAAACAGATATCCTGACTTTCACCTTTTTTTGCCACAAAGCCGTCCACAGCCTCCGCAATCTTACGCACCTCGTCCTTGGTATATTCCCCAATAGGCAGAAGCATTGCGCCAAGCTGCTCCTGTGTCAGCCGATAAAGCGCATACGTCTGGTCTTTTTCGGCAGTTGCAGAATTTCGGATGGCATAACGTCCTGTTTTCGGATGCTTTTCGATACGGGCATAGTGCCCCGTTGCAATGTACTTCCCACCGATTTCCTTCGCCTTATCCAGGAGAGATTTTTCCTTTACCATGCGGTTGCAGACGATACAGGGGTTCGGGGTTACGCCCTTTTGATACTGTCCGATAAAATCATTCACCACACAGGTACGGAAGGCTTCTCTGCAATCCAGTATCTCATGGGAAATCCCGATGGAATCTGCCACCCGTTTTGCATCAGCAATCGCCTTCTCTGTGCCTTCTCCGTCCCACATCCGCAGTGTTACACCTGTCACCTCATAGCCCTGCTTGTTTAAAAGATATGCCGCAACCGTGCTGTCCACGCCGCCGCTCATCCCTACTACTACCTTTCCTTTGTTCATCTCATTCACCTCGTTTGCCCTGCTTTTTTCCAAGGCATTTTTTTCCATCGGCTGATTCTGTCCTTTTGTACCAGCTGTTTTGCATAAGCGAAGGTCTTTTTCTCCCCCTGCTCTGCCAGCATTTGCAGTAAGTGATTGAGCAAAGCAAGGCTTTCGGGGTGCATCACCGCCTGTACGCGCTTGCTTTTCTGATGATACAGCCAGGGGCTTGCATCGGTATAGTCTTCCTTCTGATAAACCTTGCATGCTGCAATGCGATCCATGAACATTTCCACCACATACCGCAGGGGCATTTTCATCCCAATCAGAAGCGGCCCCTTGCTGCCGGGCATGGAATAATCAATCCAATATTCAAAATGATGCTTATTTCTGCCCTTATGATGCAGCCAGGAGGAGGAATAGCCCTTCTCCTCCTTCTCTGCATTATTGGGGCTGCAATCACCCTGAAAATATTTCGCACCGACCAAAAATTCTGTCAGACTGTATTTGCTCAAATCATGCGTCAGCCCCTGCCAGTAAAGCCCAACCCGGAAGCAGCTCTGCCGCACCAGCCTTCTATGGTATGTAATTGTCTGAAAATGTTCTTTTATGTGCATTCTTCTCATTCCTTCTTGAAAACCTACTCAAAAAAGAAACCCCAATTCTCAGGAATTGAGGCCTCCAATCATTATTTTGTCAGCTTTGAAATTGCTTTGAAATGGGGTGTGCCTGCCCCCTGTGTCATTTCATACAGCGCGCCCTCGCAGGTAGTTACGAATGCACCCTCCTGCACAGCTCTCTGGATTGCATACTCCTTATTGTATACCACTCTGGAGCCAACGCAGTCCGCCACAATAAATACACGATAGCCTTCACCAATCAAATCTATAATACTCTGCAGCACGCAGATATGTGCTTCCACGCCGCAAACCAAAATTGTCTTTTTGCCCTGTGCCTTTACCCATTCCACAAAGGCATCACAGCCCATTGCGGAGAAAACTGTTTTTTCCATGGGTTCAAATGCGCCAATGGCTTCCTTCATCGCAGGAACGGTTTCGCCCAGTCCCTTTGTATACTGCTGTGTCACAGCCATAGGAACGCCAAATTCCTTCAACCCTGCCGCAAAAATAGCTGCCTTTGCAACAATTTCATCATGATCTGCAATGGCAGGCACCAGTTTTTCCTGAAAATCGATAATCAATGCCGCGGTATCTTCTGCTTTTATTTTCATATTTTTCCTCCTGATATTCAAAAAGCCTTCTTTCCTTCGGGTATCTAAAAATTCCCCTTTGCTTTTCATTTTATCCTATCAAAAGAAAATTGTCTACACCTTTTATAGGAATATTCGACTACCTTTTTTCGTTTTCCCATAATCCCTTACATAAACTTTCGCATGTGCTGCAAAGCAGATTTTTCCAGACGGGAAACCTGCGCCTGACTAATGCCGATTTCTGTGCTGACCTCTGTCTGTGTTTTGCCTTCAAAAAAGCGTAGATTTACGATTTTCTTTTCGCGCTCATTGAGGTGCTGCATAGCTTCGCTCAGAGAAAGATTTTCCAGCCAGAGCCCGTCGCCGTTCTTTTCATCACTCACCTGATCCATCACAAAAAGCGTGTCGCCGCCGTCATGATAAATCGGCTCAAAAAGGGAAACCGGATCCTGAATGGCATCCATTGCCATCACGATATTTTCTCGGCTCATCCCCATTTCCTTCGCAATTTCCTCTATGCTCGGCTCCTTTTCCCGCTCTGCCATCAGCCGTTCCTTCACCTGTAACGCCTTATACGCCGTATCTCTGAGAGAACGCGATACCCGAATGGTGTTGTTATCCCTGAGATATCTGCGAATTTCCCCGATAATCATGGGGCAGAAATACGTTGAAGGCATCACATCCATTTCGATGTTAAAATTATCAATCGCCTTAATCAGCCCCACCACACCAATTTGAAACAAATCATCCATATTTTCATTGCGGTTTTCAAACCGCTTGATAATACTCAGCCCCAGCCGCAAATTCCCCTCTATCAGCTGCTGGCGGGCAGCTTCGTCCCCTGCCTTGCATTTTATAAACAGCGCCTTCGCCTCTGCTCCTGTCAAAACGGGCAGGTTTGCCGTATTCACACCGCTGATTTCCACCTTTCCGTAATAAGCCAATCCTGTCACTCCATTCGTTCAAAGGTATATGAATACCTTCTCCCTTTGCGCATAAAAATATACGAAGCAAATCTCGCCAATCCTCGTATAAAATCACATTCTTTTTCGTATCCTAGCAAAAAAGCTGTTATAGCAATCGAAAGGAGTTTTTTTCATGCGTCTGACAGAAATCCATGACGGCATTCCCACAGCAGCCGCCCTGCGCGAAAGCACACGCATCCAGCGCCACGGCGGAAAAAACGGCAATCAGCAGTATATTGACCGTGGGTTTGGCAAGGCAAAAAATGTCGATTATGAACCGCTTCATTATCTGGATGTATAGCAAAAACGGATGTCCTTCGACATCCGCTTTCGGTGCGTCCCCATCAGGCGCACCTTTTTCTTACATCATTTTGCTTATTTCCTTTTTCAGCCGCCGCATAATCTTTTTTTCCAGTCTGGAAATATAGGACTGCGAAATCCCCAGAATATCCGCCACCTCCTTCTGCGTTTTTTCCTCTGTTTCCGGCAGAATACCAAAGCGCATTTCTACAATCCGCCGCTCCCGTCCGCTCAGCTTCTGCATGGCATCCTGCAAAAGCTCTCGGTCAACCTTATTCTCAATATCCTTCGTGATGATATCGTTCTCCGTCCCCAGAATATCGGAAAGCAGCAGCTCATTTCCTTCCCAGTCCACATTCAGCGGCTCATCAATGGAAACCTCTGTTTTCGTCTTGCTGTTTCGTCTCAGATACATCAGAATTTCATTTTCGATACAGCGTGAAGCATAGGTTGCCAGCTTAATTTTTTTATCCACCTTAAACGTATTGATTGCCTTAATCAGCCCAATCGTGCCAATGGAAATCAAATCCTCCACATTGATGCCCGTATTTTCAAACTTCCTTGCGATATAGACCACCAGACGCAGATTTCGCTCAATCAGAACAGATTTTACCGTCACATCCTCCTCTCCGCCCAGCTGCTCCAGAAGCACCAGCTCCTCCTCCGGCTTGAGCGGCGGCGGAAATACATCGCTCCCCCCGATATAGAATACCCCTCCCTGCTTCTTTTCCCGTATCCAACGGTTCAGATGGTATTTTACAAGAAAAACTAAATATCTCCATTCCTTCATTCCGAATCCTCCTTCCATAAAGAGGGTGGCACAATGCCCTCATAACTGCCCGTAAACGCTTCCTCGGCAATCCCGACAAAAATATCCCGATGGCAGATGCTTTTTTCCCCGAAAAACAAAATCAGCTTCTCTGCCCGTATGCCCCAGATCCTGCCATTCGGGTTCCCCAGACTGCTGAACGCAAGCCATTCCAAGCCCTCTCTGCTCCCGGAAAGCAGCCGCATGCCCTCCTCTGCCGAAAACAGCGGCAAAACCGCCTGCATCTCCAGAATCGCAACCCCTCTGTCATCCGCCTGCTTCAGCCCGTTTCCCGTATCAATCAGCGTACGCACCTCGGCGCATCTGCCCTGCCGAAACACAGCAGCCGTGCAGAATTCACGTCTGCGGCAAATATGCGTCTCCATCCACCCCGCACCCAATTTCAGAAATACATACGCCAGAAGCACCGCCCATGGCAGCAGCCACCACGGATAAATCCGCTCTACGATAAGACCCTGCCCAAACAGTCGCTGTGCCTGCGTAAAGGTAAACAAAAGCTGTGCGCCGCCGCCAAGCAGGAACGAAGAAAGCAGTGTTGTCCCCATCAGCCGCAAAAATATTTTTCCGCTTTTCGGTGTATAGGCAATGAAAACGCCGCCCGCCAGAAGCAAAAGCGAAAATAGCGCACCGCCGCTTCTTTGCAAAAAGAAAAGCCACGCGCAATCACACACCGCCGCAAAAAGACCGCCTAATGCAAATCGCCACCGCTTCCTTCGCAGGCCCAGAATCCGCCCTGCCATCCAGAGCAGAAAGGCATCCATCCCCCATGTCACCGGAAAAACGATATCTATGTAAATCTTCGGTTCCATTCCTTCCCTCCTTCTATGATTATAAAACAAAGGATCTGCGAAACCTGTCGTTTTTCCTGTGAAAAGCAGAAAAATCTCGACAAAAAAAGAACACACAATGCTGCCATCATGTGTTCTTCGTTTTATTTTTCCGCAAGCAGTTCTCTTGCCGCCGCCAGTGTGGTTTCCGTCACATCATTCATCAGTCTTGCCACCTCGCGCACTGCGCCTTCCTCATCCAGTGCCGTCACGCGCGTCACAGTTTCTCCTGCGTCACTTTCCTTTTCAATCAGAAAGTGGTTATCCGCCATCGCGGCAATCTGGGGCAGATGCGTAATGCAGAGAAGCTGTCGTTTTCCGCCCAGAAAGCGCATTTTCTCGCCGACCCTTCTCGCCGTTCTGCCGCTGACCCCTGTATCAATTTCATCAAAAATAAATGTCCCGATTTCATCCGCATCCACAAGCACCGTTTTCAGTGCAAGCATCACACGGCTCATTTCGCCGCCGGATGCAATCTTTGCCAAAGGCTTGAGCGGCTCCCCTGCATTGGCAGAAATCAAAAATTCCACCTTATCCTTGCCGTCTGCGCCCCAATCGGCTTTTTCTTCTATCTGAATATGAAACCGTGCATGCTTCATTTCCATGTCATGCAGTGCCGTTTCAATCTGCTCCTCCACCTGTTCGGCAGTCGCCCTTCTTCTTGCTGTCAGCGTTTCCGCAAGAGCAGACAGGCGCTTCTCCTCCGCTGCCTTCTTGGCAGAAAGCTCCGCCGCCTTTTCGCTGCTGTTGGAGAGAAATTCCAGCTCCTGTACGGCTTTTTCGTAAAATTCCAATACCGCCTCGATGCTGCCGCCATATTTTCGCTTCAATTTATAAAAAAGCTGCAAGCGCTCCTCAATGCGTTCCAGCTCCTCTGGGTCAGCCTCTTGCTTTTCCGCCTCGCGCTTCAATTCCCGCGCGCAGTCCTCCACGGCAGCATAGCCATCCGCCAATGCATCCGCCAAGGGAGACAGAGCCGCATCATATTCCGCCGCTTCCCGTAATTTCGCAAGGGCATCCCCCAGCTGGTCGCAGGCAGAGGGCGCGCGGTCATCCCCGTCATACAGAAGTGTTACGCTTTCGCCCGTCAGCCGTATCAGCCTTTCCATGCTGCTCAGGCGTTTTTTCTGCTCCAGAAGGGCATCCTCCTCGCCCTCCTGCAGCTCTGCCGCTTCGATTTCTTCCTTCTGAAACAGCAGCATATCCATCCGCTGTTCTCTTTGGCTTTCATCTCCAATCAGAATCGCAAGCTGCTTTTCTAAGTCCTTCAGCCTTTGCCGGCTGTTTTTGTATTCCTCCATTGCCTCACCAAAGCCTGCGCCGCAGAAGCGATCCAACAGGCGAATGTGCTTCACCGGATTCAAAAGAGACTGATGCTCATGCTGTCCATAAATATCAATCATATCCTCGGCAATCTCCTTCAGCATACCGACCGTCACCGTAGAGCCGTTGATACGGCAGACAGATTTTCCTGCTTCACTGAGTGTGCGGGTAATCAGAAGCGTCCCATCCTCCTCAGGGGCAATGCCGTTTTCCGTAAGCTTTTCCGTAAGCGCCTGCGACTGTACGGAAAACAACGCCTCAACCGCCGCCTGCTTTTCTCCGTGGCGCAGAAAATCCTTCCCTGCTCTGCCGCCAAGGGCAAACTGCAAAGAATCAATAATCATGGATTTGCCGGCACCCGTTTCGCCCGTCAGAATATTCAGCCCATCTCCAAAGGAGATTTCGCTTTCCTTAATCAGCGCCACATTTCTGATGTGCAGATGTTCCAGCATAAAGCGTCCCTCCTTTAGGCACTATGGATGATGCGATACAGCTTTTCGATGATAACTGCCGCCTGATTATGCGTACGCACCACACAGAAAACAGTATCATCCCCTGCAATCGTGCCAAGAATTTCGCTGTTCTGCATGTTATCAAGCGCAACGGCAACCGCCATGCCCATACCATCCAGTGTTTTCACTACAATCATGTTCTGCGCATAGTCCATTTTCAGCACAGCCTCTTTGAATACGCGCGTTAGTCTCTCTGTCACTTCCGTATCATTGCCCGTAATCACAGCATATTTCTGCCGTCCCTTTTCTGTTGCGATTTTCGTCAGCTTCATTTCACGAATATCACGAGAAACCGTTGCCTGTGTCACCACAAAGCCTTCCTCACAAAGTCTCTGTGCCAGCTCGTCCTGCGTTTCAATGTCATAATTTTCAATCAATTCCAAAATTTTTGCATGTCTGGCGATCTTCATCGCACTACCCCTCCTTACTGTTTCAGAAAGATATCCAAAGGCTGCTTGTTCAGCCATTCTTATTTCAATTTATGCCGCAGTACATCGTAAAAGCTCTGCGGCTTTGTCTTAATAATCGTGGTGCAGACATCCGCACGACGAATTTGCACAACATTCTGCCCCGTCAACGTAAAGTTGTTCTGCCCGTCCGCACTGACCGTAAAGGGCGTGTCCTCTCTGCTTGGCTTCACCTCAACCGTAACCACATCATCCGCAGAAACCACAATGGGTCTGCTTGTCAGCGTGTGCGGTGAAATGGGTGTAATCGCAATAATCTGTGCATCCGCCTTCAATACGGGCCCCCCTGCGGAAAGGTTATATGCCGTTGAGCCTGTCGGCGTACAGATGATAACACCATCCGCAAGCAGGGTATCCACAAATTCATCATTTACAAAAACGTGAAACTCCAGAATTTTATATAAATCGCGCGTAATGCAGATATCATTCAAAGCAATAATGCCCTCCGTGCGTTCATCCCCCTTGGCAATGCCGCAGGTCAGCATCATGCGCTTTTCCAGTTTAAAATCGCCCTTCAGCACCTTATCAATCGCCGCTTCGGCATAATTCTTATCCTCTGCCGTCAGAAAGCCGAGCGTCCCCAGATTGATACCCAGAATCGGCTTTTCAAATTTCGCCGTTTTTCTGCCAATGCCAAGCAGTGTTCCATCACCGCCAAGCGAAATCAGCAGATCACTGTTCTGATACAGCTCCGTTTCCGTCTGCGCATACTGCGGCAGCTCCGCCAGTTCCGCCACCGCTTCGGAAAGGCGCGGCTGACAGCCCTTTTCCTCCAGATAACGCACCAGCCGCTTTGTCACCGCCAGTCCCTTATCCTTCTGTATATTCGGTAAAATTGCTACTTTTTTCATCTTCCGCACCTCATTTCTCGCCCGAAAGGATTTTATGCGATTGTGCAACAACGGTATCTACTCTCGCCTGCACCTCGTCCTCGTGCATGCCGCTCCGGCTCTTATCCAGATAAATGAGATACTCGATATTGCCTTCAGGCCCCTTAATCGGGGAGAAATCCAGACCGAGAATCCCAAGGCTCTGTGTGCGGACATACTCCACAATCATCTCGATGACCTCGCGATGCACGCTGCTGTCCCGAACAACGCCCTTCTTGCCGACCTTCTCCCGTCCGGCTTCAAACTGCGGCTTAATCAGACAGACCAGCTGCCCCTTTTCGCCCAGCACGCCAAGCACCGCAGGCAGTACCTTTGTCAGAGAAATAAAGGAAACATCAATCGATGCAAAATCCCCTTCATCCGGCACCTGCTCATGCGTCACATATCTTACGTTTGTTTTTTCCAGACAAACAACTCTTTCGTCATTTCTTAATTTCCACGCAAACTGACCGTAGCCAACATCAATGGCATAAACCTTGCTTGCACCGTTTTGCAGCATACAATCCGTAAAGCCGCCTGTCGATGCGCCGATATCCAGACAGATTTTCCCATCCAGACGGATACCGAATACATCCATCGCCTTTTCCAGCTTATAGCCGCCGCGGCTGACATATTTCATCTGGTTACCCTTTACCTCAAGCTTCGCTGTCACCGCCACCTTTGTGCCGGCCTTGTCCTCCTTCTGTCCGTCAACGTATACATTCCCTGCCATGATATACGCCTTCGCCAGCTCCCTGGAGTTTGCCAAGCCCTGCTGCACCAGTAAAACGTCTAATCTTTCCTTTTCAACCTTTTCTGCCATGGTCATTCTCCCAATCTTTCCTTGATGCTGTTATAAATGCCCGCCGCATCCAGCCCATATCTTTCAAAAAGCTGTGCCTGCGTGCCCTGTTCGATATATTTATCGGGAAATGCCAGATTCAGCACATCCGTCTGTATCCCTGCATCCCCGTAGTATTCCAGTACCTTTGAGCCGAAGCCGCCCTTACGCAGATTATCCTCCACCGTCACAATATGGGCGCACGTTTCAGCAATCTCTTTCAGCAGCTCCGTATCCAGAGGGTTCAGAAAGCGCATATTCACAAGCACGGGGTGATACCCCTCCGCCTCTAAGCGTTCTGCCGCCTCTGCCGCCGGCTTCAGCATGTGTCCCTCCGCCAGAACGGCAATGTCTCTGCCCTTCTGAATGACCTCTGCCTTACCGTATGTAATCGGCTCCTTCTGCTCTGCAAAAGCGGTTTCCGCCGTTCCTCTCGGATAGCGCACCGCAATCGGGCCGTTCCATTCATTCACCGCAAAATCAAGCATTTCCTCCAATTCCCATGCGTTTTTTGGCGAAAGCACCGTCATATTGGGGATGTGGCTGAGAAAGGAGATATCGAAAACGCCCTGATGGGTTTCTCCGTCTGCCCCAACAATCCCTGCACGGTCTATCGCAAATACAACATGCAGCTTCTGCATACACACATCATGCACGATCTGGTCATACGCCCTTTGCAGGAAGGAGGAATACACCGCAAACACAGGTGTTACACCGCCCTTTGCCAGACCCGCCGCAAAGGTTGTGCCGTGCTGCTCCGCAATGGCAACATCAAAAAATCGTTTCGGGAAGGCTCTCTGAAATTTCTCAAAGCCTGTGCCGCCGCTCATCGCTGCCGTAATCCCTGCGACCTTCGGGTTTTTCTTCCCGATTTCCACCATTTTATCCCCGAAAACAGAGGACCAGCTTCTGCCGCCCTTGGAAAGCGGCTGTCCCGTTTTCAAATCAAACGCGCCTACGCCATGATACGCCCAGGGACGCTCCTCCGCGTAGGGATAGCCCTTGCCTTTAATCGTTTTCACATGAATGAGCACAGGGCGGTTCATTTCCTTCACGTTTTCAAACAGTTCAATCAGCTCCGGCAAATCATGTCCATCCACAGGGCCGATATATTTAAGCCCAAGCTGTTCAAACAATGCACCGCCCGTCAGAAGCATTTTCGCCCCGTCACGCACGTTTTTCAGCACCTGATATGTCCCTTCACCAATCACAGGCACATTATCTCGGAACTGCTTGACCGCCTCCTTCCACCCACGGTACTGATAGCTTGTCCGCAGGCTGTTCAGATGGCGGCTGATGGCCCCCACATTCGTATCAATAGACATCTGGTTATCATTCAGAATGACAATCATTCTGGTATGCTCCTTGCCGACATTATTCAGCGCCTCATACGCGAGTCCACCCGTCATGGAGCCATCCCCGATGACTGCAATCACATGCTCCTTTCCGCCCGTCAGGTCTCTTGCCTTCGCAAGCCCAAACGCCGCTGAAATGGAAGTGGAGCTGTGTCCTGCCGCAAAGGCATCGCAGTCGCTTTCCGTCGGCTTGGGGAAGCCGCTCAGTCCATCTAGCTGCCGCAGATGGTCGAAGCCCTCTTTTCTGCCCGTCAGCATCTTATGAATATACGCCTGATGTCCAACGTCCCAGACAATTTTATCCTCCGGCAGATGAAAGCAGTATTCCAGTGCTACAGTCAGCTCCACAATGCCCAGATTGGACGCAAGATGTCCTCCTGTTTTGGATACCTTCTGCAAAAGGAACCTCCGCAGCTCTCTGCAAAGCTGCTTTAACTCTTTTTCGTTTAAATTCTTTATATCTTCAGTGGAATGGATATGCTTTAAAATACCGTCCACAGTTTCACCAACTCTCTATTCTCACAACCTCAAAAAATCTCTCGGAAGGATCTTCTTAAAATGTTCTGGTTGTAAGATATTTTGTCAATTCCAATAAAAATGCACAGTCCTCGCCCTGCTCCTCCCATATGGAAACAGCCTCAGCGGAAAGCCTTGCCGCAATCTCTCTTGATTTTTCAATTCCAAACAGCGTCACATACGTTGTTTTCTGATTTTTTTCATCACTGTGGATGGGCTTGCCCAATTCCTCCAGTGTGCTTGTCACATCCAGAATATCATCCAGAATTTGGAAGGCAACGCCGATTTTTTCGCCTGCCAGCGCAAATGCCGCAACTGTTTTTTCATCCGCACCGCCGCAGATTGCCCCTGCCTGCAGTGCGCCGCGAATCATTGCCGCCGTTTTATGCAGGTGGATAAAATCAAGCGTTTCGATATCCAGCGGCTTCCCTTCCATGAAAACATCCACCACCTGCCCAACAAGCATGCCTTCCACACCTGCACCGTGTGCAATCGCTTTCATGGCACCTGTTGTCTGCGGCGTAGGGTTTTTCACGCAGGCATCCGCCATCGTTTCCATAGCATGATGCAGCAGGCCATCCCCTGCCAGAATCGCCATATCCTCGCCAAAAACCTTATGGTTCGTCAGTCTCCCTCTGCGGTAATCATCGTTATCCATCGCAGGCAGGTCATCATGAATCAGCGAATAGGTATGAATCATTTCCAAGGCACAGGCAAAAGGAAGGGCATCCTCCTTTTTGCCGCCGACCGCCTCGCACGCCGCCAGAACCATCATCGGGCGCAGACGCTTGCCCCCTGCCAGAAGGCTGTAGCGCATTGCTTCAAAAATCACAGGCGGAAAGTCCTTCTGTTCGGGCACCGCCTGCTCCAACGCCTGTTCAATATAGGCACAGCGTTCCTTCATTTCCTGCTTCAAATCCATCATTCTTCCACCTCCGCCTGAAACGGCTCCTCCTGCCAAAGCCCTGCTTCCTTTCTGAGCAGAACGATTTCTCCCTCCGCCGCAGAAAGCTTTTCTCTGCAAAGTGCCGCAAGAGACAGCCCCTCTTTATACAACGAAACAGCCGTCTCCAGGGAGACCTCCTCCTGTTCCAGCTGTTCTACAATTTCCTCTAAGCGTTCCATTGCTTCATCAAAGGTTTGTTTCTTTCTCGCCATCGGCAAATACCGCCTTTCCTGTCACCTCTGCCTGCAAAATGCCGTCCTTCATGCGAATCCGTACCGCCTGCCCGATTTTTGCCGCCTGCGCCGTTGTAAGCGGCGTGCCTCTCTCATCCATCAGCATGGCATAGCCGCGGTTCATCACAGAAAACGGCGAAACCGCCGCCAGCCTGCCCTCTGCCGCCAGAAGTCCTCGGCTGAGCCGTTGCAGCTGTCCTGCCGTTTCTTTATACAAAAGCCGTTCCTGCTCCGCAAGCACGCGCTCCTTTTTCTGCATCAATTCCAACGGACGCTTCAGCACAGGGCGTTCCTTCAGAAATTCCAGCCTCCGCTTAGATACCGTCAGAATCGCCTGCAAATTCCGTTCCAATCGTTCCGCCAGTGCCCTTGCATCCTCCTTTTTGTCCGCAAGTCTTGTGGTTGCAAGCTCTGCCGCCGCAGACGGAGTCGGCGCTCTGAGATCGGATACAAAGTCACAGATTGTAAAATCGGTTTCATGACCGACAGCGGAAATTACCGGAATTTTACAGTCGTAGATTGCATAAGCAAGGTTTTCATCATTGAATGCCCACAAATCTTCAATTGAACCGCCGCCTCTGCCGATTATGATAACATCACAGGCGTTGTATTTATCAAGTTTCTGTACGGCGTCAATAAGTTGAGCGGGAGCATTCTCGCCCTGAACAAGTACGGGACACATAATTAT
>ERZ835051.2829-NODE-2829-length-14647-cov-3.063459_pt1 | contig 14647 bp, 10 predicted proteins | sample MGYA00519575_ERZ835051 | MGnify/ENA primary metagenome ERZ835051 (study PRJEB31850, sample SAMEA3708769) | human gut metagenome | biome: human gut; feature: human-associated habitat; material: faeces | place: China | collected 2014 ... | reverse complement strand
TACTCTCTCCGGGAGATTATGGCCAAATAAGTATGATTGTCGTCTTTATCGTTTTCAGCGATGTCCTCGTTGACTGCGGTTTCAACAATGCGTTGATTCGCAAAAAAGAACGAACACAAGATGATTATTCTACTGTCTTTTATTTCAATACCGCCATTGCTATTGTATGCTATGGATTGCTATTTTTTATAGCCCCATTTGTGGCTGAATTCTTTAAAATGCCTATTTTGAAAGCATTGTTAAGGGTTCAGGCATTAAGCGTGATATTGAATGCATTGTTTGCCGTTCAACTTGCCAAACTTACTGCAGAACTGAATTTTAGAGCAATTGCCAAATGCAATTTCATTTCAAGTTTATTTTCCGGATGTATAGGTATAATATTTGCCTACATTGGCTTTGGTGTTTGGGCCTTAGTATTTCAGGCACTCTTTGATTGCATAATTAAGGTAATTGCTTTCAACATAATATGCAAATGGAAGCCATCACCGAGATTCTCTAAAGAATCTTTTAAATGTATGTTTTCTTATGGCAGTAAGCTATTGATATCAAATCTTATTAATAAAATATATCAAAGTTTGACAACCTTAATAATCGGTAAATTTTATAGTGCCGGTGATTTAGGTAAATATGATAGAGGAGCCAGTCTGGCATCGTTCCCACCCGACAATATTAATGCGGTAATGCAAAAAGTAACATTCCCTATACTCGCAAAATTGCAGGATAACGAGGATAAACTTATTGGTGTTTACAAAAAGTATATTCGGATGTTATCAATTGTGATTTTTTTTTCGAGTTTACTCCTTGCCGCATTAGCTAAACCTTTAATTTTAATAATTCTGGGTTCTAAATGGGCAGGAGCTATAATATTCCTTCAGATTTATACGTTTGCTGTATGTTTTATGCATATTGATACGGTCAATTTGAATCTATTGTTCGTAAGAGGTCGCTCAGATTTAGTCCTCCAACTCGAAGGTATAAAAAAGACTCTCTCGACACTCGTATTAATTGCCTCCATTCCATTTGGAGTGGTCGCTATCTGTGTTGCAAAGGTTATTCATACTCAAATCACAATCATTTGTGATTCTTATTACACCGGCAAATTTTTTGGATATGGCTTAATACGTCAGATTCGCGACGTGGGTCCATACTTTATTTTCTCCATATTTGCTTGTCTGCCTGCGTTCTTACTATCATTTACTAATTTAAACAACTTTGTTGTTATTGCTTTTGGAGTATTATGTGCCTTTGTAATTTACTACCTGCTTCTGCGACGAGATGAAATATTCATCGAAATGTTTTCAATTATAAGATCCTCACTAAAAAAACAATGAAAGATCAAGCTATTCAAATAATTCGAGTTGCTGCAATGATTTATATTGTAATTTATCATTGCGTGTGCTATTATGGCATTTGGCAAGATCAATTCCCCACTAATACAATTTATGAATCTATTGAAAATTGGCGGGGAGCGTGCAATATTGCACTTAATGCCTTTGTTTTTATCTCCGGATATCTTTATGCATCACTTTATAACCAGGGGAAATATCATAATACAAGAGATTTGATAATCGGGAAATTCAAGCGTTTATTGTATCCTTATTGTATGTGGGCTATAATTGCAACGATATTATTGCGCACGGAAAACAGCATTAGAGATCTATTTACTGGCACTCAACATCTTTGGTTTCTATTAATGCTCAGTGCATTGTACATTATGATTGCCCTTTGTAGAGTAATGCGGTGGAAAGTCAAATATATTATTTTAGGTATTGTACTATGTTTGGTTTTCAACACGTTGAACGCCAGATTTTTTTCTGACATCCCGGATTATTTACGAATTAGAGATGCCATCAAATATATGCCTGCATTCCTATTTGGCGTGATAGCTGTAAAAACAAAGGCAGTGGCAAAGCTTAGTCAAATTAAACTACGGTATAATGTAATGGTATTATTAACCTTAGCTTATATTTCGGGACTGGTTATAATCATAGATAGGCTGCCTTTTGGATTGCTCTATCGTGATATTCCGAGCTATTTCTTGATCTTATGGTTGTATGTCATTATCTCTAAAAGATCCATTACTATGTCTAATACAACTGCAAAATTATTTAATTCTTTCGACAAACACAGTATGTCAATATATTTGATTCATCATATCCTGATTTGGACAGGATTGACCTATATCAGTTGGATGCCATTGATTTTTGATGAACATTTTATTCAGGCACCAATTATAATGTTCCTGATTGTTTTGCCTTTATCCTGGAGTTTTTCCTATGTCTTTAGCGCATGGAAATACACACAGCTTTTATTCACCCCCAAAGTTGCAAAAGCTTGAACAAGAAAAAATGAAAAGAATTTATTGGTGTCCGATAAAACTTCCAATCCATATTTGACTTTTTATTTTCCTCGGACAGCCGATATGTTGAATGTGTAGGGGGGTCATTGGGAGATAAAAGTCCATTAGAAGCGCCTGAATTGGGCAATACGGCATCCTTGTTAAGGTATACCCTACGAAAGGAGAATATTTTTTATCGGACAGCCAATACAATGCCGAAATAGGGGCTTGTCAATGCATAAAATCACTCAGAATAGCCAGTTAAACACGTTTATCGGACACCTATATTTTCAAACAGATAAAGCAGAACTTTCCTCTGAGATATTTCTATGGAGAAAGCGCAAACGCCATCAAAATCCAGATCTGGGTCACACTCATCGCAAATCTGTTGCTTTCCGTCTTGCAAAGCAAGCTAAAAAGGCGATGGAGCTTCTCCGGCCTCGCCACAATCGTGCGAATTGTACTGATGTATTACCTCAATCTCGAAAAGTTCCTCAATCAACCCGATGCTGATCTGAATTTCATGCTTGCCGAGGCTTCTGAATCACCTCCTCTATAGCCTGAATTTGACTAAGGGGAGCTTGGCCGAGACAAAAAGTAAGCCCAACTTCTACTTATCAGAAAGTTGGACTCACTGCTTTATGGTTTAGCGGACAGTAATAATTAGAAACTGTTTACGGGCGTTCAACATTTATAGGAGCTTGCGATGTGTGATAAATTGCTTTAACCCTGACAGCTCCATATGAAGCAAGTATTTATCACTGTCAAGCATGAATCGTGGTAAAAAGTGGTTGCATGTCAAATTGTTTTTGAAAGGCAAGTTTGATACAGCGGCAGGGAAATATTGTTTTGCTGTCTCTACACTGGATTTATTGACGGAGGCCAATTCACCATAAGGAAAACTGAATATAATCTTTTTAAATTGCTCAGGGGCGTTGGCCATCTCCTGTTCCATGTCATCTTTTGGTAGACAGCTCAGCGGATAATGACTTTTAGTATGCCAACCTATTTCCCATCCCAGGGTTTGTAAATGATATATATCATCATTATCAATGCCAGTTAACCTTAGTCTTAGATATTCCGGTGAGCATAATTCGAGTATGTTCTTAAGAGGATATTGGCGATTAAGTATTTGTAGAAGAAATTCGCCTTTTGTTTTTGTATCCTTAGTGAAAGCAGGCCAAATAATTTTCGTCCAAGTGTGAATTCTGTCAGCACCCAAACAAAAAACTTGATTGTCAAAGCGCTTGTCAGATAATTCGTATTGACCGGCTGGAGCCAGTTCAACCCAGTGCATTAAAAGGTCTACAACCAAGGCTTTATTGGGATTATGATTATTTAGATTTTGACCTGCAACAAAAATAATTGCAGGAATTTTAAGATTGTTAAGTATACGTGCGGCAATTTCTCCCTGATTCTTATAGCCGTCATCGAAAGTTATAATAGCCTCTTTCGTATTATCCAATCCAATTCCGAAAGAAAAATGCTTCCCAACTTCTTGAACAATTTTTCTGAATTCCGTTTCTGTGTGAGTCAGACCAATCCTTTTACCATATGGCAAATCTTTTTCTTGCATCACATTGTGGAAAGTCAAAATCCTTTTCTTTTTCCTATTGAGAAAATAGAAAAATTTTATCAATCCACTATAATAGCAGAACACCCCAAATGCTTTGACCAAAGTACGATTCATTATACCTTAACCTTAACAACGGGAAATTTTCCTATAGACTAATTTCATGAATTGACGGGTATGAACTAACGTTGATGCTATAAACGGCAAAGGATCTTTTATATTCATTGTAAAAAATGCACTTGTTTTATGAAAATCTTTAATCCATTGACACAATGAAACTTTCCCTTCCACAATATTATACATGTCATTTTCGTGCATAACAAAAAATGGGGTTTTAACTGTTTGTTTTTCGATATCTGAGGAGGTAAGATGGCCAATAGCATATTTGTACCATAAATATGGGAAATTAGCTCCAGCAGCTGTTGTAACATAGCCTAAACCATCATTGCGCAGATTAATTTCAAGAAAATAGTATGTATCGTCTTTGCAAAGGAAATCAAGACTAAAGATCCCCTCATAACCAATTTCGCGTACTAATCCCTTAATGCCTTTCAAATTGAGGTTAGGATGCTTTTCAAAAGGATCAAGACACATGAATTCGCCCATACGTTTAAGACTTTCACGCACTTTACGTGTAACCCCTTTGAGAATAACATCCTTGCCGTTATTGAATGAGACACCCACTACTGTCATCTCAAAATCTTTTTGGATATAGTCCTGCACAAGATATCTCACGCCAGGACGTAAAGACGACTTCAATTCTTTTGGGTTGGCACATATATGAATATCGCTCTTGGTAGATTCCACGCTGTTTAATCCCTTGACAAAACATGGATAGGATATACCGTCAGGGATGTGCTCGGCATCTTCAATTATTAACGTGTTAATAAGTGTCAGACCATTTTTTGCAGCAACCTCAAACGAATTGACCTTGTCCTGAAAATGGCAAATTCGACCTTGACAATTGTTGGCATTGAAGATATAAAAATGATTCTTCAATTCATTGAAGTTCTTATCAAGTACTGCTATTGAGGGGTCACTGGCGCACAAAACTACGGGTTTATCCTTAGATTTCCCATATTTTTCTAAAAGCACCTCGGGTGCTTTGTCCAAGTTCTCAAGAAAAAAGACATTCTGAATATACTTGCTATGGCGGATGGTGCAATCTCTATGTTTACATGGTTCTAAAAGAAAATCTACTTTATAACCAGCTTCTCCGAATGCTCGAATTAATCCGTAAGCTGTCTGTAAACCATTCCCAAAAACTATAATCTTAGCCATTTTGTTATATTTTATTTGTTGTTTATTTTTACAATTTTCAGAAACTCACTTTCGTTATATGGAGAGAAGTGTTTCGCACACCAATCTTTCACTATTGTAGAGTGGAGCTCGTATGTTGTTGGATTATTGAGGGTTTCAATTACTTCTTTAAGACTTTGACTCTCATAAAGTGGGTAATTAAATTCATCATAGAACATATTAATTCCATCATTTTGAATACTTGTGTTACAGAAGAATGTAGGTATTCCATAGCTCGCATATTCAAATGCAGAGGTGGAAAAGAACGTTAGATGCAAATCAATCTTTTTCGATAAGTCAGCAAGAGTCTTATTTGTTTGTTTTGCATGGTGATATTTATTAAATAAATCACTTATATCAATGCAATTATTATAGCGTGGATGATGTTTCATCCAAATTATCACGTTCATATCCTTAGTTTGTTCAAGCACTTCTACAATCTCGTTTTTCATAGATTCCAGCTGTGCCGTGCTTAAGTCATCGGTAAGCTGCAAGGAGAACAAAATATTATGAATCCCACATTTTTTCGCATACAATCTTTTAACCACAAAGTTGGAGTAAAGGGGATGTCCAATAACATTAACTTTGTTATTCATAACTTCTTCATCTCCTTTTACAAGAATCCGTTTAAATCCATCTCCCCATAACATGAACTTTAAATTGGGATTCTTATATTGTGAACGTAATTTATGTGTAGTCTGATCAAAAAAAGTTTTATGACGTTTGCATAATATGCCATGTTGCAAATCATATACTTGTGCGCATGGATTCAATGATGCGAACAAACAAAACATCGAACCGGAGATTGTTATATAAATATCGCTTTTATAATATCCTAACGTAAGAGAATTTACAATTTTGGCTACTACTTTTTCGCGTTCATAATAGTTTTTATGCGTTAAAAGCAATGATACAATTTTACGTACTATTCGCACAAGCAGCAGAAAGTTTCTAGCTGATTTTGCCTTATGATCGTGTGGAAGTCCGTTACCACCTGGCTCTTCATATAATCTATATGAAATATTATGACGCTGACATGTTTCCAAGAGAGGTTTGAAAAAGGGGTTTGTCCCTTCTTCGTTTCTATTAAAATGCTGCGGATAGTAGAAAAGAATTTTTTTCATCTTTTTGCTGCAATTTTTTCAATTTCCGATTCCCATATCTTTACAACGCGCATCCAGTCATATTTTCTGCCAAGTTCAATTGCCAATATTGAAACTCGATGCAGTGTTTCAGGGTCCCCTTCTAATTGCTTAATGACTTCTTTTGCTTCATTTATATTATTTACAATAAATCCATTTTCATTGTTTTGAATCCACTCTGCAGCTCCATAATCAGGATAACATAGCGTGGGAACTCCGCTGCAAGCTGTTTCCAGTTGAACCTTCGGAAAACCTTCACTCCGGCTGGGGAAAAACATTAAATCCATTTGGGACAGCACTTTCGATAATTCAGTGTGATTCAATCTACCATGATAAGTGACATTTTTTAATCCCGTTTTGTTTAAATAATCTAGCAGCCTTCCGGCATCTCCCAAATCATCGCCACCAATGATATGAAAATGCAGATTAGGAAAATTGTCAGCTGCCTCAAAAAAATCAAATATACCTTTAGTAACAAGTTTGTTTCCAATAAACACTATATCAGTCAATTTTTTTTGGGGCTTTTTGGGGGTGGCGAATAAACTATATTCAACTCCTAACGGCAAAATATTGGGGGCTATGTTTAATTTTTGTCGTTTGCTTTCTTTTTTTGCCAAAAAATTTGTTATTGCATACAAATACGGAGAAAAGATTGCAAATTTATTGATATATTTTATGTGAGTTCTATCTTCAGATGGTTCTCCAAGCAATCCTTCAACTGTGGTAAACAACCGCGTGTTAAACATAAAACCAACAGCCTTACAGAAATGCACTAACTGTCCTTTGGGCAGATATGCAACATCAGCTGTAGCAATTCCTTTCAAATAAACATAATACCTCCATATTCTTGCCGGCAACCGCAGTTGTATATATGATACTCCCCTTACTTTTTGAAAATCTTCGGCATGTTGATTTGGATGAAGAATCGTAGATACCTTAAACCGGTTTTTGTCTAAATATTTAGACAAAGAGTAACAATTGATGTTCTGTGCATTAAGATAATTAACATATCCCCCAAGAAACACTTTAATCTTTTTCAACTTTCACCTCCTTGCTTTAAGTAGTCGTAACATTTAGTTTATACTTGCTAGATGGGCAACGTTGATATTGAGATCAGCGCCAAGCGAAGCGGAAGCTCGATTGGTCGCATAGAGCAACGAGTCTGTGGACATATAATCCACCGGTTTGAGCCATTATTTTTGCGATAGCTCTGTGTCTTTATGTGTTTACACATAGATGCGCAAAAAAATTTTGATGTAACCTAATTTTCAACATCTCATCTACTTATGCCTTACTGGGATTTTCCACTTCTGTCATATTATTAAGCGGATAAGCCCCGAATTGGCCAACAGTAAAATTTCGTGCAAAATTAGTTTAATTAATTTAGATATGCAAATGGAGCTTAGAAATTAGAAACCTGTAACACGCGGGATGTAGAGTATTTGTGTATGTACTTATTTTTGAGTAATTTTGTAATATGAAAATTGAAGGGAATGTAAAATTCGCGAATCAGCATGAGGATATATCCTAAATGCGACAAATGACTATATGGCAAGTATATATTGATGTTGAAGCCCATGATTGAAATTGGTTGATATGGAAAAGAAATTGCCGGTGGCGGTGATAATTCTCACCAAGGACGAGGAGAGGCACATCGAGAGGTGTGTCAGGAACGTGCTTCAGATCAGTGACGAAGTGTACGTGGTGGACTCTGAGTCGACGGACAGAACCTGTGAGATTGCCGAAAGGTTCGGGGCGACGGTGGTGGAGCATCCGTGGCCGGGCAACCAGGCGGAGCAGTTCAATTGGGCGCTCGACAATCTGCCGGTAAGGGCGGAATGGATACTGAGGCTGGACGCCGACGAGTACCTGCTGCCGGAACTCGTGGAGGAACTGCGGGAGAAACTGCCCGCCATGCCCGAGGACGTTTCGGCTCTCTCTCTCTCTCTCGCGAGGTGCTTTTGCGGGCGCGTCCTGCGCCACGGCATCGTCAACAATATCCGCATCGTGCGTATCTTCCGCAAGGGAAAGGCTCGATACGAGCGGCGAATCATGGACGAGCACTTGACCATTCTCGACGGTCGCACCGTGGAGATGAAGCATCAGTTCATCGACGATAACCGGCTACCCCTCGGTGAGTTCGTCACCAAGCATAACCAGTATGCCTCGCGGGAGGCGGCGCTGCTGCTGGATGCCGAATACGGTCTCTCCGACCACGTCGCCCAGGCCGGCGGACACGGTGCGGAGGTGGAGAGGAAGCGGGCTCAGAAAGCCAGGTATGCCCGGATGCCGTTGTTCTGGCGCGCCTTCGCCTATTTCATATACCGCTACATCGTTAAGTTGGGTTTCCTGGACGGCAGGGAGGGGTTCCTGTGGGATTTCTTGCAGGGGTGGTGGTATCGGACGCTGGTGGATGCCAAGGTGCTGGAGATTAAGCGCAAGAGCGGGGAAGACAGGGAGAAGATAATCGAGATACTCAGCCGCGAATACGGCATAAAATTATGACGGTATGGAGAAGCTGAAGGTGAGCATTGTGACGGCGGCGTATAATAGCGCGGCGACGATCGGGGATACCGTAAGGAGCGTGGTCGCACAGACGTACGAACCGGTGGAGCATATCATTGTAGACGGAGGGTCCACGGACGGTACGGTGGAGGTGGTAAAGGAGCTGGAACGGCTCTACGCACCGGGCAAGCGACTGGTGGTGGGCAGCGGGCCGGACAGGGGCATATACGACGCCATGAACAAGGGCATAGCCCGAGCCACGGGTGATGTCATCGGCATCCTCAACAGCGACGACTTCTTCTCGTCGCCGAATTCTCTGGGGCGGCTGATGGACGCGCTGACAAAGGATGTTGACGCGGTATACGCCGACCTGCACTATGTCTCGGACAGCGACCTGACGGTGCCATTGCGCATCTATCACTCGGGGGCGTTCTCGCGGCGCCGGATGCTGATGGGTATGCAACCGGCGCACCCGACTTTCTACTGTCGCCGGGAGTGTTACGAGCGCTTCGGGGGGTTCGACATCGACTTCAAGGTGGCGGCCGATTTCGAGCAGCTTCTCCGCATGATTTACGTAGGGCGCATACGCACCTGCTATGTGCCGTTCGACTGCGTGACGATGCGTCTGGGCGGGGCGTCGACGTCGGGCCTGGCAAGCCATCGACAGATTATGCGCGACCATCGGCGGGCGTACAAGAAAAATCATGTGTCGGGCAATTTTTTTACCGACTCTCTGCGTTATTTCTGGAAACTGGGCGAACTGGCCGGGGCGCGTCTGCGTTGGAACCGTAACGAACTGAATGACTGACACTGCATCACATAGCCATGGTCGGATAGAATACCTGGACGCCATGCGCGGCTGGGCCATCTTTGTGATGGTCTGGGTGCACTCGACGTGGTTGGCCCTGGGCGCCGACAAGGTGTATATGTGGAGCTTCGCGGTGGTGTACCCGATGCCGGTTTTTTTCGCCGTGTCGGGGTATTTGTACAAGAACCGTCCCGGGGTGCCGTGGCGGCGCTGGCTGAAGATGCTGGTGCTGCTGCTTGTGGGCTCGCTGGGCTACGCGCAGCTGTTCGGCGAGGACGCCTGGGGGATGTTCTCGGATATGTACTACTACTGGTTCTTCGCGGCGCTGCTGCTCTGCGAACTGTGCCAGTACGGCCTTGATAGGCTGGCGTTAGGACGCACGGCACGTGCGGCCCTACAGGTGTACATCGTGGGGGCGGTGTCGCTGTGGAATGTGTTTTGGTGGTGCATGGAGGACTTTGGCGCGAACCGGTTCGGCATCCCGTGGGCTGACATGGAGAGCTACTGGCTCTTCTACGCGATGGGGGCGATGATGGGACGCGACCTCAAGGCTCGGCGGGCGCTGACGACGTGGCCGATGGCGGCGATAGGGGCGTTGCTGCTTGCCTACGGCATCTACTGCGGCAAAGGCGCCGGCTCGCCTGGCGGACTCGCCGGCGGTCTCGGCGCGGTTACGCTCACCTGGTGGGCGTTCCGACAACTCTCGATTCGGACGCACCGGGGTGCGTCCCTGCTCGCGTGGCTGGGGAGGCAGAGCCTGGGGGTGTTCCTGCTGTCGTACCCCGTGCTGTCGTGGCTGCTGCCGCTGGGGCTGCGAGTGCCCCGCAGCTGGGTCGATACTACTCCGCGTCAATGGTTCGCGGCCCTGGCGGTGGCCATCCCGGTCACGCTGCTGATGGCCGCCGCTACATACCTGTTCAAGAATTTTTTCAAAAACCTGAAATTTATCCACATACAAAAGATATGACACAGAAGAAAAAAGCGTTGATCACCGGCATCACGGGCCAGGACGGTTCTTACCTGGCGGAGTTCCTTCTCGCCAAGGGCTACGAGGTGCACGGCACCATTCGCCGGTCGTCGACCGACTTCCGGGAACGCATCGCCCACCTGGAGGGGACGCCCGGCTTCCACCTGCACTACGCCCACCTGGAGGACTCCATGAGCCTGTTGCAGGTCATCGGCAAGGTGCGGCCGGACGAGATTTACAACCTGGCGGCGCAGAGCCACGTGCAGGTGTCGTTCGACTCGCCGGAGTTCACGGCCGACGTCGACGCCACGGGCGTGCTGCGTGTGCTGGAGGCGGTGCGCTTGTGCGGGCTGGGCGACACCTGCCGCATCTACCAGGCCTCCACCTCGGAGCTCTACGGCAAGGTAGAGGCCGTGCCGCAGGACGAGAGCACCCCTTTCCACCCCTACAGTCCGTATGCCGTGGCCAAGCTTTACGGCTTTTGGATTGTCAAGGAGTACCGCGAAGCGTACAATATGTTCTGCTGCTCGGGCATACTGTTCAACCACGAGAGCGAGCGGCGCGGCGAGACGTTCGTGACGCGCAAGATCACTTTGGCGGTGGCACGCATTGCGCAGGGCAAGCAGGAGAAGCTGCTGCTGCAACCTGTCGTCGTTGCGCGACTGGGGATACGCTCCCGACTACGTGGAGTGCATGTGGCTGATTCTGCAGAACGATAAGCCGGAGGACTTCGTTATTGCCACCGGCGAGCAGCACTCGGTGCGGGAGTTCGCCACGCTGGCCTTCCGGCACGTCGGCATTGAGCTGCGCTGGGAGGGCGAGGGCGTAGACGAAAAGGGCATCGATACCAAGACCGGCAAGGTCATAGTGGAAGTAAGCCCCGACTTTTATCGCCCCACCGACGTGGTGAACCTGCTTGGTAATCCCGACAAGGCCCGCCGCGTGCTGGGCTGGAACCCTTCCAAGACGCCCTTCGAGGAGCTGGTGAAGCGCATGGTCGACTCGGACATGGCCAAGGTGGCCATAGAGCGTGCCGGCGAGAACATCCGTACCAACCTGGCCGAGTACCTGGAAAAGGGCATCGTCAAATAAGGCGAGAAAGACTGTTTTTACGGTTCGGCGGCGACCTGCGGGTTGTCGCCGAACGCGTTATACGGAGATGAGGAGTGGCGCTTGAAGTTCTCGGCCTGTTCGAGGATTTCGCGGAAGACTTAGTCGCTTTCCTCGCCATAGATGCAAAGATGGAGGAAATTATACGTGCGGCAAAATGCGGCGGAGGCCGCACCGTTTCCGATGCGGCCTCCGGGGGTTGAAGGTCTGTGTTTACTTACCGGCGATGACGCGGGTGGTGCGGGTGGTGCCGTCGGGGTATCGGCTCAGGCGGATGTAGGGCTGGCCGGGGAGGAGAGTGGCGGCGGGTACTTCGAGGCCGGCGGGGGTGAAGTAGCGCATCTGTACGGGCGTTTCGGCGTCTATGCCGTCCACACCCACCGTCTTGTCGATGGCGATGAGGTAGTCGCGCTTGTGAGAGCCGCAGGTGGCGGGGAGGCGGACGGTGCCGGTGAAGGCGTCGTTGGTGACGTGCATGCGGGTGCCGTCGGGGCGGATGGCTGTGTTGTCGGCCGTCCAGACGATGCCTGCGGGGCATCCGGCGTTGAAGCTGCGGGTCACCTTGGCCTGCGTGTCGGTGCCGGTGAAGTGGAGGGCGGCGACGTGGAGCAGCAGCACCTCGCAGTCGGCGTGGGCCGAGAGCAGCGGGAAGGAGAAGTCGTCGCCTCGCTGCCAGCTCTCGCCGGGCTCGAGCAAGCCGAGCTGTGCGGGGGTTACGGCTACGCCCACCTTGGGCAGTGTGGAGGCCGGGCATACTGTGTCGAGGTAGTAGGCTTCGGAGATTGAGGCGTCGGTGGTCCAGTAGGTCTCTTTTTCGGGTATGTCGGTGTTGATGCCGAGGATGGGGCCGGCGGCGTCGGCGGGGCCGTTGACCTGGCCGGTATTGACGCAGCGGTCGATGGAGATGACGGCGTAGTTGCCGCCGGAGCGGGCGTAGGTCTGTCCCACTATGCCGCCCACCTGGTAGGCTCCGGTGACGGTTCCGGCGTTGTGGCAGTCGGCTATCTTGGCGCCGGTCTGGCCGGCTATGCCGCCGATGGCGTGCCCGGTGGCGGCGGTGCCGGATTCTACGGTGCCGGCGGTGGTGTTGGTGGTGCGGACGTTGCCGAGGTTGACGCAGCGGCGGATATGGGCCGTGTACGTCTGGGTGGTGCCGACGATGCCGCCGATGCGGTTGGTGCCGCCGGTGACGTCGCCGAGGTTGCGACACTCTTCCACCACGAGCTCGGCGCCGAGGTTGTTGGCCAGGATGCCGCTAACGCTGTAGGTGTCGGCCTTTACCTCGCCCTCGTTCAGGCACTTGCGGAGTATGACGTAGCTGCCGGACTGGCAGGCGATGCCGGCCGCCAGAGAGCCGGTGGAGGTGATGCGGCCGGTGTTGCGGCAGTTCTCGAAGAGGGTGGGCTCGTCGACACTGTTGCCGTTGCCGGTCTTGGCGACGATTCCGGCGGCGTAGCTCTTGGCGTTGAGTACGGTGATGTCGCCGGTGTTGTAGCAGTCGGAGATGTGGCTGAAGCGGCCTACGGTACCGAAGAGTCCGGAGGCTGTGCCTACGGTGCCCTGGGCTGTGATGTTGCCGGTGTTGTAGCATCGGACAATCCGCATGGGATTGTTGGAGAATCCGGCGTTGGCGACGATGCCGGCCACGTTGCCGCGAGCCTTGAGCTCGGCGCTGTTGTAGCAGTCCTCGAGTACGTACTCGCGCTGGATGGCGGCGTTGCCGTCGGCCTGCGCGATGATGCCTCCCCAGTAGGAGACGTCGTTGTCCTGGTCGGCTAAGTTTGCGCAGTCGATGAAGGTTGAGGGGAGTGCCTTGCTTACGATTCCGGCGCAATAGGTGCCGCCGGAGGTCTTGCCGTAGTTGCGGCAGCGGGTGAAGGTGGCGGAGCCTTTGAGCTCGGCGCAGATTCCGGCGGCGTTGCCGGCGGTGGTGGTGGTGGCGTCGATTAGCCCGTAGTTGGAGCAGTCTGTGAACTCTGCGCCTTCGTAGGCCAGGGCGGCGAATCCGGCGCGGTATGACTTGTTGCCGGTGATGTGTGCGCGGTTGACGCAGTTGACTATACGGCCGTAGCACTCGCCCACGAAGGCGGCGCCGTAGGTCGCCTTTGTCTGGGTGAAGGTGCCCTCGATGGTGAGATCGCGGATGGAGCCAGAGGGGCCGAGCTTGGCGAATGTACCCATCTTGCCGGCGGCGAAAGTGTGTTCGATGCCGGTGAGCTTGTGGTTGTTGCCCAGGAAGGTGGCGTTCCACTGGTTGCCGCTCACGGGGGTGAAGTCCTTGCCGGAGAAGTCGATGTCGGCCATTAGCTTTACGTACAGGCCTGCCATGTCGATGAGGTTGGTGTTGACGTGTGTGGCGAGCACGTTCCAGTCGTCGACGGAGGCGAGCTGGTAGGGGTCGGCCTCTGTGCCGGCGCCCCGCAGGGCGATGGCCGGGATGCGGGCGATGTTGATGTGCTTTGTGTAGGCTCCGTTGACGGCTGTGAGGACGTTGGAGACGGCGCCGGTGACGGTGGCCGGGGGCACGAGCCTGCCGTCGGCGATGGAGAAGCCGTTGTCGGCGCTCAGGCTCCAGGATGCGGTTGCCGACAGGGTGGCGGGAGAGGCGATGTTGCGGGCGTTGTCGTCCTGGGCCATGGTGATGACGGTGGTGGCTGCTTCCTTGACGCGCGGGTCGTCGGCGAAGCTGGTGAGCACGGGGTATTGGCCTTTGACGGCTGTCCAGGTGGCTTCGGTGAAGCCGCCGGGGAGCTGGCCGGAGGTCAGGGCTTCGGTGGTCAGGCCTGTCATGCCGGGCATCGCGGCGGAGGCGTTGGGGAAGATGGGTAGGATCTGGTTGTCCCAGTATACGCTCTGGACGGCACCGTTGGTGGTGCCTTCGCCCACTATGGCGCCTACCTTTGCG
>ERZ835051.2811-NODE-2811-length-14710-cov-3.365200_pt1 | contig 14710 bp, 6 predicted proteins | sample MGYA00519575_ERZ835051 | MGnify/ENA primary metagenome ERZ835051 (study PRJEB31850, sample SAMEA3708769) | human gut metagenome | biome: human gut; feature: human-associated habitat; material: faeces | place: China | collected 2014 ... | reverse complement strand
GGATAAAAAAGTTCTCCAAATAGTGCTTGATGAAGATTCAAAAGCCTTGGAGGAAGTTGTCGTTACCGCTTTGGGTATTACTCGTTCAGAGAAAGCGTTAGGTTATGCTACACAAAAGTTCAAGGGGGATGAATTAGAGAAAGTTAAGGGCGTGAATATCGCGACGAGTTTAAGTGGTAGGATCTCGGGCATGCGAGTGTATAATTCTACGGAATTTGGGGTCGCTCCTAAGATAAAATTACGTGGAGAGGAGCCTTTGGTCGTCGTGGATGGCGTTCCTACAAATCAAGCGTTTAGTGATTTCAACCAGGATGTGATTGAGAATATCACTGTGTTGAAAGGGGCTACGGCCTCTGCGTTGTATGGTTCCCGAGGTGGTAATGGAGCGATCATGATTACCACCAAGAAAGGGGGTGATAAGGGCTTTTCTATAGAGGTAAATACCAGTAATATGTTTAATGCCGGACAGTTAAAAATACCGGAGGTGCAGACGGCTTATAGCGCCGGGTCTGGAGGTAAATTTGATAATATAGATTATGTCTGGGGCGATAAGTTGGATATTGGTCGTGTTTATACGCAATGGGATCCTATTAAGAAAGAGTATCGGGAAATGGAGTTGACTTCGAGGGGTAAGAATAATTTTAAGAATTTCTTGGAGTTTAGTATGATCAGTAATACTACGGTCAGTGTATCATCTTCTGGTAAGAATGGAAGCATCCGCACTTCTTTGTCTTATTTGTATGATAAGAATCAATATCCGAATTCACGTAAGAATAAATTCTGGTATAATATTGGTGGAGAGCTGAAACTAGGCAATAAGGCGAGCGTGGAAGGTAGTATGAACTTTACGCAGGAATCTGCGCCGAATACGGCTGGGTATGGATATGGTACCGGATATATGTACAATATTTTATTATGGACTGGTCCGGAGTATGATCTGCGGGATTACAAGGATTATTGGCTTGTCCCAAATGAAAAGCAAAATTGGCATTATACGGATTGGTATGATAATCCTTATTTTGAGGCTTATGAGAAGATTAAGTCGATAAATAATTTTACGACGAATGGTTCATTGTCTTTTAAGTACGAGATACTCCCTTGGCTGAAATTGCAATTGCGTGCGGGAGGAGTCGCTTATGCGAATAATAATGTGACTCGTTCTTCGGTGGGAACGATCTCTAAAGGCCGTGGTGGCTGGGAAGACGGAGCGCTGGGTTATTATAAAGAGGGCAAGAAGACTGGTTTTACCATGAATTATGATTTCTTCTTGCTGTTTAATAAGAAGCTGAGTGATTTTAGTGTTGACGGTTTATTGGGAGGTTCTCTTTATTATACGAAAACAAAGAATCTGGAAGCTTCCACGAAGAATGGCTTGTCTGTTCCCGGTTTTTATTCGATAAAAGCTTCCGTAGAAAGTCCGATCGTGGATGCGGAGACTAAGACGAAAAAAGTAAATAGTCTGTTCGGCACGTTGACATTGGGGTATAAGGATACTTACTATCTGGAGGCTACAGGGCGTAATGACTGGTCTTCTACTTTGCCTTCAAATGATAAATCATATTTTTATCCTTCCGTGGGAGTGAGTATTATTCCTTCTAATATAATAAGCTTGCCGGATTGGATACCCTTCTGGAAATTGAGAGGATCGTGGACTGTCTCTAAAACCGATTTAGCTATTTATGATTTAGATCGGGCCTATACGATTAAACAGAATGTTTGGGATGGCTTGAATACGGCTAGTTATCCGGATTATTTGCGTGGCGACGTGAAGCCTATCACGAATCGTACATGGGAAATCGGTACGGGTATTCACTTCTTGCAAGGACATCGCTTGAAATTAGATGTGAGTTATTTCAATAAGTTGACTTATAATAATACGATCAGCCAAAGGATATCTTCCGCTACGGGATATAAATCGAGATTGATGAATATTGACGAAGAATATGTTCGTCGGGGGGTGGAGATTTCTATTGACGCTACTCCGGTGCAAGTCCGTGATTTCTCATGGGATGTGTCGTTGAATCTTTCGACGAGCAAGAGGTATTACGCTAAATTGGATGAGAACTTCAGCCCGGATAATTTGTGGACATACGTGGGCGCTCGTACGGATTCTTATTCATATAAAGGCTATGACAAAGATCCGGATGGTAATTATATTATTAATACGAATGGCTTGATGTCTAGGAGCCAATATAGCTCTTTGATTGGTTATACGGATCCGGATTTAGAGTATGGTCTAGCGAATGTATTCAAGTATAAGAATTTTACGCTGACACTCAATTTTGATGGCCGTATTGGTGGAAAATCATGGTCGAATACGGAATTCCACATGTTGGAAACCGGCGCTCATCCGGATACGGACAATCAATGGAGATATGATGAGGTGGTGAATGGCAAGAAAAACTATGTGGGTGAAGGTGTCAAGATTGTATCAGGTGAGGTCAAATATGATCAATATGGCAGGATTACATCAGATACGCGGGTATTCGCTCCGAATGACATCGAGACTTCTTATGAGGATTTTGTAAGAAGCAGCCATAATAATCCAGATAAATTAGTTCAGAAAAAGACATTCTTGAAATTGAGGGAAATGTCAATCGGATATAATTTGCCGAAGAAGTTTATTAGTAAGTTAAGTATGAATAGCTGTTATGTAGGCTTTATCGGACAGAACTTATTTGTGTTGACCAAAGATTTTAGATTCTCGGATCCGGATGGCTTTGAGGATATTGAGGGCGAGGATATATCTTCTCCATCTATAAGGTATGTAGGTGTAAACTTGAAAGTTGAATTTTAAAAGCTAAACGTATGAAAATTAAAAATATATTGATATGCGGACTGGTTTTGTTGGGTATGGTTGGATGTGATGATTTCGAAAGCGTAAATACAAATCCCGACTCAACTAACAAAGTAACATCTGCGATGTTGGCAACAGAACTGTTACGTGATATTACCACTTATAAAAATGGGAATGGAAAGGATTTTATCCGGGATGAATTGTTAGCTAAGTATTTGTCGTGGACAGAGGCTAATGATATAGATCTGGCATTCAATTTGTTGGGTGGAGCGAATTATGATGCTTTGAGAGATTTGCGGAATGCCTCGAAGATGATTGATTTTGCGACGAATGATGAGTTGAAAAACTCCTATACGGCATTGTCTCATTTCGTACGGGTTTTCTTTTTCTTCAATTTGACAATGCAAGTGGGGGACATACCTTATTCTGAAGCTTTAAGAGCTGAGGATGAAGAGGTGTATTTCCCGAAATATGACTCTCAAAAAGATGTTTTTCTCGGGTTATTGAATGAATTGGATGAGGCGGACCGTCTCTTTAGTGCTGGCACTAATTTTGAGGGTGATTATATTTATGGAGGGGATGTGACGAAATGGCGTAAGGCTGTGAATGTTATGCAATTGAAGTTGCTTCTTAATTTGTATAAAAAGGTCGATGATCCGGATTTAAAGGTTCGGGAAAGAATCAATGAGATTATCAATAACAGACCTGTTTTTGAGTCGAGTGCGGATAATTTCCAAGTTGTGTACTCTAATAAGGCTGGACAGAAATATCCTTATTTTAAGGAAATTAATAGTTTTGTGAATAATGACAGGATGACTAATCTTTTTGTTGATAAATTGAAAGCCTTGAAAGATTATCGTTTATTTTATTATGCGAAACCGACACCGAGCTCAGAAGAGGCCAAGTTGGATCCCTCGGAATGGGATGCTTATGGTGGAGTTGACCCGACCTTACCGGAGTCTGAGATCTTGACTTTTGTGAGTGGGGGAACTGTTTCTCAAATAAATGATCGCTACGAGGAACTGCCGGAGGGCGAGCCTGTATTTTTCTTGAGTTATCAAGAACAAAATTTTATACTGGCTGAGATGGCTCTGAGAGGTTTTATCTCAAAAAGTCCCAAAGAGTATTATGAGGAAGGCGTTCGTTCTTCAATGCGGTTTGTGGCGGATAATACACCCGATGATGTTATGTTCCATCATAATCGAAAAATAACAGATGCCTATATTCAAGAATATCTCGGAAACCAAGGCGTTAAATTCGCTAGTGATTTTCAAGAACAGTTGAGTCAGATTATTTGGCAAAAGTACATATTGACGTTTCTTCAAACACCTTACAATGCTTTCTTTGAATATCGTAGGACAGGTGTACCGAATATTCCGATAAATCCGAAATCGAATAGGAATATACCTTCTGATAAAATGCCGTTAAGATGGATGTATCCATCGGAAGAGTTGGATTACAATATGGATAATGTCTCAAAATCAATTAGCGACCAGTATGGAGGGTCGGATGACTATATGGGTGTCATGTGGATTTTGAAATGAGAATGTCATGCATATAATTTTCCGGGTCATTTCAAAGGAAAAAAGTGCTCTTTTTTTGTTATTTCTATAAAGATATTTACCTTTGTCTCTATGTTAAGGATAATAACACATATTGAACGCTTATTGCTGACGCATGATTGTGTGATCTTGCCGAAGTTTGGTGGTTTCGTGCTGCAAACTTTGCCGGCGACGTATCAGGAAGAGGAACATTTGTTCCGGCCGATGCGTAAAGAGGTTATGTTTAATGTCACGCTACAGCATACAGACGGCTTGCTCTCCGAGTCATATATGCAGACGTATGGCGTTGATTACCGGAAAGCTCAGTTGATGCTGGAAGAGGATATCGAGGCTTTGAATGTTTCTTTGGAACAAGACAAGCGGATAACATTGGGGCGAATCGGGACTTTCTCTATAGGAGAGGAAGGGCAGACCATTTTTACGCCGGGCGATTCTGGGGTATTTAATGCGGATTCGTATGGTTTACCATCGTTTCATTTTCCGGTTTTGCGATCATTGGAGGAGGAGCGGGAAGAGGTTGCTTTACTTGCGGGTAAGAAAAAGAAAGATGTGTTCTATATCCCGGTTAGTCGTAAGTTGATCCGGGTTGTCGCGGCATCAGCTGCTGCTGTCGCATTATTCTTTGTGGTTTCAACTCCGGTGAAAGAAGTAAACCTGTCCGCTTATACAGCTAGTTTTGTTCCTACGGAGATGATAAATTATAGGTTTGAGGAACCGATTTCTCAGCTGGAGGAAATTCAAGTATCCCAAGAGGACGAGATGGTAGCGGAGGTAACTCCCAAAATAGAAGCGACTAAGGAGACTGAGATTGCCAAAGCGCCTTCTGCCCCTGAGGTAAGGAAAGAAGTCGCTGTCCCCGCTCCGAAAGCGGAACTCGTGGCGACGAAAAAGATGTATCATATCGTAATAGCGAGTTTCCCGACAGAGGAGCAGGCGAATGAGTATATATCCGGTGTAGACCGCACGCAATGTAAGAATGTAAGCAAGGTGGTTCGTGATGGTAAATATCGTATTTATGCGGATAAGTTTAATAACCGGGCGGATGCCGAGAGCTACATGGCGACACTTCGAAAAATAGAAAAGTATAAAGATGCTTGGCTGTTCATTAGCCGTTAATAAAAAAGCCTGATCGAAAGATCAGGCTTTTTTTATGACTTGTCGTCGTTTTGTGGCCGGGGCAGTCTTTTCTTCTTCAACCGTCCTGCCTTTCGTAAGGCTTGGTCCAGAATGTACTGGATTTGGCCATTGGTGCTGCGAAATTCGTCCGCAGCCCAAGCTTCGATAGCTTCCATCATATCAGCGTCCACCCGCAGGATGAAGCTTTTGACAGTATTATCTTTTTTGGCCATATACTAGTATTAATATTAAATTCTTACATTAATGATGTAGAGTCCCGGTATTTACGACAGGTTGCGCTGCCTCGTCAGCACAAAGGACAACCAACAGATTACTGACCATTGCGGCCTTTCGTTCCTCATCCAGTTCCACAACATTGTCTTTATCCAGTTTGTTCAAGGCGAGTTGAACCATGCTAACCGCTCCTTCCACGATCCGTTCTCTGGCGGCGATAATTGCTTCCGCTTGCTGGCGGCGTAACATGACTCCGGCGATCTCGGAAGCATACGCTAAGTAATTGATACGGGCTTCCAATACCTCAATACCTGCTATCGCCAGACGGCTGTTTAATTCCTCCTCCAGCTTTTGAGCGACCTCCCCGTCATCGGACCGTAAGGTCACGGGATCTTTGCTCTCGTTATAATCATAGGCATACATGCCAGCGATCTTACGGATGGCGGCATCACTTTGTATCTGCACGAAATTCTCATAATTCTGCATTCGTTGGGATAATTCAGAGGATTCTCCCAGTGATATGAATGATTTATTCGAGGAGATACTAATGGACGAAGAATCGATGTCGAACATCGCTTTATAAGTATCCTTGACTTTCCATACCATCACGGCCCCGATCATAACCGGATTGCCGACCTTATCGTTTACCTTGATAGGAGGGACATCTAAGTTACGGGCACGTAACGTGATTTTCTTTTTGCTGTAAAGCGGGTTGACCCAGAAAAATCCATTATCAGTAATTGTCCCTTTATATTTTCCGAAAAAGAGCATTACTCGGGCATTATTGGGCTCGATTTCCATGAGTCCCAATAAACAAACCGCTAACAGGCAGAGTCCGACGATGCCGGTGATTACGCTCCAAGTCTCGTTGGTGTCTGCGATTAAATAGCAGCAGAGACCCGATAGAGCCAATAGGAGAAAAAGAGCAATAAACCCCGAGATTCTCAGTCCGTTGAATGTCTTTTCAGTTGCTTTCATGATGATTTATATTTGATATTAATTTGATATCACAAAATAAGTGATTTTTATGGAGACTGCCAAATCTTTTGAGGGATATTATTAGAGTGATCTGTAAATATTTTCATAGCTTTGTCTCATCTAAAAATTACATGCTTGGACTTTCAGTTAGACACGAACAATAAGGAGTTTCAGGATGCCTTGCAACTGATCACCCACACTCGCCAGTCTGTTTTCCTGACAGGGAAAGCAGGGACCGGTAAGTCTACTTTTTTGAAGTATATTTGCAATCATACGAAGAAAAAGTATGTGGTGCTGGCTCCTACCGGAATCGCAGCCATAAATGCAGGTGGCGTTACCTTGCATTCTTTTTTCAAGCTTCCTTTCCGGCCGATGTTGCCGGATGATCCGGATTTAAGTTTGTCTCATGGTCGTATCTTTGAGTTTTTCAAGTATCCGAAGGAGAAACGGAAAATTATCGCGGAGGTCGATTTGATCATCATTGACGAGATATCGATGGTGAGGGCGGATATTATTGATTGTGTAGATCGTATCTTGAGGGTCTATTCCGGTAATATGCGATTGCCTTTTGGCGGAAAGCAGCTATTGTTCGTGGGAGATGTCTTCCAGTTGGAACCGGTTGTTCCGTCGGATCAAAAAGAGATATTGAGTTTGTTCTATGCGAGCCCTTTCTTTTTCTCGGCTCGTGTGTTCAAGGACATTAATTTAGTGCCGATCGAGTTGCAAAAAGTGTATCGCCAGACCGATTCTGTTTTTATCAATATATTGGATCGGATTCGTAATAATGCCGCTAGAAAACAGGAGTTGGATACGTTGAACGGTCGTTATTTTCCGTCTTTCGAGCCTCAGAATGAGGATATGTATATCACGTTGGCCACTCGCCGGGATCAGGTTGATTTTATCAATGAGAAGAAGTTGGCCGAGCTTCCCGGAGAAGAGTACGTCTCCGTGGGAAAGATCGAGGGGGATTTTCCGGAATCCTCACTACCTACCCAGCTGAATTTATCCATCAAGGAACAGGCGCAGGTTATTTTTATCGATAATGATTATGAGCGTCGTTGGGTAAACGGAACGATTGGTATGGTATCGGGTATCGATGAGAATGGAAATGTTTATGTCTTGCTGGAGAGCGGTGTGGAACATTTGGTGGAACCTACCTCATGGCGAAATTATAAATACAAATATAACGAGAAAGAGAGACGGATCGAGGAGGAGATTGTCGGTACGTTCGAACAATTGCCGATTCGTTTGGCTTGGGCGATCACGGTGCATAAGAGTCAAGGCTTGACTTTTAGCCGGGTGGTAGTTGATTTGACCGGGGGTGTATTCGTCGGGGGACAAACCTATGTGGCGTTGAGCCGTTGTACCTCATTGGAGGGATTGGTGCTAAAAAGCAAGATCTCTTCCCGGGATATCTTTATCCGGAAAGAGATCGTAGAATTCAGCCAAATATTCAATAACCAAGCATTAATAGAGAAAAGTATCAAAGAGAGCGAGGCGGAATTGCAATATGGTCGGGCGGCTCAGGGATTTCGGCTAGGTAATATGCAAGAGGCGGTCGAGGCTTTTGCCGCCGCTGTATCTAAACGGAATGAATTGGATAATCCGATGGTACAACGGCTGCTTCGTTTGAAATTGCAAGCGTTGAATAGTCAAAAGGCACAGATTAAGGCTTTGCGGGAAGAGTTGCATTCGCTTCGTGAGACCCAGAAAGAGTATGCGCATGAATATTACTTGATGGGTAACGAGTGCATAACGAAGGCCCATGACGCGAATGCCGCTATTCGTTGTTTTGATAAAGCCTTGAATTTGAATCCGAATTATGTGGAAGCTTGGGTACGCAAAGGGGTTACTTTATTGGATATAGGTGAGGACTACGACGCTCAGGTTTGTTTAAACAAGGCGGTAAAATTAAGCCCGAAGTCTTTTAAGGCTCGCTATAACCGTGGAAAATGCCTATTGAAACTCAAATATTACGATGAAGCTATTCTGGATTTCCAGCAGGCGGTAAGTATCAAACCTAAACATGCGGCTTCCCACGAATATCTGGCGGAGGGTTTCCGGGCGATCGGAGAGGACGAATTAGCCCAGCAGCATCAAGATATTGCGGATGCCTTGCGAGGGGGAGAGGATATATGATGAAATAGAAAAGGCGAGAAAATTTATTTCCCGCCTTTTTTATGGAGTTATATCTCTTGATTAATTAAAGATGTAACGGATACCAACCTGCATTTTCCAGCATTCAGTATAGATACGGTTATAAGAATAAGTCTCAGTCGGATATTCACCATTGATCTTATACATGGAGAAAATTGGAGTCTTGTTATCATCCATGCCTTCATATTTCAAGATACGGCAACCGTTGGAAGAAGATGCGTTCTTCATTACACCCCATTTCGAGTTGATCATATTACCGATATTCATGAAATCAAGGCTCAATTGGAAATGATGTTCGGTTTTACCTGCCTTGAATGAGAAATCTTCCGTGATACGAAGGTCGAAACGATGTACCCAAGGTGCACGTGCGGCATAAGCCTCAGCGTATTCTCCCTTGTGATTCTTTAAATAAGAATCTTGGTCTACGAAGTTCCAGAAAGCGGTTCTATCTGCTTCATTCTTGAATTTGATTTCACTGTCATCTTTCGGGATATACATCATATCATTATTGATACCGTCGCCATTCATATCATTCGTATAAGCGAAGCTATATCCGGAAGCGGAATAACCGGAATAGAACAGATTTAAGCTTGTTTTTCTGAGCAGACCTTTATGGCGGAAGGGTAGATTATAATTGATCGCTGCGATTACCTTGTCGGGCACTACATACCGTGAACGTTGTACGGTTGCGAAATTTGGTCCGTCTATCGTTAACATTCCCTGCCATGTAGATACAGGGTCGCTACCCGGAAGACCGGAAATTTCTTTGGATTCCGTGTGCGTATAAGCCAACATCATGTTCAAATCCTCTACGGGTTGAGCGTTAACCGTAACATTGGCGGTATAACCATGTCCTTTGGATGTGTTAGTTAATACAACCGCATTCTTACCGGATACATACGTATAATCAGATGGATAAATCAAACGGTTATCCGCTCCGTTAAAATGTTCCCAATTTGACGGGTCCTTGATGTTGATATTCTCAAGGGTTACGGCATTGATGTTCTTGTTATAGATGAACTCGCCGGTTACGGATAATGGGAAGGAAGTAGGGAGCTGATAATCTACAGCCAAGGAGGTTTTCCATATTTGTGGCATCTTGAAGTTGTCCTTTACGCCAGAGATCTTAGAACCGGCAACCGGATTCTCTATCGTGGTAGGAAGGCCGAATTTCTTGATCGCATCGTCTACATTCGTAATCATGCCGCCAGCCAATTGATCCAGACGGGAATCATGACTTACCGCAATTCCATTCTCATATTTTGTACCGAATACTACGGCATTTTGTACCATATTCGAGTTTGTCGGCATATTCGTAAAGAATACCAAGGGTAAACGTCCGGTAAATATACCTGTACCACCACGTACTTTTAAGGAATTATCCTTGAACACATCCCAAACGAAACCTACACGAGGGGATATTTGCATTCTAGACTTAGGCCATTTGCCGGTGTCGATATGTTTGCCTCCGAAATCAAGATCGTAGATTGCGTCGTTTCTTTGAAGATCGCTATTGTCGAAAATTAAATCATCGAAACGTATGCCATAAGTTAACTTCACGTTCGGGCGAATGTTCCACTCATCCTGTGCGTAGAATCCGATCTGGTTAAAAGTAACCTGAGCTTTCGGGTCGGAAACACCGTTGTAACCGTATGTCCATGCGAACGTTTCAGGAGCGGCACCGTTCAAGAAATCATCTAAGCTGCTGTAACGATAATATCCCGTGCCGTTGCGCATATAAGCATTGCTAGCAAGTTGGTGCTCGAAACTGATACCAGCTGTGATCTTATGGTCGCCGGCAAAGTAAGTGAAGTTATCGATAACACTTGTGATCTTGTTCTTCACGCCGTTGTTGTAAGTAAATAATTCATATCCGGCACTCATATAAGGCTCCATGATTTGGTTACCTTCCGCATCTTTACCTGCCAAGATATCAATGAAGGGAAAAGGGGAAGAGTTGGTTCCGCGCATATCCTCGATATCCGTATAAGTGAAAAGTAACTGATTGGAAATCTTATCAGAGAAGCGACTGTTCAAATCAGCGGATACGGAAGACACTTTATTGTCTTGGGAATACATGCTGTTGGCAAAAGACATGGATTGGTAACCTACACGGCTTGTATTATACAGACGAGAGCCGGAACCACCATCCATAGAGTTAGCGTTGGGAGCGTTCCATGCGGTATTCTTTGTATAGTTGTACCGTACGCTCAATTTATGGCCATTCGTGATATTCCAGTCGATACGACCTAACAATTTCAAATTCTTTTCGTCTGCGGGGAAGTTCGTGGCTGATCCTGTATCATAACCATATTTATCTCTTAAGAAATCGGATACCTTTTGCATGTCGGAGAGTGTAGTGCGAGATATGTAGTTATTCTCGTCCGGTTGCTCTCCTTCGGTACGAGCTCTCCATTTGATCACTTGTTGCGGTTGTTTTTCCACCTCTACATTGGCGAAGAAGAATAATTTATTCTTGATGATCGGACCGCCGAACGTAGCTCCGTAAATCGTTTTGGATTCCTTAGCACGTGCGCCCAAGTCTTCTCCATCGATTGAGTTTCCTCGCATATTCTGGTTCTGGAAGTAAGTGTAAGCGGAACCTTTGAATGTGTTTGTACCGGATTTGGTGATAGCGTTGATACCGCCACCAATGAAGTTTGTCTGGCGGACATCGAACGGGGCGATTACCACTTGTACTTCCTCGATAGCGTCCATAGAGATCGGGTTACCGCCTCCGGGAAGATTATCCGAAAGGCCGAAGTTGTTATTAAAGTTCGCTCCATCTACCGTAAAGTTCGTGGAACGGCCATCGCCACCGGCAAAACTCATGTCGGAGGCATAAGGAGAAAGGCGTGCGATATCGGAGATACTACGGTTAATGGTGGGTAAAGAGGTGATCTGTGACGAGGAGATATTGGTTGTCGCACCCGTCTTTTCCGTATTGAACTTCGTTTTCGCCGCTGTGATTACGATCTCGTCCAAGGTCTCGGAAGATTCTTTCAACTTAACATTCAAGTTGTAGTTCTCTCCCAATTGCAGGGTAATGCCGGAATAAACGGCAGATTGATAACCAACGTAAGAGATCGTAACTTTGTATGGACCTCCTGTACGCATACCTTGTAAGGAAAAGCGTCCGTCAACGTTCGTGATCGTACCATAATTTGTCCCAGAAGGTTCGTGAACCGCCAAAACGGTCGCACCAATAACGGGTTCATCTTGAAACATAACTGTTCCACTCATACTGGCTGTTGTTACCTGCGCTTGTGTCGGGATGACAAACAAGAAACTCAGTACAGCTAAAAGGAATAGCGTCTGTAAATGTCTGCTCATAATTTAAAATAGTTAATGTAATAAAAACTTTCGCAAAGTTATGGGTTATTTTTTAATATCATTGTATGTTTCTTATTTAATACTTGTTTCATATTCATGAAGTTGCTGTGACGGGGCGGAATTGAGTAATGTCCTTATTCGGAGATGGATGGCTTGTATTGGCAAAACAAGAGGGTTCTTTATGAAATTTTTAATTTGATGATTCTTAACTAACATTCCCTGTTGGGCGGTGATTTAAAAGAATTATAGACGCTTTTCCTGCATATTGTTGGATTATGGATGTGATTGGTTGAAAATAATAATCTGGAGATCTGTGTGAGGAATGTTAATGCTATGAATATTATATATAGTTTGTGACAAAAAGAGATATCTAATCCCTATCTTTGCGGCGATATACAAAAATGTTATAATTATTTTAAATATAAATACTTCTTGTATGAGGAAAACTTATCTACTTTTAACGTTACTTTTGTTGTGCGTGGGAATATCCATACATGCTCAGGTGACGACGGCGAGTATGAGTGGTAAAGTCACGGATACATCATCGGAAGCGATGATCGGAGTGAATATCAAGGCTACGCATACGCCAACGGGTACCGAATACTACACGATTACCCAGCCGAATGGTTCTTATTCTTTTAACAACCTTCGTATCGGAGGCCCTTATGTGGTAGAGTTCTCTTATATTGGATACAATACGGAGAGCCGGACAGGAATAAACTTGGTTTTGGGTGAGGATCTGAAACTGAATGTAGTAATGCGGGAAGATACCCAAGCTCTCGACGAGGTAGTCGTGGTTGCGGATAAGAACCCCATTATTTCAGGAAGCCGTACAGGTGCGCAGGAAATCATTACTCGTGAGAAGATGGATAAGCTGCCTACGATTAACCGTTCTTTGGACGATTTCGTGAAATTAACTCCGATGAGTAGCGGTAAGAATTTTGGCGGTGTCTCTTACCGTTTTAATAATGTAACGGTGGACGGTGCCTCCTTTAATAACTCGTTTGGTCTGGCTTCTGCTCTTGGAGCTTCCGGTACGGAACCGATTTCTTTGGAGGCGCTCGAGCAGGTACAGGTGATGATCGCTCCTTTTGATGTTCGAAATGGAGGATTCACGGGTGCGGGTATTAACTCCGTAACGAAATCCGGTTCGAATGAGTTTCATGCTTCTGTATATATGTACACGAAGAGTCCGTCTATGATGGGATATCGTGTGAAGGATGAGACGATTGGTGTTTCAGAGTTCTCTAATCACCAATACGGTATCAGTTTATCCGGTCCGATCATTAAGAATAAGTTATTCTTCTTCATCAATGGTGAGATGGATCGTCAGGAGGAACCGATTTCTTATACGACCGCTAATTCTGCGGCGGATGCGACAGTCTTGCAGGGTTTATCTGATTTCTTAGGTGATGAGCTTGGGTATAATCCGGGTAAATTCGACGTGAATAAGACAAATACTCAAGCGGATCGAATCACGGCTCGTTTAGACTGGAATATCAACTCAAATAATGTGTTGAGCTTAAAATATTATTATTTGAAATCGTTTAATACGAATAACCCTTCTACTTCCGGTGCGCCGAATAACGGACGTGGACCGAATGCGTTCGCTATTCCGTTCTCTTCTTCTTTCTACCGGACGAATAATAACTTCAATATTTGGATGGCCGACTTGAATACGACCATTAATGACCGTATGTCTAACTATTTGAAGATCGGTTATTCCCGTTTGCGTGATTATCGCGATATGGATGGTGGTTACTTCCCGCAAGTGGATATCTTGGATGGTGATAACAATGCTTATACGACTTTCGGAACCGAGGCAAACTCCTATAATAACCAGTTGAACAGTGATATCTGGCAGATACAGGATAACTTCTTGATGAATTTTGGCAAACATCAGATTACGGTTGGAACGCAAAGTGACTATCGCGCCTTTAAGAATGGTTTCGCTCAAAACTATCCGGGTTCTTGGGTATTTAACTCTGTCGATGATTTTAAGTTCAACGTATTGGCTACAAAACAATACATGGCCGCTCATAACGGAAGTGTACAAGGATTTGATATCCGTGAGTTTAATCCGAAAGATTTTGGATTTGGTTCCAATGTGACGGGTATAACGAACTCTTCTTCTACGGGGTATCAATACTATGCGCAAAGATATTCGATGACGGATGATTTTCCATTCGCTGAGATAAATGTATTCCAGTTAGGTTTGTATGCCCAAGATAAGTGGACGGTAAGTGATAAATTGAACTTGACGTTAGGTTTACGTATCGATGTTCCGTTCTTTATGACTGATTTGCAGTCGAATGATAAAGTCGCCGCCGAGACCTATCGGGATGGCATCAAGATCGATGTTTCTAAATATCCGAACGCCAAACCTCAGTTTTCTCCTCGATTCGGTTTTAACTACAAACCGTTTGACGATGAGAATGGAAGCTTACAGATACGTGGTGGTACGGGACTCTTCACGGGTACTCCTCCTTATGTATGGATCAGTAATCAAGCCGGCAATAATGGTGTTCTGTTT
>ERZ835051.2810-NODE-2810-length-14710-cov-12.044012_pt1 | contig 14710 bp, 7 predicted proteins | sample MGYA00519575_ERZ835051 | MGnify/ENA primary metagenome ERZ835051 (study PRJEB31850, sample SAMEA3708769) | human gut metagenome | biome: human gut; feature: human-associated habitat; material: faeces | place: China | collected 2014 ... | reverse complement strand
ATGATCTGCTTTCTCATAGTGTCAAAACTCCTTTATCTATCCCAGCCTCAGCACAACGGACTGCCATCCGTCCGGCTGAAACTGATTTTTTTCATAGAAATGCTCGGCAGGGGCGTTCCCCACCCTTGCCCAGACGGCGCATTTCTGCCCGCCGGTCTTCGCCTCCAGCAGCCGCAGCAGCCGCCCGGCGTATCCATGCCCCCGGCAGTCCGCACGGACGGCCAGATGGCGGATCTCGCACTGCGCCCGCCCGGGCGCGTAGTGCAGCAAGCCAGAAATGCCGTCCGCATCCGAAAGGCACAGAACCTGTCCGGCGCCGATCGCCTGTCGGAGTTCCTCGTCCGGCGGGATGCAGCCCGTCAGCGGGTCGAACTGTTCAAGTAAAAACGCCCGCACAGCCTCAAAAGAAGCCTCCGTCGGAGCTTCCGCGTTATTTGGAGCCGGAACCGCCGCCCGTGTGCGCCGCAGACGGCGAAAGCACTCCGCAAAACCGAGCGCACACAGTGCGTCCTGCGCCCGACGCATGGCAGCTTGATCCTTTTCCCGGCAGGCCAGCTCCGTGACGAGCGGGACAGCCGTCTCCGGCAGGAAAAGCCTCGCGCCGGGGTGCAGATAGAAGTTCAGGAGCCGGTATCCGGCCCGCTGCCGCAGCAGCAGCAGAAAGCCGTCCCCTTCCTCGTAAAAAAGCCCGGCATCGATTTCGCGCTGGTAGTCTGCCGGGGATAAAAAGCAGTTGGTCACCACGCCGCGCCGCAGCTGCGCGGACAGAAGCGGCGCAAGCGCTGCATAGCTTTCAACTCTGCGCATGCAAAAACCGTTCCTTCAGCGTCGCACGGTCAAGCTTGCCGTTCGCGTTGTGCGGCAGCGCGTCCAGCTTTTCATAGACGTTCGGCAGCATATATTTCGGCAGCGCCGTCCGCAGCGCCCGTGCCAGCGCGTTCGTGTCCAGATCGCCCGCATAGACGCAGACGATCCTGTCGCGCGGCCCGTCGTAGAAGCAGACGGCCTCCCGCAGGCCCTTGACGCTGTAGAGCGCCGTTTCAATTTCGCCCAGCTCAATGCGGTAGCCCATGTGCTTGATCTGCCCGTCGCGGCGGGCAAGAAAATAGAAATTTCCGTCCTCGCGCTGCACGGCCATATCGCCCGTGCGGTAGAGAATGTCGCGGTAATCGGGGCAGAGCGGGTTCTGGATAAAGGCGGAATTGGTCTTTTCTGCGTCGGCGAAATATCCCGCCGCAAGTCCGGAGCCGCGCACGCACAGCTCGCCCGTCTCGCCGGGGGCCGCCTCGGTCAGATCGTCCTTTAACAGCAGCAGCTGCATATTGCGGCAGGCCCTTCCGATGGGGATCGGCTCGTCGTCGCGGTACGTGCGCGTCAGGTGCAGCGCGGCGCAGTCGACGGTCGTCTCCGTCGGGCCGTACATATTATAAAGCTCCGCCTCCGGGATCGCGCGCTTCCACATATTCACGTACCGCGCCTGCAGCGCCTCGCCGCCGACGACGATCTTCCGCAGCGCGTGCGGGACGCACTTTTCAAGCGCGCCGGAGCTTGCCGCCAGATGGAACGCGGACGTCGCCCAGTTCACGGCGGTCACGCCGTGCTGGTCGAGCGCCTGCAGCAAAAACAGCGGCAGCGCGAAGAATTTTTTCTCCAGAATCACGCACGTCGCGCCGAGCTTCAGCGTCTGGTACAGATCCTTGCAGGAGGTGTCAAAGTAAAACGGCGACTGATTGCCGAAGACCTCATGCTCCGTATAGCCGCAGAAGTCCGTCAGCCAGTCGGTAAAATCCAGAATGGCGCGGTGGGAGATGACGATGCCCTTCGGCGTGCCGGTCGAGCCGGAGGTGAAGAGCAGGTACACGGGATCCAGATCAATGATCTGCTCGCGCCGGGCCTGCAGGAGCGCATCGTCCGGCGCGGTTTTCTCCGCCTCCTCCAGACAAACGAGCGGCGCGCAGTCCGTAAGCCGCTCCGCCTGCGGGCGGCACGCTTCCGGGAAGATGATCGCGCGGGCGTGCACCTGCGCGAGAATGCGGCGCATCCGCGCCTCCGGCATCTGCTCGTCGATGGGAACGTAATAATTCCCACTCTGCAAAACGCCCTGCAGCGCCGCGACGCTCTGCACTGTCCGCCCCGTGAGCACGGCCACGGGCGCGTTTTTGCAGCCCGGAAGCCCGGCCAGAACGGTTCCCAGTGCCCGTGCGTCCTGCAGCAGCTGCCCGAAGGTCAGACTGCCGGAGGCGTCGGAAAAGGCGACCTTGTCCGGGACGCGGGCGGCGGTGCGCTCTAGATATTCAGCGGCGTTTGTCATCGGCATGGACGCATCCTCCTTCAGCTCGGCTTCACACACTTTTGAGAATTTTACCACATACGCACGCAAATGTAAAGGCGGAACGCGCCGCGCATTTTTTCGCCCGCGGCGGTTGAGTCCAGGCTGCTTTCATGGTAAAATAACAAAAAACACAGGAGGACAGACCTATGTATGATGTGATCGCGCTGGGCGAGCTGCTTGTCGATCTTGCGGAACGCGCGAAGGACGAAAACGGCTACCCCACTCTTGCCGCCAACCCCGGCGGCGCGCCCGGCAATTTTCTTGCCGCGCTGAGCGCGTATGGAAAGAAGACCGCGTTTCTCGCCAAGGTCGGCGACGACACCTTTGGCCATCTGCTGACCGGCACGATGCGCCGCGCCGGGATCGACACGCGCGGCATTCTGATCAGCCCCGATACATTCACGACGCTTGCGTTCGTGACCTTTGACGCACACGGCGACCGTTCGTTCGCCTTCGCGCGCAAGCCCGGCGCGGACACGCAGCTGCGCTGGGAGGAGATCGACCCGGCCATGCTGGCAGAAAGCCGCGTGTTCCACTTCGGCTCGCTCAGCTGCACGGACGAGCCTGCCCGCACGGCCACGCAGAAGGCCGCGGCCTATGCCCGCGCGCACGGCAGGCTCGTCACCTACGACCCCAATTACCGCGCCCCGCTGTGGAAAACAGAGCAGGAGGCAAGGGAACAGATCCTCTGGGGCCTTTCGCAGGCGGATATCGTCAAGATCAGCGATGAGGAGACGCAGTTCCTCTGGGACTGCAGCCCGGAGGAGGGCGCGGAGCGCGTGCTGGCGCTGGGCGCGAAGCTCGTCATGGTCACGCTGGGGCCGAAGGGGTGTCTGCTGAAAAATAAGCAGGCAGACTTCTCCTGCGGCTGCCCGAAGGTGCAGCCCATTGACACGACCGGCGCAGGCGATATCTTTGGCGGCAGCGCCGTATCGCGCTTTTTGGAGCTTGGGAAAGCGCCGGAGGCGCTGACGCGGGACGATCTTGCCTATATGGCCCGCTACGCGGCAGCCGCAGCAAGCCTCTCCACCGAAGCTTCCGGCGCCATCCCGTCCATCCCGAAAAAGGAAGCCGTCCTGCAAAAGATGCAGGAGGCATATTGCGTGCAGGCGGACGCACACCGATAACGATCCGACGTTTTGACGCAGAAAGCGGCATTCCCGGCCCGGGAATGCCGCTTCTGTTTTGCCGCTTACGCTTTTTTCTTCGGCCCCATGATCTCGGCGCTCAGGAGGGCGACGAGGGGGACGGTCAGGATAATGCCGATGGTGCCGGCCACGCCGCGAATGATCTCGATGGCGATGGAATCGGCGTTGAAGATCTGGATCATGGGATAATCAAAGATCTGGAACAGCAGGAGCGTATTGAGGCTCGAACCGGCGAAGGCAAGGATGAGCGTATTCGCCATGGTGCCCATGGCGTCCTGGCCGATGTTCATGCCGGAGCGGAACAGGGCCTTGCGCGGCAGGTCGGGGTTCAGCTCGCGCAGCTCCCAGCAGGCGGAGGAAATGGACATGGCCACGTCCATGACCGCGCCGAGCGAGGCGATGAGAATGCCGCTGACGAACAGACCGCTGATCTTCAGTCCCCGGTCGGACGCGCGCAAAACCAGTTCCTCCGCTTCCGGCAGGTTGAAGCCGTTGAGCGGCGAGATCGACCCGCACAGGGCGGCGAAAATGCCGGCCACCGCCACGCCGCCGATGCAGCCGAGCGTGGCGCAGAGCGTCTTGCGGCTGAAGCCGTTCAGGAACAGGAGGGAGGCCGCCGTCGTCAGCGCGACAAGCACGACCGTGACCGCGACCGGCTGCGCGCCGCGCAGGATCATGGGCACCTGAATGAACCAGACGCACGCAAGCGTATACAAAAGCCCCAGCAGGGCCGTGAGGCCCTTTTTCCGGCCGATCAGCAGGAGCAGCGCCGCAAACACGGCAAGCAGGCCGATCAGAACCGGCGCGCGGTTATAATTCGGAATGGATATGATATACGGCGCGCCCTCGTCGTCCAGATCAAGGCGGACGACGATCTTTGTGCCGATCTTCGCGTCGACGTTGGTATAGATGGTCAGATAGTTGATCGCCTCAAGCGTTTCGCCCTTCCACGGGCCGTTCAGGATCTCGACCTCGAGATACTGCTGGCCGATGCGGCGGCCCTCCGTCCAGTCCTGGGTCTCCGCGTTGTCGTCCAGAATGTCCGTGACGCGCGCAACGGCGAAAAACCGCTTGCGAGCGGCAGTCGCCTCGCGGTCAGGCTCCGTGTATTCCAGAACCAGCGCCCACGCGATGATCAGCACGAACAGCAGCGCGCTCACGCCGATCTCCAGCCAGCGCTTGCGCGTCAGCTTGCATTGTAAGTTTTTCATGGATTCTCCTTCAGGATGCGCAGTTTTTGAATGATGGGGGACTGCCCCGCCGGAAGACCCGGCGGGGCAGCTTTGTACTGTTGGGGAACTCAGCGCTCGAGATACCGGTGGATGATCGCCGCGACCTGCGCGCGGGTCGCCTGTGCCTTCGGCACAAGGTTGCTGCCGGAGCCGTTGATCAGACCCTGGCCGACCGCCCAGTTCATCGCCTGAATGGCGTAGGCAGAGAGCTGCGCCGTGTCGGCAAAGCCGCCGAGATTTTCCTCGAGCGTCACAGCCGTCATGCCGCCGTAGACTGCGTAGCGGTACAGGATCGCCGCAAGCTGCTCACGGGTCACGGGGTCGTTCGGGCCGAAGAGGCCGGAGCCATAGCCGTTGACGATGCCGTTGGCCGCCGCCCATGCGACCGCCTTGGCAAACCACTTGCCGGCGGCCACATCCGTAAAGTCGGACGAGCCGGAAACGGACGGGCTGCCCGCCATGCGGTAGAGGATGGTGACGATCATGGCACGGGTCAGCGGTGCGTTGGGAGAGAAGCGATCGGCGCCCGTGCCGTCCATGATGCCCTTCTCGTAGACATAGCGGACATCGTTATAGAACCAGTCGCTGCCGGACACATCGGCAAACGGGAGCCCTACCGGGGCAGCGGGCCTGGCCGGGGTGACCGGGGTGCCGGGGGTGACGGGCGGAGGCGGCAGGACAGTCTTCTGCCAACGTGCATAGAAGGTCTTGTCGCCGGTCTCCGTCGCGCCGATCTGCCTGACCTGCACGCCGCCGGTGTAGGCGGTGAACCAGCCGAGGAAGGTATAGCCGGGCTTGGTCACATTGGTCGGCAGAACGGTCACGGTGCCCTCGGTGTAGGTCACCGGGTAGAGGCCGCCAATCGTGCCGCCGTCGGTGACATAGGTGATGTTCCACGTTCTGGCCGGAGTCTCGCCTGCGGTGCAGACGACGTCAGCGCGGTCGCGGATACGGATACGCGGGGCGATCTGCTTTCCATCGAGGTAGAAGGTGTTATCATAGGAAGCCAGGCCAACCGCCTCGACCTGATAGCCGACGATGGCGTTCTGGACTTCCTTGTCCTTTGTGATGTAGCCGTCGATGAAGACGCGGGCTTCGTTGCCGGCCGCATCCCTGACCATGATGGTCTGGATCTTGCCTTCGGCCTCTTCCACTCTGGTGATCGTGCCCTTGATCTTGACGAGGCTGCCGAGGACGGAGCCGTCGTTGATCTGCGCGGCGGTGACTTCCTTGGGAGCCGGAGCCTCCGCGTCCGCAATCTTTTCGATCTTCGTCACAGCCAGCTGACGCTCGCCCTGATAGGAGGACGTCGTACCGGTGACACGAACCTTATCGCCGATCTTAAAGTTGCCTGCGACCGGGAAGGCGTTGATACCGGCGGTGTTGTCCTGCACATAGATGCAGTCGAAGAACGCGGTATCCTTGTCATAGCCGGAGGCGTTGGAGGTCACGATGCCCTCCACGGTGAACTTGACGCCCTCCTCTGGCTCTGCCTGTACAGCCGAGATCGAGCTGATCTCGGTCTGGTTGAGCATGGAGACGAGATTCTGGCAGATCTTGTAGTTGGAGTAGTTCTTCTCCGCGCCGCTGTCGGAGACCTGGTACTGCACCTCGAAGTTCGACATGAAGGCTGCGCCGGAGACGATGATGAGGCCCTTGCCCTCGATCTGCTCGGACGCCATGACCATCAGGCGGTCATCGTTTTCTGCGAAGGTGTACTTCGGGGTAGCTGCGCCGCCGAGGCCGTCGCTGTCAACGTCCACAGAGTAGGTCGTTGCATGGCCGTAGACTGCCGGGCTGACCGTTGCGGGCAGCGTAGAGGTCGGGTTGCCGCTTGTGTCAACTGCGTAGATGGACGCGCCGCCGTAGTGGCTGAAGCGTTCGGTGTAGAGCTTGTCATACGGATGCTCTGCATCGAATTCCACGCCGTTCAGAAGCGGGTTCTCCATGTTGTAGGTCGAGAAGTAGAGTCTCCACTTGTCGACGCCGTCGGCTGCGGAGCGGACATCGTCATACGTTGCGTCGTCAGAAATGCGGAGGCTGGAGCCGAGTTTGGCAAGAACCTCGTTCTGCGTTGCAGCCATATGCTTGATGTCCGGGTTGTTCTGGATGATGGGGTAATTCTCGTAGTTGTCAGACCAACCGGCGAGGATCACCATACCGCCGTTGTCGTTGAACGTCTTGAGGGCGTTCAGCTCGTCCTCGGAATAGGTCTTGGGATCCTTCTGGGCCGCTTCCAGACGGCGGGACGGAGCCGTCAGGATGATGGCCTTGTACTTGGGATTGCCGCAGGCCGCGATAAGCTCCTCGCTGGTCTTCAGCGTGACTGTACGCACGGAATAGGCCGCAGCCAGTTCGCCGAAGTTGCCCATGGAGTCCTTATAGTTGCCTGCAACGTATTCGTTGTAGTGCGAAGCGTCGATGCCGATGTAGACAAGCTTGCTTGCGTCAAGCACATCGAGCGTGACGTCCTTGGTGAACGTGTACTCCTTGCCGTCCTGCTCGATCACAGCCGTGATCTTAACAGTCATGATGCGGGCCTTGGTCGGGGTATACTTGAATTCCACATCCTGCGTGCTGCTTGCAGCCAGCGTGATGGGATCCGTCACGGTGCCGATGGTTTCGCCGCCGATGGCATAGGTGATGGACTTGATGGTAGCGGGCTTTGCCTCACTGTTGAAGAACGTGGTGGTGATGGTCAGCTCTTCGTTGGTAACCGGGGTGGACGTGCCGCATTCAGCCTTGGAAATGCCAAGCTTGAGCGATTCGCCGACCCAGACGGGAGCGGTCACGGCCAGATCGCCGTCGCCCTCGGTGACGCGGACGAAGTAATAGGTGTACTCAGGCGCCAGTTCCACGCTGACGGAGCCCTTGGCGAGATCTGCGGCACTGTCCCAGGTATAGGCGACCTTGCCGGAGTTGACGACCAGCTCGACCTTGGCGATGGAATCGGTGCGGTCGGGATCGTTGAAGGAGATCTCGAAGTTCAGCTTCTCGGGAACGTCGATGATGGAGCCCATCATGTTGCCGTTGACCGTGTAGTCCAGCTCGAGGTTCTTGTCCTCGGTGGCGTACATACGGCGCGCTCTGAGCGCTTCGTAGATGCCGTCTTCGGTAAAGTCGTCGGTCAGGATGACGTCGCGGGCGTCGTTGGCGTTGCCCCAGCGGCCCTTGTGGTTATCCTGGTTGTTGGTCGGGGCGACGTGCCAGCCCTTGTCGAGCGCCATGATGTACTGCTCGTAGCTGGGATAATAGCCGCCTGCGCCGATCTGGCCTTCGCCGTTGCCGACTTCGACCATGTACATACGGGTGTCAACGACAGCATCCCAGTAACCGAAGTCAATGAAGTTGCCGAACGTCGTGCCCGGATGGTTGAACTGGCTGATGGAATCGATGCCCTCTGTCTGCGACAGGAGCTTGTAGTAGGCCTGCAGGCCTGCATCCTTGGTCTTGTTGTTGAGCGTCGTGTTGTTGCGGGAGACGATGCCGGGGGTATTGAAGGTGTTGATATGGCCGGGACCGCCGGACCACGTCATTTCAAAGCCCGCAATGGCGACCATGCTGCCTGCATTTTCTTTATTGAACGCAGCGACCGCGCTCTTATACTCATTCCAGAGATTCTGGCTCGCCGCGCTGGCAAGGCTCATGTCATAGAGCGCGCCCTCGGGGTTGGCTGCGCCGGACTTGTCAAAGTAGTTGGAATGGTCGGTGAACGCGACGAAGTCGACGTTCGCGCTGTCAGGCAGCGCCTTGATATACGCCAGTGCGCTTTCCAGCGAGCCAGCGCCGTCGGAATACTGCGTGTGGGAGTGCAGCTGGCCGAAGTAGCGCTGGAAGGTCGCCTCGCCGATGGTGAAGGACCAGGTCTTGCTGGTTTCCTTTTTATCCGCACGCTTGACCGTCACAGTCACCGTGACCTTGCCGTCCGCCATAGCGGCAGCCGGGGTGTAGGTGACCTTGCCGTTCGCGTAGGCAGCATCGACCTTTTCACCGTTGACAGTCATCGTTACGCTGGCGTTCTCGCCAGCGTTCGAGATCTCCGCGGAGATCGTCGGCCGCTTTTCGGCTCCGGTCTGCGCGCCCTGCGCGGGCGTTACGTTGGAGATCACAGGCTCGTCGAGGATGTCGACGGTGTAGGACGCTCTGGCCTCGTTGCCCTTGATATCCTTGAACGCAAAGGTCAGGGTCATCGTGCTGCCGGCCTCAGCTGCTTTCGCGATATCCGAATCAAAGACCGTGATATGGACGCGGCCCTTGCCGGTGGTGAAGCCGTCCAGAACCTCTACGTCCGTGTTGCCCTGAAGCTGGCTGATGCCGGGGATGTACGTTCCGTCGGCCTTCTTGACACTGTACTCGATCCACGGATTGTCGATTTCATAGATTGTGTCGATCTCGAGTTCAAACTCGTAATCGCTGCCGACATAGGCCGGGAGCATGGTTTCGGGGAAGGTGATGGTGGGCTGCACGACGAGGCCGCCGTCCACATTCACGCCGTCCGCCACGGGATAGAAGAAGAAGGAGTAGATGGTGTAATCCGTGACCTTGCTCTTATCCATGCTGTAGGTCTTGAACGAATCGGAGTAGTACTCCAACCACTGGCTATACCTATTGTTGAACTTCGCCGTGCGGCTCTCCATCTCATAGCCGCCCACGCCGCCGGAGCATTCGCGGACGAGCCAGTCGGCGTCGTCAGTCGTAACGCCCTCTTCGGAGAAGTCCTTGCTGTAGAACGCGTTGTTGCCGGTGCCGTTGGAACAGAGATAGCCATAGGCTTCGCTCTTGAAGCGGAGGTATTCGCCGTTCTGCTCGACGGTGAACACGACAGCGCCGTTCGCCGGGGTGGCCTTGCCGTCCTTGACTTCGGTGTCGGCCTTATCAATGGACTTCGAATCGTTCTCCGCCGCCAGAACCGCCTGTGCGTTCTGGTTGTAGATCACGAACTTGTCGCCGGGCTTGGGCAGATCGCCGGAGGGCTGGTCAGCAGATGCAGGGTCGACCCGGTAGAGCGTGAACTCGCACGGATACTGCTGACTTGCAACCGTGTTGTTCTTATAGGCTTTAAACTTGTTAAACCCACCGTATGTAGAATCCGTGCTGGTATTGCTGGCCAGCGTAACAGTATCATCACCGGCACCCATAAATTTGAAGGTCTGATTTTCTGCGCTGAACGACCACGCCCAGCTATAATTACCAGACTGAATGCCATTGCTGTTTCCACCGGAAGGTGCAATGGCCATGCCGTTTTTATCAGTCAGCGTAACAGACTGTCCGCTTACCTTCAGCGTCCAAACCGCGCCTTCCGTCTTCGTCACCTTGTCCTCCGCTACAGTCGGCTGTACAACCGTCAGCCACTTCCCGCTGAGTTCCAGCGGTGCGTAGCCGGTGGAAACAATCATGACATAAGAGCCGTCTGTCAACTGGTCAGCAGAAGTAAGCTTTCCAAGCTTGATCTCTCCGGATTCTTTCTTGACCGTATATGCAAACGTCGCTTCTTCGCTGCCCTTCATGCCGTCCTTCGTGGCCTTGACGGTGAAGGTGTTGTCCTCGTTTACCGCAATGGGCGCGGTATACTCGATGTAATCGCCCGTGGTCTTATAGAAGATTTTCGCGCCCTCGGTCGCGCAGGAGAAGGTGACCTTTGTCCCCTTGGCAACTTCGCCCGCCGCCGGAGAGGCCGTCGGGGTCGCGACCTTCTGGGTCGGTGTGGGAGGCGGCACAAGGCCGCCGATGTAGTTCTTTCCCTGCGTCAGCTTGTAGAACGTCATGCCGAAGTCTTTCTCCGTCAGACGATCCGTGCTGGTGCAGTAGGCGCTGAACTCGTCATATCTGGCGAAGTATTCCATGTAGACCTTGCCATACTGACCGGTCAAGCTATTGCCGGACATATAGTAGGATGCATTTTCTGCATTGCAGACTTCCACGTCCCACTTCGCCGTGTCACTCCCGGTCAGGTTCAGGTTGAACTTGCCGTTGCTCTGACCCATCGTGAGGATGCTTTCACCCTGCGCGAAGGTGTATGTATTGTCCTCGTTCTTCGTGACCGTCCAGACCAGATTCTCAAAGCTGTCCGCCGTCAGGGCATTCTCATTGACCGTCGCTGCGGCGGGGGTGAGATAGTAGCTGGACTTCACTTTGCCTGCAACAGCATAGCCGTTGCCAGCGTTGTAGATCACGACCTTGTCATCGGTCGCAATGGTCTCAGCCTTGACGTACTTGTCGACCAGCTCATAGACTTTGACGGAAACGACCAGCTCTTCGCTGTCGTTCATGCCGTCCTTCTTGGCCATGACGGTGTACGTCTCGATCTGCGAAGCCGAGATCGGGCCGGTGTATTCCTGATACTCCGTGCCTGCGGTCTTGTAGTAGATCGTTGCGCCGTCAGTTGCGCACGCGAACTTGATCTGCGTGCCAACCTCGATCTCAGCGCCGTCCGCTACGTTCGCAGTCGGGGCCGCGACCTTCTCCTTGGCTGCGTCGAGCTTGTAGAGCGTAAACTCATGCGGATAGCCGCCGTTTACAGTTGAGTTCTTATACGCTCTGAACTTATTTTCGCTTGCATTGTTGCTGGCGAACATGACAGTATCGTCACCCGTTCCGGCAAAGGTAAATTTGCCGTCAGCAAAGCTGGCTGCCCATTTATAGCTGCCAGACTGGATGCCGTTCTTGTTGCCGCCCTTCGGTGCGATCGAAGTTCCCTTTGCGTCCGTCATGACGACGCCGTCTGTATCGACGGTCAGCGTCCAGACGCCTGCAGTCGGATTTTCGATCTTACCGTCGACAACGCTGGGCTGTGTTGCAAGAACCCAGCCGTTGTCAAAATAATCCGGCGCATAATCCGTATCTGTCACAAGTACATACTTGCCGGTCGTCAGTTCGGCTGCACTTGTGACCTTGGTGTAGGTCTGCGTTGTCTCTTCCGCCATGGCGATTGGCATGGCCGAAAGAACCATAACAATTGCCAGCAGCAGCGCGAGACACCGCGTTGTGCGTTTTTTCATGCTTGCATTTCCTCCTGATTTCTGTTCAAATTCTGAATGTTCATGTTGTGCGCAGGCTCGTCCTGCGCAAAGCACCTTTTTGAACCCTCCTTCTGCGGATTGATACAGAAACGAAAGCGGCTGCCGGTCAAGGGAGCCGCAGTCGCAGAGTTCTGTATTTCATAGTATAGCAGTTCCACCCGTTAAAATCCAGTGCCTTTACAGAGATTTTACCGATTTTACGTAAATTTTACCGGGGATTTTTTGTGGATTTTGTCTATATAATCCCTGACCGGCAGACAAAGCCCGCCCGGCAGTCCCCGCCGGACGGGCAGGAACGCTGTCCGGGAAGCCGGCTGATGCTGCGGATCCGGGCGCCGCGGCTGATAAAACCGCCCCGCCGGGGCATTCATACATAAGATATGAATTGTTCACAAATAATTTAAGTCTGTAGGTATTGACAACGCTGGCAGGCGGTGGTACACTGCGTTTAGCACTCAGGGATAAAGAGTGCTAAGGCGAAAGGAGGAACGAACCATGGAGCTTTCAGACCGGAAAAAGAAGATCCTGCGTGCGATCGTGGATCTTTACATCCGCACGGCGGAGCCGGTGGCGTCCAAGACCATTGCGCAGATGCCGGACATGGATTTTTCCTCCGCGACCATCCGCAACGAGATGGCGGAGCTGACGACGCTCGGATATCTGGAGCAGCCGCACACCTCCGCCGGACGCATCCCGTCGCCTGCCGGGTACCGGCTGTACGTCGACGAGCTGATGCAGGACTACCGCCTGTCGACCGATGAAACGAAATCGATCAATCAGGCGATGGAGCTGAAAATGCAGGAGGTCGACAAGGTCGTCTCGCAGGTCGGCAAGCTTGTCTCGCAGATGACGAATCTGCCCGCCTACGCCATGGCGGCGCGTGCCGCCGGGCTGACAGTCAAGCGGTTCGACCTGATCCTCGCGGACAGCGGCAGCTTTATTCTCGTCGTGATGCTGAGCGACAGCTCCGTCAAGAATAAGCTCATCCGGCTCCCGGTCGAGCTGACGGAAGCGGATCTGAAGCTTCTCGGCGCAGTGCTGAACGCAAGCGTCACGGAGCTGACCGCCGAACAGCTCAGCCCAGAGCTTCTGTCCCGCGTGACCAGAAGCGCCGGAAATGCGGCCAGCCTCGTGCCCGTCATCATGGATTTCGTCACGTCGCTTCTGCACCAGGAGCACAGCGAGGTCTACATGACCGGGCAGGCCAAGCTTCTCGGCCAGCCGGAGTACCACGACATCGACAAGGCGCAGAAAATGCTCTCCGCGCTCGACGAGGATGTGGTCTCCAATCTTCCCGCCGCGCTTTCCCCGGACAGCCGGACGCAGATCCTGGTCGGCCCGGAAAACGTGTCGAAGGAGCTGCGCGACACCAGCGTCGTCATGACGAAGTTCGATATCGGCGACGGGATGCAGGGCTTGATCGGCGTGGTCGGCCCGACCAGAATGGATTACGCGCAGATCACTGCCCGGCTGAGCTACTTCGCCGAGAACCTGAGCCGGATGTTCCAGAAAAACCAGACCCCGGCGATCGAAGGGCCGGAAAATAAGCACAATGACCCGGAGGCATAGATATGAGTAAGAAAACAAACAGCAATCCGGCTTCGGAGGAAAAGGCACAGGCCGCCTCCGCAGCCGAGCAGACAGAAGAAGCTGCGCAGCAGACCGAAGCCGAAGCCGCGAAGCAGTCCGAGGAAAAAAAGCCCGAGGAAGCCAAGCAGCAGGAGGCAAGCGAGTTTGAAAAGGCGCAGCAGGCGCTGGCACAGGAGCATGACAGCTATCTGCGGCTGGCCGCCGAATACGACAACTACCGCAAGCGCAGCCAGAAGGAAAAGGAAAGCCTCTATACCGACATCCGCTCGGAGACGGTCGAGAAGTTCCTTCCCGTGTACGACAATCTCGAGCGGGCGCTGGCGCAGGAGACGCAGGATGCCGCGTTTAAAAAGGGCGTCGAGATGACGATGAACCAGCTCGTCTCCGTCATGGAAAAGCTGGGCGTCGTGAGCTTCGGCGCGGCAGGCGAGGTCTTTGACCCGCAGCTTCATAACGCGGTCATGCACGTCGAGGACGAAGCGCTTGGCGAAAACGTCATCGCGGAGGTCTTCCAGAAGGGCTTCAAGGTCGGCGATAAAGTCGTCCGCTTCGCGATGGTAAAGGTCGCAAATTAAAAAAGCACCCAAGCCGGGGAACCGGCAGCATATAAATTTGTAAATACAGGCATTCATATAGGAGGAAATTATTATGAGTAAGATTATTGGCATTGACCTTGGCACTACCAACAGCTGCGTCGCCGTTATGGAAGGCGGCGAACCCGTCGTCATCGCGAACGCCGAAGGCAACCGCACCACCCCGTCCGTCGTCGCGTTCTCCAAGACCGGTGAAAGAATGGTCGGTCAGGTCGCAAAGCGTCAGGCCGTTACCAACCACGAGCGCACCGTCGCTTCCATCAAGCGTCACATGGGCTCCGATTACAAGGTCGACATCGACGGCAAGAAGTACACCCCGCAGGAGATCTCCGCGATGATCCTGCAGAAGCTGAAGGCGGACGCCGAGGCATATCTGGGCGGCACCGTCACCGAAGCCGTTATCACCGTTCCCGCATATTTCAACGACGCACAGCGTCAGGCCACCAAGGACGCAGGCAAGATCGCGGGTCTTGACGTCAAGCGTATCATCAACGAGCCGACCGCAGCCGCTTTGGCCTACGGCGTCGACAAGGAAGCCGAGCAGAAGGTCATGGTCTACGACCTCGGCGGCGGCACGTTCGATGTCTCCATTCTGGACATCGGCGACGGCGTTATCGAAGTCCTTGCCACCAACGGCAACACCCACCTCGGCGGCGATGATTTCGACGAGTGCGTCATGAACTACCTCGTTTCCGAATTCAAGAAGGCAGAGGGCATCGATCTGTCCAACGACAAGGTCGCCATGCAGAGACTGAAGGAAGCCGCCGAAAAGGCCAAGATCGAGCTGTCCGGCGTG
>ERZ835051.2806-NODE-2806-length-14743-cov-13.741353_pt1 | contig 14743 bp, 17 predicted proteins | sample MGYA00519575_ERZ835051 | MGnify/ENA primary metagenome ERZ835051 (study PRJEB31850, sample SAMEA3708769) | human gut metagenome | biome: human gut; feature: human-associated habitat; material: faeces | place: China | collected 2014 ... | reverse complement strand
ATAAGTCACGGAGTTTCTTTGCCTTTTCAAAGCGAGTACCACCTTCAAGGTATATAAGAATCTTTTCAAATTCTTCTGTTGTAAACTCGCTACGCCCATGTTCCTCCAGTCGTTTGCGGTTATGAACCTCCAACTGTCGTTTAAAATTGGCATACATATTATCCTCTTCTACGATTTGGACATATTCATAGTCCATTTGTAGAAGAGTGGCTATCAGTCCGGCTTCCAATGCCGCTTCACTTTGTGTTGACATATCCTTGCCTTATTATGAGTAGTTACAACATTTTTATCTTACTATTTAGTATTCTAACATTCAGTGTATTTTCAATCTTATATAGATTAAATACATCTAAGACCACCGAAATCGCTTTAAATTCTATTGTAGTCTTTCCTTTTTATCGGTTATCAAATCCTTTAAATCAACCTGTAGAATCTCGGCAATCCGCTGAAGCGTTTCCAAATTAGGTTGAATCCTATTGCACGCATAGGCATTGACCATGCTAAAACTCTTATCCAACTGTTTGGCTAACCACGTTTGAGAAATGCCTTTTTCCGAAAGGACTGCTTTTATTCTATTCAGTTTCATTCTTTGATACGATTTTATAGTGCAAATATAGTGAATTATATTCGACAACTGGGATTATTTTTGTACTTTTGTCATCCCAATAGACAACACACATAAAAATGTGTATAACTGATATATGAAAATATTAACAGAAAGAGAAAAGAAAATCCTTATTAATCATGCCAAAAAGCAAGAATTAAGACGGATTATATCAAAGAAAAAAAAGAAAAACAAAAGGCGTTACCTTCAAGGGAAATCAAAAGAAGAACGTCAGAAATATATTTTAGAAAATCGATTTAAAGATTATTCTAAAATAAAGGCTCCTTCGAACTTTTCACTAATCGAAAACACAGAAGAATCACTAAAATTCATAGCAAAAATCGAAAAATGCTTAAAGAATCGAAGTAAGGTATTTGTCAATTTAACAGATGTAGAAACAATAGCTCATGGGGCTATTGTCGTCCTCTTATCAATAATGACTAAATTCAAATACAATCATATTGATTTTAATGGAAATTTCCCTAAAAATAAGAATGCAAATAAAGCATTGGTTGATTCTGGTTTTTTTGATCAGTTGTATAAAAGAAATATAAGCAATGAACCTAATTATGCGTTTTGCAGGAACAAAGTCCTAACTCATGCAGGAAAAGTAGTAGACTCTAGTCTAGCAGATCAAATTATTTCAGAAATATCCAATTTAATATGGGGTAAGCAAAGAAGATGTTTGGGGGTTCAAAGAGTTTTTCTTGAACTCATGCAAAACACAAATAATCATGCTTCTTTTGATTCAAAGGGCTTACATCATTGGTGGACAACTGTACAATATGATGAAAAGTTAAAGAAAGCATACTTTTCATTTATAGATTATGGCGTTGGCATAATTAATAGCTTACGTAATGATGAACATGGTAAGTTTTATAATATTATACCAAAGATCCGTGAATTATTCAATCCGCAAAATAATGCAGAAATGCTCTCTCTGCTACTTAAGGGAGAAATTCATAAGACATCAACAGGTAAGTATTATAGAGGTAAGGGTCTTCCATGCTTATTTAAAGCGTGTGAAGACAACAAGATTGCAAACGTTGTTGTTATAGCAAACGATGCTAAAGTTGAATACACAGCAGGTACAAATGTCAAATTAAACAATTCGTTTGCTGGAACATTTATCCATTGGGAATTGAATTTTAACAATGTAAATATAAATTATGAATAAAGATATTATAATAAAAATCGCGACAGATTTCAGTCGTATTCCGGGTGCTCGTTATCCTGAAGAAGGAGATTATTCCGGTCAAGAATTTAGACAAAATGTTCTACATCCTGCACTGAAAAAAGCAATAGAAATGAATGTAAAGCTAATTGTTGACTTAGACGGCACTGCTGGTTTAGGTACATCTTTTTTGGAAGAATCTTTCGGAGGTCTAATTAGGAGAGACCATATAAATTACAATATTCTCAAACAAACACTTATTATAATTTCAGACGAAGATCCTGATTATAAAGAAGAAGTAGATAATTATATTGAAGATGCCTATGAAAAAGAACAAAATCATTAACATAATTATCTATATTATAATATTCAGTATTGGATGTTGTTGTGGTAAACTGATTGATTGGGGATATTTTGTTTTAAACAAGGAAATATCTATAATAGATGCAATATCGCTATTTTTAACCATAGGTTGTGCAATTTATATATCAAAAGTTCTAGAGAAAGAAGTACAAGATGTTCGAATAGAAAAAGAGATGTTTATTTCTCAGGTAGAAAACACCGAATCTCCACTAGTCGAACTTGGAAATAAATTGAATAGTACAACCTATACAGAGGTGATAAGCTTATATTCAAAATCCAATATAACACGCCATAAGTTATTTAAGAAAATAGATTCTTTCAAAAAATCTGAATTTAAAGTGGATGACATTAAAGAAGTTTTAGATACAAACTACAAACGATTAAAACCTTTACTTACTGACACATCTGTTATGTCTAAATCACCTCCTGACATTGAAGTTAAAAGAGGTAAAATCACATATAGTCCAGAAAGAATCGTTGAAATTCAAGAGAATTTACAAACAATTCAAGACGAGTTTTTCAAACTCAAAATAATAATAAATAGAGCTTAAAAAATCTTTTAATTACATATTCGATTTATATACTAATATCAACTGTTCAATAACACGATTTAACTTTTGGAGATACAAACAAAAACTTCTACTCATTATAGAATTAGATAACTGAACCTATGTATAATAGATTCCGTTATCTAATTTTTAGTCTACTCCATTGATTCCCGAATAATACGCAAAGTTTCTTTCTTATACTCCTTGCGGTCATATTCAAATCCTCTACACATCCAACAACTACAGGGAGTACCTGTAGTTTTCATTTGTCTTTTGCCAACTCAAACCAATGAGGATGTTCATAATAGTTTCCATCCTCACGGATAACACAATGCCCATAAGCGGCATATAGAATCATACGAGCCTTAAACACACGAGCCATTTGTTGGCATCTCCACAATTTGTTTCTTTTGTCCATCGTCTTTTTCTATTAAAATTAGGATGAACGATGATGTTATTGGGGTGAGATTTAATATATCCATAGCATTGTGTATTTTTACCATTTTATAGCTTTTGTGAAAGCCTCGCAAGCCGTTCCTTCAACAATTCGCCATACTTTTCTTTTAATTCATCACTTAGGAAAGAGCTTTGAATGACAGTCTCAAACTTGGGCAATAGTTTGATATACTTATTTATCAGCCGTTCTACAATCACATTCTCTATACCCAACGTAGCTGCTGACCTGATAAAATCTTCTCTTTGAAGCTTTTTCTTCCGACCATTCAAGGTTAATGCCAACTCTTCGTCATCTTTAGGATTGATGATAGCCGCATTTAACAAATCGTAAGCAGGGGTCAAACGTATCATATCTGCCACCTCATACAAAGAGAAGTTTTTCAAGTGCATGTCGTTATTTCCTGTCAACCAAGAGAAAAGCACCAACTCAAAGAAATTGGTAACATCCATTTTAGGTAAAGACGAGTATTTTAAAACAGCCTTGCCGATACGTTCATAGCTACTCTTGTATTTATGCTCTGTTTGCCTTTCGGTCAGTTGACACATATCTTCCATCGCAATCTTCTCTCCGGCAGAAGTCCTGTCAATTCGACGGGTAAGATAGCATAGCGTATCATCTGCCATCCGCATCAGCGTATGAGGAACTACCTCAATACGAGCCACCTCTGCAAGGTGCATGGTTAAGTCCTCGACCTCAGGCATCATTTCATATTGCGAGGTCTGAGGCTTACAGATATAACCGCCCCATAGCCCGACAATAGTCAATCGTTTGCTTCCCTCATGCTCATTCAAATGCAAGGATAATTTCGGCTGAACACCAGTCAAAGATGTTTGGTCTTGGATGATTTGCAGAGCAAGCTGATCAAGTTGCTCTGTCGTATAATCAAGAACTGGTAATGTTGTTGTTCCGAAGAACTTCTTTATGCAAGCCGTATGCATATCCTTTTCCCCTTTTAAGAGCGGACGATAACAATATAAGCAATTACACATGGCTTCCCTCCTTTTCTTCCAAAGGAATAACACTTACTGCTCCGATACAATCTTTGCAGCATGTCAGCAACAACGCCATCCGGTCAAGAATACTGATGTCTGTATTCCGCAATGCAACATCCAACAACCATCCTTCAGGAATCAGACCGTCGAAAAATGGGAATAGCACAGGACTTGTATATGCTTCCTCCTGCAAAGGCAATGTCATGCTAACCGCCTTTGCCTTTTCAAGAGAAAGATATTCCGGCAAATAGCAGAACTCATATCCAGCATCGTTTTCTGTCAGAATCCCCGCCAATTGGTCTTTGTAAAATATATGGGCTTGTCTCATTGATTATCAATTTTAGAAGTTGCTACCATTTCATAATTGAAAAAGTCAAGGAGCTGATTCACTTTATCAAGACGCAGCGTTTCCTTTCCCTGTTCGAGGTCTCGCACAAAGCGCAATCCTACCCCCGACTTCAACGAAAGTTCTTCTTGCGTCAGGTTATACTGCTTTCGCAACAGCTTGACCGTAGTAGAGAGATTATTCATAAGCATTTAATTTTATACCTTTTCGGGTACAAAGTTAATATAAATATCTCACATTATACCACAAGGGGTATAATTTATTTCATTGTCAGCATTATTATATCAGATAAGGTATAATATAGTAAGATTCAAAACTACAAATTAAAGTACACAAGCACTACTCTACACTTTTTCAAGCGAATAATTCAGTTTCGCTACACTTTTTCCAACGAATCAAATATTTCATTGCACCAGACTAATAAAAATTCCACCGCAAACCACAGAAATTCCAAGAAAACCACTACCTTTGTATTCAACAAGCGTTCTGTAACATACCTGCGGAAATGCCCTATCATTCAACACCTTGTATCTGATAGTGGACATTCCATAAAAGAGCTGAAAAGAAGCGGTACAACACGTATATGCAAAGCAATGAAATACAACGGTTTGCATTTGTCCCTACATTCTGTGTATTTGTCAAAACAGAGGTTGTACCGATTAAAATGAATGGTCACTGATAATCAGTGATGTAAATATGCTGCATCGGCAAGTAGGATATTGTAATCAACTGCAACGAATTAGAACCAACTATAATGAAGTCGCTGATTTTCAGCGGCTTTTTTATTTGCCAAAATCCGGCTATGTGCAGTCGGATACAGTAGTCCGCCCTATTTTTCTACCGTATTTCTACCACGGAACATTTTCGGGATTTGCCCCGATGTCACGATGACGCAGTAGTTGACGTGTGTTGACAATGGTTTACGTGAGTGGACAAAAAGGGAAATTATTCGAGCTGCCAAAAGCTCATGTTTAACGAAAATATGGAGGACAAATGACATGGAAGTAAAAAGAATCTGCCAGTGGTGCGGCAAGCCTTTTATAGCGCAAAAGACCACCACAAACTATTGCAGTCCGCAATGCTCCAAGAGAGGTTACAAACATCGCATGAAAGAGCGGAGAATGGAACTTCGGCAAATTCAGGAAATGGTTGAAGTAAAGAAAAAGCTGGAGAGTCAGGAATACTTCACATTTTCCCAAACGGCCAAACTGATGGGTGTCTCCCGTCAGTATATTTACAAGTTGGTGAAAGAGGACAAACTCCGTGCTTCCCGGCTGAGTTCGAGAATGTCTCTCATCCGCCGTGCCGACATCGAGCTGATGTTGAAAACCAAACCATACGAAAGCATCAAACCGAAGGACGATGTTGACATTACTGAATACTATACTGCCGAGCAGATTGCGGAGAAGTACAAGGTAAACGCCAAATGGGTATGGACATACACCAGAGAGCATGATGTCCCAAAGGTCAAGATCCGCCAATTCAACTATTACAGCAAGAAGCACATTGATGCGGCATTTGCCAAATACAAGACGGATGACGCTTTGACCGAATGGTACACTCCCGAAGAAATCGAGAAGAAGTACGGAATGACCCGTGTAGCCATCCGTTCACATGTCTATCGTAACAACATCCCCTCGAAGAAAGAGCACGGCCAGATATTCTACTCCAAACTTCACTTCGACCTGTCAAAGCAGACCGCCGAAGATGACTCGTCTGAATACTACACCGTACAGGAAGCCATGAAAAAATACAATCTCACCAGGGATTCAGTTTACGGCATCCTGCAATTCCACGAAATCAAACGGGAAAAGAAAGGCAGGTTCGTGCGCTTTCTAAAGGTGGAATTCGACCACATCATGGGTGCCAGGTAACGCATCTATGCGCACAGATATACAGACCGGAAAATGTTTTTATGCTGAATGCGGTCTGCATAAAGCCATTGTGCAACTTAGCCGCAAAATTTAATTTCAACTAAAAATATTCGTAACCATGTCAGAATGTAAAACAGTAACACTGAGAACACGTCCATTGAAGAAAGGGATGTTATCTTTCTACCTTGATTATTATCCGGGCTACCGGGATCAGGAAACAATGAAGACCATCCGCCATGAAGGATTGAACATTTACATCTATGCCAATCCCAAGAATCAGCGTGAACGCGACTTCAACGCTGCTATGTCGGAAAAGGCCGAAGCAATCCGGTGCCGGAGGTTTGAAGCCATTGTAAATGAACGGTACGATTTCTTCGACAAGCGCAAGTACAAAGCGGACTTTCTGGAGTATTACCGGAAGCAGCTCCGCAAGCACGATCAGAAATGGGGATTTGTCTATCAGCACTTCTACAATTTCGTTCACGGCAAATGCACTTTCGAAGAAATAGATGTGGACCTGTGCAACAAGTTCCGGGAATACCTGCTTAACGCAAAGCAACTCCGGCGTGACGGACAGATATCAAAGAACTCCGCTTCCGGCTACTGGTCCACTTTCCGGGGATTCCTGAAGATTCTGTATCGCAACAGGATGATAAAGACCAATGTCAATGACTTTCTGGAAAAAATCGAACCGGAAGATGTTGCCAAGGAATACCTGAGTGTGGAAGAGCTGTATTGCCTGGCTGAAACCCCGTGCAAGAAGCCTGTTCTAAAGACTGCTTCCCTCTTTTCGTGCCTGACCAGTTTGCGGCTCAGCGATATACTTTCCCTTTGCTGGGAGGAAATCGTTGACTTTGCAGCTGGAGGAAAATGTGTCCATACCATCACCCAGAAGACCAAGACGGAAGACATCATCCCGATAAGCGATGAAGCCTTGGAACTGATCGGGTACAGTCCCGAGAAAAAAGGTCTTGTGTTCAAAGGTCTGAAACGGAGCTGGACGCAGCAGCCTATGAAGGAATGGATCCGTTCTGCAGGAATTACAAAAAACATAACTTTCCACTCATACCGCAGGACATACGCGACCCTTCAGGCTGCAGCGGGTACTGATATCCGTACTATCCAAAGCAACATGGCGCATAAGAGCATCACTACCACCCAACGCTACATGAAAGTAGTTGACAGCAACAAGCGTGAGGCGACCACCAAAATCACATTGACAAGAAAGGGCTGACCTGACTAATTCGTGCCTGTTTTATCGGTTAGAGTATGATTTTTCGCTGAAAATCATACTCTAACCATATTTTTTCTTAATTCCCAGCTGATTTTCCGTCATTATTTACAACTGTCTGAAACCGGACATCTATTTTTGTCCTATCATAATTCTAAATAATAACAGTTTATGGCAGATAACAACCGAATATCCATCAAAAAGACAAGCCGGGTTCTTGCGATTACATGTGTCGCCTATACAACAGTAGCAACAATATTGTACAACAATTATCAGATTGACCTGATTGACTATTCCACTCCGGTCATATTAGGAACCGTAGCAACCATCATGTCATGCGCTGCACTGCAACGCCTGTTCTGTTCTCTACTCTCCAAAAGCTATCTTTCTTTTGGCTGTAAGGAGTTATCCTCAAGAAGAGCTGTTCCCTCCGAGACAAATCCTGATACCCAGGAAGAATTACCCCATACTGATAATGCAACCAGTGAAAAACAGGTCAAGAGTCCATATCTTAAGGAATATGAAGCTCGCATAGAAGAATTGCGGCGCAATGAAATGGAGAAGAAGACTGCTACTGTGCATGCGATACATGAATACACCACACACGAAATGTCACAGTTCTTATCCATAGACGATCTTGAAACTCTCCATGAAAACATAGAATCTCTGGCATACGGACAAGCGGAATCATATAAACCGGTTCGTTCCAAGCCCGATAATCAAATCAAGTCCCCTTCGCTGAGACATTATGCATGGAATATCGGGGAAAGACTTGATATTCCTTTAATCGACAGGGCAAAGTTCATAAAAACAATATTCCCGCATGAACTGGAAAATGCTACAATCGAATACCTTTGTAAAAATCTTCGTGACTCAGTTCCCGCCATAATTGCCATAGATGTCCCGGAGAACGGGGACTATCATTTCAGTTGTATGCAAACTTTAGCAGACAGCGATAATTAGTTTCTGCTGACTATAATCTGCACAATATCATTATGTTGGTTTGCAGCATGTTAAACAATTAAATCGTTTAGTCATGCTAAAAGAAAACCTTACATTCAATGATTTGCCGAAAATGGTAGGCAGACTGTGTGAAAAGATTGAGAGTTTAGAGAATGCTCTGAAGGAAAGTCTCGCCAAAGAACCGTCTGCCAAAGAGAATCTTCATGTCCCCATGACTGTGGAAGAAGTATGCAGCTACCTTGGAATATCCAAGTCATCCTTCTATTACAAGGCCAAACACGGAGGGATACCTGTCATCAAGCAGGGGAAGCATCTGTTCGTATATCGCGACGAACTGGACAAATGGCTGGAGACCGGAAGAAAAAAACAGGTGCCTCTGAGCTTCGAGGAGGAACACGAGCAGATGCTTGCTGCGACAAGACATAAGGCCAAATCAAGAGAACTGTAGGAATATGGAAAAGACGAGCTGCAATATTCCTACTCCGGAGGAATTGAGAAACTACATAAAAGAATCTGTCATAAGTGTGACCGGGACATACGAACAATCCGCTTCCGTGCTTATGGTGGATGATTCCACAATCGGGACTCTTGGAAACTTCAGTGCATCTATCGGTAAAGCCAAAAGCAAGAAGACCTTCAATGTCTCCGCCATCGCTGCGGCCGCCCTGAAGAATGGCACAGTGCTGCATTACCGTGCTTGCTTCCCAGAGGGAAAAAGAAAGATTCTCTACGTTGATACGGAACAGGGCAAGAACCATTGCCAAATTGTTCTGAATAGAATCCTGAAACTGGCAGGTCTGCCGAAAGACAGTGATGCAGACAACCTGACGATGCTGGCACTCCGGAAATATTCGCCCGAAGTACGACTGGCTATAACGGAAGAGGCTATCGGCATGATACCCGATTTAGGTCTGGTCATCATAGATGGCATCCGGGACTTCATCCATGATATCAATTCACCCGGTGAATCCACCGATGTGATATCCAAATTCATGCAATGGACCGATGACAGGCAGATACACATCCATACCGTCCTGCATCAGAACAAGAATGACGAACACGCACGTGGGCATGTCGGCACGGAACTGAACAACAAGGCGGAAACCGTCATGCAGATAGAGCCAGACAAAGATGACAAGTCCATAAGTGTGGTGGAAGTCATACACAGCCGTGACCGTGAGTTTGAACCGTTTGCCTTCCGGGTAAACGATGATTCCCTGCCCGAACTAGTGGAGTCATATCAGCCTCAGAAAAGGCAGCCAGGACGCCCTCCTAAGGAACCGTTCGACCCGTACAAGGAAATACCTGAGGATTCGCACCGCTCCGCTTTGAACGCCGCTTTTGAGGACGGGAACATCAGCGGCTATAACGGCTACCTTGAACGGCTGAAAGAAGGCTACGGACGGCAGGGAATAAAACTGGGGTACAACAAGGCGGTGGAATTGACAAAGTTCCTATGCAACAAGCGGATGGTCGTAAAAGAAGGGAAAGAATACAAATTCAACCGGGATTTCCATTATTGAGCCCCTATTCCATCAAATCCCGGTGTGACATTTTTCTGTGACATTTCCCGGCTTTACTTTAATGCCGGGGTGTAGATATGGGAATAAAGCAAAGCTATGGCAGGTTTCATCGTATAGGTGCAATCTGCCATGCTCCCTTTTGTATGTACACTGGAAACCGGACAGCATCTGCATTATTTGAAGTGAAGCTATCATCCATGCCGGGCTTGCCCGTCTGCCAGTAATAAACCCTATGGGGGGAGCCTAATACCCCACTCGCCTTTCGGCGGCGGGATGAGTGCCACTTAAACCAGCAAGCTGGGCACGGGAAAATCACTGTCGGATTTGGACAGAACACGAAAGATTCTATCTCTCGTATTGCCGACTATAACACTTACATTTTGCTCATAGTTCTGCAGAAGAATATGTCAGGGCTTTAACCAAGTAATGATTTTGGAACAGTAATTATGGGAACGCAAAAAAATGAGCCATGTGAAACGATAGCTTTTATCGAAACCTAAGAACGAGTCATCATCAACTATCACTCCTAAAGCCTTTTGGCAGGATATCGGACAGTCCAATGCTTTGCCTATTGGATATGCTATTGATTTTGTCTTCCCTATTTTTGAATCTGATTCATCATGTCCATAGCCAAATTCACTATCAGAATCAAGTTACAAATGTCCAATGAGCATACCTTACAAAGATTGGCTCAAATTATAGTAGTTATTACATCAGTACATTTGTTAGGCTGAATATTCTCGTTTGGACAAAAATGGGATGTTATTGAATTTGATATAGACAAAATTATTCTGGTATGAATCTCAAAAAAATGAATATTACCAAGTATATAATCAGAAACAGATGTCCGTCATGATACGACGAGCTGATGATTAGTTTATCCACAGCATTTCCGTATATGTAAAAATAGAAACTATTTCAATAAAACGTGCGGTTATGTTCTTTCAAATCTATTTCATCCATTTCTCTAAAAGTGATTTCAAAAGACTGTTGTAAGTTTTCTCTTTTCATGGGGAGTCTATTCAAAAAAAAACAGCGGTTTTATTTACTAATAAGTAGAAATAATATATCTTTGCAGCATGAACGATACAAGAAACGAAATAATACGTATAGGTAACGAGTTGGTTCGTTCCGTTGGATACAATGCTTTTAGCTATGCAGATATTGCTAAAGCATTAAATATAAAAAATGCAGCAATTCATTACTATTTCCCCTCTAAATCCGATTTAGGGGTAGAAATCATTGAACGCAATATAAAAGCTTTTAATGAATTGACAAACCATTGGAAATCATTAAACTATAAAGAACAATATTATAACTATATCCATATGCATGATAGCTTTGTAAACAATCATTGGGTCTGCATCGTTGGTGCTCTTGCTTCCTCGTGTGATACGTTGCCTGAAAATATGCGGTCAAGACTGGAGCATCTAATAAATACAATTTTGAATTGGCTAACTGAATTGTTAGATGCAGGAAAAAAACAAAAAGACTTTTCATTTCCAGAAGAGCCTGAAACAAAAGCCCTTATGGTTCACTCTACACTATTATCAGCCTTACAAGTAAATAAAGTGCTGAAGGATAGCAGTGTCTATAAGAAGATACAGCAAGGATTACTTAAAATATAATTTTTTACAGTTTAACTTACTTACTAATAAGTATAATTATGAATTCAACAATAAATTCAATAGGTATTTATCATCCTAAGGAAAAAGTCTATAACACTTATTTTGAGGAAAGGCTGGAAACATCAGATAAATGGATTAAAGAAAGAACTGGTATTGAAAGCCGTTTTTTTGCATCATCTGACGAATATACCAGTGATATGTGTGTACAAGCAGCAATCAATTTATCTGATAACTATAATAAAGATTTAAGTGATGTTGATTTTATTATCGTAGCAACTACGACTCCAGACCAAATTGTTCCTAATGTTGCAAGTCAAGTCCAAACACGTCTAAAAATACCTCATGCCGGAGCTATTGATATATCATGTGCTTGTGCTGGATTTTGCAATGGGCTAATACTGGCAAAAGGGTTGGTAGCAGCAGGAACACATAAAAAAATCTTAGTTTTTGGTGCTGATACTTTATCTAAAGTAACAGATTTTACAGACAGAACAACCTGCATATTATTTGGCGATGCCGCTGGAGCTGTAATTGTAGAGCGTAGCGAGGAAAATTGTTTATTGGAAACAATAACAGAAACAAATGGAGAATTTGGAAAAGACCTCTATCTGACCAGTCAAAAAAATTCCATCAATGATGAAGAAGTTATTGCCAATAATAAACTGCATCAAAATGGCAGGATTGTATATAAGTGGGCTATTCAAACATTATCTTATGGATTACAATCTCTCGCTCGCAAAAATTGTTTATCATTGGATGATATAGCATACTTTTTACCACATAGTGCCAATTACAGACTACTGGAAGCTGTTTGTAAGGAATTAAAAATGCCTATGGATAAATGTTTAGATAGTGTAAGAAAGTATGGTAATACTTCTGCTGCATCCATACCACTAGCATGGTACGAGGGTATTAGAAGCAATAAAATACAGTTAAATGACAAACTGTTACTTATGGGTTTTGGTGGCGGTTTTACATATGGCGGAATATGTATAAAAAACCAAATTCCCAATTTATAACATATAGAATTAGAAATAAATGAAAGAAATATAGCAACATTACGATTTAATATAGATTTAGAATAGATAAAATAGTATGATACCTTTTGAAGCATATAAACTGAAATAATCAATTGTATTTTTGGGAAACCTATAAAAAGAAATTGGAAATTCGGAGGTATAATCAAGAACAAATGTTACCTTTGCAAAGGTAACAGAAGCAATAGAATTGTTCGACCAATATGAAATGGCAAGTGTGCATATAGCTGCGCTTAACGGATAGCACTTTAATCAAGCTATTCAACAACGGACAGGCTTATATAGGTTTGTCCTTTCTTGTTTTGCCATTATTCCAAATTTATAATCATGCGATGTGTCATACCGCTTTGTGCAGCAGGACTTGTCGCATCCTATCAAGTTGAACAATGAACTATACATATAAGAATATCTGGCTCATCAACTTTCCCGTAATGATGAGCATACTTATCGAGCAACTTATCAATATTACCGATGCCATTTTCCTGGGGCATGTAGGAGAAATAGAACTGGGCGCATCCGCCCTTGCCGGGATTTGGTATCTGGCTATCTATATGCTCGGCTTCGGTTTCAGTTTGGGATTACAGGTCGTTGTCGCACGGCGCAACGGAGAACAGCGTTATTCCGAAACCGGAAAGACGTTCTTTCAAGGATTGTTTTTCCTGTCGGGACTTGCTGTCTTTTTGTGTCTGTTCTCCAAGCTGTTTTCTCCGATTACTCTAAGTCGGCTGATTGCTTCTGCGGAAGTCTATCATGCCGTGATTGATTATTTGGACGGGCGAATCTGGGGACTGCTTTTCTCTTTTCCGTTCCTTGCCTTGCGCTCGTTCCTGGTCGGCATTACCCGTACAAAAGCCTTGAATATGGCGGCTTTGACAGCCGTATTGGTGAACATTCCGGGCAACTGGCTGCTCATATTCCAGTGGGACATGGGGATAACAGGTGCAGCCATCGCATCATCTTTTGCCGAAGCGTGTTCGTTGGCAGTACTGGCAATCCATATTTTACGAAAAATGGATAAACGGCTTTATGGTTTGTATTGGAGCTTTGATAAAGGTGTATTACGTCATGTTTGCCGTGTGTCCGTTTGGAGCATGTTCCACTCGTTCATCGGAGTGGCATCGTGGCTTGCTTTCTTTGTAGCTATCGAGCATCTGGGAGAAATGGAATTGGCAGCTACCAATGTCATACGCAGTGTCTCGACGGCGTTCTTTGTCATTGTCAATTCGTTTGCAGCTACTACCGGTTCGTTGGTGAGCAATTTGTTGGGAGCCGGACAAAAGGCTCAGGTAATCCCGCTATGTAACCGGATTGTCCGTTTGGGATATGCTATCGGTTTTCCGCTGGTTATCCTTGCCCTGATTTTCTACCGTCCGATTATTGGTATCTATACGGAAAGTACATTTCTGATGCAGATAGCCCATCTGCCCTTTATGGTCATGCTGCTGAACTACGTCTTTGCATTGCCCGGCTATGTCTATATGAACGCTGTGACAGGTACGGGAGCGACACGCATGACATTTATTTTCCAGTTGATAACCATCGTGGCTTATCAGATTTATTTATGGAGCATAAGCAGTTTCAGTACTTCACTGTCCGTTTATTGGACGGCAGAATATCTGTACGTGATATTACTCGGCCTGTTGTCAGTCATTTATCTGAAATATAAACGCTATTAAAACTGAATATTGTGATGAAAAAGATATATCCGCGCACAGGTGACATGCAGACCGTGTACCTGAATGCCGTCGTGAAAGACCCGTCTATCGAGGTAGGAGACTATACCATCTATAATGATTTTGTATCTGACCCGTTGCTTTTCGAGCGGAACAATGTGCTTTACCATTATCCTGTCAACCACGAGCGGCTGATAATCGGCAAGTTCTGTTCCATTGCCTGCGGTGCGAAATTCCTGTTCAACTGTGCCAACCATACCTTGAAATCCTTATCTACCCTTAATTCCGCAACATAATTGATAATTATTTTTATAAGTTCCTGAGCAACAT
>ERZ835051.2795-NODE-2795-length-14801-cov-3.397260_pt1 | contig 14801 bp, 7 predicted proteins | sample MGYA00519575_ERZ835051 | MGnify/ENA primary metagenome ERZ835051 (study PRJEB31850, sample SAMEA3708769) | human gut metagenome | biome: human gut; feature: human-associated habitat; material: faeces | place: China | collected 2014 ... | reverse complement strand
ATGGTATGACAGATACTCTTGGACGTATGCACTCAGATGCACAGTTCGCAGGATCTTCATCAGTACCTGCTCATGTAGAAATGATGGGACTGATCGGAGCAGGAAACAACCCGATGGTTGGTATGACTGTAGCTGTAGCTGTTTCCATTGAGGAAGCTGCTAAGGCTGGCAAGTTCTAAGAAAAGCGGAAAAACGTATATTGATACAGGTCAGGCAGAGCAGAAGAATGCTCTGCCTGATTTTCTTTAGTGGGAATGTACTAAGGTACATTCTTTTTATTGTGCAAAAACGCGAAAAACAATCATTGGCACGTAAGGAAAACGTAAGAAAAGCATAACAAAATACTAATAAAACGAAAGAAAACGTAATATAAACTGTTTATTTTGCTGGGGAATGGTGATATAATACCTTTTGTAGTTGTTGCAAAGATTCATTTTGTAGGGAAAGGAGAAGACATGAAGTTGAGACAGCAGAAACTATGTAAAATGTCAAGGGGGAGGGTGCGGCGTAAGGTTGCGTCAGCACTGGTATTGGCAATGAGTGCTACAACTGTATTTCCGGCGTTTGCAGGTCCGCCGCCGGAAGGATCTGACCGGTATTCCTGGTATATTCCCAGTGAAGACGGAGGTCTGTGGCAGGATGAGGAGGACGAGGACAGAGAGAGGATTGCAACTGATTCGGACGCAGAGTATGCAACCTGGTCAAACGCAGTTTTGACTGCCATGGAGTCCTTTAACAGTAAGGTTGAATTTGTAGATTCAGAAGGCAAAGTGCTGGAGGGAAACACACCGGACGAGCTTAGTGTTCCTCAGGACGAGAAGAATTTCCCGTATCTGAGCCAGCAGGCAGGACGTACCAGAGAAGATTATGGCTTTTCTGATACCTATGAGGAGCATGAATATTTCCTGAAGGGCAGTGCAAATATTTATGACATCAAAGATGGCAAGCTGGCAACTGCCAGCAATGCAGCGAAGGCAACCTCCAGCAACGCACAGGAGGAATACGTCGATCGAATTATAGTATTTAAGCCGAAGGATGCGGCAGATTTCAGCGGTGTGGTATTTGTAGATATTCTCAATGCCAGCAGCAAGACCGATATTGCCAGCCTGTGGCGCCAGAGCTACGATTACATCATGGAAAAGGGCGCTGCTTATGTAGGCGTTACCTCCAAGGATGTTACCGTAAAATCTTTAAAGACCTTTAACCAGGATCGATATGCAGCCTTGAAATGGGGAGATGACAATGGTATTTTCTGGGATATTTTAGGTCAGGTAGGTACTTTGCTGAAACAGGAAAACAGCCCGATTCTCTACGGTGAGGATTACAGCGGCGATGTAAATTCCTACCTGTTTGGCTCCTCTCAGTCCGGTTGGTATGTCAATACCTTTGCCAATAACTTTGGTCTGGCAAACTTTGTAGCAGAGGACGCAGCGGATTTGGAAACCTACGAGGATTATAAGGACTGCGTAGGAAGTGCAGATCACATTTTTGATGGGTATCTGAACTTTGTAGGCGGTATGATGGATACCTCTATTGCAAAGAAGCAGAGCTCAAAGACGAGAATGTTTATGCCGGTTAAGGCTACAGACGTTCCGTTTATCCTGATGGTGGGAGAAAATGACTACAATCCTGGTCCGGTTCGCCATGACAGCGATGCGCCGGATAACATGTACCGTCATTATGTAGTGGCAGGTGGCCCGCACTCAGATATTATTTTCCCGGCAGATCCGACAGATGAGCTGCAGATGCAGACAGGACGGGATACCAGAGAGTATGTAGACTTTAAGGGAGATCATACAGTAACAGATTTCAATATTACTGTATTTATCAATGCAGCTCTGGAAAATCTGGATAACTGGGCCCAGAATGGAGAGTCGGCTCCGTGTGGTCCGTATAAGGATGAGGTAGCAGGCTCTATGAATGGCATGGCATTTGCGCCGGAGAGAGATGAGTTTGGAAATATGACATCCGGAATCATTTCTCCGCAGATTTCCGTACCAGTTGCTTCCTATTACGGCGGTGCCAACGGCGCTTTCAGTGATAAGAGCGGTTCTATGATTTATCTGGCTCAGGATCAGGTAGAAAGCCTTTACGGTGACAGAGATACTTACCTGGATCAGTATGCGGAAGCTCTTGATAATATGATCGAGAACGGATGGATTCTGGAATCTGACAGAGAAAAGATGATAGCTCTTGCAGAAAACGAGCCGTTCTTTGGTGAGACAGGACGTGATTCTGAGGCGATTGAGGCTTCTATGGAACGCGAGATCAAGCTGGAGACTGTGAACCAGAAGGAAGGCAAGGCCGGTGATGTAAAATATACCGAGACAGAATATCTGGCAAATGGTGAAGCCAATGTTTATACCCGTATGACAGAAAATACGGTTGTCCGGACACGTCATTCCCTGACTCCTTACAAGAACTATGTGAGAGTTGCAGTTCCGGAAAACTTTAATGGAAAGGTTGTTCTGGATCCGATTCTGGAAAAAGACGGAGAGCAGGATGTACAGGCTCTTATGAAGGAAGGCAAGGCATATGTAGGTATTGCAGCTTCCCTGGAAGCTGCGGAGAAACGCGGCGGAGAGTGGAGAAAAGCCATTAATGCAAAGGACAAGAAGGATGAGTTTGGCCTGGTATGGGATATCATCAGTCAGGCAGCAGCTTCTATCGGAAGTGAAAATGGACTTCTTGGCCAGCAGGGAACAGAAATTGAGCTGGGTCTTGACAGCGATGATAAGAATCTTGTATTTACCTACCAGAAGTATTTTGGAGCATACGAAAACTATCAGGTAACAGCGTATGCTGATGCAGAAGGCGGAAAGGAACTGGCAATGCATGGCGAAAAGGTAGATCCGTCTTCATACGGCGTTTGGTCCAGTACCTATCAGGAAAAAGCAAACGGAACCGGAGAACCGGTCATCGGTGCTACTGCGAAGAACATTCTGGAGGTAGATGGAAAGTACTTTAAGGATTCCAATGGAAACGGAAAGCTGGATGTCTACGAGGACTGGCGGGAAGATGCAGAAACAAGAGCCGCAGATCTGGTCAGCCAGATGACCGTAGATGACAAGATTGGTATGATGTTTAATAATTCCAGAGGCATGGGAATCAATTCCTCTGTAAAGGATAAGACAGGACTTCTGGATGAGACAGAAAAGATCAATGATACCAGTATCTTTGGAACAACCTCAACACTGGGAACCATTGATACCATTGAAAAGCTGGGACTGCGCCACTTTATCCTGCGCCAGAATCCGGAACCGGAGGATATGGCAAACTGGATCAACCAGATGAACTATGTGGCAGAGGGAACTTCCCTTGGTATTCCGGTACTGGTAACTTCCAACTCCAGAAATGAAAACGGTGATATGACCTTTGGTATGAATGACGCATCCGGCGTATTCTCTACCTGGCCCGGAACCATGGGGCTGGCAGCAGCGGCCAAGGGCGATATTGCAGCAGGAGGAGATGCATCTCTGATTTCCAGATTTGCAGAAATTGCAAGAAGTGAGTGGGATGCCAGCGGACTGAAAAAGGGATATATGTACATGGTAGATACCATGACGGATCCCAGATGGCAGAGAACCTATGGTACCTTTGGAGAGGATCCGGCATTTATTGCTGATGCAGCAGAGCGTCTGGTAGTTGGCTTCCAGGGAAGCAGTGAAGGCGTACAGACAGATGGTATTGCTCTGACGATTAAACATTTCCCGGGCGGCGGCGCAAGAGAAAACGGATTTGATCCCCACTATAAACAGGGTCAGTGGAACGTATATCAGACAGAAGACAGCCTTCAGAGATATCACCTGCCCGGATTTAAGGCAGCGGTTGACAACAATGTATCTTCAATCATGCCGTACTACGCAAAACCGGCTCAGGAAAAGAGCGAGCCGCAGTATGACAATAACGGCAAGGAACTGAACATGCAGCAGGTTGGATTTGCATTCAATAAAGAATTTATCCAGGGCTTACTGCGTGATCAGATGGGACATGACGGATATGTGAACAGTGACAGCGGCATCATCGGAAATATGGACTGGGGTGTAGAGGATCTGGATGTACCGGAGAAGTGCGGTTATGCAGTGAATGCAGGAACAGACATTATCGGTGATACCAATGACGTATGGTCCATGAAGGAAGCCTACGAGCGTTCTGAGGACGGAAGTAAGAGCGATTATTATGATACTCATGAGATTGCCTACGGATTTACAAGAGAAGAAGTAACAGTAAGCAATGAGGATCTGGATCTGGCCAACAAACGTCTTCTGAAAGAGATGTTTGAACTGGGACTGTTCGAGAATCCTTACCGGGATCCGGACAACGCCAAAGGAGTTGTTGACAATCCGGAAAACTGGGATGAGGCTTATGAGGTACATCAGAAATCAGTTGTTCTGTTAAAGAACAAGGATCAGGTTCTTCCGTTGACTGAGGACAAGCTGGAAGGAAAGAAAGTATATGTAGAGTATTTCTCTCAGAAAGAGAATCCGGCTCAGACGGAGGCTCTGAGAAAGAATCTGACAGAAAAGTACGGCATTCAGGTAACTGAGGATTATAATCAGGCTGATTATGCAATCCTGTTTGTAAATCCGAAGTCCGGAAATTATTTCTCTGCAACAGCAGGATATCTGGAGCTGGATATCTGTGACGGAAAGATTGTTCATGATGTAGATGAGCTGGGACGTCCGGCAGCATCCACTCATGCGGAAACCACTTTGCAGAATGCAGGCAAGATTAAAGAAATTGCAGATGCAGTTCACGGCAATGGCGGTAAGGTAATCTCCAATGTAAACTTTACGCTGGCATGGATGTTAGGAAATGTAGAGCCTTATGCAGATGCACTTCTGGCCGGCTTTGATACCTATGCAGATGCTACAATGGATGTAATTGTAGGCGATTATAATCCGACCGGCAAGATGCCGATCACTCTTCCCAAGAATGATGAGGTTATCGCAGTGAACGCAGACGGCGTATGTATTTCCCCGAACGATGTTCCCGGATATCTGAAGGATCAGTATATGCCTGAGGAAATGAAGGACAGAAACGGAAAGGCTTATGCATACCGCGACAGTGAAAATAATTATTACGAACTGAATTACGGCCTCAGTTATGAGGAAAATGAAAAGCCGCACAAACCCAGCCGTCCCAACAGCAGCAACGCTGGCGGCGGAGGAAGTGCAGCGCCTGCCGGAAACAGCGGAGCAGTGACTGGAACCTGGAGTGTGAGAGAGGATGGTCAGTGGACCTTTAAGACCTCCGGTGGTGTGACACCGGCTTCCTGCTGGCAGTACATTAACTGGAACGGCACCAACAACTGGTATTATTTCAATGCAGACGGCTCTATGGCAGTTGGCTGGATTTCTCTGGATGGACAGTGGTATTATCTCCATGCAGAAAGTGACGGCACTCGCGGCCATATGTACACCGGATGGCATCAGATTGATGGAAAGTGGTACTATTTCCATAATGTATCAGACGGAACAAGAGGACGGATGCTGACAGATACCACGACACCTGACGGCTTTAAGGTAGGTCCTGATGGCGTATGGATTCCGTAAACAACAGAAGCTGTAATTGACAAACAAGAAAAAGGATGCAGCAAATCAAAAAGCAGCCCGGTCATCGAAGAAAGATGACCGGGCTGCTTTTCAATATGACAGAAGAGAAGATTAAACTTTCTGATATTTGGCAACATAAACCGGGAAAGCATCGTTGCCCTTTAATTCTTTGTATTCGGTAACAGTAACATTCTTGTCTGTGATAACGTATTCCAGACTTGCACCTGCTTCTACTGAGGTACCCTGCATCAGTACACAGTTGCGAACCTTGGCGCCCTTTGCAATCTTGACACCACGGAAGAGGATACTGTTTTCTACATCGCCTTCAATCACGCAGCCGTCAGCAGCCATAATATTCTTGGCTCTGGAGCCGTTGATATAGCGTGTCGGGTTGTCGTCGCGGATCTTGGTGTAGATGGGATCTCCGCTGTAGAACAGAGCATCTACATTCTTGTCATCCAGCATCTTCATGTTCTCTTCAAAGTAGCTCTTCATATCAGAGATACGGGCTACATAACCGTCAAAACGGAAAGCCTGAACATTCAGAGTCTTTAAGTTGGAAGCCAAAACATCACGTTCAAAATAGATCTGTCCCAGAACGTAGGCCTTGCCAACCAGATCAATGAGAAGCTGACGATCAATAATATAAATGTTCATGGAAAGATTCTGAACGCCGGTTTCCTTGGAATTGATCTGAATCTCAGATACACGTCCCTCATCCAGAGACAGGGTATAATACATATCCTTGCTGGTGTGAGGTGCATCCAGGATGCTGTCAGGAAGAGGCTGCTCTGTATAGGCAACCGTTACATCAGCGCCGCTTGCCATATGAGCCTCGATCATGGCCTTGAAATCAAAGTTGACAGCCAGATTGGTGTCAGCCATGATAACATATTTTTCTTTCTGTTCTTTTAAGAAGTCCAGAATGCTGGCAAGAGCCTCAATACGGCCATTGTAAACAGAAACAGTTTTTTCTGCATAAGGCGGAACCATATTCAGACCGCCGTTTTTACGGGTCAGATCCCACTCACGTCCGGAACCAAGATGATCCATCAGAGAGTGATAGTTTTTGCGGACAATGACAGAAACGTTGTCGATTCCGCAGTTTACCATACTGGAGAGAATAAAATCTACCAGGCGGTAACGGCTGGCGAAAGGAATGGAAGCCATCAGGCGTTCTACAACCAGCTCGGGTACAAGAGAATCATAACTGTTTGGAAAAAGGATGCCCAGGGCATTTGCATTGGAATTTACCATTGTTCTTCACCGCCTTTTACATTATTATTGATCATTGCATTGGGGCCGATTTTAGCGCCTGCACCGATTTCAACACCGGAGCCGACTGTAGCAACGCCCTTTTCTCCGTCAGCAGGCATAGCGCCTACAACGGCATTTTCACCAATCATAACGTTTTCAGCAATGATGCAGTGTTTTACAACTGCGCCTGCCTTAATGGTTGTTCCGCTCATAATCACAGCGTCTTCTACCACAGCGCCTTCCTCGACTCTGACACCGGAGGAAAGGATGGAGTGTTTGACATTTCCGTCAATGCGGCAGCCGTCTGTGATTAAGGAATTCTCTACTACAGCGTCAGCGCTGATCTTGTGTCCGGTCATACCGCTGTTGCGGCTGTAGATCTTCCAGTCGGTGTCAAACAGGTTGATACCGCTGTGCTCCGGATCCAGCACTTCCATATTGGCTTCCCAAAGAGAGGGGATAGTTCCCACATCCTTCCAGTAGCCGTCAAAATGGTAGGCGTACATATTGCGTCCGTCTTTTAACAGATTGGGAATGATGTTGTTTCCAAAGTCATTTTCAGAGTTCGGATCAGCTTCATCCTCAATCAGGTACTTTCTCAGAATATCCCAGTTGAAAATGTAAATACCCATAGAGGCCAGGTTGGACTTGGGATTCTTGGGTTTTTCCTGGAATTCAGTAATCTTGTCATTCTCGTCAGCAACCATCAGGCCGAAGCGGGATGCCTCCTCCCACGGAACCTCCATAACAGCAACGGAGAACTCTGCGTTTTTCTCTTTGTGGAAGCGGAGAGTTCTCCGTAGTCCTGTTTGCAGATCTGGTCGCCGGAAAGAATAATGACATATTCCGGATTGTACCGCTCAATGAAAGAAATGTTCTGATAAATTGCGTTTGCAGTACCTTTATACCAGTCAGAGCCGGATGCCTTCTGATAAGGCGGAAGTACATGAACACCGCCGTAAAGACGATCCAGATCCCAGGGCTGTCCATTTCCAATATATTCGTTTAATACGAGCGGCTGATACTGGGTCAGAATACCTACGGTATCAATACCGGAATTCACACAGTTTGAAAGTGGAAAGTCAATAATGCGGTATTTGCCGCCAAAAGGAACTGCAGGTTTTGCAAGCTTCTGGGTCAGGGCATATAATCGGGAACCCTGGCCGCCGGCAAGAAGCATAGCAATCATTTCTTTTGCCATAATAAAAAATCCCCCTATTAATATTTAAAACTCATGTATAAATTGTAACATAAAAGAGGGAAGATCGACAGTCTTTTTGTAAAAAAACTTTTATAAAAAACCAGATGGTTTTTCTCTGTTTTGACTAATTTTTGGAAAATCGAGGTAAAAAACATAGAAAATATAGGAAAGATGGTAAAAAAAGGGAGGAGCCGGCGGCATTTGAAACCGCCGGCGATTATGAAAAAAATTATCTAACTGTAATCAGCAATGCAGCAATGCGTTATCTGATGGTATAAAGTATAGTGAAAAAATATGAAAGAAGTTTAGCAAAACTGTGGAATGTTTGTAACGGTTTTGTGAATAAGAAATGAACAAAAAAGGCCGCTGCAGATGTGCAGTGACCTATTTTTTCTTCCTGTTCTTTTTGTTCCTGCGGATAGAAAGCAGCTCCTCAAGGGCTTCCCGGTGTCTGGGAGAAGCAGCGGATCAGAAAGACGGAAGCAATCAGCTGTTATAGTGGTAGCTGTCGAGAAGCTGATTTTTCATATGCCACAGCTCGTTTGACAGATCCACGTGAACCCGGTGCGGGAATTCCAGACGAAGGGACTCCTCCCAAAGGGTAGCCATCTCCTGTTTGCAGTATTTCTGAATGTCCATAACCTCAGGAGAATCGTAAACCCGTTTTCCTTTCTGGAAGACAGGGATCATCAGCTCTCTCATGGTATAGCTGCCCGGCGCCAGGTGAGTCTTTTTCCAGGTTTCAATGGGATCAAACAGCAGCAGGGAGCGGGCAGGATCGTATACTTCATCAACCAGGCAGATGAGATCGGCAATAATCTTTCCGTTTTCCTTGTCGTAAATCCGGCGGATGGTTTTATTTCCGGGATTGGTGATCTTCTCCGCATTTTCTGACAGTTTGATTTTCGGAATAAACTTTCCGGTATTTTTATCGAGAATGGCAGCCAGCTTGTACACGCCGCCGAAGGAGGGGCAGTCCTTGGAGGTGATCAGGTTGGTGCCCACACCCCAGGAGTTAATGGCAGCTCCCTGCATTTTCAGGGAATTGATCAGGGTTTCATCCAAATCATTGGAGGCGGAAATGACAGCATCCGGGAAACCTGCCTCGTCCAGCATCTTCTTTGCCTGTTTGGACAGGTAAGCCAGATCGCCGCTGTCCAGGCGGATTCCGTAGAAGGTCAGAGGAATGCCTGCTTCCCGCATTTCCTTAAATACCTGAATGGCATGGGGAACGCCGGAATTCAGGGTGTCATAGGTGTCTACCAGAAGAATGCAGGCTGTGGGATACAGCTTTGCATAGGTACGGAAGGCAGTCAGCTCGTCCGGAAAACTCATAATCCAGCTGTGGGCATGGGTTCCCTTCACCGGCACATGGAACATTTTTCCGCAGAGAACATTGGAGGTGCCGATACATCCGGCAATCATGGCAGCTCTGGCGCCGTAAATGCCTGCGTCAGGACCCTGGGCGCGGCGAAGGCCGAACTCCATTACCCCGTCCCCCTTGGCTGCATATACCACCCGTGACGCCTTGGTGGCAATCAGAGACTGGTGGTTGATAATATTAAGAAGAGCGGTCTCAATCAGCTGAGCCTCCATAATCGGTGCAATGACTTTGATAAGGGGCTCTCTGGGAAATACAACCGTTCCCTCCGGAATGGCATAAATGTCGCCGGAAAAATGGAAATTCTTCAGATATTCCAGAAAATCCTCTTCAAACAGTCCGGTGCTGCGAAGATAGTCAATATCATCCTCCTCGAAATGCAGATTTTCGATATATTCGATGACCTGCTGAAGACCGGCGCAGATAGAATAGCCGCTGCCTACAGGATTGCTGCGGTAAAATGCATCAAAAATAACGGTTTCATTGGCGTCCTTTTCTTTAAAATACCCCTGCATCATCGTCAGCTCATAGAGGTCGGTCAGCAGAGTAAGATTACGTTCACTCATAGGTATTCTCCTTCTCCCGGATGTCCGCTTTCTATAGAGGAAACATCCGATTTCGTGGGTGTAAAAAACAGGTAAAATGCTTTTTTGCAGTATACCACCAAAGGCAAAAAAAGACAATGTGATTGATAAATAAATAACAAACAAGGGAAACCTTGACAATATCCGGGGGTGATCATATAATAGAGCAGAGTATTCATAAAGAAAAAACGCAGATGGAGACAGTAGCGCCGACAGGAAAGCAAAAGCGATTCGGGGATGGTGAGAGCCCGAAGCCAGTACATCGGCAGTCGAAAATCACTCCTGAGTTGCAGGCTGAACAGACAGTAGGCCGTGCCGGATTTCCACCGTTACAGGGAACTCATATAATTGTATGCAGTATAGGTGGTAGATAGAGACATTGAAGGCTTTTTTCCTGTTGCAGGAAAAAGGCCTTTTTCTTTCAGCGGATAATCCTTTCAGCGGGATTTTATGTTATTTGCAGCTGCCACTGGACTTCACGCAGAATAAGAATGGAGGATGAAGAAAGCCATGTACGAGAAAGTACCTACAAATCTTAATTTTGTAGAGCGTGAAAAGAAAATTGAAAAATTCTGGAATGACAATCAGATTTTCCAGAAAAGTATGGACTCCAGAAAAGAGGGTCCGACCTATACGTTCTATGACGGACCGCCTACCGCAAACGGTAAGCCTCATATCGGTCATGTTCTTACGCGTGTTATCAAGGACATGATTCCCCGTTACCGCACCATGAAGGGCTATATGGTTCCCCGTAAAGCAGGCTGGGATACCCACGGTCTTCCGGTTGAGCTGGAAGTGGAGAAGATGCTGGGTCTGGACGGCAAGGAGCAGATTGAGCAGTATGGTCTTGAGCCGTTTATCGGACACTGTAAGGAAAGCGTGTGGAAGTATAAAGGCATGTGGGAGAAGTTTTCCGGAACCGTTGGTTTCTGGGCAGATATGGACAATCCCTATGTTACCTACCACAACAGCTTTATTGAGTCTGAATGGTGGGCTCTGAAGCAGATCTGGGAGAAAGGACTGCTTTACAAGGGCTTTAAGATTGTTCCCTACTGTCCGCGGTGCGGAACTCCTCTGTCATCCCACGAGGTGGCTCAGGGCTATAAGGATGTAAAAGAGCGTTCTGCAATTGCCCGTTTCCGGGTAAAGGGTGAGGATGCCAGCATTCTGGCCTGGACAACAACTCCGTGGACTCTGCCGTCTAACGTGGCTCTCTGCGTGAATCCGGATGAGGAGTATGTAAAGGTTAAGATGAAAGAGGACGGACAGGTATATTACCTGGCTGCCGCTCTGTGTGATACCGTTCTGGGAGAGGATTCCTACGAGGTTCTGGAGCGCTACAAGGGAACCGATCTGGAATACAAGGAGTACGAGCCTCTGTATCAGTGTGCTGCAGATGCTGCAGAAAAACAGCATAAAAAAGCTCATTATGTGGTATGTGACAGCTACGTTACCCTGACAGACGGTACCGGCGTTGTTCATATTGCTCCTGCATTCGGTGAGGACGACTCCAAGGTCGGCAGAAAATACGATCTTCCTTTTGTACAGATGGTAGATCCCAAGGGCGAGATGACAAAGGAAACTCCGTGGCCGGGCGTATTTGTCAAGAAGGCAGATCCGATGGTATTAAAGGATCTGGACGAGAGAGGACTGTTATTTGCAGCTCCCAATTTTGAGCACAGCTATCCTCACTGCTGGCGCTGCGATACTCCGCTGATTTATTATGCGCGGGAGTCCTGGTTTATTAAGATGACAGCGGTGAAGGAGGATCTGATCCGCAACAACAATACCATTAACTGGATTCCGGAGAGCATCGGCAAGGGCCGTTTCGGCGACTGGCTGGAGAATGTTCAGGACTGGGGCATCAGCCGGAACCGTTACTGGGGAACTCCTCTGAATATCTGGGAGTGTGAGTGCGGTCATCAGCATTCCATCGGAAGTATTGAGGAATTAAAATCCATGTCCGACAACTGTCCGGAGGATATTGAGCTTCACCGTCCATTTATTGACGCAGTGACTATCCGCTGTCCGAAATGCGGAAAGCAGATGAAGCGAGTTCCGGAGGTTATTGACTGCTGGTTTGACTCCGGTGCAATGCCGTTTGCACAGCATCATTATCCCTTTGAAAATAAGGAGCTGTTTGAGCAGCAGTTCCCGGCAGATTTTATCTCCGAGGCAGTGGATCAGACAAGAGGCTGGTTCTACTCTCTGCTGGCAATTTCCACCCTGATTTTCAACAAGGCTCCTTACCGGAATGTTATTGTTCTGGGCCATGTACAGGATGAAAACGGACAGAAGATGAGTAAGTCCAAGGGAAATGCCGTAGATCCGTTTGAGGCTCTGGAAACCTACGGAGCAGACGCTATCCGCTGGTATTTCTACATCAACAGCGCTCCATGGCTGCCCAACCGTTTCCATGGCAAAGCAGTGCAGGAGGGACAGAGAAAGTTCATGGGAACTCTGTGGAACACCTATGCATTCTTTGTACTGTATGCGAACATTGACAATTTTGACGCAACCAAGTATACCCTGGATTACGAAAAACTTCCGGTTATGGATAAGTGGCTGCTGTCCAAGATGAATTCCATGATCCGCGATGTGGATGACAATCTGAACAATTACCGGATTCCGGAGGCTGCAAGAGTGCTGCAGGAGTTTGTGGATGACATGAGCAACTGGTATGTAAGACGCAGCAGAGAACGTTTCTGGGCAAAGGGCATGGAGCAGGATAAGATCAATGCCTACATGACTCTGTATACGGCTCTGGTGAATGTGGCAAAGGCCGCTTCTCCCATGATTCCGTTTATGACAGAGGATATTTATCAGAATCTGGTTCGCAGCATTGACAAAAACGCACCGGAAAGCATTCATCTGTGCGACTTCCCGTCTGTGGACGAAATGCATATTGACAAGCAGCTGGAAGCAGATATGGATGAGGTTCTGAAGGTTGTTGTTCTGGGACGTGCTGCCAGAAATACCGCAAACATCAAAAACCGTCAGCCTATCGGAAAAATGTATGTAAAAGCGGATCACGAGCTGTCTGATTTCTATGTAGAGATTATTGAGGATGAGCTGAATGTGAAGTCTGTGGAATTTGTAGAGGATGTAAGAAACTTTACCTCCTACAGCTTCAAACCGCAGTTAAAGACCGTAGGTCCCAAATACGGAAAACAGCTGGGCAATATCCGCAAGGCACTGGCAGAAATCGACGGCAATGCGGCAATGGATACCTTAAAGGCAGAGGGCGCTCTGAAATTCGATTTCGGTGCAGAGCTGGTAGTGCTGACAGAAGAGGATCTTCTGATTGATATGGCACAGACAGAAGGCTATGTATCAGAAAGCGACAATACCGTGACCGTTGCCCTTGATACAAGACTGACTCCGGAGCTTCTGGAGGAGGGCTTTGTAAGAGAGCTGGTAAGTAAAATTCAGACCATGCGTAAGGAAGCCGGATTTGAGGTTATGGATCATATTTGCGTATATCAGCAGAATAATGATAAGATCGCAGACATCTTAACCAGATATGCAGATACCATCCGCAGTGAAGTATTGGCAGATGATATTCGTGTCGGCGAAATGGGCGGATATACAAAAGAATGGAACATCAACGGGGAAACCGGAATTCTGGGTGTAGAAAAAATTGCAGCAAACTAAGCTGCAGCAGAGCAGGAGGAAGAGTAGAAGTATGATAAGCAGTGTAAATAAGGGATTTGACAAAGAAACATTTAAAAAGAATGTCATTTATAACGTAAAGAGCCAGTTCAGAAAAACCATTGATCAGGCAACTCCCAATCAGGTATTTCAGGCTGTGGCTTACGCAGTGAAGGATATTATTATTGATGAGTGGATTGCAACACATAAAGAGTATGAAAAGCAGGATGTGAAAACCCTGTACTACCTGTCCATGGAATTTTTAATGGGCCGGGCTCTGGGCAACAACATTATCAATATTATGGCAAAGGATGAGATTAAGCAGGCTCTCGATGAGCTGGGCTTTGATCTGAATCTGATTGAGGATCAGGAACCGGACGCAGCTCTTGGAAACGGCGGTCTGGGCCGTCTGGCAGCATGCTTCCTGGATTCTCTTGCAACCCTGGGATATCCTGCATACGGCTGCGGAATCCGTTACCGCTATGGTATGTTCAAGCAGAAAATCGAGAACGGATACCAGGTTGAGGTTCCGGATGAGTGGTTAAAGGACGGAAACCCCTTTGAGGTACGCCGCTCCGAGTACGCAACCGAGGTCAGATTCGGCGGTTATGTGCGCACTGTCTGGGAGAACGGAAGAGAACATTTCGTTCAGGAGGGCTATCAGTCTGTTATGGCTGTTCCGTATGACCTGCCGATCGTAGGCTATGGCAACAATGTTGTCAATACGCTGCGGATCTGGGATGCACAGCCGATCAACACCTTCAACCTGGATTCCTTCGATAAAGGTGATTATCAGAAGGCTGTGGAGCAGGAAAACCTGGCCAAGACCATCTGTGATGTGCTTTATCCAAATGATAATCACTATGCCGGCAAGGAGCTGCGCTTAAAACAGCAGTACTTCTTCATTTCCGCAAGTGTACAGCGTGCTGTAAGCAAATACATGGAGAAGCATGAAGATATCCGCAAGTTCTATGAGAAGAACGTATTCCAGTTAAATGATACCCATCCGACCGTAGCTGTTGCAGAACTCATGAGAATCCTTCTGGATGACTATAACTTAACCTGGGAAGAGGCATGGGATGTCACAACAAAGACCTGCGCTTACACCAACCATACCATCATGGCTGAGGCCCTTGAAAAATGGCCGATCGAGCTGTTCTCCAGACTGCTTC
>ERZ835051.2781-NODE-2781-length-14874-cov-3.820231_pt1 | contig 14874 bp, 13 predicted proteins | sample MGYA00519575_ERZ835051 | MGnify/ENA primary metagenome ERZ835051 (study PRJEB31850, sample SAMEA3708769) | human gut metagenome | biome: human gut; feature: human-associated habitat; material: faeces | place: China | collected 2014 ... | reverse complement strand
AGTGGCAGAACTCCACCGACGAAGGTTCGCCGCCGTGTTCGCCGCAGATGCCGCACTTGAGTTTTTCGCGGGTCGAACGGCCCTTGAAAACGGCTTCGCGGATCAGCTGGCCCACGCCGTTGCGGTCGAGGATCTGGAACGGGTCGTTCTTGAGGATGCCCTTTTCGAGGTAAACGGGCAGGAACTTGCCGATGTCGTCGCGCGAGAAGCCCAGCGTCATCTGCGTCAGGTCGTTGGTGCCGAACGAGAAGAACTCGGCAACCTCGGCGATCTGGTTGGCCGTCACGGCGGCGCGCGGAACCTCGATCATCGTGCCGACCATGTAGTCGATCTTGTCGTTACGCTCGGAGAACACCTGCTCGGCCGTCGCGTCGATGATGCCTTTCTGGTAGCGCAGCTCCTTGTGGTTGCCCACGAGCGGAACCATGATCTCGACGTGTACCGGAATGCCCTGCGCCTTGACGTTCATGGCGGCCTCGATGATGGCGCGCGCCTGCATCTCGGTGATTTCGGGGTAGGTGTTGCCCAGACGGCAGCCGCGGTGTCCCAGCATGGGGTTGAACTCGGCCAGCGACTCGACTTTGGCGACGATCTTCTGGAGGGGTACGTTCATCTCCTTGGCCATCTCCTGCTGTCCCTTCTCGTCGTGCGGCACGAACTCGTGCAGGGGCGGGTCGAGAAGACGTACGGTCACGGGGAATCCGTTCATGGCCTTGAACAGACCCTCGAAGTCGCCGCGCTGGATCGGCAGCAGCTTGGCCAGCGCCACGCGGCGTCCGGCTTCGTCGTCGGCGAGGATCATCTCGCGGATGGCCTTGATGCGGTCGCCTTCGAAGAACATGTGCTCCGTGCGGCAGAGACCGATACCCTCGGCGCCGAATGCGAATGCCTGCAGGGCGTCCTTGGGGGTGTCGGCGTTGGCGCGCACCTTCAGCACGGCGTATTTGCCCGCAAGCTCCATCAGCTGGCCGAAATCGCCGCTCAGGTCGGCGGCCATCGTGGCTACCTGACCCAGATAAACCTCTCCCGTCGAGCCGTTGAGCGAAATCCAGTCGCCCTCCTTCACGGTGAAGCCGTTCACGCGGATCGTGCGGGTTTTATAGTCGATCTCCAGCTCGCCGGCGCCCGATACGCAGCATTTGCCCATGCCGCGTGCGACGACGGCCGCGTGCGACGTCATGCCGCCGCGTGCGGTCAGGATACCTGCCGCGTCGAGCATGCCCTTGAGGTCCTCAGGCGAAGTCTCGATGCGGACGAGGATCGCTTTCTGGCCCGACTCTGCGAGGATCTTCTCGGCGTCTTCGGCGAAGAACACCACCGGACCCGTAGCGGCTCCCGGCGATGCGGGCAGACCCTTGGTGATGACCTGCGCATTGGCGATGGCCTTCTTGTCGAATACGGGGTGCAGCAGCTCGTCGAGTTTGGCCGGCTCGCAGCGCAGCACGGCGGTGCGCTCGTCGATCAGCCCTTCGCGGAGCATGTCCATCGCGATCTTGACCATGGCGGCGCCGGTGCGCTTGCCGTTGCGGCACTGCAGCATCCACAACTTGCCGTCCTGAATCGTGAATTCGATGTCCTGCATGTCCTTGAAGTACTGTTCCAAGTGGCGCTGAATCTCATCCAGCTCCTTGTAAACCGTCGGCATGACCTCTTCGAGCGAAGGGTATTTCGTGCGGCGCTCCTCCTCGGAGACGTTCTGGGCCACGGCCCAGCGCTTCGAGCCTTCGATGGTGATCTGCTGCGGGGTGCGGATGCCGGCCACGACGTCCTCGCCCTGCGCGTTGATCAGGTACTCGCCGTTGAAGAGGTTTTCACCCGTCGCGGCGTCGCGCGAGAAGGCTACGCCCGTCGCCGAGTTGGCGCCCATGTTGCCGAATACCATGGCCTGCACGGTAACGGCCGTTCCCCACTCTGCGGGGATGTTGTTGAGCTTGCGGTAGAGGATGGCGCGCTCGTTCATCCACGAGCCGAACACGGCGCATACGGCTCCCCAGAGCTGATCCCAAGGGCATGCCGGGAAATCCTCGCCGGTCTGCTTCTTGACGGCGGCCTTGAAGTTCTGCACCAGCTCCTTCAGGTCGTCGGTCGTCAGGTCGGTGTCGTTCTTGACGCCGCGCTTCTCCTTCTGCTCCTCGATGATGACCTCGAACGGGTCGTGGTCCTCCTTCGATTCGGGCTTCATGCCCAGCACCACGTCGCCGTACATCTGTACGAAACGGCGGTACGAGTCCCATGCGAAGCGGGGGTTGCCCGTACGCTTGGCGACGGCTTCCACGGCCTGATCGTTCATACCCAGATTGAGGATCGTGTCCATCATGCCGGGCATCGAGGCGCGTGCGCCCGAACGGACCGAAACCAGCAGCGGCATCTCCTTGTCGCCGAACTTCATGCCGGTCAGTTTCTCGATATTCTGCATCGCCCGCTCGACTTCGGGACGGAGCATCTTGATGACCGCCTCCTTGCCGTGGGCATAATATTCCGCACATACTTCGGTGGTGATGGTGAATCCCGGAGGAACGGGAATGCCGATGAGGTTCATCTCCGCAAGGTTGGCACCTTTGCCGCCGAGCAGCTCACGCATTTTGCCGTTGCCTTCGGCTTCCTTGTTGCCGAAGGTATAGACTCGTTTTACGTCTGCCATAATTTTTTTTCTTGGTTAATTTAATGATATGTAAATTTATAAAAATTTTTAGCTAATCTCTTCCCCTACAGACGAAAATTGCGGTGACATCGCTGTTACCGCCTCGTCGAAGAATCCTATTTGCCGTTGGGAATGCGAATATAGGAAAACTTTTCTGAAATTCCAAAAAATTCTACTCCAAGTAAACGAATACCGGCAGGGCGTAGCCGAAGCCGCCCCGGTAACGCCGTCTCTCGTAGGTCGGCTGCGGGTTACCCGTCTTGGGATCAAGCAGATAGCGGCGGGCGAAAACGTCGCCGCCCGAACATATCAGCGCGGTGTCGGTCAGAATGCGGTCGCGCATGAGCCAGCCTCCGCGGCGGCGGACGTTGCCCCGGCCCAGCCGGGCCGGCCGTTCGAGGGCGTCGCGCAGTCCGTATGCCGCCGCGTCGAGCGACGCGGTGCGCCCCAGAACGATCAGCTTCACGCCGGGGCGTTCTTCGCGCAGGTCGCGGACGACCCATTCGGCCATGCGCGTGTCGCTGCACAACACCAGTCCCACGGTGTCGGTGCGCGCCGGGCGGACCGGGCGGACGGTTGTGCGGCGGGTGCGCGGGGCAGGGAAGCGCAGGGTGCCCTCGATGTAGAGGTAGCGGCGCCCCGGCTCCTCATAGTGGGGATCGAAGAGGTCGCCGTAGTAGAGCAGTGCGAAATCCATGCCGTCGAGCGAGTTGAGCGTTTGGTGCAGGTAGCTGTAGTCGCCCCGGCAGGCCGCCGCGATGTCGCGCACGACCGCTTCGTTTTCGACGCTCCACAGCGCGACGAGCGGCATGCGCATCGAGTCGATGACGGCGGCCGTACGGGCTATCTTGCGGCGGTAGCGTTCCGTGTCCCACGCGAGACGGCCGCCGGGCGTGTAGTCGCTGTCGTCGTAAAAGAGCGCCGGTATGGTGTCGTAGAGGTGGTCGAGGTCGCAGTAGGCGATGCCGATGCGGGGCTGGGCGAGGGCGCAGCCGGCGCTGAGGAGGAAAAATGTAAAGATGAGAATCGTATGATGCAGGAGCATCGGGCGCTGTTTGGATCGGTCTCCCGGTTCGGTGCGGGTATGAAGTGCGGCGGCGGGGGCTGTGCGGTGCAGGGATATGGCCCCGGAGGAGGAGCATTGTTTCGGGCGGATGCCGACGCGGAGAGCGGTGGTGACGGCGGCTGCCGGGCTGTATAGGGCCGTAGGCCGGGAATCGAATCTGTGTTGCGGACCGGAGAGGACGCAGAACGGGGCAGTAACGGCAGGTGTCGGGCGGCGCAGGAACATAAGCCGGATTTTAGATCGGTTCTTCGGGCAGGAACTTGCGCGGCGAACAACCCAGAAATTTGGCGATCTCGTTGATGTGGATTATGTTGTATTTTGTGTTATACTTTGGACTTTCGACCTGACCGACAAAACCGCGCGAAACGCCGATCCCAAAGGACAACATGGCCTGAGATACTTTCTGAGCCCTTCGTTCGCGTCGAATGGCGTCGATTACGTATAGGTCGATCGCTGTTTTCACAATGTACGTTTTTCGGATGTAAAACTAAAAAACGTGCCATTGTGAATGACCGCTTATACCTAAGCAATACTTATCTATGTCTAAGTGACCTTCCGGCTCTCGCCGGGGCATAAAAAAGACGGAGGAAAAAACCTCCGTTGCCGTATATATCCCCGATGCCGTTCCCTGATGCCGTTTACGGGACCTGCAAAGCCGCTCTCTCCTTTTTCGGCAGGGAAGCCGCGACAAGATCGTACGATTGCTTCACGAGCTCCTCGATCGTTCTGTCGGGTACGTCTTTGTCGAAATGTACGCTTATCCAGTGTTTTTTATTCATATGGTATGCCGGCGTCACTCCTTCGTAACGCTCCTGCAAATCCACGATCCGGTCGGGAGCGCATTTGATATTGCAGAAATCGAATGTCTCGACGTTTACGAAGCAAAACCATTTTTCCGCGACGCAGAAGACGAGCAGGTTCCGGTCGTATGCGGAAGCCGCTTTCTCGAACGGCATCTTTTCATAGGCCTCCTTGAACGAAAGGCAGTAGGTCCTGAAATCTTCGATATTCATAGGCTGAACGTTTGCTTGGAGTCGGAATTATCCCGATGTTTTTCCGGTGTGCGGCACGCAGCGGCGTTTTGCAGCTGCGGGGACGCGGTCATTCGGAGATTACGCCCGAACCCACCAGCTCGTCGCCATCGTACCATGCGGCGAACTGTCCGGGCGTGATGCCCCGCTGGGGTTGGTCGAAGAGGATGTAGGCGCCTTGGTCGCGCATGAAGAGCGTTGCGTCCTGAAGGGGCTGGCGGTAGCGGATGCGGACGCTGAAGCGGGCGCTCTGTCCGGGTGAGAGGGCGCGTGCGGGATTGACCCAATGGATTTTGCCGGGGGCGATATGCAGCGCCGGGCGCCACAAACCGGGATGGGCGTCGCCCTCGCCGACGTAGATGACGTTCTGCGCGGTGTCGGTCGCAAGGATGAAGAGCGACTCCCGGCGGCCGCCGATGCCCAGCCCCTTGCGCTGGCCGATGGTGTAGAAATGCGCGCCGTTGTGCTCGCCGATCTTTTTGCCGTCGCGTACGGTGTAGCGCCACGGGGCGGCGAGGGCGGTAAGGCGTTCGGTCGAAGGTTCGCCGTCGGTTCGGGCGACTTCGGCATCCGCTGCAGCAGGTATAGCTCGGTTTTCGGTCGAAAGCGCGCTGTTCGTCCGGGTGTCTGACGTATTGGGGCCAGCGGCGTTTTCGACTTTGGCCGGGGCTGCGGCCAAAGCCCGGTTGTATTTCGGCCACGAGGGGAGTATCTCGTGGACGTTGCCCTTTTTCGAAGCCAGTTTCTGCTGGAGGAAAGCAGGCAGGTCCACCTTGCCCACGAAGCAGATGCCCTGCGAGTCCTTGCGCTTGGCGGTGGCGAGTCCCTGCTCGGCGGCGATGCGCCGCACTTCGGGTTTCAGCAGATCGCCGATCGGGAACAGGGCGTAGCGCAGCTGCTCCTGCGAAAGCTGGCAGAGAAAATAGCTCTGGTCCTTGTTGGGGTCGGCGCCGGCGAGCAGCTTGAAGACCGTCCGTCCGTCGGGAAGAACCTCTTCGGCCTTGCGGCAGTAGTGGCCCGTGGCGACGAAGTCCGCGCCCAGCTTGAGGGCTTCGCGCAGAAAGACGTCGAATTTGATTTCGCGGTTGCACAGCACGTCGGGGTTGGGTGTGCGGCCCTTTTCGTACTCGGCGAACATGTAATCGACCACGCGCGTACGGTAGTCGGCCGAGAGGTCTACGACGCGCAGCGGAATGTCGAGCCGTTTGGCGACCAGCTCGGCGAAAACCCGGTCGTCGTGCCACGGGCAGTCGCCTTCGAGCGTGCCCGTAGTGTCGTGCCAGTTGATCATGAAAAGCCCCGTGACGTCGTGCCCCTGCCGTTTGAGGAGATACGCCGCGACGGACGAATCCACGCCGCCCGATAATCCGATTACTACATGTGCCATATTGTCTTGAAAATCTTATAGGTCGATCAGCCCTTCGGGTAGGATCATCTTCATCGTCCGCCCCTCGAAGTCGATATGGGCGATGAACTCCTCGGCGGCGGGGACCAGCACCCGGCGGCCGCCGATTTCCAGCTCGAAGAGCGGATTGGCTTCGCTGTCATAATAGTCCGCGACCCTGCCTGCAAATTGTCCGGCAGGGGGCGTGCCGTCGCCGCCGTTGGCGTCATCGTTGTTGTCGCCGCTGTTGCTGCTGTCGTTGTTTGCGTTGTTGCCGTCGTCATTCCCGTCATTCCCGTCATTCCCGTCATTCCCGTCATTCCCGCTGTTTTCCGTGCCGCCGTGCCGCATCTCGAAGCCCGTAACGGCGAATCCGATCAGGTCCTCCATGTAGAATTCGTCGTCATCCTCCTCGTCGTACCGGATGCGGAATTCGAGGCCGAGCAGCTCCTGCGCCCGGCGTTCGGTGTCGAAGTCGGCGAATGCGGCCACGGCGCCCGCGGCTCCGCGGCGTTCGAAACGTTCGCACCAGAGCGGCACTTCGAGGGCGTCGATAGTGACCAGCAGCGGGGTGTCGGTGTCGAAATCCGCGGGGAAATCGGCGTAAAGTGACAGCATCACTCCGCCGTCGGTGCCGAAAAGCTTGTTGATTCTGCCTGCGGGTATGGAAACGCTCATGTCGGTTCGGTTTACGGTGTTTTATCTTCCGCATCGCGTGGAGCGTGCGATTCTCGCTCGTCCGGCGGTGCGGCAGGGGGACTTTCCATGCGTGGCATGCCGCCCGGCCGGAAAGAGTTTACAAAAGTAATGAAAAAAACCGGTAAATCTCCCGTGCTGGGAAATTTACCGGGATTCCGGAAAGAAGCGTTCTGCGCTTATTCTGCGGCGGGAGCTTCGGCTTCGCCTTCAGCGGGTGCTTCTGCGCCCTCTGCGGCAGCGGCCTGCTCGGCCTCCTTGGCGGCAGCTTCGGCTGCGGCCTTCTTCTCGGCGATGGCCTTTGCGCGCTCCTCCTTGACTTTGGCTTCGGCGGCCAGACGGGCCTTTTCGGCCGACTTGGCATCCGCTTCGAGCTTGTTGCCCTTAGCCTCGATCTTACCGGCCTTCTCGGTCATCCATTTGTTGAAACGAGCTTCGGCTTCGGTCTCCGAGAATGCGCCCTTGGCGATACCGCCCAGCAGGTGCTTCTTGTATAATACGCCCTTGTACGAGAGAATTGCCCGACAGGTATCCGTAGGTTGTGCGCCTTTCTGCAACCAGCCCAGTGCTTTCTCGAAGTCCAGGTCGATCGTAGCAGGATTCGTGTTGGGGTTGTAGGTACCCAGCTTCTCGATAAATCTACCATCACGTGGCGCCCTGCTATCTGCGGCAACGATGTGATAGAAGGCGTAACCCTTCTTACCATGACGTGCCAGACGAATTTTAACAGCCATTTTGCTATAAAATTTTGTTGTAATTAATAAAAAACGCTCACCCACTTTGGGCTTTTAAGCCTGCAAATGTAGGGAAAATATTCCGCCCGGCAAAATAAATTGCGGAAAAATGCGCGCGGAAGGCTGTTTTATGGCGTTTTCGATACGGATGAAAAAATGCCGGGCCGCTCGATGCGGCCCGGCGTCGAGTGATCCCGGCGGGATTCGAACCCACGACCGACAGCTTAGAAGGCTGTTGCTCTATCCAACTGAGCTACGAGACCATGTCGATTTTCGGGTGCAAAAGTACGAAATTCCGAAGTATCTACAAATTTATTTCGTGTTTTCTTGCCCTTTATCGCAGGGAATGGGGCGTCGGGTCCGCGGCGTGGCGGGATAATTCGGCTTTCGCAATGAAAAAAATCGGCTGTAATGTATTAAAAATAGTCTGAATTGCTTATATTTGCAAATACGTTACCGGAGGATGCCCGGACGCTGCCGTCGGCTGCACCCGTATGGCTTCGGAGCCTTTCCGGTGTCGTAACTTGCGTTTTTATTAATTCCGCCGGAATGGTTCCGGCACAATTCCCATCTTTAACCCTATGAAAAATTTTTTGCTTCCTGTGACGATGTTGCTCACATCGGTATTTTGCGTGTCGTTATGCGTCGGCTGCGGCGACGATGACAACGGGGAAAAATCCGGACCTGCTCCGAAAATCTCGCTGACAGCAGGTGAAACCGCGCCGTTTTCGGTGAGTTTCACGGCTCTTGTCGAAAATGCGTCCAAGTGCGCTTATGTCGTGCTGACCGAGAGGAACGACGCCCTCACGGCAAGGGAGATTCTTTCGGACTCCGGAATCGAACTCCCCCCCCTGGCATGGACCGAGCCGGTAGTCATTCCGGAGCTGGCGCCGTCGACCGATTACTATGTTTATGCGGCGGCCGCCGGTGAAAACGACCGGCTGAGTGAGGTCGCATCGCTCGTTCTGACGACGCTCGAAGATCCGGCAAATGACCTGACGCAACAATTCGAATCGCTGCATACTCCGGGCGTGGCCGAGCAGAACGGGGATAATTTCTATTTCGGACTGAGCAGCGGCGAGACCGAGATTCAGGGCGGTCTGACCGTCACCAAGCAGGCCGGATACGCCGTGCTGTTCGATCTGTACGGCGCCGCGTCGGCCGATGCCGTTATTCCCGACGGGACTTATGAATTGGCGCAGGGGCACGTTCCGCCGTCGGCCGATCCGCGTCACACCTATGCGACGCGGCGTCTGGAGGACGGGACTTGGGAAGTGCTGACCTTCGCGGCTGGCGAAGTGACGGTTTCGCGCGAGGGAGCGAATTACCTGCTTGCGGCGAATGTCGAAACCCCAGCGGGCGAACGCCTGAGTTTCCGCTACGCCGGGCCGATCGAAATGAAGCCGATCGATATGACGGGCAGCCGGCTCAAACATGCCGTCAATGTTGCGCTCGAAGAGGTGACGGCCGTGTGCTACAAGGAATACAACGACCCCGGCGTGGACTGGACGCAGCTTAAGTTCTGGACGGGAGAGGTCGATAAGCGGGGCGGACTTGTCAAGGGAACGCTTTTCGGCGTGGAGCTGAATATGCCGACGACCGACGATCGCGGCGATCTGAAACTGGTGCCGGGCGAATATGAGGTGAATGCTTCCCGCGAGGCGTTTACGATGGTGCCGGGCGCGATCATGGACTACATGCCGGGAATGCTGATGGCCTACGGCACCTACTGCATGCAGAGCGATGCGAACGGCAAGATCCTGTCTGGTGCGGCGCAGGACTACGGCCGGGTGACGGTCGGTTACGAAAACGGTGTTTATCATATCGACATTGCGCTGATCAGCGTCGAGGGTATCACCATGCGCGGAACTTACGACGGTCCTATTCCCGTGACGGACAAGTAATCTGACGGCGGTTATGAAACGGAAAAGCGTTGAGTCTCTCAACGCTTTTTTTGTGCTGTTTTTGCGGCAGCGCGGCGGGACGGCGTGCCGCGCCGTCCCGCGCAGGGAGCGGTCGGGAGGAGCGCGGTGCGGAACGGACAGATGCCGCAGGCGGTGTTCGGACAGGGCGGGCGGTCCGGTGGCCGTCGGATACCGCTCCGGTGCATTCCATTCCGGTCTGAAGGGGCGTATCCCGAAGCGTCGGCGGGCGGGCGAAAAAACAAGCCGGACGGTCTGTCCGGCTTGTTTTGAGTCTTGTGCGGGGCACCTGTTTTCGGGCGCCGGCCGCTGGAGACGGTGTGGGTGTGAGGCGGATTTGCGACGGCTGTTCCCGGACCTTCTCTGTTATTTGTTCAGGTATTTGTCCAGATACATTTTCAGTTCGCGCGGCATGACGGGTTTGGTGATGAATCCGTTGCAGCCGGCTTCCTCGGCAGTGCGGCGGTCGGTGTCGAAGGCATAGGCCGTTTGCATGATCACGGGCAGTTCGGCCGTATGGCGGCGAATCTCCTTCAGCGCCTCGATGCCGTCCATGACGGGCATTTTGATGTCCATCAGTATTGCGTCGGGCTTGTGCTCCATGGCAAAATCGACAGCCTCCCTGCCATTCTTGGCCCATAGCAGATCGTACTCTTTTTTGAGTATTATTTCCAGAAGCTTGTAGTTGCTCTCGACATCTTCCGCTATCAGAATCAAGGGTTTCCGTACGTCGGGATTGTTGTCTGTCATTGTGTTTGTTGTTGGGATGTGTGCAAATATAGAAAATAATTCCTGAATTTAAGAGTTTACCGCCAAAATGTTCCCTCCCAGCGGGCTGTATTGCCGCATCTGTCCGTCACCGTGAGCTGCACGCTGCGGCGTTTTTTTGCGGCGGGTAGGTCGAACGCATGTACGAGCGTACCCTGCATCGGGAAACGGTCGCAGGGCACCCAGCGGCCGTCGATGAGCAGCGTGCAGGAGGCGATGCCTGAGAAATTGTCGCTCACGCGGAAGCGGATGCTGCGGGCGCCGCCGAGGTCGGCCCCTTCGCTGAAGAGCGGCCGGATGCGCGGCGGTATGGTGTCGGCGGCGACGAAGATGTCGCCCGTGGTGCGGGTCGTCGCCGTCACGGCGCCGTCGGCGTATCTGCCTCCGATGCAGGCGATGCGTCCTTTGGCCGTACGGGTCGCGAGAACCGTACGGGACTGCATGTCGTCGGGCACGAAGGCGTGTACGGAGACCGTCATCGGGCGGCGCAGGGGCGTCTCTGCGTCGAGGATGCGGTAGGCGGGCGAGAGGACCGCCGCCGTGGAGTCGGATGCGGGGGCTTGACGCTGTTCCGGGCGGCAGAAAATGGGTTCGTAGACCGCTCCTGCGGGGATGCGGGCCGTCAGATCGCGGCCCGCACGGACTAAAGCCACCTTTTCGGGCCGCAGGACGACGGCCGTGCTGTCAGCTTCGGCGCGGAGCGTTTCCGTGCGGCCGAGAATGTCGAATTCGAGCTGCGAGCGGTTGCCGCAGTCGTCTTCGGCTTCGATGCGGATGCGCCGTTTCTCGCCCTCGGCGGTGCGGACGAGGCCGCGCTCCCGCATGACGGGATAGAAGCAGTCGGGCGATTCGGCCAGCTGCGCCAGCCGGATCACCTCGTTGCGCGAGGTGAGCTGCATGGGGTAGTGGCTCACGGCGTCGCAGCAGCGCGAAAGGTCGTGCGTGAAGCCGTCCATGCGGTATTCGAACCGGGGATCGCCGTCCACGGACATGCTCGCCCTCCATAGTCCGAAGGTGTTGTGCACCCCGTTGCGGCGGTCGCTGGCTTCGAGGACGAAATAGCCTTTGCGTCCCGTGCCGACAGGCTCTTCGCGCGTCAGCCGGTAGCGGCCTTCCGCTTCGCGGACGACGGCGTAGCTCTCCGGACTGCCGTGGACGGGAACGCCCTGCACGCTGTCCACCTCGATGTAGTGGATGCGCATGATGCGGGGCGGCAGGTCGTCGTCGGGGCGGACGACGCCTTCGCGCACGACGTTGTAGAGCCGCTGGGTCGGGGTGTCGCGCAGTTCGAAATGCAGATGGGGCCCCATCGACGAACCGCTGTTGCCCGAAAATCCGATCGTGTCGCCCTGTGCGACGGGCCATGCGTCGGGGCCGAACCAGAGATCGACGCTGTTCGCGCGGCGGCGGCAGCGTTCGTCGCGGACCTGTTTTTCGATGTCGCCGCGGAACCGTTGCAGGTGGCCGTATACGGCCGTCGTGCCGTTGCCGAGCGTGAGGTATATCGCCCGTCCGTAGCCCGACGGGCTGACGCTCACGCGCGAGACGTAACCGTCGGCCACGGCCACGAGGGGTTTGCCCTCGCCGCCGTCGGTCTTGATGTCTATGCCGCCGTGGAAGTGTCCGGGACGCATTTCGCCGAAGTTGGCCGAGTAAAGCCCCGCGACGCCGCGGATCGGATATATGTAATCTCCGGGGTTGAGCCGCTGGCCCTGCGCCCCGGAGCAGATCGTCGTGAAAAGCAGTAATGTCAGAATTCGTCGCATGTCTCCGTGTCCGTCACGAGCGCGGCGGCGCTGTCGAGCACCGTCTCGTAGTCGTATCCCAGCGAAAGCCCGTAACGTATCAGTTTGGTTTTGAGTTCGTATTGTGTCGTATGTCTGGTCGTCCGCATCTTGCGTTCCAGCTGCTGCCGCAGCCGGCCGGCCATATCCTGACGGTCGGCCTGCGCCAGCGCCGCGTCGATCAGCTCCCTGTCGATACGCTTGCGCTGCAGGGCCGTGCGGATCTTGTATTCGCCCCAGCCGCTCAGCCGCAGTTTGTCGCGCACGAAAGCTTCGGCGTAACGGCCGTCGTCGATGAAGCGGTCGCGGACGAGCCGCGCCAGCACCTGCTCGCCCTCGCGCTCAGCAAGCCCCCAGCCGCGCATCAGCCGCCGGGCGTCGTTCTGCGACTTCTCGGCGCGTGCGCAGAGCCGCATGAGTGCGGCGAGGGCCTGTTCGGGCGTTTTGGCGCGTTTCCCGGTCTTTTTTACTTCAGGCGGCTGCATGTCATGCGGGGTTTGCCGTTGAGGTCTTCGCGGACCTCGGTGTCCGTATATCCCTCTTCGCCGAGCATGCGGCGCATGGCCTCGGCGAAGCGTTCGTAAATTTCGAAGTAGAGCCTGCCGCCGGGGCGGAGCGTCCGCCGTCCGGCGCGGGCGATGGCGCGGTAGAAGCGCAGCGGGTCGTCGTCGGGGACCAGCAGCGCTTCGTGCGGCTCGTATTCCCGCACATTGACGTGCATCGCAGGCAGGTCGCTCTGCGGCACGTAGGGCGGGTTGGAGACGATGACGTCGAACGGTCCCGGAAAGACATCGGCCAGATCGCTCAGGGCGTCGGCCTTGCGCAGGATGACCCCGGCGCCGAGCGCCCGGCAGTTGCGGGCAGCGGTTTCCAGCGCCGTGTCGGAGATGTCCGCCGCATATACCTGCGCGCCGGGCAGCGCCAGCGCGAGGGTGGCCGCGATGCAGCCGCTTCCGGTGCCCACGTCGAGCAGCGCGGCGGCTTCGGTTTCGGCCTGCGCGATCCATGCCGCCAGCTCTTCGGTTTCGGGCCGGGGAATCAGCACCCCTTCGCGCACGGCGAACGTGCGGCCGCAGAACTCCGTGCGCCCCACGACATACTGCACCGGACGGCCTGCGGCCAGCTGGCCGAGGATGTCGTCCAGTTCCGCGATTTCGAGCGGCGCGCCGGGATCGGTCAGCAGGGCCGACGCGCTCAGCCCAGACAGCTCCGAGACGGCGACGAGGGCGATGCTCCGTGCTTCACGCGCCCCGTAGAGGGGCGCGAGGCGTGCCGAAATACGGCCGAGTATGTCGCGGCGCGTGGTCATCAGCGGATGAAGTTGGCCAGCGCGATGGCTATGGCGGCTTCGACGACCACAGCGCCCCGCAGGGCGACGCAGACGTCGTGGCGGCCGCGGATCGTCAGCGGTTCGACCTTGTTCGTGGCCAGATTGTAGGTCATCTGTTCGCGGCCGATGCTCGGCGTGGGCTTGACGGCGGCGCGGACGACGAGTTCGTTGCCGTTGGTCAGTCCGCCGTTGATGCCGCCCGCGTTGTTGGTCGCGGTCGTGCCTTCGACGTCGAGGAACGGGTCGTTGTTCTCGGAGCCGCGCATGCGCGCCCCGGCGAAGCCGCTGCCGAATTCCACGCCCTTGACGGCGGGAACCGAGAAGAGCAGGTGGGCGATCATGCTTTCGGCCGAGTCGAAGAAGGGCTGTCCCAGCCCCAGCGGAACGCCCTGCACGCGGCATTCGATGATGCCGCCTACGGAGTCTTGTTCGGCGGCCGCGGCGCGCAGCACCTCGTCGAAGCCCTCCGGGTCGGTGCAGCCGCCGATCTCCGCGATGCGGGTGTCGAAGGTCACGCCCGGCGGCAGTATCTTCTTGGCGACCACGCCTGCGGCCGTGAGCGCCACGGTCAGGCGGGCCGAGAAGTGGCCGCCGCCGCGCGGGTCGTTGAAGCCGTTGAATTTGTGGTAGGCCACCATGTCGGCGTGCGAGGGCCGGTAGTGGCGCATCACGTTGGCGTAGTCCTGCGAGTGGGTGTCGCGGTTGGCGAACTCGATGGTCAGCGGGGCGCCCGTGGTCATGCCGTTGTAGAGTCCCGACACGATCTGCGGGATGTCGGGTTCGCGGCGCGGCGTGGTGCCGCTTGCGCCGCTGCGCCGCCGTGCGAGGTCGGTTTCGAAATCCTCCGCCGAAAGCGGGACGCCAGCCGGAATGCCGTCGATCGAGATGCCGATCTGCTGGCCGTGCGACTCGCCCCAGATGGCGAGTCTGAAATTGTGACCGAAAATGTTCATGGCTTTAAACTCTGATTTTTTCAAGGTCTTCGAAGAAGCCGGGGTAGCTCTTGGCCACGCACTCGGCGTTTTCGATCGTTATCTGCCCGTCGCAGCGCAGCGCCGAGACCGCCATCGACATGGCCATGCGGTGGTCGTCGTGGCTCGAAACGCGCGCCGGACGGATTTTGCCGCCGCGGATGCGCATGACGTCCTCTTCCGAGATGTCCACTTCGATACCCGTCTTGGCGTATTCTTCGCGGATCGCCTCGGCGCGGTTGCTCTCCTTGTGCAGCAGCCGCGAAGTGCCGCGGATCGTGCTGACGCCGTCGGCCGCCGCGGCGAGGGCGGCGAGGGCGGGGAAGAGGTCGGGGCAGTTGGTGGCGTCGAATTCGAAGCCGTGCAGCGGGCGGCTGATCGCTGTCACCGAATCGGCTTCGTTGATGACGGCGGCGCCGGCTCGGACCAGCGCCGTGCAGACGGCCGTGTCGGCCTGCTTCGAGAGCATCGAGATATTCCGTACCGTAACCTCCCCGGCGACGGCGCCGGCCACCAGCAGCATGGCCGCCGCGCTCCAGTCGCCCTC
>ERZ835051.2774-NODE-2774-length-14903-cov-17.536571_pt1 | contig 14903 bp, 16 predicted proteins | sample MGYA00519575_ERZ835051 | MGnify/ENA primary metagenome ERZ835051 (study PRJEB31850, sample SAMEA3708769) | human gut metagenome | biome: human gut; feature: human-associated habitat; material: faeces | place: China | collected 2014 ... | reverse complement strand
ATTTTCATAACGTTTTGTGCCTGAGCGAAGCGAAAGGAATGGATATAAAGATGAAGGTGATGTACTGGAGAGTACAGTAAGAGGTATCAAGCTTGGAGATAGTATAGACAAAGTATTTGAATTGTATGGACAAGCAGATATCTATGACAGATGTATTAAACACTACTTTGCACATGATGACTTGAAAGATACTGACACATATACTTATTTCTTAAAACTAGATTCAACAAAAGATTATTACTATTCACTTACGTTTTTTACAGACCAGTATAGTGATGTGATAGGAGTAATACTAGAGCCTATTGCAATGGAGTATTGGTCAGATGATTTGACTTAAGAATTATTTGTTAAGAGATTTAATAAATTTTTAATTAAGCAATAACCGGAGAATGAACATTATGAAAAGAAAAACTATTTTAGCCTTAATAACAGTATGTATTTTATCTTTTGCTTCCTGTGGCAAGCAGGAAACCACAGCTACCACAGAATCTATTGCGGAATCCACCCAAGTAGAAACCATAGTTACAGAGGAATCCAAAGTCGAATTATTACCATGGCTCCAGCTCTCATCCCTTGAGACACACCCAGAACTTCGTTCAGCCTTTGAGGAATATGTAGGCGTCACAGGAACAACAGGCAACAAAGAAGGAACATTATATTACAATCCAGAAACACAACAAGCAGAACAAAATGTTACCTTATATATGGCAACAAAGAACTCTGCAATTTCTAGCTACTTTGCAAATATAGATGCAATGACAAAGTTTGGAGAGATAGCAGCAGAGAACTATACAGACGTAGATGCAGATGATATCAATGCTCCATACGCAACAATCAACGCATACTTTGAATTGCTCCCAGACCAAGAAGAAGGACAGTTTGATGGCGATTCAACAATCAGCAGAGCACAAGCAATGGCACTTGTAATGAGAGCCACAACACCAGTAAACGACCAGCAGGTACCAGAAACCAACAACGATTTCACATCAGTAGTCGGCGAATCACAGTACACCAACTTCGCAGCACCAATGAACGAATACAGTTACATCAATACGGATAATGGTTTAACAGAGCAATCCTTTAATGGCACAATGACAAAAGGAGAGTACATAGCATTAGTAACCAATTACATTCGTGCTGATTATTTAGCAACGCTTGAAGAGTGGGGATACACAGATTTATATTCAGATACATCAGATATAACAATATCAACAGTATCTGATGCAGGAAACATCAAATATAGTGAAGCAATCTCTGATGCAAGCAAAGGTGTGCCAACTGACTTATACGAAACATTCAAATTAGCAATCAAGAATGGATATCTTGCAGAAGCAGACTTAGAGGATTGGGATTCAGCATTAACAAAAGCAGATGCAGTTAGCTTGTTTATCACCATGGCAACCAATTACACCAGTAATGTAGGAAACACACTGTATTCACAGTATCAGACACCAACCACAGACACTTCAACATCATCTGAGTACAATGATGATGAAAATGAAATACGAAGTTCTAAATGGGCAGACATCAATGGTGCATGGGATGCAGTTCATCAGTATGAAATATATGCACAGGAAAATGGTGCTGATTATGCCTTCGGTTGGACTTGGTGCTATGACCATGGCAAGGGAGCAGGTGATCAGCCATCTTATGCGGTCTATATGAAAGAGGGAGATCCATTGTATGGCACAGTTTATCATGTAGGAGATTACCTTCCGGATGGAACACAATTTAGTGGTACCAATGATGAATGGGAAGCATTCATCAAGCAAGATTTTAGAGACCGAGCTGAGGCAGACGGGTATGATGTATATGATGACCCAGATGGCGATGGGTTTATCATTGACTTAGATGGTAGCTATAATCCAAACAACTAAGATAAAAGTTTACAGTTAAAATGCACCCAAGATAAGCAAGGGTGCATTTTTTCATGCCCTCCCTTAAATATAAATAAAAATTTTAATTTCAAAAAAGCATGTCGCCCACTGTGCGGACAGACGCAGGCGTTCTGGAGCGCAGACAAGCGCAACGGAGGTGGAGCGGTCGAGAACAGGACGGCGTAGCGTCCGAGCACAATGGCGCACTCCCCCAGAGGGGGAGGTTCGGGTCTAGTATTACCCCGAACCTTTGTGTTCCGTGTTATCCCCTCTCTCTTCGCTATTATCAAGCTTTTCCAACTTCATATTCATTTCCTATCTCCTGTGTTCGTGTTGAAAAGCATGAACACTTTTTTTCATCTTTCCCCACCTCCATATACTGAAATCTTTATATAAATATCCCAGTATAATGTAAAGTATAGACAGCCACTGATACGGCTGTATCTTCCCTCTTCCAAGTTGTTTTATTATTATCATAAAATGGCTTTTTACATAGATTTAAAATAACCACAGAAAGGAGCAAAAAGATTGAGGACTAAAACAATGATTATCTATCCAGTCCAGATGGGTACTTTTTACAGTATTTATCATGGGAAACAACATAGAACTCATAATTAAAGCACTTGGCTTTTCACCGGAGTTATTACAAAATCAGATTCCTGCCATTATGTCATTGCTTAACGACCTCAATGAGAATATAATTACCTCAGACGATGTGTCGGAACAATTAGAGCATATGACAAAACGCGAAAAAATATTGAACCGACAGAAAAGTTTCTGTGGAATATGGCTTGCATCGGATGGCAGATATAAAACCAAAGTTCCAACTGCGGATGGTGGGAAAAAACTGATTGCCAAGCCTACACAGGAGAACCTTGAAAATTTTATAGTCGAGTACTACAAGAAGTTAGAGCAAAAGCCAAAGAAACCATGTATGCGCTCTATCTACCCGGAATGGATAGATTTTAAGTCCAAGGAAACATCCTATGCCAACGCCTGTAATCTACAATCCAGATGGAGACGATATTTTGAACATTCCACGATTGTTGATATTCCTTTTGAAAAATTAACCACAGGTGCGATTAAAAAATGGTGTGTGGATGTGATAGCTGAAATGCATTTGACTGACAGGCAATTCAAGGATTTGAAATCTATTATGAACATGATATTTGATTATGCAGTATCGTTTGATGTTATCCAGATTAACTTATCCAGACAGGTCAGAGGTTTTTCTGATAAGAATTTCAAACAGGAAGCGGAAAAGCCTGTTGAGGAAATTGTTTATAATGCTGATGCAAAGCATTCTATAATCACAGAAGCTATGGAGCAATTTCTAAAGACACAAAATATTGCATATATCGCAGTCTGTTTGAATTTTTCTCTGGGACTTCGTGTGGGGGAATTGGTTGCACTACGCACCAGTCATATCAATGAGGATGGAACCATTACGATTTGTCAGGAGGAAACTAAGACATATCACAAGGATGCAGATGGTACGATTCACAGGGATGGTTATGAGGTTGTAAATCACACAAAAACCCTGAGCGGTAACCGCAGGCTGATTCTTACACCCAAATCACGCAAATACATTGATATGGCACTTCGCTATAATGAAGCAAATAAACTAAAGGATGAGGATTTTATTTTTCTGGATAAAACCGGAAAAAGAATTCATGACCATGCTATCAACAATGTTATCCGCAGATTAAATGGTGTGAGGAACGAAAAAGATGCTTTTGTCATTGATGGTAGACCATCCGGCAATCATAGTATCAGACGTACCACGATATCGGAGCTTCATGAAGCTATGGTAATTTCTGAGGATACACTAAAGACATTTGCAGGACATAAGGATATTTCCACGACCCAGAAATGTTATATCCACCAGACAAAAGATATCACAGAATATGCCGAAGAATTTGCAAAAGTACTCGATTCTTAAGCAGTAAAAAGTTGTAACCCAACTGTAACCCAAAACTGGCTACAAACAAAAAAAAAGGAAGCCTTGAATTATCAGGCTTCCCACTTTATTAATGAATGCGGAAGATGGGACTTGAACCCACACGGTATTGCTACCACAAGATCCTTAGTCTTGCTCGTCTGCCAATTCCGACACTTCCGCATAGCGACACAAAATAATTACTATCTCGCATCACGCAAGAATGATAATAACATCTTCCCACAGCAATGTCAACATGATTTTGAAATTTGTAGGAATTATTTATACACTTAGAACAGTTTGGGAGAAATGTAAAGATAGAAAATTATGACGATGGCGTCTTAGATTTATTTCTGATATAATACATAACAGAAAATACACTACAGATGATTATTGGAAAAATATAAACAGAAGAAGGAACAACAGTTATGGAATCAAGAGTAGAAAAAGCAGCAGAAAGAAAAATGTGTGGCTACAATTGTGCGCAGGCAGTGGCATGCACGTATTGTGATCTGGCGGGAATTGATGAAGAGACGGCTAGGAATCTTACTCAGGGATTTGCGGCAGGTATCGGTGGCAGCATGGAAGCTACCTGCGGAGCTGTCATCGGAGCGGTCAATGTACTGGGACTGATCAATAAAAATCCGCAGAAGACCATGCAAGGGGCCAGAAGGATAATTCAGAGCTTCAAGGAGCAGAACGGAACCGTGATCTGTAAGGAATTAAAAGGCATCAACGATGGCATTGTAAAGAGAGAATGCATCGACTGCGTCAGAGATGCAGCGGCTTTACTGGAAGCAGAATTACCGGAAAGCTATGGAAAGTCGAAACCGGTAGTACCATAGAGGTGTGACAGCATGAGTACAAAAGAAACTTCAGCGGATAAAACAAAATACCGCCTGGCGGAAGCGGCGAAAAAGTGTATGGCAGCTTCCGGCACCGATGCCATGACCGTGACGCAGATCGTGCAGACCTGCGGCGTGACGAGGCAGACTTTTTACCGGAACTTTCAGGACAAATATGACCTGATCAACTGGTATTTTGATAAGCTCTTACTGGAATCTTTTGCCCAGATGGGAGACGGACTTACTGTATACGAAGGACTGACCAGAAAGTTTGAATTCATTCAAAATGAGAGAGTCTTTTTTGCTGGGGCATTCCGATCGGATGATCATAATTCTCTAAAGGAACATGACTACGAGCTGATCCTGAATTTCTATACACAGCTGATCAGGCGTAAGACCGGCCGACAGCTTGAAGAGAACCTTTTATTTCCCTTGCAGCTTTATTGCAGAGGATCTATTGATATGACTGTGGAATGGATTTTCGCTCCGAGGGAGAGAACGCCGGAGCAGATGGCGGCGCTGTTGGTAAGTGCACTTCCTATGCCGGTGACAGAATTATTTCAGCAGTTGGGTGTATTGCGGTAGTGAAAAAATCACCAAAAATATTTGTGAAAAATTACTAAAATAGATGTACACATTGTGAACTTTCTGTAAAAAGTGACAGTCGGGGCAAACTGTCACTTTCTTTATGCGATGTTTGCAGTTAGAATAAAATTATCAATAAGATTGTTTTTATGTCGAAAGGAGATTATGTATCATGGCAAACAGAATTATGCTCAACCAGACCTCTTATCACGGTGCAGGAGCAATTGCAGAAATCGTAACCGAAGCAAAGGCTCATGCTTTTCAGAAGGCATTCGTATGTTCCGATCCCGACCTGATCAAGTTCGGTGTGACCGGAAAAGTAACCGGACTGCTTGACAAGGAAGGTCTTGCTTATGAAATTTATTCCGATATTAAGGCTAATCCTACTATTGACAATGTGAAAAACGGTGTGGCTGCTTTCAAGGCATCCGGTGCAGATTATATCATCGCCATCGGTGGTGGTTCTTCCATGGATACCTCCAAAGCCATCGGTATCATCATTGCCAACCCTGAATTCGAAGATGTACGCAGCCTGGAAGGCGTAGCACCTACCAAGAAACCCTGTGTACCCATCATCGCAGTACCCACCACAGCCGGTACCGCAGCTGAGGTTACGATCAACTACGTTATCACCGATGTAGAGCGCAAGCGTAAATTCGTCTGTGTAGATCCTCATGACATGCCCATCATCGCTGTGGTAGATCCCGAGATGATGTCTTCTATGCCCAAGGGACTGACTGCTTCTACCGGTATGGATGCTCTGACCCATGCAATCGAAGGTTACACCACCAAGGCGGCATGGGAGATGACCGATATGTTCCACCTGAAGGCAATCGAGATCATTTCCAAGTCCCTGCGCGGCGCTGTAGCCAATACCAAGGAAGGCCGTGAAGGCATGGCTCTGGGCCAGTACATTGCAGGTATGGGCTTCTCCAACGTAGGTCTTGGTATTGCCCATTCCATGGCACATACTCTGGGTGCTGTCTATGATACCCCTCATGGTGTAGCCTGCGCAATGATGCTCCCCATCGTTATGGAGTACAATGCTGACTGCACCGGTGAAAAGTATCGTGAGATCGCTCGTGCTATGGGAGTGGAAGGTGTAGACCAGATGGATCAGGCAACCTATCGTAAGGCTGCTGTAGATGCCGTTCGCAAGCTGTCCGAGGATGTAGGAATTCCTTCCAAGCTGGAAGCACTGAAGGAAGAGGATCTTCCTTTCCTGGCTGAGTCCGCACATGCAGATGCCTGCGCACCCGGTAACCCCAAGGATGCAAGTGTAGAGGATCTGACCGCATTGTTCCGCAAGCTAATGTAATCATTAAATTATTCTCTCATTGACGGTACAATTATATCTGGTATACATGGTATATGTACTATATAATTTATTGTGGAGGAAATTATAATGACACTCGAAAAAAGAAAAGAAAAAGAACAAAAAGAACTAACCAGGCTGCGAAAGATTAATCAAAAGCCGCAAACTGCGAAGTACATCAAATGGATATTCGTACTCGTAATACTTGTACATGTTATTGATGAGATTGCTTCGAACTGTGCAGCTTATGTACAATCATCTGTCGTTAATGACTTTTTTGTTGTCGGACAGGGCATGACCTATGAGAATGGTCTGGCTGTGCTGGCTTCCTTTAGTGGGGTAACACTTCTGCTTCAGCTTGTGGCACCATTCTACAAATCACTGGCGGACAGATTTGGCCGTAAACCGTTCCTTGTGATCAACACTTATGGTATGGCACTTGGATTAGGCTTATGCTTTGTGTCTAAGTCTTTCGGTTCCTATATTATCGGAACAATGATCACTACATTTTTCATTGCACATGATATGCAGGTTGTTTATATTCTTGAAGTTGCTCCTTCAGATAAGAGAACACGTTTCTACGGTATCACGAAATGCATCGGTACTCTGGGACTGGCACTTGTGCCACTGTTTCGAGGAATCTTTATGGGCAACGATCCGACAAAGTGGCGTATGGTATTCTTCGTACCGGTACTGATCGCGATTGCAATTGCAACACTCTGTCTGTTAACTGCCAGAGAGACAAAGGTATACCTTGCAGAAAGAATCAGTGTTCTGGAACGTCCGCTGGAAGAGAGAATTGCTGAAAAAGAAGCTGCAAAAGAGCAGAAGAAATCCGCCAACAAAGTTGGAATGTGGGCTACCATCAAACTGCTCCTTAGACATAAGGATCTGCGTTGGTTAGTACTTTGTGCAAACTTATATATGTTCTCTACTATGGCGATGACAGGTTATTATGAATCAATCATGACAACAAACGGAATGGCTACAGAAGAAGTTACAAAAGCACTGTTTGCATTCCCATTCATGTTTGCAGCGTTGTTACTGCTTTGTGGTTTCATGGGAGACAGTCTTGGAAGAAAGAAAACAGCAGTTATCATGGGTTCAACTTCCATCATTGCATTTATGCTTTTTGCATTAGGATGTAAAAACGGCTGGGGTGCAATCCCGGTAGGTCTTCTTTATGGTCTCTACCTTGGTTCTTATTATCAGGTTGGAGATTACATGTGGATCATGGCTGCAGAGAAGGCACCAACGGAAAACAGAGCATCTTCAACAGCTGCGATCACTCTGTTATCTTATGTGGGTCTGTTTACAGGATTAATCCTTCTGACAGTTATGCTGGCTGGTGGCATGGCTATTACGACAGCCTGTCTCATCATCACAATGCCTACATTGATCACTTCCATGATTCTTCTGATGACAAAGGTGAAAGAAACAAAAGGTACAGATTTGGAAAGCGTAGGAAGAGAATAAAATGCGTCCGGATTTATTACTCCGTTATTTGAGAAAGAAACAGATCAAAGATAATAAAAAACGTTTTGAACAAAAGAATCTGCAGTTTTCTGTAGATAGCCTATATGACTTAAACTATATGGGAGATTCCAATCCTGATCACAATCTGGATATACATAGTCCGCAGAATACAGTCGGTGAACTGCCGGTTCTTCTGGTGATCCATGGGGGTGGTTATACCCAGTGTGAAAAATTTGTTAACGACGCATACAGTAAAGTTTTTGCAGAGAAAGGATACCGTGTCGTTAATATGAATTATTCGCTTCAGCCGGAAGCTGATTTTATCGAAGTAATGCGTGAGATATTTGCGGCACTTCACTGGATTGAGGCGAATGCACAAAATTATGGCTTTGACTGTTCCCGCTTATTTGTAACAGGTGACAGTGCGGGTGGCCATTATGCAATGCTGGTAGCTGCAATTCAAAAGAGTGTACAGCTGCAGGAGTATTATCAGATACGTCCGGTTGATTCCGGGATCCGTGGGGTGGTTGCCAACTGCCCTATGACGGAGTTATATACAGCAAAAGACGGCAAAGATACGACAAGTCGTTTTCTTCGCAAATATGTCCTTAAAGATCATGTGAACGATGAGACATATATAAAGAATATATCCATTCCATATTTGCTGGATAAAACGGACTTATCAGGCATTATGATCATTACATCTAAGACAGATCCGTTACTTTATGAGGAAGACTGCAGGCTTCATAAGATTTTTGTTGATGCAGGGGTTTCACACGTATACAAAGAGTATGTCGGAAGAGAACATGTATTAGGCCATGTATTTAATGTATTAGATCCTGATTGGGAAGAGTCGCAGGAAGCGTGTCAGGATATGTGCGAGTATTTTTCAAAGTGCTAAGTTTAAATTCCTGAAAGAGAATTTTATAAAGACGATAGCAAGAACCGGGTGACTTAAAAAGCACCCGGTTCTTGCTATTTCAACCAAAATCCTACTCTATATATGTGTAATAAGCCGGCAGATATTTTTCAATCAGATCAAATGGTGCAGGTCCGATGGAGAGCACTGCCTGGTGGAAGGATTTGTCATTATAATTATTAATATTGAGAAGCTTTGTTTCTGTTTTTAATTCTTCAAATTCCAGAAAACCAATATAATACTTCAGATAATGAGTTGGTTCTTCTACAATAAGCTCAAAAATATTTTCGATTGCTTCATCATTGTTGATCCCGTAATTATTCCAGAATTCTCTGGTGTCTTCAATCGTCCACTCTTTGTAATGGATACCAATGTCGGTGGATGCATAGAGACTTAAGGTGGCATCCTGATTTAATTCCATTAAAGTCGCTACATCTTCATTCAGAGTGGCATAATGGTAAGAATGCAGCTCGGCATAAGTAGCCCAGCCTTCAACATAACCGGAATAATTGAGCAGTGAGCGTACCGGCTGGATGCCGGACTGATACGTCATAACTGTCTGATAGAGATGCCCAGGGAATCCTTCGTGAGCAAGTGTGGTAAAATAAGAAATGTCAGACGTATCCGTTGTTTCATTTATGTAGATAGAGTTATTGGAATAATCATCAATTGGTGTAACTACGTAATAGGCGGGAGCCAGATAATCGGCTACGCAGTCATCAATATAACTGACTGTAAAATTCGTATCAGGTGGAGCTGGAAAATCAGCAAGCATCCACGCTTTTAGACAGTAGGGCTCACGGCGGACCATTGACCTGTGGAAGAAATGAATGCAAAAGTAGAAGCGTATAATCTTTTTTATCAGCGATTTGAGGATGTGCGAGGACCATTGGAAATCCCTGCAAAGTAAGATAAAAGTTCAATGAAAGAATTTGAAAAATCGTTTCAGGGAAGATTATCCTGTTATAGTGTTAATACAAGAGGTAAATTTATTCGTTCATACAGTTCACTGGAGGAAGCGAAAAAGGGAGCTATGTATTGGCTTAAGGTCTGGGGAGGTATTGACAGCGAGAATGTCATTCCGCATGGAAGTATCCGCTATGATGCATTTGAGATTCACAAACGGGAGCTTCGTGCGGCTGAATTGTATATGACTTTTATTACAAGATATGCAGATGTTATTGAGGTGATCAAAAAATATGATTATCCGGGAAATGCTGTAGATGAAGTGGCAGAGGTACTTGGAATTACCAGAGACGAGGTTGGATTCATATACGGTTTGTTTGATCCGGTATTGTTTTCTACTTCAAGACTCCAGACAATAAAGAAAATGCTAGGAGAAAATCTATGAGATATTATAATTTCGCACTGTATGCAAGTGCAGAACAGATAAGAGAGAATACAACAATTAATCTTCGGGAATACGCTTATGAGAATACTTATGCTGCTTTAAATAATTATATGTATAAAAGACTAGATAATTATATATATTTTTATGCATATCGTGAGGAGGGAAATACAACTTTTGCAGTTTATGCGTATGATGAAAAGAAAGTTGTGTTTGGTCAGCAAATATATAATTAATCTTCTGAAGAAATATAGGAATGAATGTCTGTTCATTTTTACCTATAATATGGATAATCCTGGATTTTCATATCAGATATTGCCTGAGATAGAAAAATATGTAGTTCCGGTAATGCTTGTGATAAGGGAATTGGATGATGATCAGGCAGTTGTGGCAATGGTTGACTCTAACCTGCATAGAGAGAATCTGAAGCCAAGTGAGAAAGCATTTGCATATAAGATGAAGCTGGATGCAATGAAGCATCAGGGAAAGCGGACAGCAGAAAAAAAGCATTAGTTTTAAATGAAAGGGAGGGTGCGGTTGATGGCTGATGTATTACTGAAGACTGAAAAATTAAGCAGAAAATTTGCACAGGGAAATACAGGGAATACCGTATTAAACGAAGTAGATATAGAAATCTATCAGGATGATTTTACGTATATCAATAAGCTGGGGGGCTTTTTGTGCTCCACGTCTTAATGAGTTATATTCCAAGATTATTCAATATATGTAAGGGACGATATAGACACATTTACCCGTTGTAGCCAATCCCCATATCACCTCGGCTTTACCAACGAGCCACTGCGCAGCTGTTACGCTCCTGACACGACAGAAGAAGTAACTGATAAGTCAGTTTGGTGTAAATAGTATAAAAACATTGGATTCCGTACAAAAAAGTTCCGAAATCAGGAATTTTTGTACGGAATTTCTTTTATTTGCAACTTGGCGAAAATAAAGCATTTTTATAATACAAAATTACCTGCTTTTGTATTTTTTTTCGCCGATATTGGCGTTTTAAATACAAGAAAATTCGTAGGAATCTGCAAGGCACTTTTACATTAGCTTTTTACAGTCGTTGACAGTCACAGCCTTTTACCATAAAATGAACAGTAAGAATGTATGAAAAAGGAAGAGAAAAATGGGAAAATCTGAGAAACAGATGGATAAAGAGCAAGGGCGCAACCAGCGGATCATTGATACAGCGTTCCGGCTTTTTGTGGAAAAGAAAATCGAAGCGGTCAGCATGGATGAGGTCGCAAAAGAAGCCGGTGTGGGACGTGCCACATTGTTCCGCTGTTACAACAATAAGACGGAGCTGGCTATTGCGGTCTGCGCATCGAAATGGAAGGCTTATCTGGACAAGCTGGATGAGGCAAGACCAATCTCTTCGATACACGATATTCCGGCCATCGGAAGATTTATTTTTACGCTGGACAGTTATATCGGCATGTATCAGAACCATAAGGATCTGCTGCAGTATAATGACAACTTCAACAATTATATAACACACCAGACGGTGCGGCAGGAGGAACTGGCGAATTTCCACGCATCCCTGAATTCCGTCAACACAAGACTTCATATGATGTATGCGAAGGCAAAAGAGGACAAGACCTTCCGCACGGATATTCCGGAGGAACAGTTCATGCGTGTGACGGTGCATACCATGATGGCAGCGTGTACCCATTACGCAGGTGGCTTTATCTGGGGAGCAACGGACAACAAGGATTATACAGGTGATCTGCTGCTTTTAAAGGAAATGATCCTGAATTATGCCCGGAATGACGCCAATCTCTAATTTTCAGGTATACTGATCCCGACAGCCGGTGGAACAGATGACTGATTGACATTGCAATTTCAGAAAATCTGTGATATAGTAGCCACAATTGAATATGGAGTATTCAGGTGCCGGAGCAGTCACGTAAGTAGCTGGCTCCGGTGAAAAGGGAAGCAGGTGTAAGTCCTGCACGAACTCGTCACCGTAATTAGGGAGCTGAAGCCGATAGATCACTGGGAGACCGGGAAGATGGCGGATGCAATGATCTTCAAGCCGGGAGACCTGCCTGAATGCTGTACAGAAACATTTGTTTCAAAGCCACGAGTAACTGGTTGTACGTGTGGAATGCAGAAGGGACAGAATCTTTTTTGCATTCGTTTCTTATGTGTACAAACCCTTTACCTGATACAGGAAAGGGTTTTTGTTTTTGTTGCGAAAAACATGTTTCTGACTTACATATTTAAGAACACCGGGGCAAACCCCAAAATCAAAAGAGACAGAAAAACTGTCAGAGGAGGAAACATGAAAAAAAGAATCGTAGCAGTAGTACTGGCAACCGTACTGGGCGCTGTATGCATCACCGGATGTGGCAGCACGCAGGAAGTAGCAGAGAGCACTGTACAGGCAGGCACTGAGGCGCAGACTACCCAGGCAGCGGAAACAGCAGCTACCGAAAGCACCGAAGATGCAGATCAGGCAGCAGCCGATGAAGTAGCAGCATTGATCGATGCCATCTATGTGCAGGAGAGAACTGAGAATACCGATAAGCAGTGTGCAGATGCCAAGGCAGCATGGGATGCACTGACCGACGCACAGAAGGAACTGGTAGAGGGAGAAAATGCAGATCCCGATTATTTCGGCAGAGATACCGGAGATGCTTCCAAGGATGATCCCCGCAATCAGGATGAGATCGGTGAGAACGAGATTCTGGTAGTAAGCTTCGGTACTTCCTTTAACGACAGCCGTGTGGCTGATATCAAGGGTATCGAGGATGCGATTGCAGCAGCCAATCCGGACTGGTCTGTAAGAAGAGCATTTACCGCACAGATCATCATCAATCATATACAGGCAAGAGATGACGAGCATATCGACAATATGGATCAGGCACTGGACCGCGCTGTGGCAAACGGTGTTAAGAACCTGGTAGTACAGCCCACGCATCTGATGCATGGCGCAGAGTATGACGAGCTGATGGAAGCTGTAGAAGCGTATAAGGATCAGTTTGCATCTGTAAAAGTTGCTGAGCCCCTGTTAGGTGAGGTAGGCTCTGATGCTGCCGTAGTAAATGATGACAAGAAGGCTGTTGCAGAAGAACTGACCGCAGAAGCAGTAAAGACTGCAGGCTATGACAGTCTGGACGCTGCAAAGGAAGATGGCGTGGCATTCGTATTCATGGGTCATGGAACCTCCCACACTGCAAAGGTATCTTACAGCCAGATGCAGACACAGATGAATGAACTGGGATATGAAAATGTATTTATCGGAACCGTAGAAGGTGAGCCGGAAGAGACCGCCTGTGAAGAAGTCATCAAGGCTGTTGCAGAAGCAGGTTACACCAAAGTGGTTCTTCGTCCTTTGATGGTAGTAGCAGGTGATCATGCCAACAATGATATGGCAGGCGAGGATGAGGATTCCTGGTTAAGCCAGTTCAACGCTTCCGGAAAGTTCGACAGTGTGGATACCCAGATCTCAGGCCTCGGCGGGATCAAGGCTATCCAGGATCTGTATGTAGCACATACCGCAGCAGCAATGGCTGAGAAATAAGAATTAAAATAGGAATTAAAATCAGGAATAAAATAAGGATTAAAATAAGTAATGAAAGCAAAGACATTAATGAATAAAATCATAATCGTGGGCGGACTGAGTGCCTGTCTGCTGCTTGGCGGCTGTGGAGCAGGTCAGGCAGCGGATGCGACATCTGCAGAAAGCACGGTTGCCGCACAGGAAAGCACCGTAACACCGACAGAGAGCACGGAAACGGCGGAAACTGTCAGCACGGAGACGGCGCAGGACGAAGCACAGCTTCCTGACGGTGTCTACACTGCTGAATTTTCCACGGACAGCTCCATGTTTCATGTCAGTGAAGCCTGCGATGGCAAGGGAACCCTGACGGTAAAAGATGGCGTTATGACCATCCACATTTCCTTAGGTTCCAAGAAAATCCTGAATCTTTATCCGGGTCTGGCAGAAGATGCGGCGAAGGAAGGTGCGGTACTGCTGGAGCCCACCACGGATACCGTGACTTACAGCGACGGCATGACGGAAGAAGTCTACGGCTTCGATGTTCCCGTACCTGCGATCGGAGAGGAATTCGATCTGGCACTGATCGGTACCAAGGGAAAATGGTATGACCATAAAGTCGTAGTATCTGATCCGGTGACAGAGGACAGTGAGGGTGGCGTAGCCCCTTTTGATCTGAGTACTGTAGAAGACGGCAGCTACACCATCGAACTGACCATGGAGGGCGGAAGCGGCAGAGCCAGCATCCAGTCCCCCACACAGATCACGGTAGCTGACGGAGCGGCAACGGCGACTCTGGAATGGAGCAGCCCGAACTATGACTATATGCTGGTGAACGGAGAAAAATATCTGCCGGTAAATACGGAGGGCAATTCCGTATTTGAAGTGCCGGTGGAAGCACTGGATGCACCCCTCACCATGATCGGTGATACCGTGGCAATGAGCACACCTCATGAAGTGGAATACACCGTAACCTTCCACTCTGAGACACTTGAGAGTGCAGAGAGCGGCAAGTAATACATATGATGCCAGAGTCAAAAGGTCTAAGCCCACATGAGCTTGCTCATAGGTGGGTGAAAGACCTTAGG
>ERZ835051.2750-NODE-2750-length-14995-cov-4.159839_pt1 | contig 14995 bp, 30 predicted proteins | sample MGYA00519575_ERZ835051 | MGnify/ENA primary metagenome ERZ835051 (study PRJEB31850, sample SAMEA3708769) | human gut metagenome | biome: human gut; feature: human-associated habitat; material: faeces | place: China | collected 2014 ... | reverse complement strand
AGGTTCAAGTGGAGATTACGCAAAGATAGGTTCAAGTGGAGATTACGCAAAGATAACATCCAAGGGTAAACATTCAGTTGTTATGGCAGCAGGCTATCAGTCGCAGGCAAAAGCTAAAAAAGGTAGCTGGATAACACTTGCTGAATGGGTAAGAACGGATGATGAAGATAAAAAAGGCTTCTGCATTTGGATTCCTAAATGCGTTAAGACCGAATACGTTGACGGAGAGCGTATCAAGGAAGATACATTCTATAAACTGGTAGATGGCGAATTTAAAGAAGTGGAGGAAAACTAATTATGGCAGAAACAACAGCAGTTGCAGAAAAGAAAGCATTTACAACATCATTAAGTGAATGGAGTAATGCTATGACAGGTCTTATTATTGACGATTATAAGGCTTGCGGAATGGATATGGACGATTACGCTAAAGAGTGTGCCATGGAAGCCATGACAAGCATTTTTAACCTTGTTAAGAGCAATCCTAAGGTTAATATGTGTAGCCTTGATACAAGCAATTTGAGAGGCATTGTTAAGCGTTGCGCAAGCCTTAAACTTAACGCAAGCGCATATCCGAGAGAATGTTATTTTCAGTTGAGGAATGTGAACATCGGAAAAGATGCCGACGGAAAAGAAATTTGGCAGCAGCAGGTCGAAATGGGCATTGAGGGAAGCGGTTACGACTCTTTGCTTGCCAACTATGGAAAAGATGTTAAACAGGTATATCCATATTGGGTAATTAAAGAGGGCGACAAGTACATACCGCCTAAGCATAAAGGACTTACAGTTACGGAGCCAGAGTGGGAAGAAAACGGATTATCTGACAAGGCGGTAAGGGTTGTATATCCTGTTAAGTTGTTAGATGGAACAGTAACATATCTTTCTGCTGATAGAGACAGCGTTAAGGTAAACCTCTTATCTCACGTAAAGCAGAATATGTTGAATGCTACATTTGGAATTATTACAGGTACTAAAAAACAGTATGGGAAAGAAGTTGCAAGAACTAGATATGATGCAACGCCGGAAGAAAAGGCAAAAATTAAAGAGAAAAAGGAAGAAGTTCTCAATTCCTTAAGAGCGTGCAAGACAGTAGATGAAATGCTTGAATGTGAGCTTGCTAGACCGTTCATCAGCGGTGCTTGGCTTGACACGCCAGAGAGCATGATTCAAAGAAAAATGTGCAACAACGCTACAAGAAAATACCCTAAGAACTATGACCCTATGGCAAGACAGGCACAGATTGAAATGGATGAGGTATATCAAGTTGCACAGGCTGAAATTGCTGAAAATGCTAATACTGTTGAATTTATAGAAGATAAGGCAGATGCAGTTGACACCACGGAAACAGAAGTAACCGAAGAACAGACAGAAGACAGCACGTTGCCACCATTTATGCAGGCAGAATAGAAAGGAGAATGTAATATGATTAAAAGCGAAAAAGGGAAAGTAATTTTAAAGGGAGACGCAAAAGGAGTGTTGGCTGAATTTGGCTGCATTTATTCGACACTTGTTGAAAGACTAGGAAAGGATATTGTTAATAGGACTATTGCTCTTACAGATATATTAGAAATAGCCAAAGGAGACAATAAGCATGAGAATAATTAGTCAGAATGGAAATGTTGATTTGCCTTATGAGAAATTTGTGTTTGGAATAACAAAAGATAACAAAATTGCTTGTTGCAGAGAATGCGTAGCACCGCCATATGAAATCTATAATGGAATTATTGCAGAGTATTCAAGCAAAGAAAAGGCTTTAAAGGCTATGGAAATGTTAAGGGAATCATATAGGGAATACATAGCAACTATCACAACTACGCAAGGGGTAGCACAGGCGCTAATGTTTGTAGATAACAACGAAAGTAATCTCAAGTTATCAGCAAATATTGTCAATGGAATAAAGGAAAATATTTATTTCCAGTTCCCGAAAGATGATGAGGTGGAAGTATGAAATTAACTTGCTTAGGCTCATCATCAGCAGGAAATTGCTATCTGTTGCAGGCAGACAACGGAGAAACACTTATCCTTGATTGCGGAATACCGATTAAGGAGATTAAAAAAGGCTTAGATTGGAACATTAAAGGTATTGTGGGTGTGTTATGCACCCATAAACACCTTGACCACAGCAAGTCAGTAAAAGATTTTGAAACTATGGGTATTCCTATATGTGAGCCATACAAAGCCTTACTTATGAATCAGTTTCTAGCAAATTCTTATTTTACTGTAAGAGCGTTTGACCTAACAACAGTAGATGGTAGGTGGACACATACAGACGCAAATGGCGAACCTTGCCCGATATTTGGCTTTCTGATTACTCACAAGGAAATGGGGAGAATGCTTTACATAACCGATTGTGAATTAATCAAATGGAAGTTTAAAGACATAAACCACATTCTCTTAGGTGTGAACTATGACAAGGATTTAGTCGATACTGACAATCCGAAAGCTAATCACGTTTTCAGAGGTCACTTATCCATTGATACCGCTTGCGATTTTGTCAAAGCTAACGATTCAGACAGCTTGCAGAATGTCATAATGTGCCATTTATCAAGTGAAAATGCTGATAAGGATAGTTTTATCGAGAAGATGAAAAATGCTGTGAATGGGGCGAATGTGGACGTTGCAGATAGTGGTAAGAGTTGGATTTTAAGGAAAGGAGATGAATGCCCGTTTTGAGAATAGAAAAGCTAATTGAATTTCTAAAGGCACATTTTGAAAGTGGAATACAAATGTTTGATACACCGTCAATTATGCCAGATTTCCGAATGCCTATTTATGATAAGGATGACATACTTGTATTGTTTGCACCTGAATATGAATATATCGAGATATACGGCATTTCTGATAAGGAGTTTAAACGAGTTATGAAAGAGGCAGGCGGTTATTAAAATGCGTGTCCGTTTTAGAAAGGAGATTATATGAGTTATAGTAGCTTATATGGAATTAAAGCTGATTATACAGGCGAAATACTTTGTGAGTATGAAAATTCTTGGTGGTTTAGTCCTGTTGTATGGGGAGTGCTTTCGGACAAGACACTCCCTAAAGTTATGGGATATATTCAAAGTGTTACTGGAATGCACGGTGTAGATGTTTGGAAGAAAATAAATACAAAAATGAACAATTCCACAAATACATCAGACCGAATTTGCTGGGAATTAAGCAATCAGCAGATTTTCTTTACAAAAGACAAAGATTGTATTGCTTACAATATCCGCAAATTTGTTGAGCAGAATAAGGACTATGATAAATCTGATGAAGATAATTTATCAGTGTTAGAAAGAGAACATATTATTGAAAGATTTAACGAAATTGCAGATGACATATTCGCTTTAGACGAGAAAGAATATCCTTATTTTGTTTTTAAGAATACTTCTGTTGATGATAATGTGGAATCTTGGTTCAGTGTTTACGATGAAGAAACAGATGATTATGTTGATAAATCAATAAAAGATTGGGATAAGTTCTTAGCGGAATTTGTAATCATTGAAAATGAACAAATCAAGAATTTCATTTCAAATAGAGACTTTCAATATTAAATTTCGAGGTACAGCGAACAATTAAGGAAATTATTACCCTGTGTGGTAGAAAGGAGCAGTAATGGAGAGATTAACAAACAGTGATAAAGAAATACCAACACTAGATGATAATGCCGAATATTGGCTGAAAGCATACTTTAAGTTGAAAGATTATGAGGACTTAGAAGAGCAGGGCAGACTTCTGAAATTGCCTTGCAAGGTGGGTGATAAAATTTTCCTTGATTTTGCAGGATTTGGAAAAGATATAGACAAATTTACAGTTAAAGACTTCCATTTGGATTGCTTTGAAGACGGAGAAACTACACTGTTTTGCGATTATGAATCAAATGATAAGGCTTTATCCGGTCAAATTGATGTAATGGAATTTGGCAAAACCGTATTCCTTACAAAAGCTGAAGTCGAAGCAAAACTGAAAGAATTGAGAGGCGGAGAATAATGGAGATTAAGATTAATATACCTAAAGATTTCACAGGAGATTATATTGTTGACAAATTCAAAGATTTCTTTTCAAGGGTTATTGCGGATATTGATTGCAAAGGTATGTGTGGCAGATACGAGAAAGAAATTGCTGAAATGTTTTTAAAGGCATTTGATGATAGTGAAGGAAAGATTTCTTGTAACTGCCAGCACAACAGCAATCCAAGAGACAATGAGCCTTGTTGCAGATGTGACAGCAGAATGACTAACGCTGACAGAATAAAGAATATGTCGGATGAAGAGTTAGCAGAATTTCTTGTCGGATTTAAAAACGCATTCGGCGAGGAATACGAGGGAGAAGCTAGTTGTATGGAATGGCTTCAATCAGAAGCGGAATAGGAGATAAATATGGAAAATACAGATGCTAGAGTGCTACTACAACATATTTACAATACTTATGGTTATCAAATATCAAAAAACTTTAAGGATAATGCTATTCGAGACGCTTTTGAATTAGCAGACAAGGCGCTTGAAAAGCAGATACCGAAGAAAGTAAAAAACAGTGGAGAGAGAATTCCGTTTGAATGGTATTGCCCTACTTGCGGAGAAATATTGTGTGATGATGGCTACAAAAATACCGACATCAAATATTGTGAGCAATGTGGTCAGGTATTAGATTGGAGGGATTAAGAATGAATGAAGAATTAAAGCCGTGTCCGTTCTGTGGTGGAAAAGCAGAAATCATAATCTTTAATGCTGAATATGGAACGGTGACTGTCGGCTGTGCTAACGAAGAGTGTGACATTACTATGGGAAAAGCATTTTTCTCTGATGAAGAAGCTATTCAACACTGGAACAGGAGGACAAACAATGGGATTGATTGACGCTGATGAACTAAAGAAAGATTTGAAATCAGTTACTTTAAGTAATGGAACTTTACTCAATACAAATACAGTATTGCTATTACTGGATAAATATCCCACTGCCTATGATGTAGACAAGGTTGTGGAGCAGTTGGAATCCGAGTCTGCCAGATGGCAAGACAGTGGAGATGCGTACAACGATGAAAAAGAAAAAGGCGTTGCTATTGGATTTCGGAAGGCAATCAAGATTGTAAAGGCAGGTGGAATAGATGAACGATAGATATTTATTTAAAGCAAAAAGGAAAAACTGGCAGGAATTGCCAAAAGATGAACAATGGGTGCAGGGTTACTTGTTTGATGATGGATTTGAAAATGGCAGAGTGTTTGTAGGTGGTTTTGTCATTGAAAAATACAATGGAACTGCTTGTGATGATTGGGCTGTTACCGGCATAAATTTCTACGAGATAGACCCGAACACAATCTGCCAATGCACCGGCTTAAAAGATAAGAACGGCAATTTGATTTGGGAGAATGATATTCTCCATAATGGAAATTATTTCGTCGTTAAATGGAATGAATCTTGTTTAAGATTTGATATTGTATTAAATAAGTTTCACAATATTCCAATAGGAAAATGGGAGCCAATGATTTGTGATTGGAAAACCAATGATTTTAAAGAATATAGAAAAGCTGTTGACTATGAGGTTATCGGCAACATTTTTGACAATCCAGAGTTATTAGAAAGTGAGGAATAATATGGCAAGAATATTAAGAATAAGTGGATATTTAGTATCTAAGCGTGACGATATCTCGTCTATAGAGGTTTATAAGAACATGAGCTGTTTAGCAAATACCGAAACGTGGCAGCAGTTACATGTCGAACAGTCAGAAGATTTTGACCTTGACGGCGAGGACAAGCTGAATTGCGACCTTGCATTACTCACAAGACATTTCAAGAAAGATAATATTAGCACAGAATTTGACAGGCCTTTACCTAAGGAAGGTGAGAAATATAGACATTTCAAGTTAGGCAAAATTGTAACAGTGATAGGCGTATCAAGACATACTGAAACAGAAGAACTGACAGTTGTGTATGAATATGAGGGACATATCTGGAACAGACCGCTTGAAATGTTTATGAGTGAAGTTGATAAGGAAAAATATCCTAATACAGAACAGAAATACAGATTTGAGTTAGTAGAAAGTGAGGAAAATTAGATGAATCGTGTAATTTTATGTGGAAGATTGACAAGAGAACCAGAGGTTAGGTATTCGCAGACAACAAACGGAAGTATGGCAGTTGCAAGATACACATTAGCTGTTGACAGAGCTTTTAAAAAAGAGGGCGAACAGGCAGCAGACTTTATTAACTGTATTGCATTTGGCAAGAATGGAGAGTTTGCGGAGAAGTATCTCCATCAAGGCACTAAGATTATTGTTGAGGGCAGATGGCAGACAGGCAACTATACTAACAAGGACGGGCAGAAAGTTTACACTAATGATTGTGTTGTTGAAAGACACGAGTTCTGCGAAAGCCGTACTAATCAGCAGAGCAATAACAGTAATGGAATTATGGGCGGTAACAGCAGTGATGACAGCTTTATGGCTATTCCAGATGGTGTAGCTGATGAGGGATTACCATTTAATTAGAATAAGGAATACAGCAATGAGTGATATTTATGTTTATTTAAGAAAGGAATAACGAATCCTCGGTAAACCGAGGTTGCTAAATAAAGATGTTAAAGATTTAGTTGTAAAGTGTGAAATAGTAGCGTTAATGATTCGATAAGGTGGAATTTGAAGTAGCGCAGTTATGCGGTAATCGGTAATTGAGTTTCAGACCATTGGCATGGGAAGTCGATTCACACTATCCACGCACAGGATTTGTAGCGTGGTGTTATGAAAAAAGATTATAAGGTGTGTTGGTTATCTGCAGGAGTTTCAAGCTTTATTGCAGGATATTTGAACGATACAGCCATATTCACAAATGAAGAAGGAAAGGAATACAGGAGAACTCCGATTGATGAATGGATATATATTGATATAAAGGACCAGCACCCTGATAGTATGCGATTTATAAGGGATTGTGAAAAAATAATAGGTAAGAAAGTAACGATTCTTAAATCTGACAGGTTTAATTGCGTCGAAGATGTGGTTAGGAAGTACAGATATGTAAATGGTACACATGGGGCGGCTTGTACAGGAATGTTGAAGAAAGCTGTCAGAAAGAAGTGGGAAAATGAACATCTTGACTATGGTTTGATATATGTTTGGGGTATGGATAATTCAGAACAAAGACGAGCAGATGGACTTGTAAAGAACTTTCCAGAATTTAAGCATGAATTTCCTTTAATTGACTCACAATTATCTAAACAAGATTGCCATGCAATAGCTAATAGATTGGGCTTAAAAAGACCGGCTATGTATGACTTGGGATATTCTAATAATAATTGTATCGGTTGTGTTAAAGGTGGCATGGGTTACTGGAATAAAATCCGTAAAGACTTTCCCAAAGTATTTGAAAGCAGGGCAAAACTAGAAAGGGAAATAGGTCATAGTTGCTTAAACGGCGTGTTCTTAGATGAATTAGATCCAAACAGAGGGAAAATGGAAGATGAAATATCTACAGATTGTGGGATTATGTGCTATTTAAATTTAAAGGAGTGATTAAAGACGGATTACAAAAAGTTAAGACAGGCAAAAGCCATAGAATCAGAGAATAGAAAGCGACTTCTAAAGATAAATCCAAAGCTGAATGACAGGAGTGGGATATACTTCCTACTCCGAGAAGATGAAAACGGATTTAAGTACGCTTACATCGGACAGGCGGTACATACACTTAGCAGATTGGCAAGCCACCTTGTAGGCTATGAACAGCACATAGACCTTAGTTTGCGCAAACACAAGCTGTACGACAAAGAGAAAAACCCTTATGGTTGGCGAGTTGAATTTCTGAATTTCCCTGAAAGTCAGCTTGACGAAAAAGAGAAGTATTACATCAAGCTATATGCTGATAAAGGTTATCAGCTTAGAAATGTCAGTTTAGGCGGTCAAGGAGAAAATCGAGCAAGCGGTTCAATAGGTGAGAGAAAAGCACCTAAAGGCTATATGCAAGGCGTACAGCAAGGTAAAAAGGTGTTAGCAAGGGAATTATCTTCTATCGCAGAAAAGCACCTTAAAATCGAATTGAGAGAAGATAAGCAGCATAACAAGGTGTCACAGAAACAGTATGAGAAGTTTATGGATTTATTGAAAGTGGGTGATTCAGAATGAATGATTGCAAAGGTTGTAAATACGAAAATAGCACAGATATGGAGGCATTTTTAGAATTTTGTGCAGAATGCAAAAGAGCCTATTCCGATGAAGAAGATAGAGAATTTCAAGAAGATAAGTATAGAACTATAGACTAAAAATCAAAGAAAGGAATAGGTTGTCGCGACATAAAACCGAGGTTTCCTTTTGGTAGATTTAGAATGATAGTACATTGTTTATTTGAACAGTCAGGAACATTCAAGAATGCTTTCAAGAAGTATGGAATTGAAGCCTACGACTATGATATTCAGAATGAATTTAACGAAACTGACTATGTTACAGACCTTTTTAAAGAGATAGAGGGGGGGTATCAAGGCGAGCCGAGTTTGTTTGATAAGATAAGTCCTGGTGATTTGATATTTGCATTTTTCCCTTGTATAAGGTTTGAAAATCAGGTAATGCTGTGGTTCAGAGGGCAGTCGGCAAGTCAGAAAAAATGGTCTTTGGAAGAAAAATGCGAATTTGATATGAATTTGCTTAAAGAAGTTTCACTTATGTATGATTTAGTAAACAAATTGTTTATTATTTGCATGAGAAAAGGATTGAAGCTAGTAATGGAAAATCCTTATTCAGAAGAGCATTTTTTAAGGCGGTATTGGTGCTATTCTCCGGCAGTAATTGATAGAGATAGGAGAGATAGCGGAGATTACTTTAAAAAGCCTACACAGTATTGGTTTTTGAATTGTGAGCCACGGAACAATCTTATTTTTGAGCCAATTAGTTATAACGCTATCGAATGTAAGGACGCTATAAGGACAATGTCAAAAGAACATTATACAAAAACAGGGGCGGACAATAAGAAAACAGCAAGGTCAATGATACACCCACAGTACGCAGATAGATTTATCAGGCAATATATTCTTGATGAAGAGATATGGAGAGGTAAATAATGAAAGACGAAACAAAGCAGGAGATACAGATATTACTTGACCTACTCAAAGGCAGTCTTACAAGAAATGGTGTAAGTATGGCAACCGACAATAGTGGTAACTTGATGTTCTTTGATACATCTGCCTATGTTAGAAGTAAAGGTAAGGAATTTGACGGATTCAGAGTTAATATCAACGATTTAGTGAAGTAACAATGCGACAGAACTTGAAGAGGTAATTATGGCAGGCAATTTTATTAAAATTGACAGAAAGATTTTAAAGTGGGAATGGTGGAGCGATATTAATACATTCAGACTTTTTATGTATATGTTGATAAGTGCCTATTGGAAAGACGGAAATTATAAAGGCAAGATAATTGAAAGAGGGTCTTTCCCCTCTTCAATATCTGAATTATCAAAAGGAACTAATTTGTCTGTAATGGAAATTCGTACCTCCCTAAAACACTTACAATTAACAGGCGAAATAACAAGCAAAGCGACAAACAAATTCACGATATTTACTGTGGTTAACTACAATTTGTATCAAACGGATAACAAGCAAGATAACAAACAAATAACAAGCAACTTAACAAACAATCAACAAACAGATAACATTCTATTAACAAACTCTATATTAAAAGAAAGTAAGAATGAAAGAACGGAAGAAATTAAAAAAGGCAAGAATATAGAAAAAGATATTGATAAATCAATATCCAAAAAGAAAAGCTATTATCCCAATGATGAATTGCTTGATGAAGCATTTAATGAATATGTGACAATGCGTAAGAGAATTAAGAAGCCTCTATGCACCGACAAGGCATTACATAGGGCTATGAATACTCTTGATAAGTTATCAGGCGGAGATAATGACTTGGCTGTTAAGATTCTTAATCAGTCAGTAGACCATTGCTGGCAAGGATTGTTTGAGTTGAAAGAAGATAATTCTAATAAGCAAAGCAATCAGAATTTCAATAAGGGTGCTATTGACTGGGATAATGTGTAAAGGAGAGTACATGTATGGACAGAGATTGTAAAAATTGCGTATATCATTCAAGTGGCAGTTGTAGTCAATGGGATTGTAGCTTTACAACAATTAACGCTGTGAGAAATAAGGCTGTTGATGATTTTGCAGCAGCAATCATTCCAAGACTATCAGATGTGATATATTCGCAGGATATTGCGAGTATGACCAACTTGATTAATAAAATTGCAGAACAGTTAAAGGCAGGTGATAAGAATGAGCAGATTAGATGATACACTTAAAGGGACTGATTTTAGAAGTGATTATCCGCACAACGGAGTGGTTGAATCACTTTTAAGAACAATAGCAGTCAACAGTGCTATTATATGTGACAAGTTAGACGCTATATCGAATCAATTAAAAGGGAGCAGCAATGACAAGAGAAGAAACAGTTAAAATTATCCGCATTATGTGTGATTGCTACCCTAACTACAAGCCTAACAACCTTTCTGAAACAGTAGATGTGTGGCAGATGATGTTAGATGAATACAGCTACAATCAAGTGTCGATAGCTTTAAAAGCGTATGTTACATCTGATACAAGTGGATTCGCACCAAGCGTAGGAGAAATAGTTGCTAAAATACAACTTGTATCGCAACCACAGGAACTTGACGGAATGGCAGCTTGGGGGTTAGTCAGTAAAGCATTAAGGAATGGCACATATGGGGCAGTTGAAGAATTTAACAAACTACCGCCACTTGTAAAACAGGCAGTTGGTATGCCAGACAATCTTAAAAACTGGGCGACATCAGATTATCAGACGATAGAAACAGTAATACAATCAAATTTTCTAAGAACCTATGAAACAATTGTTAAGCGTGCAAATGAAATAAATCGTATGCCAGACAATATCAAATCACTTATCGAAAAGACGAATGCAAATTCGTACAAGGCTCAAATCGAGCAAAAATTCCAAAGAGATATAAATACACTACCAACTAAAGAAAATGCCCTTACTGGTCAGAACATAAACGCAGAGAACTATATTGAAGCACCTCAAGATATACAAGAAAGAATAAACGCCATGAGGTAATAATTATGAAACCTAAAAATTGTATTTATCCAGATTGTTTTAATTGTATGTTGGAAGATTGCATATACAACGGACTTGAGCAGATAGATACAGCTCAACAAAACAAATTTGATAAAGATATTGCTTTTGAAAATAAACTGGAACACTTAGAGCCTAAACAGAGAGCAAAAGCTATATACGACAGAAAGTACGAACAGACAGAAAAAAGCAAAGAAAGACGTAGGCGATACAACCGGTCAGAAGCGCATAGGGTTAGTCAGAAGAAATATTTTCAGACAGAAAAAGGCAAAGCTGCGCAGAAAAGATATAAACAATCTTATAAGGGTAAGGTTGCGCAAAATAAAATAAACGCTAAGAGAGTTGAAACAGGTAAAAACGCTATCTACTGTAGGAGATATCGCGAGAAAAAGAAAAGAGAGGCTATGCTAAATGAGTAAGTCGGAACAACGAAGATTTCAAGAACAAATGATGAGAGTTCAATTAAGCAGACAAAAGAACAAAGAAAGCAAAGAAATGTTTGGTAACGCCTTGATAATTCTGTTATGGGTTTTGCATGACAAGTTTGGGTTCGGTAATAAGCGATTGGAGCGGCTTATTGACGAAATCAATAAATTTAACGAAGATTTCAATGCAGGACTTATAGACCCGAAAGAGCTTATTGAACAGTTGGAAGAAGAAACGAAAATTAAAATTAAATATTAAGGAGTGTGGCTTTATGAAATTTTCAGATTTTACAAAGCCAGAACTTGAAAAGATTATTGAAAATGCCAATTTTACCGAGGAAGAAGTGAGAATATTTATGCTTCTTTCTCGGAATTTTGCACAAAAGGAGATAGCGCACAGATTGTCAATATCTACAAGAACGTTAGAAAGACGGGTGAGGAATATTAAGAATAAGATTGAGAGGGTGGTAAATGAGTGGAACTAACAGACAAGGAATTGTTGAATTATGTACTAGAGAATGATATTATCTCTCGTGATGATATCCAAAAAAGAATCGAAATGAACGAAAGGAAAAAATATTTAAAAGAACATGCCTACGAGATATGGCAAGGAAAAGATAGTAAGTGGTATACATATCTGCCAAGTGAAACTGCTTCAAATGGGAGAAAGCTATTGAAGCGGTCAACATTAGATTCACTTAATGACGGAATAGTGGAACATTACAAGAAATTAGAGAATGAACCGCTGATCAGGAATGTTTTTCAAGAATGGATCGACTGTAAACTTGATTATCACGAAATCAAGAAACAGTCATACGATAAGTATACTAATAATTTTACTAGGTTTTTTGATTGCGAAGCATATCCAGTGGCAGATAAGAAAATCAAGTACATTACAACCGATGAATTGGAAAAATTCATCAAGACAATCATTGCTGAATGTAGTCTCTCGCAGAAAGCATATTCTGATATGCGTATTCTTGTCAACGGCATTTTTAAGTATGCCAAAAAGAAAGGCTATACAAATATCAGTATCACACAGTTTATGGGAGACTTAGATTTATCTCGTCGGTCGTTTACCAAGAAAGTGAAAGATATGGGGGATGAGATTTATTTTGAAGATGAAATCCCTGTAATTACTGAATATTTGTGGCAGAGATACGATATCAGAAGTCTGGGACTTCTACTTATGTTTGAGACAGGGCTAAGAGCCGGGGAACTAGCATCACTTAAATTTTCAGATGTTCGCAGTACAAAACTAAAAGACGGAACTGTAAAGAATTTTATTTCTGTGTCAAGAACAGAAATAAAAATTAAAAATGAAAATGGAAAGTGGGTTGAACCTGTTAGCGATTATCCAAAATCCGACGCAGGCATAAGAGATGTAATAATTACAGATAAAGCACTTAGAACTGTTAAAGCCATTCGCAGACTAAATCCATTTGGAGAATACATGTTTATGGAAAAGGGCGAACGGATCAAGAGCAAGGCGTTTAATCGCAAACTAGAGAGGGTTTGTAAAGCCTTAAATATTAATTATCGTTCAGCACACAAGATAAGGCGTGCTTATGGCACAACACTTTATGATAACGCAGCAAATGATTCTGTAATATGTGAAATGCTAGGGCATAGCAATATCGAGACAACAAGAAAGTATTACATATACAGCAATAAGACAAGTAAATCCAAAATTGAGCAAGTCAGTAAGGCTATCAATTTCTGATTTTGGTTACAAAGTAATCAAAGTAATCAAAGGCTAAAGGCGTAAAGCTAGAAAACAAGCGGAATACAGGATTGGTCAATCGAGTTCGATTCTCTCATCCCCTGCTGTTTAAAGGATTTAAGTTGAATTTCAGCTTGAATCCTTTTTTTGCATTTAAAAACTTTAATTATAAAGCTAATTAAGCGAAATAAAATAATGATGAGGAGATAATCATGAATGAATCTAAATATGAGCATATAGTACACCCATTTCTACCCCTGTATAACAGTGAATCAAGAATACTTATACTTGGGAGCCTGCCTTCAGTTAAGTCAAGAGAGCAGATGTTTTTTTATGGACATCCGCAGAACAGATTCTGGAAAATGATTAGTGGAGTATTTGAAGAGGCAGTTCCACAGACGATAGAAGAAAAGAAGGCATTTCTTCTTGAAAATCATATTGCTATCTGGGATGTTATTGCATCCTGCGACATAGCAGGATCTTCAGACAGCAGCATAACATTGCAATGTGGGATACGATATACAGTTGTGACATAATTGGTTCTAGTGACAGCAGTATTAAGAATGTTGTGCCAACAGATTTAAAAAGCATTATAGATAATTCTAAGATTGAAAAAGTAATATGTAATGGGAAAACATCAGGGAAATATTATGAAAAATATCAGATGAAATATCTGGGAATTAAACCAGACATTCTTCCCTCAACAAGTCCTGCAAATGCTGCATATTCATTGGGGAAACTTGTTGAGATATGGAAGAAATCTATAATATATTAGATTTTTAATTATTTTTCAGGTTTAACAACATTAAGAGGCATCATAAGATGATCTATAAGGATGCTATAAGCTTTATCACCATTACCAGCTTTGAGATAATCAAAGTATTTCTTGTGTTCATCTAATGTACCAGTAATACGTCCATCAACCTCAAGAGCTGACTGAGAAGTAAGTTTTATCAGATACATTAGTCTTTGAAAAATGTGATTGACTTCATCATTGTTTATGTATTTTACTAAGAGCAGATGAAACTGATGATCGTAACTGATGAAATCTTCATAATTGTCATTATCTGGATGATCTTCAATAGTTTTATATTGAAGGTCAAGAATATTGCCAAGTTCTCTGATAGTTTTCTGACCTCTTGCAGTATTGATATCATTTGCAAGACAATGAGTACAGAAACCTTCTATGGCACATCTTATCTGAATAGTTTCTTTCATGTCCTTCTGATTAAGCTGTCTGATACGAAATCCTTTGCTTGGTATAACATCTATATATCCGTCCTGACTTAAACATTGTAGTGCTTCACGCATAGGAGTTCTGGATATTCCAAGTTCTTTTGATAATTTTGTTTCTGAATACAGACTGTTTACATCAAGTCTGTTTGTAAGAATTAAATCTTTAATATAATTATAAGCTTCCTGCTGAAGTGATGACATAAGCTGCATGATATTAAATTCCCTTCAAATACATTTTTATTAATAAAATAATAAACAAAAAAATACAATTGGTCAATAATTAATTAAAAATCTGTATACCGGTATACTGGATTTGTTGAAAATGTACAATGATATTGTGAAAAGTTTGACTAATTTTAATAATTGATTCTTAACCGGTATACTGGTATACTGCAATCAACAAGAAAACAATAAATCATTTTTCAGGAGGAAAAAGAATGAACACAACATTTGAATTAGGAAATTTAAAAGTAATTGATTTAACAAAGCCACTTGATCCAAAGACTGAGTCAAGAAGATGCCACCTTATTAGATATAACACAGGCGGTC
>ERZ835051.2745-NODE-2745-length-15018-cov-6.663704_pt1 | contig 15018 bp, 13 predicted proteins | sample MGYA00519575_ERZ835051 | MGnify/ENA primary metagenome ERZ835051 (study PRJEB31850, sample SAMEA3708769) | human gut metagenome | biome: human gut; feature: human-associated habitat; material: faeces | place: China | collected 2014 ... | reverse complement strand
AGCTGCACGGTGTCAAGGGCGGCATGACCAACTGCCAGAACGAGATGAAGAAGGCTGTTGCTGCCGGTTACTGGAACCTGTTCAGCTTCAACCCCGCTGCCAAGGCCGAGGGCAAGAACCCGTTCACCCTGACCTCCAAGGCCGGCGACATGAGCAAGTATCAGGACTTCCTGGCCAACGAGACTCGTTACAGCCGTCTGGCTCGCGCCTTCCCGGATCGCGCCAAGGCTCTGTTCGAGAAGAACCAGGCTGCCGCCGATGCCCGTTACGAGCACCTGACCAAGCTGGTCGACCTGTACAAGTAATTTGTGCAAGGGCTGCTTAACGGCTAACGCTAAATAGAAAGTGCCCCACGCAGAAATGCGTGGGGCACTTTTTTGCGTAGCAGAGCGAAAAAACGGGCGGCTGCGTGAACCTTCGGCGGGGTGAGGGCACCCCGCCCTACGCATAACCGGAAAGGGGGATGTAGGGCGGCCAGCCCTCTGGCCGCCGCGGAAGTGAGCGGCAGCGGAAGGCTCGCGGGTCATATCCGTAGGGGCGGATTCCCTATCCGCCCGCCGTCCCCCTTACCTCACACCGGCCTCAACACCAGTTCCAGCCCGTTCTTCCCCCAGCCGAAATCCGCGGCGGCGTACCCGCGCTCGAGCACCCGCGGCAGGGCCGGGTCAGCCAGATGGCACCGGCGCAGCGGGTCGCGCCATTGCACAAGACCGTGCGCTGAAAAAATCAGCATCTGGTCGGCCCCGGCCATGGGCCGCATCCCGCGCAGCGTCAGCCCTGCCGAGAGATACTGCGCACACAGATCATCACACGCCTCCGGGTGTTCCAAGTCCAGCGGCAGCACGGCCCAGACATGGTAGCTGGCGTACCGCTCGGTGGCCCAGCGCAGCGCCAGCCGCAGAAAATGCCGCAGCTGCGTGTAATCCTCGCGCAGTATGGGCGGCGTCAGCACCGCACCCTGTCCGTCGGCCCCGTAGCCTGCGGCGCGCAGACTTGTGGGCAGCGGGTCCTCGGCGTAGAGCGGCAGCAGCGCGGCGGCGGCCTGTAATTCGTCCTGCCCGGCGTAGTCGCCGACGATCTGGCCTTCCTCCAAGGCCGGGTGCAGGCAGGGCAGCAGCGGCAGCCCGCCCGGCCCGGCCAGCGCGCGCAGGGCATCGGCATGGGCAGCGGTAAGTACGCGGGCGTCAAAGATGTTGGTACGTTCAAGAGTTTGCAGCATAGTTGGGAATCCCTCCGTTACAAAAATTGTTGCATAGTTTATTGTAGCGAATGGGAAATATAAAAAATGTCGCATCCCGGATGGGATGCGACAGAAAAAAGGCTTCCCCATCTGGGGGAAGCTGTCCGCGAAGCGGACTGATGAGGGCAAAGCTTACGTGGCTGTTATAAAAACGGGCAATAAGGCGAACTTCCCCCTCATCCGGCGCTGCGGCGCCACCTTCAGTCTCCGCGCTAAGAGCCGCCTCCGGCGGTTGCGCTCCGACACGCGCCTGCGGGCGCAGCCCCTTGGGGGAAGGCTTGGGAGTTACAGCTTTCGTTTCCTCGCCAGCTCCTCAAAGCTGCGATTCTCCGTGAAAAAGCGCTTGTAGGGGTTGTCCGGCAGGGGCGGCGTTTTGGGCCGGGGCTGCACCTTTTTGCGCAGATGCCCCTTCAGGGGCGGCAGCGCCCGGCTCATTGGGCGGCGGTGGAGACAGCCCCTGCGGTCAGGGTGTCCCACAGCTCGGCGCAGCCCTCGTAGGTCGGGACCTGCTTTTCGTCCCAGACACCGCGGCGTCCCACGTAGAGGTGCGCCAGCACGCTCTGGTTCGTGCCGGTGACGTCGTCCATCAGGGTGAGGCCCTCATAGCTACCCAGATCCAGCCCGGTCAGCACGGGGCAGTCGGTCCAGCGGTAGACCATCTCGCGCCAGTCTGCGTCGGTGGTCTCGGGGTCGTCGGGAACCGTGCCGTCCAGATATTGCAGTGCGCCGGTCTGGGCCTCAAAGCCCTCGGGGTCCTCCAGCAGGAAGATGTAGGTCTTGCCGCCGGACGACAGCTCGGCGCTCAGCCGGGTGACGCCGGCCATCTGGTAGTAGGCGTCGGTGCTCTCGTTCGCGGCGTCAAAGTCAACGGTGTAGCTGTCCACCTGCACAACGACCTTGCCGTCGCCGTTCAGGTCGGAGCAGAACGGCGTCAGCGCGTCCTGCAGCGCGGTGACGGTGTCGGTGGGCAGGTCGCTGGTGCCGACATAAGCGACCTGCACGTCGGGGCGCGTCTGAAAAACGGTGTCCTTGATGATCCACACGCCGAACACGACGACCAGCACGGCCACGACCACGGCCATCCAGTGATAGTGCCACCAGTTGGCGGCTTTTTCTTTTTTTGTATATTCGCGCGGGGGTTCCGGCGTCTGATTGTAAGTTTCGGTACTGTCCTTTGTGACCCAAGCCATAGTGCAGGTACGCTCCTTTTATCATACTTTTTCTATTATAACACAAATCGACAGGAAAATTTGTAAACTTATTTTGACCACGCCTTGCAACGGCGGGGGAAAGAGGGTATGATATAGTTGTGATAGTGTAGGCGGAAGCGGGCCGGAAGCGGGTGGAAACGCAAACGCCCCGGGAGGGATGAATCCCTCCCCTACGGATGACCCGGTCACGATAGTTGGTCGGAAAGCAGCGGAGGGGTCAAGACCCCTCCCTACGATGCAAACCGTTAAAGGGGATACAACGGCAAGGCTGCGGGCCGGGCATGCCCGGCCCCTACGGACTGCTGTGAACGGGTTGCGGACGAGATGGAGAGCAGCCGTTACTCTCCCAGCCTTCGACAAACATTTTAAAAAGGAGCTGGTATTATGATTGCACAGCACTATAAAGATATGCTGGGCTCCAAGTCGGTTATCCGTCAGATTTCTGAATGGAGCACCGCCCGCGGCGCGGAGATCGGCTATGAGAATGTGTTCGATTACTCGCTGGGCAACCCGTCTGTCCCCTGCCCGCCGCAGTTCACCGCGGCTTGCGCGGATCTGCTGGCCCACACCGACCCCGTCAGGCTGCATGGCTATACGCCGACGCTGACGCTGCCGTCCGCCCGCAAGGCCGTGGCCGAAAGCCTGAACCGCCGGTTCGGCATGGACTACACCGCCGACCATATCTTTATGACGACGGGCGCGGCGGGTGCGCTGGCCCATGCTGTGCGCTGCGTCGGCGTGCCCGGGCAGAACATCGTAACGTTTGCGCCGTTCTTCCCCGAGTACAAGCCGTACATCGAGGGCGCGGGGCTTACCCTGCGCGTGACGCCGCCGCGGTGCGCGGACTTTCAGATCGACTTTGAGGCGTTCGCGCAGCTCGTGGACGAGAACACCGCCGCCGTGCTCATCAACAGCCCCAACAACCCCAGCGGCACCGCCTACAGCAAGGAGACCTTGCAGCAGCTGGCCGACTTTTTGACCGCGACAAGCGCCAAATACGGCCACCACATCTTCCTGATTTCCGACGAGCCGTACCGCGAGATTTCGTTCGGCGGCAGGGTCACGCCCTACCCCGCCAAATTCCACGATGATACGCTCACCTGCTACTCCTTCTCCAAGAGTCTGAGCGTGCCGGGCGAGCGTATCGGCTATGTGGCCGCCAACCCGCGGTGCGAGGACGCCGCGTACATCGTGCCGATGTGCGGCCAGATCTCCCGCGGGACCGGCCACAACTGCCCGTCGTCCCTCATCCAGATGGCCGTCGAGCGCTGCCTTGACGTGACCAGCGACCTGTCCGTCTACGAGACGAACATGAACCTGATCTACGACGAGCTGATCGCGCTGGGCTTCACCGTCGTCAAGCCGGACGGCACGTTCTACATCTTCCCGAAAGCGCTGGAGGACGACGCAAAGGCGTTCTGCCAAAAGGCGCTGAAATATGACCTGGCGCTGGTCCCCGGTGACAGCTTCGGCTGCCCCGGCTACTTCCGCATGGCGTACTGCATCGAGACCGAAAAAGTCCGCCGCAGCTTTGCCGCGCTGGAGAAATTCGTGGCCGAGGAGTACGGCGTCACCAAACACTAAGGAGATTTTATGTCGATTCTACGCCGCATTTTTCCGTTTCTGCTGACAGCTGCGCTGCTGTGTGCCTGCGTGCAGATGCCCAACACCCCACAGGACGTGCTGCCCGCCACGACGCCGCAGTCCACGGCGGCCCCCACCGCCACGCCGGAGACAAGCCCCACGCCGACGCCCGAGCCGACAGTGGCCCCCGCGATGGCGACGGCCACGAGCAACGCTACCAAGGACGCGCCGCAGATCAAGGACCCGACGACCTGGGACGATAACGCCGCCAAGACGCTGGCCGGGCTGAAAACGCAGTTTGCCGCCTACGGCCTGACGCTGGACGCGAAGGAGGGCTACCCCTACCTGCTGGCGGTCAACAACGCAGGCGGCGTGGTCACGGTCTACGCCGTGGATTCTGCCACAAAAAAATACGCTGTGCCGTTCATGGCAATGGTGTGCAGCGGCGGCATGGACACCCCCACCGGGTATTTTTCGACCCCGGTGGACTACAGCTGGCGGCTGCTGATGGGCCCGAGCTACGGCCAGTACGCGACCCGCATCTATGACAGCTACCTGTTCCACAGCGTGCCCTACTACAGCCAGCACAAGGACGATGTGGAGTACGACGAGTTCAACCTGCTGGGCACCCGCGCCAGCTTGGGCTGCATCCGGCTGGCCGTGGTGGACGTGAAGTGGATCTACGACAACTGCCCGCTGGGCACGCCGGTCATCATCTACAACGACGCCGACGACCCCGGCCCGATGGGAAAGCCCGGCACGATCTACACCGACCCCGCCGACACCGAGAAGCGCGGCTGGGACCCCACCGACCCCGACCCGGCCAACCCGTGGGACGATGCCTTTGAGAGCGGCACCGCCATCCGCAGCCAGGCCGCCTGGGACCAGTGGGAGACCGAGCGCGAAAATTGGATGAGCAGCCTGACGCCCACCGATTTGCAGGGGTGGAGCACCGATTCCAAGATCGCGGGGACGAGAGGGTAATTTTTGCGCCGTAGGGGCCGGGCATGTCCGGCCCGGAGGTTTTCCGTTAGCAGACGCCACATCAGCGCCCTGTCTACCCGACGGAGGGGTCAAGACCCCTCCCTACAAAGCACCCGTGAACGTCAGCCCGTAGGGAGCGGTCTTGACCGCTCCGCGGCACGTTTCGGAAAATGCCTGTCAATCAAAAAGCACCTGCCTTTTTATCGAAGGCAGGTGCTTTTCTATTGCATTATCAGCTGAACATCACCACGTCCTGCGCGGGCTTTTCGCCCGGCTCGACGGAGATGGCAGTCAGGACAGGGCCGGTGGAATCGGGGGTCTGGCCCTTGTAGATGGGGTGGTACTTGACGTTGACCTTGGCCGTAATGTTGATCCAGCTGCGCTGCTCCAGCGACTTGTAATCGTCGTACTTGCAGGGCATGCCCACAAACTGGATGTCCTGCACGCAGCAGGTCATGGCAAAGCGCCCGGGCACAAACGCGCCCTTGCCGGCCTGGGGGGTCTGGCAGACCTGAGCCAGATATTTGACCGTCTTGCCGTCATATTTCTTCGGGTCGTCCATGCAGTCCATGTACCATATACCGAAGAACTCCTCGGGGATCTCAATGACCGGCGCGTCCACGTCGAAGGGCAGCGGGTCGGGGATGTCGTCATAGGCGACGCTGCCGTCCTTGAACTCGTAGGCGATGTCGCAGCGGCGGCTGGCCTGGCGCACCAGCTTGTGGATGAGCTGGCGGCTCTCGTCGTCGTTGACAGCCTCGGCGCGGTTGACGACCAGCAGCTCACTGCCGCGCAGCTTGTCCAGCAGCAGGCTGCGCATGGCGCTGTCGCCCGCGTAGGTCTTGATGGTCGTGCCGTCGGCGGTGGCCAGGCTCTGGTAGACGAGCCAGTTGTCGGGCAGGGCGTCGTACAGCTCCTGAATGAGCCACATACCGTTGTACTCGATGATGACGCGGCCACAGCCGGACTTCTTTTCGAGCGCGGTCAGGTTCTCGGCGGTCAGCTCGCTCTTATCCTCGATCTGGGCAACGTGCACGCCGCCGAAGGCGAACTTGGACGGATCATACTCGATCTCGCCCTCCTCGCAGACCAGCAGCAGGGTCTTGTCGCCGGAGTCGAAGTTGGGGTCCTCCATCGTTTCCTGAATGAATTTCGTCTTGCCGCTCTCCAGCTGGCCGACGAAGAGATATACGGGGATTTGTTTAGGCATAGGGGACGTCCTTTCGGTTAGTAGCAGTCAAAGGCTTCTCCCCGGGGGGAGAAGCTGTCCGCGAAGCGGACTGATGAGGGGAGAGCTGATCGCGGCCTGTCATTCGTGGGCTGCTGCGGCAGGCTCGCCCCTCATCCGCCCTCGGTCGGGGCCTCGGGCACCTTCCCCCAAGGGGGAAGGCATTCTTATCAAACGTGGAACAATTCCGCGATCTCATGCTCCTTCAGCTGGGAGCCGATGACGCAGAGCTTGCCGGTGACGTCGGGGCCGCAGGGGCGGATCTCGTGCTCGCCGGGGACCATGTCGAACTCGTACCAGGTGTCGCCGCCGTCCACAATGCCCTTGGCGCGCAGGATCATGCCGTAAGCGCCCTCGTCCAGCGCGTGCAGGGCCTTGTCCAGATCCTCACGGCTGTATTTGTGGGCCGTCTCCTTGCCCCAGCTCGTGAACACCTCGTCGGCGTCGTGGTCGTGGTGGTGATGATGCCCGCAGGAGCAGACGCCGTGCTCGTCGTAGTGGTGCTCATGGTGATGCTCGTGCTCGTCCTCATCGTCGTGGTGATGGCAGCAGTCGTGGTCGTGGTCATCGTCATCATGGTCGTGATGGTGATGCTCGTCCTCATCGTCATCCTCGTCGTGATGATGATGGCAGCAGCAGTCGTGGTCGTGCTCGTCCTCATCGTGGTCGTGATGGTGATGATGGTGGTGCTCGTGCTCATCCTCGTCGGCATGGGCCACGTTGGCGGCGCGGGCCTCGGTCAGCAGCTCGGCGACGAGGTCGCGCTTGCCGTCCATGACGGAGACGATCTGTGCGCCGGTCAGGACGGTCCAGTCGGTGGTGACGATGGTGGCGGTGGGGTTCTTCTCAGCCAGCAGGGCGACGGCGGCAGCGACCTTTTCCTCACTGGCGTTGCCGGTGCGGCTCAGGATGATGCAGGACGCATGGCTGACCTGGTCGTCATAGAACTCACCGAAGTTCTTCATATACATCTTGACCTTGTTCACGTCGGCGACGGTGACAAAGCTGTTCAGGATGACGGGCAGATCCTCGGCGACGCCCTCGACGGCGCGGGTCACGTCGGACAGCTTGCCGACGCCCGACGGCTCAATGAGGATGCGGTCCGGGTGGTAGGTCTCGACGACCTTCTTCAGTGCCTCGCGGAAATCACCGACCAGGCTGCAGCAGATGCAGCCGGAGTTCAGCTCATTGACCTGAATGCCGGCCTCGCGCATGAAGCCGCCGTCGATGCCGATCTCGCCGAATTCGTTCTCGATCAGGACGATCTGCTCACCGGCGAAGGCCTCCTTGATGAGCTTTTTGATAAGGGTGGTCTTGCCGGCGCCGAGGAAGCCGGAGAAAATGTCGATTTTGGTTTTCTTTTCAGCCATAGTTGGGTACCTCTATTCAAGATGTGTTCAGATGTTCAGTTGGTTGGCAATCTATTACACTAACTGCTAATACTATTATAACAAACACGTCAAGGGGTTTTGCGCCATTTTGCGCGGGAAATTTTGAATTTTTTGCAAAATTTGTGGGATTACCGCCTCCCCGTAGGGGTCGGCGCGGCCACCCTTTAATGGGCAATTGCCTTTAATGCTGCAGGCCGGGCACTGCCCGGCCCCTACCGCGCGGCTGCCACCGGCTGCCTCGGAGGGGTCAAGACCCCTCCCTACGGGCTATCGTTCACGGGTGCTTTGTAGGGAGCGGTCTTGACCGCTCCGCCGGGTAGGCAGACGTTAGCGGGTTGGCCCGTAGGGGCGGCATACATGCCGCCACGCCCGGCCCCTGCAAAGCGCCGCATTTTTGTATGTGCCCCCGGGCGCAAACTCCACCCTTTTTATTATCTATTATCTATTTATTATTTGCAGCATTCGTGGTATGATATACCTAACCCCAATATCTATCACAAAAAGGAGCGATCCATTTTGACTACCAATGAAAAAATCGCCGCGCTGCGTGCCGCTGCCAAAGCGGCGGGCGCGGACGGCGTGCTCATCATGACCAGCGACCCCCATTGCAGCGAGTACCTGCCCGGCTATTATAACGCTCTGCCGTGGTTCTCCGGCTTCATCGGCGAGAACTCGACCCTCGTTGTGACTCAAGACCGCAGCGCCCTGTGGTGCGATGGCCGCTTCTACGTGCAGGCCGACAAGCAGCTGGCCGGCAGCGAGATCGAGTGCATGCACGCGGGCTCCGCGGGCGTGCCCACCGTGGCCGAGTACCTCGGGAGCCACTTTGCGGACGGCCAGACCCTGCTGCTGGACGGCAGCTGCGTGCCCGCCACGATTGCCAAGGAGTACATCGACGCATTGGCCAAGAAGGGTGCCTCCCTCAAGAGTCAGGACGTGGCCAGCCCGATTTGGGACGCCACCGGCGAGCGCCCGGCCCTGCCCGACACCCCCTGCGAGCTGCTGACCCCGGCCCAGACCGGCGCGACTGCCGCGGACCGCATCGCCATGGTGCGTGCCGAGCTGCAGAAGGCCGGTGCCACCGCACTGGCCGTGACCGGTCTGGACTGCGTGGGCTGGCTGCTGAACCTGCGCGCCCGCGACCTGCCCTGCACCCCGCTGGCCGTCGCCTACGCGCTGGTCACGATGGACGCCTGCACGCTGTTTATTGCGCCGGGCCGCCTGTCCGACGCCGACACCGCCACGCTGGCCGAGAGCGGCGTGACGCTGCGCGGCTACGAGGAAATTATCGACGCCGTCCACGCCCTGCCCGCCGACGAGGTGTTCCTGGTGGACGAGAAGGCCACCAACTACGCCCTGTACGAGGCCCTGACCGCCCACAAGACCGTGGCCGGTGCCGACCCGATTTTTGCCCTGAAGGGCATCAAGAACGAGACCGAGCTGAAGAACCTCCGCGAGTGCCATATCCGCGACGGCGTCGCCGTGGTGCGGTTCCAGATGGATCTAGAAAAGGCACTGGCCGAGGGTAAGCAGCTGACCGAGATCGACATCGACACGATGCTGCAGAAGCGCCGCGCCGAGATGCCCGGCTACTTTGAGGACAGCTTCTCCACGATTGCGGCCTACGGCGCCAACGCCGCCATGATGCACTACCACGCCGAGGGCGACGTGAACAGCGTCATCGAGCCGCGCGGCTTCCTGCTGGTGGACAACGGCGGCCAGTACGACTGCGGCACCACCGACATCACCCGCACCTACCCCGTCGGCCCGCTGACCGACAACGAGCGCCGCTATTACACCTGGGTGCTGCAGAGCCACATCGACATGGCCCGCGCGGTGTTCCTGGACTACTGCACCGGTTTTGCGCTGGATACCTTTGCCCGCGGCCCGGTCTGGGCGCACAAGGTCAACTACCGCTGCGGCACCGGCCACGGCGTCGGCTTTATCTCCGGCGTGCACGAGGGCCCGCAGAGCCTGCGCCCGAACAACCCCGTGATTTTTAAGCCCGGCATGACCATCACCGACGAGCCGGGCATCTACGAGACCGACGAGGTCGGCATCCGCATTGAGAACGAGCTGGAGTGCATCGACCTGGGCGAGAACCAGTACGGCCACTGGCTGGGCTTTGCGCCTTTGACGCTGGTGCCCATCTCCACCGAGCCGGTCCTTGTGGACGAGCTGAGCCGCGACCAGATCAACTGGCTGAACGACTACCACGCCCACGTCTACGAGATGCTCAGCCCCCGCCTGAACGAGGACGAGAAGGTCTGGCTGAAGGAGAAGTGCGCGGCGATTGGCAGATAAACATCTGACAGGTGTTTATCTTTTATATTCCTGTAGGGGCCGGACATGTCCGGCCCGCAACATAAACCGCAAGCAGGTGCTTGCCGGTAAGCTGCGGGCCGGGCATGCCCGGCCCCTACAGAGCTGCATACTCAATGGCTATTTACTTCTCGCACGCGCCGTCGTTGCCCTCACCACACCCGTCGCAGTCACTCTCAAACCGGACGGCGTTCTTCGCCAGCTCGGGGTCAAGGCGCTGGGCGACCTGCATCATCAGGGCGCACTCCATCCGCTTGCGGAACACCTTGCAGCCGTACTCATACGTGCCGTGGATGTCGCCGGTAGCGTGCAGGGCGTTGGCCGCGCAGCCGCCCGCGCAGTACAGGCGTGCCCAGCAATCCTTGCAGTCGGGGCGGGCATAGACGTTGCACAGCTTGAACTCGTCGCGCAGGGCGGTGTTGGTCACGCCGTCCCAGACGTTGCCCAGCTTGTACGCCGGGTCGCCGACAAACTGGTGGCAGGGGTACAGGTCGCCCCAGGGGGTCACGGCCATGTACTCGGTGCCGGAGCCGCAGCCCGAAATGCGCTTGTAGATGCAGGGGCCGTGCTTGAGGTCCAAAATATAATGATAGAACGTGATCGGCTTGCCGGCCTTCTGGCGGCGCAGCATGTCGTTGGCCAGCAGCTCATACTGGTCGAACAGCTTGGGCAGGTCCTCCTCGGTCAGGGCCTCGGGGGAGTCCGGCGGGGCGACAACCGGCTCCATGGACAGCTCGGTAAAGCCGAGGTCGTCGGCCATGTGGAACAGGTCCTTCGTAAAATCAACGTTGTGATGCGTAAACGTGCCGCGCATATAGTAGCCCTGGCCGCCGCGCGCCTTGACGAGCTTCTGGAACTTGGGCACGATGCGGTCATAGCTGCCGTTGCCCGCGAGGTCGACGCGGAAGCGGTCATTGACCTCCTTGCGGCCATCCAGCGACAAAACAACGTTGTGGCATTCTTTATTGCACCAGTCGATGACCTCGTCCGTGATGCCGATGCCGTTGGTCGTCATCGTGAAGCGGAAGTTTTTGTTGTACTTTTTCTCGATGCTGCGTGCATAGGCGACCAGCTGCTTGCAGACCTCAAAGTTCATCAGCGGTTCGCCGCCGAAGAAATCGACCTCGAGGTTGCGGCGGGTGCCGGAGTTTTCGATGAGGAAATCCAGCGCGCGCTTGCCGGTCTCGAAGCTCATGAGACCGGCCTCGCCGTGGAACTTGCCCTGCGCGGCGAAGCAGTAGCTGCAATTCAGGTTGCAGGTGTGGGCAACGTGCAGGCAGAGCGCCTTGACAACGTTGGAACGGTTTTTGAAGTCAAAGGCATGGTCGGCGTAGGCGTCGGGCGCAAACAGCTGGCCCGCGGCGGTCAGCTCGTCGATGTCGTCGAGCACGTCGCTGATGTCGGCGGCGGTCACATCGGCGCGGTCCGCGTACTTTTTGGCGAGGGCTGCAGCAGCCTGCTCCCGGCTGCTGCCTTGGTCGATCAGGGCGATGGCGTCATAGGCGACGTCATCCACCGCATGCACGCTGCCGCTGTAGACATCCAGCACAATGTTGTAACCGCTTAATTTGTATTGATGGATCATGGTTTTCTCCGTTTTGTTATGGTGCAATGCGGCGGACAGCCACGGGCGGATATGGAATCCGCCCCTACGGCATTCCCCTTGCAGGGACGCATTCTATATGCGCCCGCCGCACCCTTTGTATCATAGAAAATGCCGGGCTGCCACACGGCATCCCGGCATCAAAGCCAGCAAAAATTACTTGTCGGTCTTCTCGCAAGGCTGGTTGGCAATGCCGCAGCTGGTCTTGCAGGCGCTCTGGCAGGAAGTCTGGCACTCGCCGCAGCCGCCGTTCAGCAGGCTCTTAGCCATGTCGCGGGTCTCGAGAGTCTGGATGTGCTTCATAAAACAGTCACCCCTTTATACATTTTAGAATTATTATTATTGTACACGGAAATCCGGGGTTTGTCAATAGGGGCAGAGGGAAAACAACAGACAGCGGGAGGCCCGTCGGCCTCCCTTTACAACAAAACCGCAATCTCCTCCGCACCGCTGCCGCCCGTATGCTTCAGCGCGGTTCCGGCCTGCTCCAATGCACGGCAGGCCGTCACCAGCTCTGCCGTCACTTCCTCGCCCGGTGCCACCAGCGGCACGCCGGGGGGATAGGCCCAGAGATACTCCGCGGCGGTCTCCCCCACCGCGTCCCGCATCCTTACGGCCCGCGCGGGGCGCAGCAGCGCCTCGGCAATCGTGCAGCGGGCCGCGCCGGGGGCGGGCAGAATATGCCGCGGGGCCGCGGGCGGGGCCGCCGTTTTGTCCCAGGCGTGCAGCACATCGGCCAGCCGTTCCAGCGCGTCGGCGTCGTCGCAGGGGCTGGTCATGGCCAGCACGTTCGGGCCGCAGACCATCTCGGGCTCAAAGCCGTCGGCCCGCAGGTACGCCGCCCCCGCCGCGCCGATTTGCAGCAAAATTTTGCCGCTGTCATACGCAAAAAAATCAGGGTGCGTCGTCAGTGCGTCCGCGCCGCAGCACAGTATTTTTGTATTTTTCAGATCCCGCACCGCCGCGTCAAAGGCATCCAGCCGGGCGCGCCACGCGGCAAAGGCGGCCTCTCCCTCGTCGGCCAGCCAGCGGGTGCAGCCGTCCAGACTGACCATGAGCGGGTAGCTCGGCGAGCTCGTCTCGAACACGTCCAGCTGGCTCTCGACCCCGGCAGGGTCGGCCAGATCACCGTTCAGCTGCAAAAACGCGGTCTGGGTCAGGCTGGGCAGCGTCTTGTGGGCGCTCTGCACGACCAGATCGGCCCCTGCGGCTACGGCCCCGCCGCGCCAGCCGTACCGGGCGGCAAAGGGCAGGTAGTGCGCACCGTGGGCCTCGTCCACCAGCAGCGGCACGCCGCGGGCGTGGCAGATTTCCGCGATAGTACGTATATTACTCAAAACACCCTCATAAGTCGGGCTGGTCAGGATCACGCAGCGGGCGTCGGGCGCAGCGTCCAGCGCGGCGGCCACATCGGCGGGGCGCACACTGCCGTAGATGCCAAACTGCGGGTCCACGGGCGGCGTGAGCCAGCGGGCCGTCAGCTGCCCCAGCTCAATCGCGTGGTAGACGGCCTTGTGGCAGTTGCGCGCCGCAATGACCGTGCTGCCGAACGGTGCCAGTGCGCGGATGCCCGCCAGCAGGCCGACGGTGGACCCGCCGACGAGGTACCAGCACCGCCGCGCGCCGTACAGCGCCGCCGTGCGGGCCATGGCGTCGGCCAGAATGCCGTCCGCGTCGTGCAGGTCGTCCGCGCCGTCGATCTCGGTCAGGTCCCAGGCATAGCAGCCCAGCCCCGGTGCGGGCGGCACCCGCCGCTTATGCCCGGGCATGTGCAGCGGGTAACGCGCCGCGGATAGGGTTTCCAATTGTTGTTGCAGCGTTGATTTTATCATATTTTTATACTTTTTATAAATCTCGTTGTATTCACGATTACCTGTTAACATAATTTCTCCGGTTTACTTCATTTTATCCAAAATTTCTTTTTTATCTTCTTCCGACAACTCTCCCATCTTCCAACCAAGACCGACTTGATCCCCTTTATATCTCGGTATCAGATGCATGTGAAAATGGAATACGCTCTGACCTGCGCACTCTTCATTATTTTGAACAATATTATATCCGTCGCAATCAAGAACTTTTGTTAATTTATTTACCATCTTTTTAGCAAGAATCATCGCTTTTGCAGCTACTTCCTCATCAATATCATATAAATTGTGGTAATGTTCTTTCGGAAGAATCAATGCATGACCTTTTGATGCCGGTCCAAGATCCAGTATTACCCGAAAATCATCATCCTCATAAAGCGTTGCAGACGGAATTTCACCTGCCGCAATCTTACAGAAAATACAATCTTTTTCTTTCATAAAATAACGCCTCTTTTCCTTTGTTTATTATGATTACATATACCTCATTTTACCACAAAAGAAAAACTTTATCAAAAATTCCCATTTATTTTGTAGTATACTTTCTGTTGCATTTTTTGTCGAATTTCGTCGTATGAATTATATTGAACAAGAATTTTTCTCATGCTAGACTTAATTTATGCGTACACTGTTTCGCATATTTATTTCAGTATGAAAGCGAGAAAATATTTATGCTTACTAATATCAATATTAACAAAATGAACCAATTAACAAGTGAAAACGAAACGGCAAAACAAATCGTTTCACAACTCCTTGAAAACCATCAGACGATTGTATCCATGATTTCCCATGAAATCAGAAACCCTCTGACTCTCGTATCCTCTGCTCTGCAGATTATAGAGATACAGCATCCTGAAGTTATTAACTTTCACGGTTGGTCTCAGGCAATCGAAGATATTGAATTTATGTGTAACCTGCTCAATGAACTTTCAGATTTCAACAACGGAAGTACGCTGCACCACTCTGTCTTTTCACTGGAAAAACTTCTCAAAAATATTGCTGTTTCCTTTGCAATGTCACTTGATTCGATAAATTCAAATATTGAGTTCACATCAAAAATATCACTTAATTCCGACAACTATACAGGTGATAAGATAAAATTGGAAGAAGTCATTTTAAATCTTCTGCAAAATGCAAAAGACGCTGTCTCTGAAAAAACTTTTACCGACTCAAAAGGATCTATTTTTCTTTGTGCCGAAAAAATATCTGATTCTATTGTAATTTCTTGTACCGACAACGGATGCGGAATTTCCGATGATATCGTTAATACTATTTTTGATCCGTTCGTCACATATAAAACAAATGGAACCGGACTGGGACTTGCTCTTTCAAAAAAGATTATAGAAGCTCACGGAGGCACTTTAATCGTAACTTCTTCTGATGAAACCGGAACTGTTTTCACTATAACATTGCCGGTCTGATCGAATATCAGTATTCGTTATAATGTATTTTTTTCGGTCTGTATAAAATAACAGCAAAAAGGAATCCGCATATGAGCCCCCCTATATGAGCCATATTATCAACTCCGCTGCTCGTCAACCCAAAATAAAGACTCAGAACAACCATAAAAATCATTCCTCTTCCCGAAAGCTG
>ERZ835051.2741-NODE-2741-length-15048-cov-127.856867_pt1 | contig 15048 bp, 7 predicted proteins | sample MGYA00519575_ERZ835051 | MGnify/ENA primary metagenome ERZ835051 (study PRJEB31850, sample SAMEA3708769) | human gut metagenome | biome: human gut; feature: human-associated habitat; material: faeces | place: China | collected 2014 ... | reverse complement strand
AAATGAATTTTGTCGCTTTGCAAGCAAAATCCCACTAAACCCTATAGGTTGCGGATTTGAGGTTTGTCATCAAAACCATCAACGGCACACGAACCCAAGAACATCGCTCCTACGGCAGCAAGTGCCAGAGAGAAGAGTCCTTTCCGCGCAATGAAATGATTTTTCTTCATAATTGTCTTTTTTAGGTTTAACTATATTTATATTTATTTCTTTTCTAACACGAATCTTACTTTCTTAATCATAAAAAAGTAGTTTTCCAGTTATTCCCCGAAACTGTTACCTCTCTTGAAATACCTGTTTTAAGTAAGCGATGTTTCTACCGAAATTATATTTCACGTCTCTTACTCTCTTTACATCACGGCTCCGCTCTACCACCAGCCAGCCACTCCATCCCATCTTATCAAGCGTCTTCCTGATTTTCGGAAGATTAATCTCCGGGTCTTCCTGGAGATTTACACTATCTGTATTGGAAGCATGTATCTGGACGATACGCTGGGCACCCAACTTCCGGAGTTCCTTGCAGATATCACGATGATGATCGGCTGCATCCTGGAAATTGTAGTAGACCTTAATCTGACTGCTGCCTACTTTCTTCAGCAGTTTCTTATCAAACTTAGCTCCCATTCCGGTTCTGATACCGATGGTGATACCCTCCTGCTTAGCCATCTCACCGGCTGTGCGAAGGCGGGAAACCATCTGCTGGTATGCTGCACAGCCTTCCTGCTGCCAGTCTTTTCCGCTACCTCCGAGTGGAAGGAAAGCCACCTTGCTGCCAAAGAGTTTCATCGTCTGGAAACAATCTTTCAAAAGGTCTTGATAATTATCACGAGTCAGGAAACTCTGAGCGAAGAAGCCACTCATCGCCATAGAAGGAACAGCTACGCCAGACTGACGGGCTGCAGCCTGAAACTTTTCTGCCTGTTGTGGTTCTCTAAGCTGATTATCAAATAACACGCGTTTACCCAATCCGCCCATGTCAACCTCAACGCCATCTGCTCCTAATTCATGAGCCAGTTTAAACTCGCCCAGCTTCTGACGTTTCAGCATCATCCAGTCGCAAGCAGCTATCCTGTACCTAGGAGTTGCCGCCTGTGAGCATATTGGTAAAGTGTTCAACAACGTAAATAACAGAACCAATATAAACCTACTATGATAAGACAGTTGTTTCATTAGCCTTTTAGGTAAAAATGATTAGTCAACATTTAATTTGTTTGTTTCAATTGCCTAAAAGACGCACATTGGTTCACGCTGTAATCACCTTTTTTGAGATTTTTTATAAAAAACTTTATTTTTTTATTTCACTCTCCTGCTGCTGCGCTACATACTCTCTTGGCGACATGCCATATTTCTTACGGAAGCACTTGCCGAAATAGCCTACATCGGTGAAGCCGCAACAGTAGGCTACATCTGTGATACTCTGACCGGAATGCTTCAGCAATTCTACGGCATGACTCAGTCTGAAATCCTTCACCATATCGCTTGGCGAACAGCCCATCACAGCCTTCGTCTTCTTGAAGAAGGCTGAACGGCTCATGCCCAATTCCTGTGCCAGCATATCTATCTCGAAATCGGCATTGGTCAGGTTGGCTTCCATAAACCGGCGCACCTTGTCAGCAAACTGCTTATCCTGCTGTTCGGCATTAAACTTGCGCTTATACTCTGCCAGCTGGTTCTGGATGTAGATATTGTTCTTCAGCCGAATCTGATACTTCGCATAGCGGAAAGCATAGTAGCTGGCTACGGATATCAGAATGATGTAGATGAGATAAGCCCACCACGTAGCCCACCAGGGTGGAAGAATGGTGATGGTCAACTCTCTCGTGCTGTGAGAATCAGGATTGGTGGCATCCATTACCTCTACGATAAACTGATAGGTTCCCGACGGCACATTGGTATAGGAAGCCCGACGGTTCTTGCCGGCATAATGCCAGTCATGGTCGTAACCCTTCAGCTGGTAACGGTAGCTGATGCGCTCCGGATTGCAGAAATTCAGGGCAGCAAACTCCAGAGTGAACATCGACTGGGAATGACGCAGGGTGAGACGATCGGTATAAACCATCGATTTCTCCAGGATGGCTGGCTGATTGTAACTGCGGATGTCGCGGTTGTTCACCTCTCCACCTATTATATATATAGGATATTGCAGACGGGTGGTATGGATACGTTCCGGCTGATAAGCAAGGATTCCTTCCTTGCACCCCAGCCATATCTCCCCATTCTGGATCAAAGCCGCAGAAGATTCCTCAAGCTGAACATCAGGGAAACCGTCGGAATTGTCGAAATGCTGGATGCGGTCTGATTGATAATCATAGCACGACAAGCCATCGGCATTTACCAGCCAAAGGCGTCCCATCTTATCCTCTAAAATCGAAATGATGACATCATTATGCAAACCTTCCTTTGCTCCCAAAGAAGTAAGGATAGGCAGATGCGTCACTTCATCAAAACCATCCAGACGACTCAGACCTCCACCAAAGGTACACATCCAAACCTGCCTGTTGTTATCCTTGTAAAGTCCGTAGATGTCACTATTGGCACGGGTATTGATATCGGTATTGCGATAAGTCTCGAAGCGCAAGTCGCCTACCGATTTGAAATCTGTCTTGAAAGACATCAGTCCGTCCATCGTTCCTACCCACATTCTCTGATGACTGTCCTCTACCAGGTTGCGGGCATCCATGTAGAGTCCGTAACCGGGATAGTTTTTCATACCATGATATTTATTATAGAAGCGCACCTTTCCGCCCTGTTCCTGCAGCAGATTGAGACCTCCATCCAGCGTAGCCACCCAGATGCGATGGTGGGAATCCTGACAGGTCATATAGACATTGTTGCCGCTGATGGAATAAGGATCCCGGGCATCATGACGGTAATGAGCGATGCGATACCCTATTGGTCTGGAGGAATCGGGAGTCAGTTTTACCAATCCGTCTCCCTTAGTAGAGAGCCAGAGATTCTGCCTGTCATCACACATGGCATGATAAATGCTGCCGATTTGATGATGGGCATAATCGAACACCTGCTTCACCCTGCCCTGCATATCCAACAGATAAACATTCTTGCTGCGGGCACCCACCAGCACATCACCATTCTTCAACTGGCAGATGGCTTTCACTCCACTCTTATCACCATCCGGCAAAGAGATGACACGGAACTGGTTGGGGGTGAAACTGACACGGTAAATGCCATTATCAGCAGAAGTGAGCCACAACAGCCCATCCTTGTCCAGGTTCATGTTCAAGAAGTGGCTATCTGGCTTATGGTCTTGGAACTTAGGAAGGAAAGCCAGGTTAACGCCTTCCATCGTCTGCGGATCAATATAGATAATTTCGCCAGCACCGGAAAGATAGAAGTAACCATGATGAGAAGTGGCGATGAACTTAGGCTCCACCACCTTACCTACACCCGAAACCGGATAACGGCGCTCCCATCCGGTCTTCGGATTACGGCACACCAGGGCGGTATGCGACTCATCCAACTGCCACACACATCCGTTCGGGGTATGATAAACAAAATGTTCCTTTGATTTACGGGCGAAATACTGCTGCCACATGCCGAGCGTCCACTTCCTGTTTTTCGCAGTAACAGGAACGGAATAAATCTGATAATTCTTTCCTACATAGTTGGCACGCGAAGCCTTCAGCTGTACCACATCCTGGCGCAACTGATAATTGAACGTATTGATATACTTCCGGGCATCTACCAGCGTCTGGATACGGATGCTTCCATCCTTTAATGTTTCTGCAAGAAGCAGGTTCTTATCTTTGGTGAGCAGGAGAATCTTACCGGTACCATCTGCCAGAATCTTGATGACCTGCAGATTACGGGCAAAAGGTTTCAGTTCTTCATAGACATCTTCGAAACGTTCGGTCTGCTTGAAGAAGACGCTGAGTTTCCAGTCGAGCGTCTTGATCCAGAGATTGCCCAGAGCATCTTCTCCCAACCATTCTACCTTACGGGGTGGCTGGTCGGAAGAAGAGTTGTAAGCATCAGAATAATTGGCAAAACGGGAACCGTCGAAACGGGATAAGCCGAACCAGGTTCCAAACCACAGGAAACTGTCTTTCGACTTCAGAGAACAGTATACGATGTCGTGAGGTAACCCTTCCTTCGTAGAATAATGAGCTACCTGCATATTGTTCTGTGCCATACCCAACAAGGCATAAAGCGAACAGAGAAGTATGGTAAAATATCGTTTCACGTATGCAAAAGTACAAAAAAAGTCTTGAAATCTCCAATAATCTTTCTGTTTTTTGAAGATTTCAAGACGATAACGATTACGTAAACGGAATCTTCTGCAAAGAACTCTCCGGTTACGCATTATTAATTATTAATACCGAAATCAGCCTGCTGGTCTTCTACCTCTTTCAGCATCTTTGCCTTCTGCTCGGGTGTAAACTCATGAGAAGAAGAAGAAGTGGCAGAAGAAGCATTCTGAACAGATGATGAAGTGGCAGACTTGGCAGTCTTTGTACCCATCATCATGGTTCCCTGATAAGCTACGCTTTCTATCTCCAGGTCGGCAGGAGTAGGAGCATGAGTACCCGGGAACTGAACCTCGGCATGAATCTTAATCTTGCCCGGCTTCATCGTGCTGCGCACCAGGATAGGAGCACTACCCCATTCTACAGCTCTCGGATTGGCATTGATGCTGGCATCACCAATGATTTCGCCCTCACCCTCCAGGGTAAAGCGGATATTCTCTTTAGCCAGACGGCGAACATGACCGTTATCATCGGTCACTTCGGCTACCACAACCACAAAGTCGCTGCCATCAGCCACCAGCGGTTTGCCCATCTCATCAACATAAAGACGGAGTTTGGTGCTGCGGCGGGAAGGCATGCGCTGGTCGGTACAAACCACCTTGCCATCCTTGTATCCCTCTGCTACCATCACTACCATCTGAGGAGATTTCTTCTTATAACTGTATTCGCGAGCCTCCCAAAAATCCCAGGCATTCTTGAATACCACAAGGGCATTAAAGGCGGCTGCCGTAGGATGAAGAACTGGCAAAGTATAGGTATGAGCACCCTGATAGGTGGTAAGACGAACGCTGTCACAATTAGAGAATACCGTCACATCGGCATCGCTGAACTGGGTCATCTCGTGAGCGATATGCACAAATGGCTGGTCGCTGCGCTGTGACTCAAACATATAATAAGCAGTCTTCTTCTGTCGGAATGCATCATAGATACCGCCCCAGTAAGGATCTGGATGATAGCCACGCTGATGATCGAAAGGATGCCATTGGCAACCACCGATAAACTGTCCCGGTGTGTGCATCTCCTCTGTTGTCTTCGCCAGAGAATAAGCCTGGGTCAGCATCGGTTTCTCACCCCAGCTGCGGCTGGCACGGTTCAGGTTGTTATGCGCATACCAGTCATCCACATACTCACCAAACTCTCGGGTAAAGACACACTGGCTGATGCCGCTCATATCCATATCCGGCCATCCGTAAACCACATCATAATTTTCCTTGACACCTGCCGAATTCCAGTCGGCAACAGCCACAGGACGGTATGGATAAGGATACTCATCCTTGGTCAACTGCAGCGACTTCAGGGCGAAATCCTTAGGATAGCGGGTCTCATTCAGGATAGGCTCCCACATCAGAACCGAAGGATGGTTGCGGTCACGACGGATGATTTCACGGGTATTCTGGAACACACGCTCGGCAAATTGAGGGTCCTTGTTCCAATACTGCCAGCCCGGTGTAGCCACGATGATGAAGATTCCGAGTTCATCGCAGGCATCCATGAACGACGGGTCCTGAGGATAGTGGGCAGTACGGATGATGTTGAAACCGGCATTCTTCAGACGGAGCACATCTCTCCATTGCTGACTGTTGGGAAGTGCATTGCCCACATAAGCAAAATCCTGATGACGGTTGGCACCGATAAACTGACGGTATTTCTTGCCGTTGAGCCAGAAACCTTCCTTGCCTCGGAACTCGAAACTGCGGATACCCAACTTGGTCTTTCCGCCGTCCAATACCTGCTTACCGTCCTTGATGCGGGTAACCACACTATATAAATAAGGTGTCTCCGGCGACCAGAGATGCGGATTCCTGACAGAGAACATCTGTCTGACGGTCTGATGTGCATCGCCAGCTGCCAGGAGCACATTCTGCGAAATGGTCTTGAGCACCTTGCCCGAAGCATCCAGCAGACTCTGCTCCACCTTCACCTTGCGTGCCTTTCCGCCCACATTCTGCAAGTCAACATCAACAAACACCTTCGCCTGCTTCTCTGAAATATCCGAGAAATGAACGAAGATGCCGGCATCACGGCGGTCGGCTTCAATCACGTTGGTGATAGAAACCTCCTTCTTATTGATAAGCCATACATCGCGATAGATACCACCATGATAAGCAAAGTCGAGTGTATACTGCGGTTTGCCAGGAGGATAACTCTTGTCATTAGAGTTGTCAGCCATCACAGCCACCACACACTTATCGCCCTTCTTCAGTCCCTGCTCTTTCAGGTTGACGATAACAGGCAGGTAACCGCCGAAGTGCTCCTTAGTCAGTTTGCCGTTCACATAAATCTTCTGCTTGCCCATTATTGCCTCGAAATAGATTTCAGAGCGATTGCCCGGCACGATAAAGGTTTTGCGATACCAGGCTATACCCTGATAGTTGCGGCAACCCGAAGCCTCAGCAGGTTCCAGTTTCACACTATGAGGGGTAGAAACTACCCCCCAGCTTGTATCATCATAGTCGGCACGTTCTGCGCCCAGCACATCACCCAGATGGAACCGCCAGTTGGGATTGAAATTCCACACCTCGCGTCCCTGGTTGCTGACAGGAAACAAACCCGCCACCGATGTATCATCGTAAGCCGATGCCTTTGCCGAGCCTGCGCCCAGCAAAAGCATCATAGCCATCAATATGTAATATCTCATCTATAAACTATTAACTATAAACTATTAACTATAAACTATTACTTCACTTCCCAATCGTCGGTACGGAAAGAGCTGACAGGCAGACCATCGTGGAAAAGGTCGCCCACAACCCAGTTTTTGAACGCATAGCGCACAGCCACAGGTTTCTTCACGTCCTCACTCTTTACATAAACCTTGTTGCGTGAAATCCAAGCCTGTGCCTTGTGGAATACCTGATCTTCGCCGGCAATCTCGAAGTTGTCGCTCTTAGGACCATTGTTGAAGTAAACCCACTCCTTGCTGCGGTCGAAGCTGACTACAGCGGTATCGCCCTTGAACTCAACACTCTTGTAGACAGCGAAATCAGGCAATCCCTTCTGACCATAAGTATTGGCAAGAGAAAGCAGAGCCAGACGCTCGCCCACCTCCTTCTTCTTACGTGGATGGATGCCATACTCCAGACCGACATCAAGCAATACAGCCATACGGCAGTTGCTGATGCGCTTCTCTGCCTCCATCTGCTTTTCACGAAGCAGGGCACTGTTGTTTTTCCATTTTATCAGACTATAATCGTAGGGTGCAATCTGACAATAATAGAACGGAAAAATCCCCTGCTTCCATTCCTTGCGCCAACTGTTTACCAGGGTCTGCATCTGGTCGGCATAAGTAGCATAGCGATTGCAGTTATCCTCACCCTGATACCAGATAACACCCTTCATGGTGTAACCGATGAGCGGATGGAGCATACCATTATAGAGAGCCGAAGGACAGCGCTGCTGATATTTCTTCACATCAGCCTCATTCCAAGGTGTATGAAGTTTAGGGAATGCCTTGAGCCAATCGCTCTTGATGAGATTGCCGTTGATCCATGCCTCACAGGCACTACCGCCCCAGGAAGTAACAATCAGACCTACTGGTACACCCAGCGATTGGCGCAACGTCTTACCATAATAATAAGCAGCAGCACTAAACTCACGAACGCTTGCAGCATCAGCTTCCTTCCAGTCGCCAGCCACCGTATCAACAGGATGCAACTGGGCATTGCGCTGAACCGTAAAAAGGCGCAACTGCTGGTCTTTACACAGCATCAGTTCTTCAGGAGTGCCCGCAACAGGCTGTGCCTTGAATCCCTTCATCGGCATCTCCATGTTACTCTGACCCGAACAGATCCAGACCTCACCAATCAGGATATTGTGAAGTTTCAGTTCCTTTCCATCGCTCAGACTCAGTTCATAAGGGCCGCCAGCCTGAGGCGTTTCTATCTTCATCGCCCATTTTCCCTGGGCATCGGCTTGAGTCTTATAGGTCTTGCCGTTCCAGGAAGCACGCACTTTTACCACCTTGTTGGCATCAGCAGTACCCCAGAGGTTGCATTCCGTCTGCTGTTGTAATACCATATTGTCGCCAAAGATCTTTGGCAGTTTCACTTCTGCCTGCGCTGCCAGAGTCATGGCAAGCAGCAGAGCTGAACATAACAGTTTCTTCATTTTATTCAATGTATTCAATGTTAAATGTTAAGTGTTAAATGTTAAATGAGCAGTCTTGCTATGAACTATTAACTATCAACTATAAACTATCAACTATAAACTAATACACGATGTTAATCGTGGAGAGTAATCCGGCAGGCAGAAGCGCCTTGCTCTTGGTGCGATATTTGGCATTGGTCCAGATTCCCTTAAACGGAGCCTTTCCCTCGCCAGCACCCTGCAGCGCATTGTGCCAGGTATTGGCTACAACAATCTGTATTTCGTTGCTGCCATTCTTCAGGTCGCGCTTCGGAACATACACCTCGTAAGGAGCTGTCCAGGCATAACCATATTGCTTGCCGTTGACCAGCACACGTGCCACATCACCAATCTTGCCCAACTGGATTTTGATGAATCCGTCATTAGAAGGAGCCGTCTTCGTTTTCTCGGCTGGAACTTCCATTTTCTCTTCTGCTGAAACCGGAACAGAATCGCCCCATTCAAAAGAAGAGGTAAAGGTTACGTGACCGCTGTAGTACTTCATCTTCTCATCTGCCGACTTCGACCAGTCGAAAGGAAGCGTAACGGTGGTATCTTTGCGGATATCATCGAAATGAACCTTCCACTTATCGGCTACAGCCAGCACGGAAGGATAGTTTTCTGTAAAACCTGCACCTTCTTCTTCAACCAGTTTATGACCTGTCTGACTGATAACCTGCATGTCTTCCTTGTTCGAGAGGATAACGAAAGCGGAACCATAAGCAGGCAGACTCAATTTCACAATCTGGCGGATTTTGGAAGTTCTGGTACGGAAGGTTGCCGTAATCTGGCGTTCCTTATCCTCCTGGTTAGTCAGGAAATAGATGTCCTTTCTGCCTGTTGCCTCCAACACACAGCGGTGAGCATAATCCATATTCTCGGGCAGAACGACATCCGGTTCGATGCCATACTGAGAGAAGTCCTTTGCCTGATAAGGCTTGTCGATGATAATGATGCCTTCCTCGCGCAACTCCTCTATCTTCGCCTTTACCTCGGCAGACAGGGTATTTGCCGGCTGCGGAACCACCAGGATGCGGTAGTCCTGGTTTCCTGGCAACTTGCCCTTCGGACTGTATTCGAAATTCCATTTCAGCAAGGCATCCTTATTCATCGAATCATATTTGTAGCCATGCAGGGCATTGCACCAGTCTTTCAGATCGAGAATATTCGCCGAATGAGTTACTCCCACAGGCGATTCTTCCATCGGAATGCCCACATTAGCCATACGTTTCTGTTCACTAGCCACCCGTTCTGCGCCAAACACACCCGGAAGCATCGGAACGAGTTTATCCGGAGTAAGCGAACGGCTCGGAATCTCTTCGCCTGTAAACACGGCGATGTCTACCACCGGTCTGCCCTGCTGCAGATAATTCTGACACAGGGTGATGTAATCCACAAAACCGCGTGCCTCAGGATACCAGGTATTGTCGCGCTGGAAGAAGAGACCGATGCCATCAAGCGTCATACCAGGCTTGCGGTCCATCCAAGGATTATGGGCAGTTACATGGAAGAAGAGTTTGTTCATGCCAAGCGCCAGATTGCGGTCAAGCATCGGCTTGAGCATGGCTGGTGTCTCATTCCATACACCACGAACCTCGGTGAATCCCTCTGCCTGAACGATGTTCTTATTATAAATATGTGCACCGCTCACGGCATCGAGCATGTCGTTGGGTTTATCGTGAGTAGGCGAATTGAGCCAGTATTCTCCCATTGGATTGTCGGCATACTGATAATGCTGCAGACCATCGGCAGGGAAGGTTGGTGCAATACTCTCGTGAGATACTTCTATATCCTGTTCATGAGCCAGATCGGTAAAGGTCTTGAAGAACTTCTCGTTTACCAGGTCATTGATGGTGAGACGGATATCCTTCAGTACCTGTTCGTATCTGGAAGCCGACTCCATCGGAACACCTGCCATAATCGGGAGGTATGGGATGAGGTCGTAACCGCGGCGTGCCTTGAACTCCTCGGCAAACTGATAGCCCCAGTTCTGACTGCCACACTCCCAGGAGTCGATGTGCAGATACTTCACCACATCGCTGTGCGGACGGTTCAGGAACAATGCATACCAGGAATTGAAAAGTTTCCTGACGGCTGCCGGTGAGAACTTATCCACTTCGAGTCCCTTACCGGTTCCGGCTGTTGCATTGGTCTGTCCTGTTGAGGTATGTCCCATTCGCAACAGGCGCCAGGTGCCCTTAGGCAACTTATTCATCAGGTTGCCGTTCACCATGACACCCATCACCATTCCATTTTCCAGTTTCAAAGGCAGTACATCTGCCATCGCCACGGTCTCGCTCTTAGCTGCCGCATCGGTTTCGATACGCCATACGGCACCCGTTTTTCCCTCATACTGGTTAATCATCGGCTGATTGCTCAAGATGATATTCTCCAGTTTCAGCAGCGGTTTCCATTTAGCTGCATCCAGGTCTTCTGCTCCCGGCTCTGTACCTTCCGGCGTCCATGAGAATCGGAAATAGCGGGCGGTGGTAGTCGGCAAACTGAAGGTATAATCACACATTGTGTTCTGCCAACCCTGACGGGGTGGCACCAACTGCTTGATATCTCTGAAGTTGATGCCGTCATCAGAAGCCTGCACCAGGAGGCGCTGCGACTGGATGTTGTTGCCGTTAGGCACCACACGCATGCTGCGCACCGTGACGGGTTTATGAAACGAATAGGTGATAGAGGCAGGTTTCGCTGCCAGATAATAGCCCTTGGCGGTAGAAACAGCCTCGGTATATTCTATCTTCTCCGGTTTGAAGAGTTGGGGTTTCTCCTTGCATCGGATGGCAAAGGCTGCGATATCCTGATAATATCCACCCTCGTTTCCGGCAGGCTGCAACTTCCCGTCCTTATAACTTTCGGGTTGCCACATCTGCATGCCTTCTATCTTCTTGCCGCCCCCCACAATGGTATCGGTCCATACCACCTTCTGCATCGATTCGGCAGGAAGGATAGACGGATTGCCAGCCAGGGCGAAACCGTCGCAGATATGGATGCCCATGTCAAGACCCAGGGAGTCGGCTTGCTGGAAAGAGTAATCCACCATCTCCCAGAACTTAGGTGACAACTGTGCCGCCTCGCCCTGATACTCCGGACGTTCGCTGACACCACGGATCGGCATCAGATAGGTACCGCCCAAACCAACATTCTTCATACCGACCAGATCGGCATGAATACCTGCCTTGGAAACGGCGCCATACATCCAGTACCAGAAGGTCCAGGGCTTAGCTTCGTCATTATGAGCCATTGTCGACGCTACCAGAAGCGCCGACAATGCCATCACCGTATATCGTTTTTTCTTATTCATAACAGTTCATAACAGTTAAAAGTTAACAGTTTAAAGTTAACAGTTCAAAACTCAAAGTTCAAAGTTCAAAGTAAACTCCACCTTGCCCTTGCCGTTCAGCCATTTTGGCTGGGCTGAAGGTCCGTTGAGGTCGGTGGTATTCACCTTGTTTCTTACTGAAGGTATCACCTTGAAGACTGCCAGACCGGTTTGTGGCAAGGTATAGAGCAGACCATCTCTACCATCACGAGGGGTATAAACGCCCATGTGCTCATCGGCAGTCAGACCAGAGAAGCCGATCTTTCCTTCATCAGTCTTGAACTGCATCCACTTCACGTTGGCAAAGTAGCCTTTAAACTCAGGATAATCCCAGCTTTCGGCTGGAATCGGGTCATTATAGTCGTTCTGCCAATAGCCGTATTGCGGACCCTGTTCGCGGTTCTGCCAAACCCGGTAAGGACCATTGCCCACCCAAGCCTTGCTGCGGACCTTGCTTTCCGGATAGTCGAAAGCCATGCCCATCATATCTACTACGCCACCGAAATTATAATGACAGGTTACAGCCACCGAACCGTCAGAAAGGAACTGCCAGTCTACCTCATCGAGTGAGCCATGCTGATATGTAGCCACCAGCTTTGCCTCCGCTTCCTTCCATTCGAAACCGGCAAAAGCACCCTGGTCAACAAACTCGGTATAGAGTGTCTTTTTCTTCTCAGCCTCTTTGTCATCGTGATTATAGAACTGGTCCAGACTGCGGTCGCTTCTTCTGGCAGCCATGAATCGAGGTCCGTTGCTCAGCGAGATTGCCTTGCTGCCAACCTCAACACCCATCAGTCTGCCATCTTTCTTGGCAAAGCGATAAGTTCTTCCACCCGCCTTCACTTCAACAGCATCAGCCTGGTCAGCATAAGCAGCAGATGAAGTACTTGGAGCACTTGAATTTTTCACTCTTCGTTCTTCACTCTTCACTCCCCTGCTCCATGTCATGATTTCCTCACCTTCATGGTTCACAGCCTTGATTTCTACCGCATCAGCATTCGCCATCATCGGTATCTTCACCTGGGCTTCCTTGCCCGGAGCTACATCCGGAGAAGAGAGATTGCCCTGCTTCAATACCTTGACCTGAGTGCTGCCCATCGCTGGCATCTGCAACAGACGATAAGAGAAGCGGCAATCCTTCAGATTCACGAAGTTATACTGATTAGATAAGGTGAGTTCACCTTTCTCTACATCATTCCAAGTCAACTGTACCGGGCACCATACCTCTTTAATCGTATAGTAAGAGCCTTCCTTCTCGGCATGAGGACCCACAATACCATCGGCTCCGAAGTTACCCATACAGTCAACATAATTGTTCTTGTCAGTACGCACCACACCCTGGTCCATCAAATCCCAGAGGAATCCGCCGGCACAGCGAGGGTTTGCCATCATCATGTCCCAGAAATCCTTCAGTCCTGCTCCATGTCCGCCATCATACAGACCATGCAGGAACTCGGTAGGCATGAAGATTTCCTTCTGTCTCATATACTCCTGGGTCTCGCCATAAGAGCGGTAATGCTTGGTTTCAAAGCCGTTGCGGTTAGCCCAAGGATAGAGAACCACGCGCTTCTGCTTATCCCAGAGAGCAAAGTCTGGCTCCAGTTCATAATTGAAACCACCCTCGTTACCGTTGCTCCAGAAGATGATGCTAGGATGGTTCTCATCACGGGTAATCATCTCCTTCACGAGCTGCTTGCCCACGATGGTAGGATGTGCCCAATGCCAGCCACTCAATTCACATTCTACATATAGACCGAGCGAATCGCATGCCTCCAGAAACTCAGGATCGGCAGGATAATGACTCAATCTCACGGCATTCATGTTCATGCTCTTGATGAGTTTCACATCTTCTATATTCTTCGCCTTGCTCAGCGTTCTACCGGTCTCAGGACGGAAGCTGTGACGGTTCACACCTTTGAAGATGACTTTCTGACCATTGATATAAACGCCATCGCTGGCACGGTATTCGATGGTGCGGAAGCCGAACTTCTGACGCTCTCTGTGGAGCGTTTTGCCTGCTGCATCCTGGAGTGTGAAAACGGCAGTATAGAGATGTGGAGTCTCGGCAGTCCACTGCTTAGGAGCCTTTGTCTGAAAGTCGACATGTGCCTCATCGCTGTTTCTGGCATCAGCCACGTTCGATGCTACCACCTTTCCTTTCTCATCCAGAATCTCGGTCTTCACCTTCGCCCCCTTGACGGCACGGTTCAGGTAGCAGTCTGCCATAAAATGACCATCGCCCTTGGCATCAATTGCCACACGGTCGATGTTCTGCGCAGGTTTCGCCACGATGAATACAGGACGGAAGATGCCGCCGAAGTTCCAGTAGTCAGCACGGCGCTCCGCCATGTTCACCTGACTGTTGCTGCTTTCCTTGCTCACCTCCACTTCGAGTCTGTTCTTATGTTTTCCGAAGAAGATGCGGTCGCTCACATCGTAAGTAAAGCGATAGAAGCCGCCCTGATGCAAACCATTTCCCGCCTTTCTGCCGTTGATGGTTACCTTGGCATCGGTCATCACGGCTTCGAAGACGAGTTCTATCTGTTTGCCCTCCCACTCCTGTGGCAGCGTAAACTCATATTTATATTTTCCTTTTTCGTCAGCAATACCTTCCGGAGTAGCCTTTCCATAGAATCGCATACCATACTGATAGGTACCGAATCCCTGGAGTTCCCAGCAGGAAGGCACCCCAATCTTGGTCCACTTTCCGGCATTTCTACCACCAGTACAGTAGAAGTCCCAGTTCACCATATCATCACATCCATGTCCCGAGAGATACTGGCGCTGTGTATCAATACTAGCCTGTGCGGCAGCAGTCATCGCCATCGCCCCCAAAGCTATCATTAAAAACGTTTGTTTTAGATACATATTGTTTATTCCGTATTTGTTTATATTCATTTTGTTATTCCCCAATAAAGACTCATAACCCTCGGTTTTGTAACTAGATAAGTAGATGATTTCATCTTGAATTACGCTTTCAGTATCACTCAGGTCCAGGCTTTGGCAAGCGTGCCGAGCGAGACCTGGGCTTTTTTGCCTTGCTATTTTCCAAACAAATCATCCATGGTTAGCTTAACGATAATCTGGTCGCTATACATACCTTTAGCAAGTCCGAATGTCGTAATCATGGTAGGTAAGATTGTACTCTTTGTTTGGGTTTCTTCTTCAAAAGCCTCTACTCTGTGATTTATCTTGAAGAACTCGTCCTTGTCAAGTTGGTATTCGTGATCACAATACTTTACCTCACAGAGATTGATGGTATTGTCGGCACGGTCGATGATGATGTCTATTTGTGCGCCATCTGTCAGGGTCTTGCTTTTCCAAGAGTAA
>ERZ835051.2737-NODE-2737-length-15061-cov-3.731108_pt1 | contig 15061 bp, 12 predicted proteins | sample MGYA00519575_ERZ835051 | MGnify/ENA primary metagenome ERZ835051 (study PRJEB31850, sample SAMEA3708769) | human gut metagenome | biome: human gut; feature: human-associated habitat; material: faeces | place: China | collected 2014 ... | reverse complement strand
CTTTAAAGGAGATATGATGGAGCTCAAAATGAATATCCCCTACACTTTTGAAAATTCAAAAGAAGGATTAAATGAATTATGCAAACTCATATCGAGTTTCATAAAAACACTTAGCATCGACAAAGAAAAAATATTAAATATCAATATGAACGTATCCGGTCGGGTAAATCCGGAATCCGGATATAGTTTCAGTCAATTCAATTTCGAAGAACGCCCGTTGGCAGATGTACTAACAGAAAAACTGGGCTACAAAGTAACCATAGACAATGACACCCGCGCCATGACCTACGGAGAGTATATGCAGGGCTGCGTAAAAGGAGAAAAAAATATTATATTCGTCAATATCAGTTGGGGATTGGGCATTGGCATCATCATCGACGGGAAAATATATACCGGAAAATCAGGTTTCTCCGGTGAATTCGGCCATGTAAGCGCTTATGAAAATGAAATCATCTGTCATTGTGGGAAAAAAGGATGCATTGAAACAGAGGCATCGGGATCGGCCTTGCACCGAATATTATTGGAACGTATCAAAAACGGAGAAAACTCAATCTTATCCAACCGCATATCATCGGAAGATCCGATCACTCTTGACGAAATCATTGCATCCGTCAACAAAGAAGACGTCCTCTGTATTGAAATAGTGGAAGAGATCGGCCAGAAGTTAGGGAAACAAATTGCCGGGCTTATCAATCTCTTCAATCCGGAATTGGTTATTATCGGTGGCACTTTATCGCTTACAGGAGACTATATCGCCCAACCGATAAAAACAGCCGTCCGCAAATACTCCCTCAACTTAGTAAACAAAGATTCGGCTATCCTCACTTCCAAACTGAAAGACAAAGCGGGAATTGTAGGAGCCTGCATGCTTGCACGAAGCAGAATGTTCGAAGATTAAATCTCGGACATCCGCTTCATAAAAGCCTTTATTCCTTCCGTATCAGAAGTCTGAGGAGCCCACGAAGCCAAATCCTCTGAGGGTAGAGGCTGATATGGGCCTTTTTTAATTTCAAAAATAACGGTACCTGACTCCAAGGCAATAATACTATGCCATGTATTAGAAGGAATTTCCAGACCATATTTACCTTCCGAAGGATTGAGGCATACCTTATCTGTTACATTACCGGCATCATCATAAAAAAATGCCAGCAGACTTCCACGCAAAACCAGATAAGTTTCTTCCTTACCTGTATGACGGTGAGGAGGAAGATAAGTTCCCGGTTCCAAAGCATTCAGCAACCGATGAATAGGAGCATCCATAGACGCATGAAAATTATAATTCATACGTAAACGGGAGTTCTCCTTAGCTCGTGAAGTAACGGTATCCAGCAGCTCTTCTGTTATCAGCTTCATCATAACTTCAGCAATTGGGCAAACTTGGCAGGAAGTTCTGCTTTGCCCGCCTCAATAGACAAACTTTTTCCTTCATTATCTACTAATATAGCAGCCTTCTGCGAGGAAGCCAATGAGGTAACTTCCGACACATTACCGGCAACAAACAAACATCCGGAAAAAAGAGGAGTAATCACCTTTCGGGTATGCCCTTTCCATTTTACAAACACAGCCTGCATCGGGCAATATGTAGTATATCCCGCAGCATTCAAACGCTGCATCAACTTATGTTCAGACTTGGGTGCTGTGTACAATGCATGCCAGCACATCATATCATTATCCGTCATCATATTGTTTGCTTTTTCCATCCCTTTAATAAATCTTTTACAAATAATATCCATCCCACACTGCCGACACCTGCCAAGAACATGAAGCCGATCAAAATCATCAATTTATTGGGCTTTGCAGGCTTCAAAGGTACCGTAGCCGGCTGGACAACCGTATATACCGGTGTAATCTCCTGCACCTTAGCTCTTGCCATCTGTAATTGTTGAGACACTTGTGTATATACTTGATAGGCTAAATTCATTTCATTCTGTAAACGCTCTTGCTCTGCGCGATAACTCAGCAATATTATATTCTGGTTTGCATCTACAAAATTTGCGTATTTCTTCTGGGCAGACTCATAACTGGCCTTTGCTTCTCCATAAAGTTTTTCGGTAAATGCCAAATCATGACGAGCCTTATTAGTCCGATAATCTGTGATGTAGTTCTGCAGGCAATGCATCACGGTATCCGTCAGCGAAGCAGATATCAAAGGATCCTGCATAGTAACAGACAAGGTTGTCACACCTGTCTTTTTGTCTACGGAAACAGAGATACGTTTACTTAAAGCATCTGCAATGGCAGACTCATCTCTAGTAAGACGAAAAGGATCCAGCTTTGCATCCCCCTCTTCCGGTTCATCCTTAAACAAAGACAATGTCCATCCTAACACCTTAAAAGGAGCGGAGAAAATTGCACTCCACCAAGGAGAACGCTGTTCCTCTTTCAAATAAGCATACAGAGTTGTGTCTACTTTTGCTTTCTGATCCTTGACTTTAACATCGAACAGTTCAATCAGAAAAGGAGTAGAACTTACAATATCAGGATAAAGTTCGGGTGACAAAGCATCTTCACCAGAAGAAGTACCCAAATTGATACCCGCCATGGCTGCAAGGGCTCCCATACTTCCACCACCAGATTTGCCACCACTCTCCGGAGCCAATGTCACACTTGTAGAGTACTCCTTAGGAATACTAAATGCAACAACCAGTCCTACAAGAGCAGCGATACCACACGCCTTAAAAACCAATTTGCGACTAGCCCATACTTTCTGGGCCAGTTCTATCAAATCTATTTCTTGTTCCTCAGGTTGTGGAGAGGTTATGTTTTGTATTCTTTCTTCGCTCATAATTCAAATTACTTAAAGAGATTAACCATAGTCGCAATCATCGCTGCAATAGAAGCTGTCGTACTTCCCATTCCCAGAATTTCAGCAGTAGTCATCTTCTTTTTCTGTTCTTTACTTGGAACAATTATTTCACAACCAGGTTCAATGGCTTTCTTGTTCCCTGCTTTTAAACGAGAAACTGTACCATTCATGTATATTACATAGACCTTACGTTTCTTGGCATCATTACCAAAACCACCAGCCTGGTTGATGTAATATTTCAAGCTTTCACCCTTTTTATATAAAACTGTATTCGGATACATTACAGCACCGTTGATTTTCACTGTACTTACGTACTCCGGAACAAATAATACATCTCCCTCGCGAAGCACCATATCAGCATCTGAACCAGGATTTTTCAAGGCCTCTCCCAGATTTATACCTACAGAATAGGTATCGGACAAATCCAATCTTTTTACAGATATGGAATCTCCGCCTCCCGCTTGCGCCATACGCAGAGCATCTTCCTTACGGCGGAATTCTTCTTCGGTCATCCTACGTATAAGACGCGCTCCTTTTATATAAGCATCGGGAGTTACTCCACCAGCCTTAGCTATCAAGTCACTCAAACGTTCATTCTTTTTCGATAGTGCATAATTACCGCTAAAAAGGACTTCTCCACCCACCATAACATTCTGTTGTTTAAAATAGGACGGACTCTTACGAACATAAATTTCATCAAAAGGCTCAAGATGGAAATCCTGGCTTCCTTCTCCCACCAATAAGCCATCTTTCAAATCAAAAGAGAAATTCTGGCCTACTGTAGTACTGAAAGATGTACTCTTCGGATCTTTCATGCGCCGTGCAACTTCAACCTTTGTTGTAGCCGCCGCCTCCAACAAGCCACCAGCCTGCAACACCAAATCCTCTACTGTCATTTTATCAGAATAGAGATATGTACCCGGATTGGCAACTTCACCATGGATGGTAAGTGTAGCTTCTTCCTTCAAGTCATGAATACTTGGAATATATAAAATGTCATTCTTCTGCAAAGGAATATCTGCAGCTGTCCCGTTCAGCAAACCTTTCACATCTACTTGTATAATCTCATGCGACAAGTCTTCAAGCTCACGATCGATTATAGCACGGTTTAAGAATGCATCTCCGCGAAGTCCTTCCGCTTTCTTAATCAGCTGCTTCACTGTATTCATCATACCGTCCAACTGGTACAAACCTTCACGATATACAGCACCGCGGACTTCCACACGATTCTCAAAACGCTGTAAAACGGAATCAACCGTTATCTTATCACCGTCATCTACGCGGAATACGGAATAATCCATCTCATCCACATTATAAATTTGATGCTCACGTCCACTTTTACGGATTATACGTAATGCTTTCTTATAAGCATCACCCGTAAAACCACCTGAATACTTCAATAATGTACCTACGGTTTCAGTGGGTTTCATTTCATAAAACATCGGACGTTTTACCTTACCTAATATCTGTACCAGGGACTGGTAAGGATCCACAAGAATTACATCACCATCCTGCAGACGGATGTCATCTTTCATTTTTCCTTTCATAAGTAAATCGTAAACATCCAAATCCGCTATTGTATTTCCATTGCGAATCACTTTAATACTGCGCAAACTACCAATCGGATTCACACCACCTGCACGATATAAAGCATGAAATACGGAAGCAAATGATGAGAGGGTATAAGTTCCGGGCACCACAACTTCACCCATAACGTTTACTTGAATAGAACGTATTTCTCCTAATGTCAGTTTAACTTGGGTAGACGGAACATTTCCGGTTACTCCAGAATATATTCTGGCAAATTCTTGTTTCAAATAATTATTGGCTTCCTTTACAGTTTTGCCACTCAGATAAACCGGTCCTAAATTATTCACAAGAATACTTCCTTCCGGAGAGATTGTTTGTCGAATCGTTGTTTCAGAAGCTCCCCACACATCAATAATCACCTCGTCACCAGGCCCCAGACGATAATTCTCGGGAGTAGCAACATTCACATTGGGTTCGAAAGTCAAATTATCGTTAGTAAAAATATTATGACCATAAATTTGCGAAGTCGGATCCTCTGTTTCCTTCTCTTGAGACAAGGAACGATTATCCATCATTTGTAAAGAATCCCCTGCAACATCCGTTTGTCTGGCAGAATAAGTTTCCGAAGTTGTACGCAGCCCTTTGACTACGCCACTCATTTCACCACGTTGACGAGAACGCTTCTCATCTTGGGTATTGCTCTGCGGACTTCCAGATTTAGAGTTTTCATACTTTTTCTGAATTCTTTCAACTTGTTCCTTTGTCACTCCCCGCCGCATTAATTCAGTAGTAATCTGCTTTTGATTTTTGCCCATCTGCTGAGCGCTTTTTACATACTGAACAACCTGATCATCTGACATCTGCTGAGCAAAAGCTACCCCTGACAAAGTAAATACCAAAAAGAATAGTGTTATTAATCTACGCATAAGATATTCTGATTAATCTTTTGAGTTCTTGTAATAAATATAAATCGGGCACAAAGGTAATATATTATTTTTATAATATACATTTATTCCACCTCTAAGTTTCAGAAAAAGCATTAAAAAGCTGTCACTTTCACGTCTTTTCATTGGGTAGAAGAAAGCGGGAAAATTGGCACTATTTTTTTCATTAGTCCAATCAAAATAGCCTTTTTTTCAGTATAACTATATTGCACCAAGGCCAGCACTTCTTCCCGCACATGTTCATAATCATCAACAGATGGCTTTTCACGCTTTATCTTTTCACTGATTACAGAATCCAAAAGTCCATCCCCAGGCCCTCCCACAATGTACACTTCTCCCCCATCCCCCATGACTCCCACTTCCAGGGTGAGCATACAAGCTTCAGACATGGTAATCAAACAATGAGTATTCGTCGGATACACCTCACCCAAACGTACTATGAACATATCAGTTTCCCCTTTGTCGCGTTTCAACCTGCAATCAGATGACTGCACATATATTTCCGCCACACGCTTACTATATTCCATAGCATTTTCCGGATGACGTGCATTAGCAGCAGATATCATAACCATACGGGACACTCTATACTTTACCGCCAGGTCTGCAATATTCACTGTCCCCGATATATTCGTTTGAATTGCCTCCGACACAAAATCATCCATCAGTTGTACATGCTTATAAGCAGCAGAATGAAAAACAAGTTGAGGACGTGTTTCTTCAAATATAGCCTCCATACGCGTACGGTTAGCAACATCTGCAACCAATACACGGACCTCCAGATTCTTCCAATGATCAGACAATTCCAACTGTACATCATACAATGGGGATTCTGCCTGATCTACCAGAATCAACTGATAAGGATTCAGTGTAGCCAACTGGCGGACGATTTCCCTTCCTACAGCTCCCGCCGCTCCCGTAACCATTACTCTACGCCCCTCGATATGGGCCGTAATTTTACGCACGTCAACTTGTACCGGTTCTCTACGGAGCCAATCTTCTATTTGAATGTCCTTTATCAGTCCATCGTCCATACAATCGCTTAAGGGAGGAACGGTCATTACATGAATATCATGAGAGAACAGTTTATCCAGCATTCCGGAATTTTCCAAATCCGACACCTTGCTTGGAGAGATAATGATTGTATCCACTTTCTTTTTCTTTAGACGGTCAAACAGCTGCTCATCATTGGGATATACCCTGCATCCCATCGTATGTTTACCTATCATATCAGGTTCGTCCGAAATAAAGCCACGCAGGCGATAATGATTATTACGACTAACTCTCAAGGATTTTGCAACATTGACTCCAGTCCCATGGAATCCATAAATAAAAACATTCACGCAATGACGTGCATCAAAAGCAATAGCTTCATAAAGCATCTTCACAGCAATGCGCATACAAGCCATCAGAGAGAAGGTGAACATATATGCCATAAACAGAATGCTGTTCGGCAAAGTTTCTCCAAGCCCCGAAACAGACCAACAGTAATTCCCTAAAAACAGTACAGCATAGCTTATCGTAAGACTCCAAAGCACACGATAAATATCCACAAAAGAGGAAAAACGGATAACACCCACATAAGTACGGAGAATATGAAAGAAACAGACATTACACAAGACAGCCAAAATGGTCAGCCATACATACAAAGAAATTTCATAAGATACGGACGAAAGCCTATATTGCAAAAAACATGCAGAAAGCATGGAAATCACAACGATAATTACATCTACCAACAACACCGTCCATTTGGACGCTATGCGTGAAGAAAGATATTTATAATAGATTCTTAAATTCATAATCAGTATCAGACTTATTTGCTATAGGACCTACGACAAAGATGCTTCTTTTCGTTTTATTATCCAATTTTTATGGCAATAAAGTTCAGGACATTCAAATAGAAAATTATCCCACTAAAATATTTCTAAAAAAAACAGAGATTCTTTTTGCCTTTTCAAATAAAGATGTACCTTTGCACCCCGTAAACAAAAGCTTATTGCCGCTATAGCTCAGTTGGTAGAGCAACGCATTCGTAACGCGTAGGTCGCCAGTTCAAGTCTGGCTAGCGGCTCGATATTCAAGCACTGATTATCTGGAATAATCAGTGCTTTTTCTTTTCAAGAATTGTTAGAATAAAAAACGCTCTTCTACGAATATATTTGCATAAAACACAATGCCCTTCCAAACAGTTTAATCCATAGCCGCATAATTATCCCAAAGCAAGTAAAGCTAGTTTAAAACAGCACCATCTGATTACAATGATAACTTGAAACATATAGGCACATTATTAAAAACATAATACACCTTATATTATACATAGTAATTCCCAATATTTGCGGCAACTTTTCAATAACCCGATTTTTCAATCTTAAATAAAGGATTGAGGTGATTGAAGAACACAAGCCAAAATCAAAAGGCTACCATAGGTTTCTATAACATACTATAAAAAAATGGAAAGAATCAAGTTATTTACAGCGGCTTTGCTGCTGGCGGCTATATCCGCAGGAAATGATGTGTGGGCGCTTTCCGATTCAAGAAAGAAAGACACGCGTCCGGTAGAATCACCCCAATTCTTCAGTGGAAACGCCAACCCGCTGTTGGATTTCATTTTTGTGGCCGACCCGACATCGGTGGAATACAACGGAAGGCTCTATGTGTATGGAACCAATGACACCCAGCAACTGGACAGTGTGGGAAAATACGGCAAAAACACATACCAATACATCCCATTCACTGGTCATGCTGTCCACCGATGACATGGTAAATTGGACTTATCACGGACTGATTGACGTAAAGGCCCTCTCGCCATGGGGTATAGCCTCATGGGCGCCATCCATCGTATCGCGGGTGGAATCGGACGGTAAGACGTATGCTGGTGAGCCAGTTCACCCAAGGATTAGGCCACTGCAGGGCTCCTTTCGACCCGGGTGCCGTGATAGATGACGAAGGTACAGGATGGTTGTCATTCGGTGGAGGCGGAAAGAGGGAAGTCGGCACCGACTACATGCCCGCATTGTCCGCTTGGGCAAAGACCTGATTAGTCTGGACAGCGAGATAGTAGAGACAAAAGCTCCCTATCGTACATGACTTCGCACACGCCGCTCGACACCGACAACTGGCAGTATGTGGACAACTATTTCAAGAATCCCGGAGACTATTCAAAGGTATTCAGCGCAATACCGGAAACTATTCATATGATAAGCACTACGCATTCGACCATCACTACAGATTCTCTCTGAAAAAAGCATGCTCCGACTATGTAGTTTCCAATAAAAAATGTATCTTGCGGAGATTTATTAAATACGATATGAACATGAAACCCTATCTAATCCCCTTCTTTGCAACTGTTGCACTGACCGCAACCGCTCAACAAAAAAACGAGATTACCAGCGTCCTCGAAATACTGGATGTAACCAACGGTAACCGGACCGTCGTAAAAGAATTTCCCTACCGGATTGAAGCTCCCAATTGGACGCCCGACGGGCAATGGCTGCTATACAACAACGACGGAAAGCTTTACCGCCTTTCCCCCACCTCGCCTGCCGAACCGGAACTGATAAACACCGGATTTGCCCAAAACTGCAACAACGACCACGTCCTCTCGGCCGACGGACAGCAGATAGCCATCAGCCACGGGACGAAAGAAGACTATAAATCGCGCATTTATACACTTCCCATCACGGGCGGCACTCCCCGTTTAATAACACCTATGGCTCCCAGCTACCTCCACGGTTGGAGCCCCGACGGCAAAGAGCTTGCCTATTGCGCCGAACGAAACGGCAACTATGACGTCTATACCATCCCGGCGGAAGGAGGTGAAGAAACCCGCCTGACCACTGCCGAAGGTCTGGATGACGGACCGGAATATTCCCCCTGCGGACAATACATCTGGTTCAATTCCGTACGCACCGGACTCATGCAAGTCTGGCGCATGAAGGCAGACGGCTCCGAACAGACCCAGATGACCTTTGACGAAACCCGTAACTCCTGGTTCCCCCACATCTCCCCTGACGGAAAATCCGTTGTATTCATCACCTACTACAAAGGTGACCTGGAACCGGGAGAGCACCTGGCAAACAAGAACGTAGAGCTGCGCCTAATGCCCGCAAACGGTGGAGAACCCAAGACATTGTTAAAGCTTTTCGGCGGACAAGGCACCATCAATGTCAACTCATGGGCACCGGACAGCAAACGCATAGCCTTTGTCAGCTATCGAATTAACTGATATGACTTGATGGTTTTCACTCCATTTTTTACTAACTTTGCCCGACTAAAGATGCAGTAAAACAAAATGGAAAAGAAGAAAATCATTATCGGAACATTCGTCGCACTGATTCTTATTGGAGCAGCTTGTGCAGGAACAGTATACTACTATCTGTTTGCCCCGCAATTCCATCCGAAAAAGACAGTCTATATCTATATAGACCGCGACGACACCGCCGACTCCATATATAATAAGGTGGAACAACAAGGCCATCCTCGAAGCTTCACCGGCTTCCGCTGGATGGCCCAATACAAGAAATATTCCGAAAATATACACACCGGACGCTACGCCATCCGGCCGGGGGAAAACGTATATCACGTATTCAGCCGTCTGTACCGCGGATATCAAGAACCTACGAACCTCACCGTCGGCAGCGTACGCACACTGGACCGGCTGGCACGCAGCGTAGGCAAACAGCTCATGATAGACTCCACCGAAATAGCCGGATTGATGAACGACTCCGCATTCCAACAAAAACTGGGATACAACAAAGAGACCCTGCCCTGCCTCTTCATCCCCGAAACCTACCAAGTCTATTGGGACATGAGTGCAGAAGAGTTCTTCGAAAGAATGCAAAAAGAGCACCAGAAGTTCTGGAACCAGGAACGCTTAGACAAAGCCACCGCCATCGGAATGACCCTGACGGAAGTCTGCACCCTCGCCTCCATCGTTGAGGAAGAGACAAACAACAATCCCGAAAAACCAATGGTGGCAGGGCTCTACATCAACCGCCTGCACACCGGCATGCCTCTGCAAGCCGACCCTACCATCAAATTTGCCTTGCAGGACTTCGGCTTGCGGAGAATTACGAATGCCCATCTGGCAGTAAAGTCACCCTACAACACCTACATCAATGCCGGACTACCTCCCGGTCCCATACGCATCCCCTCACCCATCGGGCTGGATGCTGTGCTGAATTATACGAAACACAACTACCTCTATATGTGTGCCAAAGAGGACTTCTCGGGCACCCATAACTTTGCATCCAATTATGCCGAGCACATGAAAAATGCAAGAAAATATTGGAATGCATTAAACGAAAGAAAGATTTTCAAGTAATCTGCTGATAAAATAAAAGCAAAATCCTATATTTGCGTCAAATATTAATCCATGACTAACACTTAAATATTCAGATATGAGCAAGCAACTCTTACTTGGCGATGAAGCCATTGCACAAGCTGCATTAGATGCCGGACTTTCAGGTGTATATGCCTACCCCGGCACTCCCTCGACGGAGATTACAGAATATATCCAGACAGCACCGATTACCGCTGAACAAAACATCCATAACCGTTGGTGTTCTAATGAAAAGACAGCCATGGAAGCTGCCTTGGGAATGTCATTTGCCGGTAAACGCGCATTGGTATGCATGAAACACGTAGGCATGAATGTGGCCGCCGACTGTTTTATCAACTCTGCCATTACAGGTGTGAAAGGAGGCATGATCGTCATTGCCGCCGATGACCCGAGCATGCACTCCTCGCAGAACGAACAAGACAGCCGCTTTTATGGTGACTTCTCCTTAATTCCCATGTATGAGCCCAGTAATCAGCAAGAAGCATACGACATGGTATATAACGGTTTTTCATTTTCCGAACAAACAGGTGAACCGTTGCTCATGCGAATGGTTACGCGTCTTGCCCATTCACGTTCGGGCGTAGAACGCAAGGCTCAACAACAGCAGAATGAAATTTCATTCAGTGAAGACCCACGTCAATTCATACTATTGCCGGGTAACGCACGCAAACGCTACAAAATGCTGTTACAGCGTCAAGAAGAATTTATCAAAGCCTCAGAAAACTCTCCCTACAACCAATACATAGACGCACCGAACAAAAAAATGGGTATCGTAGCGTGCGGTATCGGTTATAACTATTTGATGGAAAACTATCCCGAAGGCTGCGAATATCCAGTATTAAAGATCGGTCAATACCCGCTTCCCAAAAAGCAATTGATGCAACTGATTGATACCTGTGATGAAATCCTGGTATTGGAGGACGGACAACCATTTGTTGAAAAACAACTGAAAGGCTACCTGGGTATCGGAGTAAAGGTAAAAGGACGGTTAGACGGTACCTTATCACAAGACGGGGAATTAAACCCGGACAGCGTTGCACAAGCCGTAGGCAAAGAGAACAAATCGGAATTCAGCACCCCTTCCTTAGTTGAGATGCGTCCCCCGGCATTGTGTGAAGGCTGCGGACACCGTGACATGTACACTGTACTTACCCAAGTACTGAAAGAAGAATATCCCGCACATAAAGTATTCAGTGATATAGGTTGTTATACATTGGGAGCCAACGCCCCATTCAATGCCATCAACTCCTGTGTAGATATGGGCGCTTCCATTACCATGGCAAAAGGCGCTTCGGACGCCGGCGTACATCCTGCGGTGGCCGTTATCGGCGACTCGACGTTCACTCATTCCGGCATGACCGGGCTTTTAGACTGTGTCAATGAAAATGCCAATGTTACCATAGTCATCTCCGACAATGAAACCACTGCCATGACAGGAGGACAAGATTCGGCCGGCACAGGACGTTTAGAAGCAATCTGCAAAGGTATCGGTGTGGAACCGGAGCATGTCCGTGTAGTAATTCCATTGAAAAAGAATTATGAGGAAATGAAACAGGTAATCCGTGAAGAAATTGAATATTGTGGTGTATCCGTCATCATTCCCCGCAGAGAATGTATCCAAACCTTAGCACGTAAAAAACGAAACAAGTAAAAAACCATGAAAAAAGATATCATACTTTCCGGCGTAGGAGGACAAGGCATCCTTTCTATAGCCACCGTAATCGGTAAAGCAGCCCTAAAAGACGGATTATACATGAAGCAAGCAGAGGTGCACGGCATGAGCCAACGGGGCGGTGACGTCCAGTCCAACCTGCGTATCAGCGACCAGCCCATCGCATCCGATCTTATCCCTACAGGAAAATGCGACCTTATCATCTCATTGGAACCTATGGAAGCCTTGCGTTATCTCCCCTATCTGAGCCATGAAGGCTGGCTGGTAACTAACGAGGTTCCCTTTATCAACATCCCTAACTACCCGGCTGAAGAAGACATTAAAGCCGAAATCAACAAGCTGCCGCACAAAATCACCCTAAATGTAAATGAAGTGGCAAAAGAGGTAGGCTCTACCCGTGTAGCCAACATTGTACTCTTAGGCGCCACTATCCCTTTCCTGGGTATTGATTACACAAAGATACAAGACAGTATACGTGAAATCTTCCAACGTAAAGGAAACGAGATTGTCGAGATGAATCTCAAAGCATTGGCTGCCGGCAAGGAAATAGCAGAAAAACTGATGTAATTAATAATTTTGAATTTAGAATTTTGAATTATGGCTTCAATACATGCAGGTATAATTCAAAATTTTAAATTTTAAATTCTAAATTCAATCAAATACCATGAACAACAAATACTGGGAAGAAGAAATTGAAACCATGCCGCGGGAAAAGTTACGCGAATTGCAACTTCAACGACTAAAAAAGACTGTCAATATTGCAGCCAACTCCCCCTATTATAGAAAAGTTTTCCAAGAGCACCATATTACAGCAGACAGTATCCGGTCTGTGGAGGACATCCGCAAGATTCCTTTCACTACAAAAGCCGATATGCGCGCCAACTATCCATTCGGATTGATAGCAGGCAATATGCGTGAAGATGGGGTCCGCATTCATTCCTCCAGCGGAACTACCGGTACACCCACTGTGATTGTTCATTCACAGCATGATTTGGATTCTTGGGCTAATTTGGTTGCCCGCTGTCTTTACATGGTAGGCATTCGCAAAACGGATGTGTTCCAAAATAGTTCCGGTTACGGAATGTTCACCGGAGGTTTGGGCTTTCAGTATGGAGCCGAATGCCTCGGTGCATTGACCGTGCCCGCAGCAGCAGGCAACAGCAAAAGACAGATTAAGTTTATCACAGACTTCAAGACAACCGCCCTACATGCCATTCCAAGCTATGCCATCCGTTTAGCAGAGGTCTTTCAAGAAGAAGGAATAGACCCTACAAGTACAAGTTTAAAAACACTCGTAATCGGTGCCGAACCTCATACGGATGAACAGCGCAAGAAAATTGAGCGAATGTTGGGAGTTAAGGCATACAATAGCTTTGGGATGACCGAGATGAATGGTCCCGGAGTAGCTTTTGAATGTACGGAACAAAACGGAATGCACTTCTGGGAAGACTGTTATCTAGTGGAAATCATCAATCCGGAAACAGGAGAACCTGTCCCTGAAGGCGAAATCGGCGAGCTCGTACTTACTACACTTGACCGGGAAATGATGCCCCTGTTACGCTATCGCACGCGAGATCTGACCCGCATCTTACCCGGAAAATGCCCCTGCGGACGTACCCACCTACGCATTGACCGCATCAAAGGACGTAGCGACGATATGTTTATCATCAAAGGTGTCAACATTTTCCCCATGCAGGTAGAGAAAGTATTGGTACAATTCCCGGAATTAGGAAGCAACTACCTTATTACTCTCGAAACAATCAATAACCAAGACGAGATGATTGTAGAAGTAGAACTCAGCGACCTTTCCACAGACAATTATATTGAACTGGAAAAGGTACGTAAAGAGATAACCCGCCAATTAAAAGATGAAATCCTGGTAACTCCCAAATTACGTCTGGTAAAGAAGGGCTCATTACCTCAAAGCGAAGGAAAGGCCGTCAGAGTAAAAGACCTACGGGACAACAAATAAACGATAGATAAGGGGCTGTCACAATAGCATAAAAAGGAAAAAGGAACGGTAGTCAACCAAGATTACCGTTCCTTTTTTATAAAAAGCCGCACCGATGATGTGATGAAACTCCGTATGACATGATTTGAGAGCTCGTCCTCTTTGTAATCCACCGACTCAAGAGTTACCCCGAAGGGCGTGGCCCGCCATTGAGAAGCGAAGCTTGTCTCGGTATTTCATAAAAACTGATGAGTTTCCCGATCCAATCAATGCGGCTATATTTCCTATAACAAAGGTAGTGAGTTTCTATCAAAGAAACAAGAAAAAACAGCTTTTTGTTTTATATACTTTCCGGATTTCACCATCCTTCAACCCACTTGAATATAAAAAGTGCTGACTATCAAAAAATAATCAGCACCTTATAATTTTATCAGCTAAAACGTCTTTATGCAGCTTTTGCTTTAGCAACGATAGCTTTGAAAGCTTCCGGATGGTTCATCGCTAAATCAGCCAACACCTTGCGGTTGATTTCGATACCGGCTTTGTGCAAAGCTCCCATCAACTTAGAATAAGATATACCTTCCAAACGTGCAGCAGCATTGATACGCTGAATCCACAGTGCACGGAAGTTTCTCTTCTTGTTCTTACGGTCACGGAACGCATAAGTCAAACCTTTCTCCCAAGTATTCTTGGCAACGGTCCAAACGTTCTTTCTTGCACCAAAGTAACCTCTGGTCAATTTCAAAATTTTCTTTCTTCTTGCTTTAGAAGCAACATGATTTACTGATCTTGGCATAGTTTTAATTCTTTTTGAATGTTA